>Ga0207678_10001215_pt1 | contig 23691 bp, 22 predicted proteins | sample KBSC63metaG_FD_184319 | JGI IMG/M metagenome (GOLD analysis project Ga0207678, IMG submission 184319) | Corn rhizosphere microbial communities from Kellogg Biological Station, Michigan, USA - KBS C6-3 metaG (SPAdes) (version 2) | ecosystem: Host-associated > Plants > Roots > Rhizosphere > Soil ... | reverse complement strand
AACTGGCGGGCGTAGGCCGACAGCGACTCGACGTAACGGCACTGGCCCTCGGCGTAGATCGTGTCGAAGGCAAGGCTCGACTTGCCGGACCCCGACAGTCCGGTCATCACGACCAGGGAGTCGCGCGGCAGCTCCACATCGACGTTCTTGAGGTTGTGCTCGCGGGCACCGGAAACGACGATCCGCCCGCTCTTCGAGTTCGATCCCACTGTCACCTGAAGTTTACGCGCACGAACGGACGTTCGCTGTCAGTTCTGACGTGGCCGGGAGCCGCCGGACCAAGGAAGAGGTCGGCGCCGCGTGCTTCGCACGGAAGCCGGCCGATGCCGCAGGGCCCGGCGCCTCCCGGTCCGTCAGCGGTTGGCGCGTTCGAGGACGTCGTCGAGCAGCGCCTCGACGCCGGCGACGGGACCGAAGTCGGCCTCGATCTGCGTCGCGATCTCGTCGCGCGAGGCCCCCTCCAGAGCCATGTTCATCGCCACGAGCCTGGCGCCGCCGTGGTCGGAGCTGGAAGCGCCGAGGGCCTCGGCCGTCGCCGGCGGTTCGCGACCGCTACCGCGAAGCTGCGCGATCAGCTCCTCGTCGCTCGGCGGCGAGGCCGCCGGCTCCGCCGTCGCGGCCGGCTCCTCACCCGCAGCGGGCTCGGCAGGTGCGACCGGCTTCTCCGCCGCCACCGGCTCGACCGTGCCGGGCGCCTCCGCCGCATCGGTCTCCCCCGCTTCGTCCGCGGCCGGGTCTTCCACGGCTGGCTCTTCCGCGGCTGGATCTTCGGCCCCTGACCCGCCGACCCGCGGCGGCCCGCCGGGGACGTTCGACGCGAGGTCGCGGCCGAGCGCACCGACCTGCGAGCGCAGCCGGTCGGCCTGCGAGATCAGGCCCTCGACTGCCCCGCGCGCCTGCTCGATCCTGCCGCTCGCCTCGCGGTTGGCGGCATCGACGGTCCGCTCCGACTCGGTCCGGGCCGCCGCCCGGATCTCCTCCGCCTCCGCCTCGGCCGCATCGCGGATCCGCCGCGCCTCGGTCTCGGCGTCGGCGACGATCGCGATGGCCGCCTGCTCGGCCGCGGCGACGATCTCGCGCACGCGCTCGGCGGCGACGTCGGCCGCGGCGCTGCCCGCTTGATCGTCAGAGCTCGCCATCGGCAGCCATTATCGCCGACGGACGCGGAGCAGCGGTCTCCCGGGCCGTCAGGCTTCCTGACGAGGCCGGGAGGTCGCTGATCAAGGACGCAGGAGGCGAAGCGGCCTTCGGCCGTGAGCCGACGAGGACGCCGAGCAGCGGTCTCCTGGGCCGTCAGGCGCGCATGCCCTCGAGGTCGCGGCGCAACTCCTTGAGCTCGTCGCGGAGCCGGCCGGCCTCCTCGAAGCGGAGCTCCTCGGCGGCCGCGAGCATCTCCTCCTCGACCGAGACGATCACCTTCTCGAGGTCGGCAGGGTCCTCGATCGGCCGGCCGTCCAGCGTCGCGCTCGTCCGCCGCCGCCGGGCCGGCGCGTTCGACTCCATCGCGAGGAAGTCGGACATGTCGCTGATCCCCTTCGTGACCGTCTCCGGCGTGATCCCGTGCTCGCGGTTGTAGGCGAGCTGGATCTCGCGGCGGCGGTCGGTCTCCTCGATCGCGGTCCGCATCGCATCGCTCTCGCGGTCGGCGTACATCAGCACCTTGCCCTCGACGTTCCGCGCGGCGCGGCCGATCGTCTGGATCAGGCTCGTCGAACCGCGCAGGAACCCCTCCTTGTCGGCATCGAGGATCGCGACGAGGCCGACCTCGGGGATGTCGAGGCCCTCGCGGAGCAGGTTGACGCCGACGAGGACGTCGTACTCGCCGAGCCGGAGGTCGCGGATGATCTGAATCCGCTCGATCGTGTCGACCTCGGAGTGCAGGTAGCGGACCCGGAAGCCGTGCTCGAGCAGGTACTCGGTCAGGTCCTCGGACATCTTCTTGGTCAGGGTCGTGACCAGGCAGCGCTCCTTGCGCTCGACCCGGACCCGGACCTCGTTCATCAGGTCGTCGATCTGGTTCTTGGTCTCGCGAACCTCGACCTCGGGGTCGACGATCCCGGTCGGGCGGACGATCTGCTCGACGATCCGCTCCGAGCGGACCCGCTCGAACTCCCCCGGCGTCGCCGAGACCATCACGACCTGCCCGACCCGGTCGAGGAACTCGTCGAACTTGAGCGGCCGGTTGTCGATCGCGCTCGGCAGCCGGAAGCCGTGATCGACCAGGGTCAACTTCCGGGAGCGGTCGCCCTCGTACATGCCGCCGATCTGCGGCATGGTCTGGTGCGACTCGTCGACGAAGACGACGAAGTCGCTCGGGAAGTAGTCGATCAGCGTGTGCGGAGCCGAGCCGGCGGGGCGGTCGTCGAGGATCCGCGAGTAGTTCTCGATCCCGTTGCAGAACCCGAGCTCCTTGAGCATCTCGAGGTCGTACTGCGTGCGCTGGCGGAGCCGGTGGGCCTCGAGGTCCTTCCCCTCCGCCTCGAAGACCTTGACCCGCTCCTCGAGCTCGAAGCGGATCTCGTCGACGGCGCGGTCGATCGTCTCCTCCTTCGTGACGTAGTGGGTCGCCGGCCAGACCGAGACGTGAGTGACTTCGTCGAGGATCTCGCCGGTCAGCGGATCGAAGTGGGTGATCGACTCGATCTCGTCGCCGAACAGGTTGATCCGGTAGGCCGACTCGGCGTAGGCGGGGAAGACCTCGAGGACCTCTCCCATCACCCGGAAGCTGCCGCGGGTCAGGATCGTGTCGTTACGCTGGTACTGCATCGCGATGAGCTGCCGGAACAGCGTTTCGCGCTCGATCCACTCGCCGACCTTGAAGAGGACCATCTGCTCGCGGTAGAGCTCCGGCGAGCCGATTCCGTAGATGCAGGAGACCGAGGCGACGATGATCACGTCGCGGCGCGCGAACAGTGCCGCCGTGGCGGCGTGGCGGAGGCGGTCGATCTCGTCGTTGACCGTCGCGTCCTTCTCGATGTAGAGGTCCTGCGCGGGCACGTAGGCCTCGGGCTGGTAGTAGTCGTAGTAGGAGACGAAGTACTCGACCGCCGCCCCCGGGAAGAACTCGCGGAACTCGTTGCAGAGCTGCGCCGCCAGGGTCTTGTTGTGGGCGATCACGAGCGCCGGCCGGCCGAGCCGCTCGATCGTTCCCGCCATCGTGAACGTCTTGCCGGTCCCGGTCGCCCCGAGCAGGGTCAGGAAGCGCTCATCGGCGGCGACGCCCTCGGCGAGCGAGTCGATCGCCTGCGGCTGGTCGGCGGTCGCCGTGTATGCGGAGTTGAGCTGGAACTCGGGCACCGGCCGAGGTTAACGGGCGCCGGAAACGGCTCCCGGGGCCCGCGACCGGAAGACGCGCGCCCCATGCGACACTTCCGTTTCGATGGGCGAGCACCGCGGCGATCCCCCCGCCACCGCCGAGCACGCCGCCGCGGTCGCCGACGCGCGGGCGGCGCTCGCCGGCTCGTCCGGTCAGCCGCTCGGCCCGCTCCCGGCCGGATTCGCGACGACGCGGGCGGCGATGCACCGGGTCGCCGAGGAGGTCCTGAAGCCGCGGCGCGAGGCCGAGACCGGCAACGAGATCGCGCTGCGGTTCACCAGCGGCGGGTTCGGGACCCCGCCCTGGGAGACCGGGCTCGTCAGCGGCAGGAGCGGCCAGCTCCGGGTCGAGGGGCTCGAGCTGGTCGCCACCGACGGCGACGAGCTGCACCGCGAGCGCCTCGCCGATCCCAGTCCCGACGCAGACTCAGCTGCGGCGCTCGCCGCCTGGTTCGCCTTCGGGACGGTGGCCCTCGCCGACCTGGTCGACCTCCATGGCGACCTCGAGCCGGCGCCGATCCGGCTCTGGCCCGAGCATTTCGACGTCGCCACCGACCTCGGACCCGAGGACGTCGGCACCCGCGCGACCTTCGGCGCCTCCCCCGGCGACGAGCACCATCCCGAGCCCTACCTGTACGTCGGGCCTTGGGCCGCGCCCGCGACCGACGCGGGCTGGAACGCGACCGGCTTCAACGGCGCCGAGCTGACCTATGCCGAGCTGCTCGGCGCCGACGACCAGCCCGGCGCCGCAGCGGCGTTCTTCGCCGACCGGCTTGCCGCCCTGCGCGGCTAGAGGGGATCGATGGCCGTGATCGCCAGGCTCCCGGCATCGCGCTTCGCCTTCTCGCTCGCCCCCGGGACCTCGCCGAGGATCCGGTAGGCGACCGCCGCCGGATCGATGCCGATCGCGCTCGCGGCGGCCGGGTCGAGCCGCTCGACGATCTCCTTGCTGACGAGCGTCCCGCCGCCGCGGCAGACCTCCTGGATCCGCGCCGCCTGGTTGACCTCGTCGCCGAGCGCGGTGACCTCGAGCCGCCCGCCGGTGACGATCTGGCCGATCACGAGGGTCGCTCCCCAGTGGACGCCGACGTTGACCCGGACATCGCCGCTCTCGGCGCTGAGGCGGGCCACGTATTCCTGGATCCTTCGTGCCGCCTCGATCGCGCCCCGTGCCGCCCCGGCCTCGCCGCCGGACTGCTCGGCGAGGAAGAACGCCGAGACGCCGTCCCCGGCGTGCTTGCCGACGATCCCGCCACCGTCGATGACGGCTCCGTCGATCGCCGTCGTCAGGTCGCGAATCATCGCGAAGTAGGCGGTCGACGAGAGCTTGCGGCTGTGGACGCCGGAGTCCTCGAGATCGCAGAAGAGGATCGCCGCCGGCCGCCGCGCCGGCTCGGTCAGAACCGCCATCCGCTCGAACATCCGGTCGTCGCCGCGCGAGAGCATCGCCTGGACGCTGCCCCGCAGGCCGCCGCCGACGTAGAGGCCGAGGATCCCGGCGAATTCGCCGTCGGGCCGGACGAGCCGGACCACGAGCCGGCCGACGGTTGCCGGCGAGGCGTCCGCGAAGGTCGTCACGAAGCTTCCCGCCCAGGCGATCGGTGGCCGATGCGGGGAGAACTGCTCGAAGAACTCCTGGAGCGGACCCAGCTCGGCCGCGGTGGCGGAGTCCGCCCCGACGTCGTGTCGCATGAACGGTCCCTCCCGCTGCCACCACTGCAGGCGCGAGTCTTCATCGAGGCGCCAGATGTCCGGCAGATCAGTCGCGCGGGTGAGTGCCGGCCGGCCGTAGCCGAGGCGCTCGTCGTCGTCGATGCCGACGAGGTTGCGGAGCTCGGAGCTCACGTAGCGGAGCCGCCACTCGGCGTCGACCACCTCGCCGGTCAGGCGGGCGTCCTCGAGTGCCCGCGCGGCTTCGGCGAGCGTCGAATCCGACGGGAGCGCGTGCGGATATCCCTCCGCTTCCACAGCGCTCCCAATCTAGCCGCCGACCCGTTGCCATGCCGGACTCCAGATAGGGTCAAGGCCGATGTCGACCTCGCAGCGCCTCCTCGCCGCGTTCTGGATCCTCGCCGGGGCCAACCACTTCCTGATCCCGAAGGCGTACCGCGCGATCGTGCCCGACTACCTGCCCGCCCATCGCGAGCTGGTGATCTGGAGCGGCGTCGCCGAGATCGCCGGCGGGATCGCCGTGATCCCGTCGCGAACGCGGCGATTCGCCCGCTGGTGGCTGCTCGGCGTCCTCGCGGCCGTCTACCCGGCGAACATCCACATGGCGCTCCACCCGGAGCGCTACGAGCGGGTCCCGCCGATCGGGCTCTGGGCGCGGCTGCCCCTGCAGTTCCTCTGCGCCTGGTGGGTCTGGCAAGCGACAGCCGGATAACCGCGCCACTCGCAGCCCTCTGGGCTGCTCGACTACGCCGGGCCACCGGGTCACGGCCCCGGCGGCCCTCCCTCGCCCTCGCTCAGAAGCCGAGCTCGTCGGCGTACTTGTCGCGGTACTGCTCGCGCCGCTCGAGCACGTCGTTGACGTAGTCGTAGGTCTCCGGGAACTCGATGTCGTCGATCGTCATCCCGGCGCCGCCCCAGGCGTCGGCGTTGCCTTCGCCGGCGTTGTACGCGGCGAGGGCCGCGACGACGTCGCCGTCGTACTTGTCGAGCAGGTAGGCGAGGTAGAACGTGCCGTAGCGGATGTTCAGTTCCGGATCGGCGAGGTCCTCGTAAACGAACGTCTCGCCCCCGGAGAGGGTCTCGATCGTGTCGGCGGTGTCGGGCGTGATCTGCATCAGGCCGCGCGCACCGGCCGACGACGTCTGGTCCTGGAACTTCGACTCCTCGTAGATCACCGCGGCGATCAGGTCGGCGGGAACACCCTTCTCGCGCGCCTGCTGGCGGATGATGTCGTCGTGGCGGAGCGGCAGCGTGAGCTCGTCGATCGTGCCGCCGATGTCGAACCTCGAGACCCCGATCACGACCGCGATCACGAGCAGGACGGCGACGATCAGGAACAGCCGTCCGAGCCGGGTCACCCCGGCCGTGTCCTTGCGCCGGGCCGCGCTCATCTCGCCGCGACGAGCGCCGGGTAGAGCCGTGTCAACTCGGCCTCGAGGTCGGCGACCGAGCCGTGGTTCTCGACTACGTGGGTCGCCTTCGCCGCTTTCTCCTCCTGGCTGAGCTGCCGGCCGTCTCGTCCTTCGAGGCTACCGTGGCCGCGCGCGGCGGCGCGCGCCATCCGCTGTTCGTCGCCGGCGACGATCGTGATCGTCGCGTCGAACGTCGACGCCATGTCACCCTCGAACAGGAGCGGCACCTCGACGACGGCGACATCCGTGCCCTCGGGCAGGCCCCCCGCCCACTCCCGGACCCGATCGCGGACCAGCGGATGAAGCAGCTCCTCGAGCCAGCGGAGCTCGTCGCGGCGCTCGAAGACGACTGCGGCGACGGCGGCCCGGTCGATCTCGCCGCCGGACGTGACCTCCGGTCCCCAGCGGTCGACGAGGGCGTCGCGGACCGCGGCGGTCCCGAGCAGCTCGTGGACGAGGCCGTCGGTGGAGACGGTCTCGGCGCCGAGATCGGCGAGGATCCGAAGTGCCTCCGACTTCCCGGCGGCGATGCCCCCCGTCAACCCGATCAGCGACGGACCGGGCACGCGATCAGGAGTCTTCGGCCCCTGGCTCGGCGTCGCTGTCGGCTTCGGCCTCAGGGGCGTCCCCGGCGGGGTCCTCCGCGGAATCCGGGGCCGGCTCGGCGTCGGCGGCCGGCTCAACCTCGGCAGCCGACTCAGCTTCGCCTGCCGGCTCGGCCTCGGCCTCGGCTGTCGGTTCGGCCTCGGCTGCCGGTTCGGCCTCGGCTGCTGCCGCGGCCTCGGCTTCGACCGCGGCGTGGGCGGCGGCGAGGTCCTCGTCGGTGATCTCGAGGCCGCCCGACTTCGGCGCCTCGTCGGCGAAGACCTCCTCGGAGAGCCCGAGCTCGGTGTCGGCGCCCTCCGGAGCCTCGGTGCCCTGGCCGGCCTGGGTGGCGGCCGCCTGGAAGGCGTCGCGGAGCGGCAGCCCGCCCTCGCCGACGCGCTTGATCGAGAGCGAGATGCGGCGGCGCTCCTCGTCGATCTCGAGGATCTTGACGCGGACCTCCTCGCCGGGCTGGACGACCTCGCCGGGGGTCTCGACGTGATGCTCGGCGAGCTCGGAGATGTGGACGAGGCCCTCGACGCCGGGGACGATCTCGACGAACGCGCCGAAGGCGACGACCTTGGTGACCTTGCCGGACAGCGACGAACCGGGACCGTAGGAGTTGAGGACCGTCTGCCACGGGTCCTCCTGCGTCTGCTTGAGGCCGAGCGAGATCCGCTGGCGGTCACGGTCGATATCGAGCACCTTGACCTTGACGGTCTCGCCAATGCTGAGGACCTCGGAAGGATGGTTGACGTGGCTCCAGCTGATCTCGGAGATGTGGATCAGGCCGTCGATGCCCTCGAGGTCGACGAACGCCCCGAAGTCGACGATGTTGGAGACCTTGCCCTCGACGATCTGACCCGGCTGCAACCGGGTGAGGATCTGCTCGCGGACCTCCTTGCGCTCGTCCTCGAGGACCGCGCGGCGGGAGAGGACGACGTTGTTGCGGCTGCGGTTGAGCTCGATGACCTTGCACTCGATCGTCTGGCCGGTGAACTCTTCGAGGTTGTGAACGCGGCGGATGTCGACGAGCGAGGCGGGCAGGAAGCCGCGGACCCCGAGGTCGAGGATCAGGCCGCCCTTGACGACCTCGATGACCGTGCCCTCGACCGGCTCGCCGGATTCGGCCGCGGCCTCGATCTTCCGCCACGCCTTCTCGAAGCGGGCGCGCTTCTTGGAGAGGATCAGGCGACCCTCCTGGTCCTCCTTGGTCAGGACCAGCGCGTCGATCTGCTCGCCGAGCGAGACCTCGTCGGCGGGATCGACCGAGCGGCGGATCGAGAGCTCGTGGGAGGGGATGACGCCCTCCGACTTCCAGCCGATGTCGAGCAGGACCTCGTCCTTGTCGATGCGGACGACGGTGCCGCTGACGACATCACCCTCCTCGAAATGGGTGATCGTCGCGTCGTAGTTCGGGAAGATCTTGCCGTCGAGCTCGAGCAAAAGGCCGTTCGAGCCCTCGACGGGGGTTGCGCCTTCGGGCGCCAGAAGCGCTCCGCCGGCTGTCTGAGTCGCGGACATGGACGCGGGATGATTGCAGAGGCGCTGCCCCGGCGCAGCTAGCCGCGGTCACGGCGGAGGCGGCGGTCGAGATGCGACGCCAGGTCCCTCCCCCGCACTCGCATTTCGCCCTCCCGCACGCGGATCACGACATGCCCGGCGGCACGGAGCTCCGCATCCCGGCGCGCATCCGATCGGCGGGCGCGCGGCGAATCGTGATAGTCGCTGTCGACCTCGACGACGAGCCGCTGCCGGGGCCAGAAGAAGTCGGCCTCGTAGTCGAGCAGCGGCACGTTCACGAGCGGGATCGGCAGGTCGTTGTCGGCACAGAAACGCAGGAACCGGGCCTCGCCGCGCGAGCGGGTCCGCTCGAACGGCAGATGGACGGCGCGGGCGAGCCCGAGCAGCACCCCGGTGCCGGCCCGGCCGCTCGAGCGCATGCAGGCGGCCTCGACCTGATCGGCGGTGAAGGCCCCGATCCGGATTCCCTCGTCGAAGCTGGCCGTCAGCCGATGCTTGGTCATCCCGCCGGCGATGTCGACGAGGGTTCGCGCAGCCGAGGTGAGCCGCAGCGGTCCCCGCCTCACCCGTTCATCGCGGTGCAGATGCCGGGTCCGGTGAACGACGATCCCGTCCCGGGTGAGCCGCCGCCCGTGGGCGACCGTCACGTGGACGGGGCCGGGAATGGCACCGACGAGCCCATGCTCCTCGGCCGCATCCCGACGGCTGATGAAGGAGGGCGCGGTCGAGAGCATGGCGGCAACCCGGATCGCGGTGATCGACGCGGCGGGAACGCCGACCGCGTAGGCGCCGGGGAACACGGGATGGAGCGAACCATTGGCGAGTCGCTTACGGATCGCACCGCGGCTGAGGGGCAGCGAGAGGAGCTGAGCATGACCGACGATCCCGGCCTGCCGCGCAGCTACCGCGGCGATCCGGGCGTCGGCTGGGTGCATATCCGGCTCCCTGAGAGCCACATTTGCACCCGCAGATTCCATCGGGCGATCGTGACCTCCCCTTCTCAGCGGTTCAAGACGTCGGTGTGACAATCCCGTCGCGGCGTTCGCACGCGGGCGTAACGACTGATCTACCCTCCGGTCGATGCCGGAGCGGAAGACGAAGCGGGGGGCCGAGCGGACGCCGCTCGAGGGGCGCTGGGACGTGATCGTCTGCGGCGCGAGCTTCGCCGGGCTGACCGTCGCCCGGGAGCTGACCGGGTCCGGAGCGCGGGTCCTCGTCCTCGACCGCTACGAGATCGGCGAGCGGCAGACGTCGGCCTGTGCTGCCCCGACCCGGTGGCTGGAGGCGCTCGGGCTGATGACGTCGGTCCGGCAGACGTTCGACGACCTCGTCTTCCACACACCCCACGTGGACACGCGGATGCACCTGCCGTGGAGCTTCTCGACGTTCGACTACCCGGAGCTCTGCGGCCTGCTCTGGGCGCAGAGCGATGCCGAGTTCGAGACCGCCACGGTCGAGGGTCGCGCCGCGGTTCCGGCGAGCGCCGTCAACGGCGGTCCACGACCGATCGCGGTGGCCACCGATCGCGGCGTCGTCACGGCGCCGCTGGTCGTCGACGCGCTCGGCTGGCGACGGGTTCTCGGCGACGGCTACCAGCCGCCCGACGCCCCGCTCTCACGCGGCCTCGAGGTCCATCCCGGCGGCAGCGGCGACGACCTCGAGCTGTGGATCGAGCGCGGCGTCGTCCCCGCCGGCTACGGCTGGAGCTTCCCGGCCGGCGACGAGCTTCGGGTCGGCGTCGGCAGCTTCGATCCCCAGCACCACGTCAAGGACCCCACCGTCGCGCTCGCCGAGCGCCTCGACCTGCCCGCTGAGCGCTACCAGGGCAACTGGATCCCGCACCGGCTCCGCGACGGGGTCGATCGCGACGTCTTCTTCTGCGGCGACTCGGCCGGCCACTGCCTGCCGGTCACCGCCGAGGGGATCCGCCCCGCCTTCTACTTCGGGATCGCCTGCGGGCGCGAGATCCGCTCCGTGATCGAGCGGCGCTCGAGCCGCGACGCAGCGCTGACCCGCTACGGCGCCTTCAACGACTCGCACCGCCGGAAGTACGAGTGGATGCTGAAGGTGCAGAGGCTGGTCCCGAAGGTGCCGCCACGGATCCTCGGCCCGGCGCTGCGGGGAATGAGCACCGACGCATTCGTGCGCTGGGCGTTCGACCACTACCTGAACATCTGCGCCCCGGGCATCGCTGCCGTCAGCGAGCCGAGCGCCGAGCCCGTCGCCGCCTAGATGATCGATTCCGAGCCCCCGCGTGCGTGGGGGTTCGGGATCGGTCATCTAGCACCGTCAGGCGACGACGAGGACCGTCCCCGCGATCAGCAATCCGACCGCGGCGAGGCGCAACGGCGTCAGCGGTCGCTCCTCGAGGCCGAGCGCGCCCGCCCGGTCGAGTGCCACCGATGCCGCGAGCTGGCCGGTGATCGTCGTCGCCGCGATCCCGCCGGCGCCGACCGTCCGCACGAGCAGCACCGACGCGGCCACGTAGACGGCGCCGATCAGTCCTCCGAGCAGGTAGCGACGCGGCACCCGGCGGGCGGCCCCGACCCCGGGCAGGCCGCGAACGGCGACTACTGCCACGGCGAGGACCACAGAGCCGACGACGAAGTTGACGAGCGCTGCCTCGAGGCCGCCGATCGCATCGCCGAGACCGGCGTTGATCGGCGCCTGGGCCGCCAGCGCGAGGCCGGCGAGGACGATCAGCCCGGCGGCGAGGCGGTGTCCGGTCCCGCCCTCTGCGTCGCGATCCCGGCGGCGAAGGATCAGCGCGGTGCCGGCCAGGAGCAGGACGGCGCCTCCGATTCGCAGCGCCGAGGCCGGCTCGACGTCGAGGCCGAGCCAACCGCGAGCATCGAGGATGATCGAGCCGACCATCTGGCCGGTGATCGTCGCCGCCGCCACGCCCCCGGCTCCGACGACCGGCACCGCGGCGAGCGCGGTGAGGACGAACGCGGCGCCGATGATCCCGCCCGTGAACTGCCATGCCTCCGCCTCGCCGATGTCGGCGAAGCCGCCGGCCCCGCCGCTGACGAGGACGGCAACGGCAAGGCCGACGATCCCGACGAGGAAGCTGACTAGCGCTGCCGGGACCCTCCCGGTCGTCACCGCGAGCCGGGCGTTGACCGGTGCCTGGAGCGCGAACTGGGCGCTGACGGCGAGCATGATCAGGACTGCCGGCGCGACGCTCACGCCGACAATTCAACCGCGCGGCGGCTCCCGCCGCCGGCGCTCAGTCGACGAGGCGCCGCTCCGCCGCCCAGCGGGTCAGCTCGTGGCGGTTCGAGAGCTGCAGCTTGCGAAGGACGGCGCTGACGTGGGCCTCGACCGTGCGTGGCGAGATGTCGAGCCGCTGCGCGACCTCCTTGTACATGTAGCCGCGGGCGATCATCCGCAGCACCTCGCGCTCGCGCATCGTCAGCTGATCGAGGTCGGGATCGACCTCGGCCTCGGGGACGGTGCCGGCGAAGGCGTCGAGGACGAAGCCGGCGAGCCGCGGCGAGAAGACGGCGTCGCCGTCGCGGACCCGCTCGATCGCCGCCGCCAGCTCCTCGCCGGAGATCGACTTGGTGACGTACCCGCGCGCGCCGGCACGGACGACCGCGATCACGTCCTCGGCGGCATCGGAGACCGACAGGGCGAGGAACCGCTGCCCCGGATCGACGGCGCCGACGCCGCGGATCACCTCGACCCCGCCGCCGCCGGGCATGTGGACGTCGAGGAGGACGACGTCGGGACGGGTCGCCCCGATCACGCGGACCGCCTCCTCGACCGAGCCGGCCTCGCCGACGACTTCGACCAGCCCCTCGACCTCGGAGCGAACCCCGCTCCGGAACAACGCGTGGTCGTCGACGATGACGATCGAAGCGGGATCGCTCATCGGGCGTCCCTCGCGATCGAGAGCACGACCTCGGTTCCGGAGCCGGGCACGGAGACGATCGTCGCAGTCCCGCCGTGCCGCTGCATGCGACCCACGATCGACTCGCGCACCCCGCGGCGGTCCTCCGGCAACCGGTCGGGATCGAAGCCGGGGCCGCGGTCGCGCACGAACGCCTCGATCTGCTCCGGCCCGACCTCCGCATAGACCGAGACCGGGCCGGCCTCGGCGGCGAACTTGGCGGCGTTGGTCAGCGCCTCGCGGGTCGCGGCGACGAGCGCCGCCGCCGGCTCGTCGAGGTCGGCGTCGCCGACAGCGACGACGTCGACCGTGATCCGGTAGGCATCCTCGACCTCCTCAGCGGCGGCCCGGAGGGCGGCGGCGAACCGGTCCTCGCCGGCCTCGCCCCCGGCCGCGAGCCACGCCCGCAGCTCGCGCTGCTGGCGCCGCGCCAGCGCCGCCACCTCGCGCGGGTCGTCGGCGCGCATCTGCATCAGCGTCAACGTCTGCAGGACCGAGTCGTGCAGGTGCGCCGCCATCTCCGCCCGCTCCTGCGAGCGGACCCGCTCGGCCCGCTCGGCGGCGAGGCTGCGTCCGAGACGCCAGATGAACGGGGCGAGGATCAGCGCCAGGGCGAAGATCGCGACGATCGCCGTGAACGCCGCGTCGCGGGCCGCTCCGAGCGCGTCGACCTGGGAGAGGAACAGGAGCGCCGCGCCGACGACCAGCGCGACCCCGAATCCACCCCGGTAGAGGTCGCGGAGCCGGCTCGCGGGGGTCAGGGCCGCCGCCGGAGCGGACTGGTCGGACGGCGCCCGCTCCGCGCGCGGCGCCACCGGCCCGGCCGCCGCGGTGGCGTCGGCGCGCCGCGACTGCGCCCAGAGCAGCGTCGCGCCGGCGACGGCGAGGACGAGCGGCCAGACGACCGCGTCGCTCCACCAGAGGCCGAGCTCGCGGAAGACGAGCAGCCCGGAGGTGGTCAGTAGGCCGACGCCGAGCCCGAGCTGCCAGCCGCGCCTCCGGCCGGGGACCGGGGCGGGCGCGGCGCGGCCGCCGGACTGCGCGGCCGGGATCAGCAGCCAGCCGACCGCGTAAGCGGCGAGCAGGAGCCCGCCGGTGACGACGACCCCGACCAGGAACAGGACCCGGACAAGCCGGACGTCCCAGCCGAGCTGGGCGGCGATGCCGGCCAGGACCCCGCCGACGATGCCGGCCGCCGGATCGCGGCGCAGCGGGCGCTCGCGACGATCCGGCGGCTGCGAACGCGGCGCCGGGGACGCGCCGGTCTCAGCCATCGTCGTCCTCGGGGCCGAGCCCGGCGGCGACGAGGGCGGCGCCGGCGGCGGCGCAGAACGCCGCCGCGACGATGCCGGGAGCGAGCGCGATCAGGTCGAGCTGGTCGAGGCAGAGCAGGCCCCCGAAGAGGGCGAAGGCGATGCCTGCAACCAGCGAGACCCGATCGACGCCGCCCGGGCTCACCGCGCGCAGGCCTTCGTGTTGGCGGCCCGCATCGCCGCGTCGTTGCCGTAGTCGCCCCCGTCCCAGCCGTGGTCCCACTGCCGGTTCGGGTTCGAGATGTCGGCGTTGTCGTCGTTGACGACGGTGATCTGGCCGAGGTCGACGTCGGCGTTCAGCCGCAGCATCGGCCTGCCGATCCCGCCGTCGCCGCTCGTCAGGTCGACGTCGGCGCCGTCGGCCTGCTGGCCGGCGACGACGAGGTCGCCGGCGCCGGCATGGGCATCGGCGGCGACGCAGACATCGGAAGGGACCGCGACCACGAGCTGGCCGGCGCCGACCCTGGCGCTGACATCGAGCACCTGCTGCGGCGACCAATCGATCCCGCGCAGGTCAACGGCGAGCCGGCCGATGCCGAGCTCGTAGCCGCCGTCGGGGATCGCCGCGGCGGTCTGCGGCCGGTACTCGCGATCGCCGATCCCGCCGGTCAGGTCGAGATCGGACGCGGCGGCGACGCCGACGCCGATCGACAGCGCCACCGCCGGGACGATCAGCCAGCGCGCACCGCCGCGAAACGAGAGCACCGCGAGGGCGACCCCGATCAGGACGACGACCGCCGCCACCGGCACCCCGAAGCCGAGGCCGGTCACGAAGGCGCCGGCGCCGACGAGCACGCCGAAGCCGCAGAAGACGGCGATGGCGATGGCGATCACCCCGAGGACCCGCGCGACATCGCGGCCGCGACCACCCTCGACCGGCTGGCCGGTGCCGTCGTCGGAGGGCACGAACAGTGCCACCGCGAGGTAGGCGAGGATCCCGAGTCCGCCGAACAGCACGGAGACGGCGAAGGCGATCCGGATGATCACCGGGTCGATGTCGAAGTAGCGGCCGAGCCCGCCGGCGACGCCGGCGATGATCCGGTCGTCGCGGCTGCGCAGGAACCGCCGCGGCGACGGATCGACCGCCGGTGCCGGGGTCGTCGGGACCTCGTCGGCGGCGGGCTCCTCGCGATCGCCGGGGCTTCGGTCCCTGTCGTCTCGTTCGTTCATTTCAGGCCTCCTGGTTCGGATGGATCGGACTCCACCCAGGCTGACCGTGCCGGTCCCCTCCGTCTATACGGGATGTCCCGTAGCGGTCCCGCGTCGATCCCGGGGTCGCAACGCCGCTTTCCCGGACTACTTGGCGCTGAGCCAGTCAGGGCCGACGCCGATGTCGACTGCGAGTGCCGGCTCGAGCGGGAAGGCATCGACCATCTCGCGCCGGGCGAGGCCGGAGACGGCGTCGGTCTCCGCGGCCGGCCCCTCGAAGAGGAGCTCGTCGTGGATCTGGAGGATCAGCTTCGAGGCCAGGCCCTCCGCCTCGAGGGCGCGGCTCGAGTTGATCATCGCCAGCTTGATGATGTCGGCCGCGGTCCCCTGGATGACCGTGTTGACGGCGAGCCGCTCGCCGAGCGTCCGCGTCTGCCAGTTCCGCGACCGCAGCTCCGGGATCAGCCGGCGCCGCCCCATCAGCGTCCGCACGCACCCCTCCTCGCGGGCCGACTCGATCGTCTCGTCGATGAACCGCTTGACGCCGGCGAAGCGCTCGAAGTAGCGGTCGATGTAGGTCGCCGCCTCCTCCTGCGGAATCGAGAGGCGGTCGGCGAGCCCGTAGGCGGAGAGCCCGTATGCGATCCCGTAGTTGACCATCTTCGCCTTCGAGCGCTCGCCGGGGCTGATCGCATCGGGGTCGGCGCCGATGATCCCGGCGGCGGTCGCCGAGTGCACGTCCTCGCCGGTGGCGAAGATCTCGCGCAGGGCCTCGTCCCCGGAGACATGCGCGAGCACCCGCAGCTCGACCTGGTTGTAATCGCAGGAGACCAGCTCGTCGCCCTCCTCGGCGACGAAGCAGCCGCGGATCGGCCGCCCGAGGTCGGAGCGGATCGGGATGTTCTGGAGGTTCGGATTCGTGCTCGACAGCCGCCCGGTCGCGGCGCGGACCTGGCTGAAGGTCGTGTGGATGCGACCGTCCTCGGGGTCGATCAGCTCCGGGAGCGAGTCGAGATAGGTGTTGGTGAGCTTCGTGACCTCGCGCCAGCGCTCGACCTTGGGGACGATCTCGTGCTCGTCGCGGATCTGCGAGAGGACCCGTGCATCGGTCGAGTAGCCGGTCTTGCCGCGGCGCTTGCGGCTCAGCTTCAGGTCGTCGAAAAGCACCTCGCCGAGCTGCTGCGGAGAGCCGATCGTGAACTCGCGCCCGGCCAGCGCCCAGATCTCCGCCTGCAGCGAGTCGGCCTGACCGGCGAGCTGCTCGCTGATCGCGGCGAGCTTGGCGGTGTCGAGCTTGACCCCGGCGCGCTCCATGCCGGCGAGGACCTCGACGAGCGGCATCTCGACCTCGCTCATCACCCGCTCGAGGCCGAGGTCGGCGAGCTTCGGGCGCTGCCGGGCGGTGAGCTCCCAGGTGAGGCGGGCGGTGGCCGCCGGATCGCCGCCCGGTTCCTCCTCCTCGCCGAGCGAGAGCTGACCGTCATCGGCGGTCTCAGCGCCGGCGCCGGCCACCGAGATCCCTTCGTCGGCGGCGAGCTCGTCGAGCTCGTAGGTCCGCCGGGCGGGATCGATCAGATAGGCGGCGACCATCGAGTCGTGGGCGAGGTCGAGCGAGCCGGCGGCGAGGTCGGCGAGGAGCCCGCGCGGCGAGTGCCCGGCCATCGACTTGAAGTCATGGGCGACGAGCGGATGGCCGGCGAGCGCGGCGACGAGGTCGGCCGGTTCCGGCAGCTCGCCGGCGACGAGGCGTCCGCCGTCGTAGCCGCCCCAGCGCCCGGCGGTGATCGCAAGCGCGATCTCGCCGTCGCCGAGGTCAGCGATCGTCCCCTCGGTCGCATCGACGTCGATCAGGTCGTCGGCGGGCCGGTCGGGCACGTCGCCCTCCCAGTCGTCCTCGAGCCGCTGGATCACCTGGCGGAGCTCGAACTCGGCAGCGGTCTCGCGGAGCTGCGAGAGGTCGGGCCCGCGCTCCATCAACGCCGGGAGGTCGAGCTCGACGTCGATGTCGGTGTGCATCGTCGCGAGCTGCTTGGAGATCCGCGCGTCCTCGCCGTGCTCGGTCAGGTTCTGCTTCCGCTTCGGTCCCGAGATCGACTCGATGTTGTCGAGGACGCCCTCGAGCGACCCGAACTCCTGGAGGAGCTGCGACGCGGTCTTCTCGCCGATCCCGGGGACGCCGGGGATGTTGTCGGACGTGTCGCCCTTGAGGCCGATCAGATCGGGGACGAGCTCCGGCGCGACCCCGTAGCGCTCGATCACGCCTTCGCGGTCGTAGATCTTCGTGTCGGTTACGCCGCGCGAGGTCGACATCACCCGGACACCGTCGCCGACGAGCTGGTAGGCGTCGCGGTCGCCGGTGACGACCATCACCGGGATCCCTCCCGCCCGCGCCTTGTGGGTCATCGAGGCGATCACGTCGTCCGCCTCCCAGCCCTCGATCCTGACGTTGGCGAAGCCGAACGCCTCGGACAGCGGCGCCAGGTGCGGCCACTGCTCCTTGAGCAGGTCCGGCCGCGACTTCCGCTGCGCCTTGTAGGGCTCGTAGACCTTCTCGCGCCCGGACCAGCCGGCGTCCCAGGCGACGACGACGGCGCGGGGCCGGAAGTCGGTGAGGACCTTGACCATCATCGCCGCGAACCCGTAGATCGCGTTGGTCGGCCTGCCGTCCGAGGTCGCGATCGACTCGGGGAGCGCGAAGAACGCCCGGTAGGCGAGGCTGTTTCCGTCGATCAGGAAGAGATCGCCGCTGCCGTCGCTCTGATCGTCGTTGCCGGGCATCGCCGCGGATCATAGGCGCGGCCGATCTGCTTCGATCGATGCCGATGAAGTGGAAGCGGGGAGCCAAGAGCCGTGACGTGATCGACGTCCGCGGCGCCTCGGGAGGCTCGTCGGGAGGCGGTGGCGGGCTGCCGATCCCGGGCGGGCTCGGAGGGATCGGCGGGGGCGCCGGGCTGATCGTCGTGATCGTCATCGTCGCCATCAACGTGCTCGGCGGCGGCAGCGGTGGAACCGGATTCGATCTGCCCGGCCTCGGCGGCGCCACCGCGCCGGGCGCCAACGACCCGCAGCCACTGCCGCCCGGCGAGGACCCCCAGGCCGAGCTGAAGGACTTCTCGGCGTACGTGTTCGACGACGCCCAGGTCGTCTGGGAGAGCACTTTCGACCGCAGCGGCGACGCGTACGACACCGCCAAGCTCGTCCTCTACTCGGGGGCGGTCCGCACCGACGGCTGCGGCGGTGCGACCTCGGCGGTCGGGCCGTTCTACTGCCCCGCCGACGAGCGTGTCTACCTCGACCTCAGCTTCTACGGGGAGATGCGGCGCCAACTCGGCGCATCGGGCGACTTCGCGTGGGCCTACGTGATCGCCCACGAAATGGGCCATCACGTCCAGCGGATGACCGGTACGAGCGCCGCCGTCGAGCGGCTGAGCCGCTCTGAGCCCGCCGATGCGAACGAGCTCTCCGTCCGCCAGGAGCTCCAGGCCGACTGCTACGCGGGCGTCTGGGCGGCCACCGTCTACGCCGAGGGTGCGCTCGAGCCCGGCGACCTCGACGAGGCGTTCAACGCTGCCGAGGCCGTCGGCGACGACCGCCTCCAGAGGCAGGCGACCGGCAGCGTCGACCCGGACAGCTTCACCCACGGCACCTCCGAGCAGCGACGGACATGGTTCGAGCGCGGTTACCGCTCCGGCGACCCCGGCGACTGCGACACGTTCGCCGCAGAGACGCTGTAGGAGGCAGCTACTCCGGGAACATCCGGTAGACGCGGTTTCGGACCGTGTCCATCGTCTCCGGGCTGAGCCTGTCCACGGTCGAGAGGATGTGTGCGAACGGCGGGGCGACGCGGCGCGGGCGACCGGAGATCGCCTCGGCGACGAGCCGGCCGGCCTCGTCGGGGTTGAGCGCCGGGATCCCCTCGTACTGCTTGGTCGGCGAGATCATCGGCGTCCGCACGAGCGGCATCGAGATCGTCGTGAAGCGGACGCCATCGTCGAGCGCCTCGGCCTGGACCGCATCCGAGAACGCCTCGAGCGCCGCCTTCGACGCGATGTAGCCGGAGAACCGGGGCGTGCGCATCTGCACTCCGGCGGTTGAGACGTTGACGATCTGGCCGTGCCGCTGCTCGCGCATGGCCGGCAGCAGACGGAGGATCAACTTGATCGCGGCGAAGTAGTTGAGCTGCATCGTCCGCTGGAAGTCGTGAAAGCGCTCCGACGACTGGTCGACCGAGCGCCGGATCGAGCGACCGGCGTTGTTGACGAGGACGTCGACCGCCCCGTGGTCGGCGAGGACGCGGTCGCAGAGCGCGTCGATCGCGTCGAGGTCGGTGAGATCGCAGGCGTACGGCTGGGCGCTTCCCGGGCCACCCGCGACGCCGATCTCGCCGATCTCGGCGGCGATCCGCTCCAGCGTCTCGGCGCTGCGGGCGACGAGCAGGACCGTCGCCCCGCCGGCGGCGAGGCGACGAGCGGTCGCCTCGCCGATCCCGGACGAGGCACCGGTGACGAGGACGACCAGGCCATGCAGGTCCTCGTCGCCGGCTCCGAGCGCGCCGGCGATCGCCCCGGGCGCGGCATGGCGAAACCCGCCGCCGCCGCCGATCGGCTTGCTCGTGACGCGGAACAGGGCTCGCGCCGGGCCCCGCGCGGAGCGGCCCAGCCGTGCGATGAATGGGTTCACGTCGGCCAGTCTCTCAGGATGCGTGCCCGCCCCCGCCTGCTCCTATGATCCACCCGCACCATGAGTCCCGTCAGCGCCCAGTTCTCCGTCACGGTCCGCGTCGAGCTCGATGCCCGCAACGAGCCGCTCGGCCGGCTCACGGCCGCGATCGCCGAGTCCGGAGGTGGCCTGCAGAGCGTCGACCTCGTCCCCGGCGCCGGCGCCGAGGGCAAGCGGGTCCGCGAGTTCACCATCGACGCCCGTGGCCCCGAGCACTGGGAGCAGATCCTCCGCTCGATCGGCTCGATCCGCGGCGCCCGGGTCATCGACTACACGGACCGCACGTTCGAGATGCACCGTGGCGGCAAGATCGAGCAGCACAACAAGTACCCACTGAAGACCCGCGACGACCTCTCGATGGCCTACACCCCGGGGGTCGCGCGCGTCTGCACCGAGATCGCCGGCGACCGTGCCAAGGCGTTCGAGTACACGATCAAGAAGAACACCGTCGCGGTCGTCACCGACGGCAGCGCCGTCCTCGGCCTCGGCGACATCGGCCCCGAGGCGGCGATGCCGGTCATGGAGGGCAAGGCGATGCTGTTCAAGGAGTTCGCGCAGGTCGATGCCTTCCCGATCGCGCTCGACACCCACGACCCCGACAAGATCGTCGAGGCGGTGAAGCTGATCGCGCCGGGCTTCGGCGGCATCAACCTCGAGGACATCTCCGCCCCGCGCTGCTTCGAGATCGAGGACCGGCTCCGCAGCGAGATCGACATCCCCGTCTTCCACGACGACCAACACGGCACCGCGGTCGTCGTCATGGCCGCCCTCTTCAACTCGCTGAAGATCGTCGGCAAGCCGATCGAGTCGCTGCGCGTCGTCATGCTCGGCCTCGGCGCGGCGGGCATCGCCTGCACGAAGATGATGCTCAACGCCGGCGTCACCGACATCATCGGCTGCGACCGCCGCGGCGCGATCTCGACCGCCCGCGACGATTACGCCTCCGACGGCATGCCGGCGATCAAGAGGTGGTTCGCGGAGACGACCAACCCGGACCGGGTCCAGGGCGGTCCCAACGAGGTCCTCGAGGGCGCCGACCTCTTCATCGGCCTCTCCGGGCCGGGGCTGGTCGATGGCGAGTCGCTGGCCGGGATGAGCCGCGACGCGATCGTCTTCGCGATGGCGAATCCGACCCCGGAGGTGATGCCGGAGGACGCCGAGCGCCACGTGCGGATCATGGCGACCGGCCGCTCCGACTACCCGAACCAGATCAACAACGTCCTCTGCTTCCCGGGCATCTTCCGCGGCGCGCTCGACGCCGGGGCACCGGCGATCACCGAAGAGATGAAACTGGCCGCGGCGAAGGGAATCGCCGCCGTCGTCACCGACGAGGACCTGAACGAGGACTACATCATCCCCAGCGTCTTCGATCGCGACGTCGCCCCCGCCGTCGCCGCGGCGGTCGTCGCCGAGGCGAAGGCCGCCGGGATCGCCCGGGTCACGGAAGAGACGGGTACGTTCGCCGCGATCGGGTAACGACTGCTCGATGCGGGTTCTCGTAACCGGAGCGGGCGGCACGATCGGGCGGGCGGTCTGCGATGCGCTGCTCGCCCGCGGCGACGCGGTCGTCGGCCTCTCGCGGAGCCCGGAGCGGGCGCGCCGGAACAACCTGAAGGTCGAGTGGCACGCCTGGAATCCGACCCTGGAACGGCCGCCGGAGGAGGCGCTGGCAGGCGTCGACGCGGTCGTCAACCTGATCGGCGAGCCGATCAACCAGCGCTGGACCGATGAGGCCAAGCAGCGAATCCGCGAGAGCCGGATCACCGCCACCCGGAACCTCGTCACGGCGATGCTCGCGGCCGAGACGCCGCCCAAAGTGCTCGTCAGCCAGTCGGCGGTCGGCTACTACGGCGATCGCGGCGAGCAGGTCGTCGACGAGTCGACCCCGGCCGGCTCGAGCTTCGACGCCCGCGTCTGCGCCGACTGGGAGGCGGCGGCCGAAGAGGTCGCGACGGTCGGCGAGATCCGGCTCGTGATCCTCCGCAGCGCCCCCGTCCTGACCGCGGAGGGAGGCCTGCTCGCAGAGCTGTTGCTGCCGTTCCGACTCGGGCTCGGGGGTCCGATTGCGGGCGGCCGCAACTACATGCCGTGGATCAGCCTCGTCGACGAGGTCGGCATGATCCTCTGGGCGCTCGACACCCCGGCGGCATCAGGCACCTACAACGCGACCGCGCCGGATCCGATCACGAATCGCGAGTTCTCGAAGGCGCTCGGCCGCGCCCTGAACCGGCCGGCCGTCGTCCCGGTGCCGAAGCTCGCGCTCCGGCTCCGCCTCGGCGGCGAACTCGCCGAAACGGCGACCGGAAGCCAGCGCGTCCTTCCCCGTCGCGCCCGCGACGACGGCTACACCTTCCGCCTTCCCGACATCGACTCAGCCCTCGCCGAAGCGCTGGCCGGCTGATCCGGGCTGAGCGTCAGGGGGCGCCGAGCGGCCGGGGTGCGGGCTCGAGCCGCCCGCCCCGCTGCGCCTCGTAGGCGCCGACGCGCCGCAGGGTCGTGTCCCCCGCCTCGTCGATCGAGTAGGGGCCGAGGATCGAGTCGCGGTCCGCCGTCGCGAAGAACGCGTCGACCACCGATCCGCGGTCGAGGGGGTCGTCGGCGCGGTCGATCGCGTCGAGGGCGACCGCCATCGCCTCGTAGCCGTAGGCGGCGAAGCGCCCCGGCGCGCGCCCGTACGCGGACCGGAACCGGTCGGCGAAGTCGCCGGCGGGAAGCTGCGACGGCGCGAGCGGGCCGGAGACGAGCGTCGAGGGGGCGGGCAGCTTCGTCTCCGGCGGCGACCCCGAGATCTGAGCATCGGCGCCGATCGTCCTCGATTCGCCGCGGTTGAGGCCGAGGACGCTCGCCAGCGGCCGAGCCGCGACGACGTAGATGCCGTCGACTCCGCCCTGAAAGCCCTGCGGGGCCACCGAGGGGCTGCCGGAGATCGACTCGAAGCCGTCGAGGAGGCTCGCCGGATAGGGCCCTTTGCCGCCGAGGGCGACGACGCTGCGGATTCCGTTCCTCTCCAGCGCTCCCGCCGCCGCCGCTCCCTGGGCGGTGTCGGCCGGGATGACGCGCCCGAACGTACGGGTGCCGCTCGGCTGCACCTCGGTCGGGACCTGGTCACTGCCCGGCGCCTCCCGCGTCAGATCGACGGCGGAAGCGCCGGGCGAGATTTGAAGCAACCCGGCCTCGTTGGTGATCGGCAGCGAGGTCCGCGTCGTGCCCGAGTCGAGCTCGCCGAGGTAGGCGATCGCGGTCGAATCCTCGGTCGCGCGACGCGCGTTGGCGCCGGCGAGGGCCGCCTCTGAGCCGCCCGATCCCGCATCGTCGAGGACCCTCAGCCTCACATCCACCCCGCCCGCCTCGCGACCGGCGTCGGCGAGCGCCAGTCGCGCCCCGTCGGCGACGTCGCGGCCGTCGGCCGCGAGCGGACCGCGCAGCGGCGAACTCAGGTAGATGCTCAGTTCGGGATCGCCGCCGCCACCGCCGCACCCCGCCGCGAGCGCGCCCGCCGCCGCCGCCGCGGCGACCACCCCCGACATCCGCCTCAGCCTGCTCATCAGCCGACCCCCGCTCCGGCTACTCGATCGGCCCGGCGCGGAAACCGATCCGGCCGAGCATGCCGCGGTGTCGGGAGATGAACGCGTAGGTGGCCCCGGTCGCGCCCGGGAACCGCCTCATCGCCCGCGCCGGCACCTCGCCGCCGGGGATCAGGCGGGCGAGGATCGGCGCCGCTTCGGCGCCCGAGACGACCGTGCCGCCGGGAGTGACGAGATGGAAGGAGGCGAGCCGGAGCTCGGCCGGGACCTCGCCGAGCAGCCGCTCGCCTTCGGGGCTCTGGATCACGACCGGCCGCAGGCGTTCGTCGCGGTCGAGGCGTAGCAACGTCCGGACCGAGAGCCGGCAGAAGCCGCAATCGCCGTCGTAGAGCAGTGCATGATCGCGGCGCGACTCCATCGCCCGATTATCGCCGCCCCCGGCGAGATGATCGGTTCCGAGCCCCCGCGTGCGCGGGGGGCCGCCGGACCAAGCAGATCGAGGACGCAGGAGGCGAAGCGGCCTGAAAGGCCGTGAGCCGACGAGGACGACGAGCTGCGCAGCGTCCGGTGGTTCATCCACGTGC
>Ga0207678_10001214_pt1 | contig 23694 bp, 15 predicted proteins | sample KBSC63metaG_FD_184319 | JGI IMG/M metagenome (GOLD analysis project Ga0207678, IMG submission 184319) | Corn rhizosphere microbial communities from Kellogg Biological Station, Michigan, USA - KBS C6-3 metaG (SPAdes) (version 2) | ecosystem: Host-associated > Plants > Roots > Rhizosphere > Soil ... | reverse complement strand
TGGCTGAAAGCCAGTTAAATGTAAAGACGGCGGTTTCTGCCATGGGCACCGGAACTACAGGGGGCATGCGGAAGACGACGCGGTCAAGACCATGGATAGGAACCTTAAGCGTACTGAGACGATCAATCCATGCAGTGAAATGAGGTGTTCCCCAAACCGTGACGAAGAGCGTCAGAATAATCCACGGGATCGCCGCACGTACAACCACTCTGGCATGATTCTTATCCAGCGAACGCGGCAGATGGCTGATGTCCTGGCGGGCTGCATTGAGAATGCGCTTTGGCTTCCAAATGCGGAGAAATAGAACAAAGACAATCAGGCTGACAATAGAAGCGCTGATATCCACCAACCACGGACCGTGGATTCTTGCGATGAACAGTTGCGTAAATCCAAACGTAACGCCCGCAACCAGAATGGGCGGCCATACCTCGAACATCGCCTTGAAGCCTGAGTAGGCCCAGATTAGCCAGAAGGGAACCAGAATGCAGAAGGGCGTAAGCAGTGTAGCGACAACGCGGGTAAGCACAAGTGTATCGAGCCCAGTCACGCCGTGCAGCGCGATGACAGGGGTGCCGAGGGCACCGAAGGCGACCGGTGCCGTATTCGCAAGCAACGCCATACCAGCAGCCTGAATAGGCGGAAACCCGAGACCAATCAGAATGGTGCCGCAGACGGCGACAGGTGTTCCGAAACCTGCAGCTCCCTCAAAAAAAGCGCCGAAGATGAAAGCGATGAGCAGGAGTTGAAGGCGACTGTCGTCAGTGACTTTGACAAGGCACTCCTGCAAAAGCCCGAACCTTCCGGCACGAACAGTGAGCTGGTACATAAAAATGACAGGAAAAACGATCCAGAAGATTGGGAAGAGGCCATAGCCCGCGCCGAATGCGGCTGCAAGCCCAGCCAGAGGAGTTGGCATATGGAAGATCGCAATAGCTATCACCAGCGCTATGGCAAGCGACATAAGCGCTGCCAAATGGGCCTTGAGCTTAAATCCGACCAGAGCTACAAGCAGAATAACTAAAGGCAGCGCGGCCCAGAAGGTGGAAAGCCACCAAAGATGCGTAGGATTGTATCCCTGAAACCACGGGGTAATGTTCTCTGTCATAGGTCCTAAAGAGGAAGCTGGAAGTAATCCGATATTTTCGAAGGGTCGAATAAACATGCTTGGACAGGGGCCGCTCTGGATGCCTTTTGGATGCCGCCGATTATCAATGTTTTGAGCGGCAATAGTAAAGAAACTTTGGTTTGATGATCCGACTAAAATATATGAAGCAGCTTGAGCATAGAGTCTCGGCCGCTGCTTCCGAATGAAATCAGGCACTCATTGAAGTATGATTCCTCGCCTGGCCTCTATCTCGTTCAGGGAGTCGTGCAGCAACGATGACATTTCGGATGGAGGAGCCCACTTTAGCAGCATCCCAATGGACCGATACTCGGTGAGCAGAACGAAAAGATGAGCTTTCGATCGCATTGACTCGCCTAACGAGTGCTCCTATAGTGGGTGCCATAGAAATGTCTCACCGTGCCGGCCCCTAACTTTCCTCTTCATTTCACGTTGAGACTTCACGAGAAATTTGAGAACAAGGAGTCTGACATGAAAGTTTTACGCTTTCTTGGTTTAATGGCAGCTATTTGCTGTTCCACGGTACTGGCTGGGGCCACTCCTGTCGATTTTCACATGCGAGTCCTGGACCCGCCGCCTCCCACGGATCCCTCCTATCCGCTTTACCTCATCCAATCAACGTCTTTCGATGTCTCCTTCACGGGATGTGTCCCCGGTGAATTGCCGGGGAGTAATACGGCAGTCGGCTGCTTCGCGGGACGAAATATATCAGGGCAGGATTGGAACAACCTGCAGCTCACCTTCCCCAATATCGGGCCTCTGGTCGGCCAGACTGCAAATTGCGATCCGGGCATCTCTGATGACATCTACAGCAATGCGGACTGCGCGGCATCTCCTGACGATTCACTGTTTACGCTGCTCTATTCGGACGGAGTCATTCCCAACGGCGGCTATTTCTTTATTACGGAAGATGGCGTCGATCCGGCAACCGACTTTCCGCAAGGGAGGGCGACTGTTCTGACACCGGAACCTGGGTCAATCCTGCTACTTTCCACTGGAGTTTTGCTGTTCGGTTGTCTGCTTTATGGGCAATGGCTTCGCAGGGTGCGCTTCTCTCCTCTGTCATAGCTGTTTTCAGTACAGATGATTCAGAGAAAGCAGGAAGATCACCTATGCGTCGCTTTTGGCTATGCCTCTTGTTGTTGCTGCCAACTGGCCGCCAGCTTATCGCGACACAGCCGGCGACGGCGATGCATATCACGCTGGGCAACGCGGCAGTGGAGCTCTCTGGGCCATGGAAGTTTCATACTGGAGACAACCTGGCCTGGGCGCAGCCGGATTTCGACGACTCCGCCTGGACCACAATGGATATGACGCCGCCGCCCGGCACGGCAGACGCCACTCTGGGCAGCAGCGGCTATATTCCAGGGTGGACAGACCGTGGATACGCCGGCTATTCCGGTTATGCCTGGTATCGACTGAGAGTCGACGTGCGGGGCGCGGACGATCCGCTGGCGCTCAGGATGCCGGATAACGCCGACGATGCCTATCAGGTCTACGTTAACGGCCAGCAGATAGGGTCGTTTGGCAGATTCACGGCGCATAGTGTCACCGCGTACAGCACACTGCCCCGGGCCTTTCGTCTGCCGGAGGACATTCGCAGCGGCCCGGTGACCATCGCCATTCGCATGTGGATGGACAGCGCCACGCCGTTCAACAGCCCTGATGCCGGTGGCTTGCATGAACCTCCTGTGCTGGGTCACGCCTCGGCGATTGCGGCGCAGATTCGTCTGGGCTGGGATGACATCGCCCACGATGTAGGCAGCGGGTTTCTCGAAATGCTAATTCTGCTGCTGGCGCTGATTGTGGCCTTGAGCCTCTTCTGGCTTGATCGCAAGGAATCGGCGTATCTCTGGCTGGCTCTCGTCTCATTGGTCACGCTGATGGGCAATGCCATCGTCCTGCTCGTCAACTTCATGGCATGGATCGGTCAAACGCCGAGCGTCATTCTTGAAGACGATATTCTGACCCCCATCCGGATTGGCCTGTGGGTCGTGTTTTGGGGCTACTGGTTCCGCGTCGGCCGCCTCGGCAGACTGCATCGAGAGGTGTGGGGATTCGTGCTGCTGCTTGCTCTGGGAACGGCGCTGCTTCGTCCTCCGCTTTATGGCCAGATGATTTCAGTAAATGCGGCAACTTATCTTGTTCCGTTCCTGCTGGTGATAAAGCTGGCTTTGGCGGCACTACTGTTCTTGGTGACTTACCAGGGCATTCGACAGCATAAGGCGGAGGGTTGGATGGCGTTACCCGCGGTGCTGCTGGCAGCCATCTCTCAATATCAGCATGAACTGCGGCTAATTCATATTCCGACGGCTTTTGCGCTCTTCGGCTTTCAGATCTCTCTTGGCACTGCATCTACGATGCTTTCGCTGCTGCTTGTGACCGTGATGCTGTCGCGGCGCTTTTTGCACTCGCAGCGGAAACAAGAGCAGTGGCGACTGGAAATTAAACAGGCGCAGCATGTTCAGCAGGTGTTGATTCCCGAAAAGCTGCCCACCATCGCCGGGCTGACCATTGAAAGCGAGTACCGTCCCGCCCGCGAAGTCGGCGGAGACTTCTTTCAGATCATTCCGGGCGACGGCGATGGCAGCGTCCTGATTGTCGTTGGCGATGTGACCGGGAAAGGGTTGCAGGCGGGCATGCTCGTTGCATTGATCGTCGGCGCTATCCGGTCGGCGGTGCAGCACAGTACCGATCCCTTAGGCGTGTTGAATTCGCTGAACGAGGAATTATGCGATCGCGAACATGCCAGCGCCACCTGCCTGATGCTGCGGATTGAGGCCGATGGCATGGTTACGCTGGCGAATGCGGGCCATCTGCCTCCTTATCTCAATGGGCAGGAAATGCCGATGGAAGGATCGCTGCCGCTGGGTGTCATCCTGGGCGTGGAGTTTCCGGTGATGTACTTCAAATTGAAGAATGCGGATGCGCTGATGCTGATGTCGGACGGCATCGCTGAGGCGCAGGATGAGCATGGCCATCTCTTCGGGTTCGAGCGAATCGACCAGATGCTCCGCGCGCCGATAACCGCTGCCTCACTGGCTGCGGCGGCACAGGAGTTTGGGCAGGAGGATGACATTCTGGTGTTGCGGATTGAGCGCAATGAGGAGCCGAGGACGGTTCCGCAGTTGGAACCGCTATTGGTTCAGACGTAACGCCTGGCTGCACAAATGGATTTCTTCACCGTGGTTGAAAAAGCTCCGCCTCCAGTCGAGAGGACTTGCTTCCTGTGTCTCCGCGAAAGTTTAAGATCGTTAGGCGTCAAACGCAGCGCACGCCGTCTGTTCGTCGGGATGAAGGCTGGTGTATTTGGTAATGCCTACCATGGTGAAGACCTTCTGGAAGTGCGGTGTAAGGCCGAAGGTCTTGATGGTCTGGCCGTGTTTGCTGGCGGCAATCATCATTTGAATGACGAGTGCGATGCCGCTCGAATTGAGATACTCCACCTTCGAAAAATCGAGGAGGATGCGTTTGGCGCCGTCCGGCAGACCCTTGTAAGTGCCCAGTACCGCAGTCTCCGACGCGCTGGTGATGTCGCCCTCAAAGCGGATCACGGTAATGAAACCGCCCGCGCACTGCACTTCATCCATCTTGACCTGCGTGCTTTTTCCATGCATTGCGTCTCTCCCTTTGAGCTATTCGCCTGTGTGATGAAGATGAATGACCATGCGCGCGTAGCTTCCCGTTCGCGGCGAACTGACCCACTCGGCCTCATCGACCAGAGCCTGAATGAGAAACATGCCCATGCCGCGCGCCTTCTCTTCCTCATGCATCTTCTTATCGATGTCGGGAGCGATGCCGTGGCCTGGCGCTCCTGCGCCGGTGTCGCGCACCTTGACTTCGAGCGAATCGGCATTCATCGACAACACGACTCCGACGCTGAGAGATTCGTCGAGCTTGTTGCCATGCTCCATGGCGTTGATGCAGGCCTCGGCCACGGCGGTCTTCAGATCCTCGATGCGCTCATTGGTAAAGCCCATGATGCTGGCGGCGCTGGCGGCGGTATTCATGGCTATCTTTTCGTAGCCGAGTCGGGACGGAATGTGAAGTTCGATGGTGCTCGGGTTATTGTCCATCAAGATTAATCTCCACTATGAGGTTCTCGATAATACGAGCGCAGTCATATCGTCACATTGCTCCTGTTCTTCGGAGAACGTCTCCAAGGTACTCCACAAGCAATCGAGCGTGGCCTCGGGGGACAGATCTTCGCAATCCGAGAAGGCCTGGAGTAGGCGGATCTCGCCGAATTCTTCTTCGCCGCGAAATACTTCGGTCATTCCGTCTGTGTAGACTAGCAGTCGCGCCGAGGTGCCAAGCACATATTTTTCTGAGAGATAGCCTGAGAAGGGAAGCATGCCTATCGGCGTTCCCGAGGCGACAATCCTGTAGGGAATGTGATCGTCTGCTACCAGAAATGCCGGATTGTGTCCGGCATTTACTACCTCGATGGCATTGGCCTCCGGAGAGAGGCGGAGCAGAAGAGCCGTGACATAACGGCGGCGAGACTCCGCGCCCTCGTTGTAGTGCAGCAGGTTCATCTGCGTAGCTATCTCTACCAATGACAGATTGGAATGCAGCATGGCACGGAACGCTGATCGGAAGGACATGCCCACCAGCGCCGACGTAAGGCCTTTGCCGGCAACATCGCCCACCACGATAAAAATATCCCCAGACGGCATGGAGATGATATCGAGATAATCACCGCCCACTTCATAACATGTGATGGACCGTGCGGCGAGCGCGTATCGTGGGATCTGCGGCATCTGTTGCGGGAGGAGACTTTGTTGCACGAGCCGCGCCGATTCGAGGTCGCTTTCGATCCGTTGCCATTGAACGGTACGCTCATGAAATCTCGCATTTTCGATCGCGACCGACGCCTGCATCGAAAGCGTCTCCAGGAAATCTGTTTCGTCGAGGTCGAGCGTACGGCCCGCAGGCAGAAGGACGACGAGGTCTGTGAAGCGAGCATTGGCCTTATCGCAGAGCGGAAACCGAAGCCATAAATCGCCAGCCATCTGCGATGGAACCTCGCCGGAGCTTAAAGATCTTTTCAGCTCGGCTGGCACATTGCCGTAGGTATGCTCGAACGTGGTAAAGAACGCGCCCGCCAGTTCAAGCTCGCGGACGACGATCTGGAGCACAATTCGCAGGACCTCGTCCAGTTCGATGGTCGAGTGCATTTGACGGCTTGCCTCCAACAACGCTTGCAGACGGACGACCTGCTGTTGCGCTAGAAGAGCTTCGCTGAGTTCCATTGAATATACCCATTACTCCAGAGCCCATTATCGGGAATGAGTATATGCGAAGGCGGCGACGGAGTGTTCTTTAACCGGCGAACCTTTGCCACTTTGCTGAAGGCCAATGGCGAGGATATCAAGGTGGCGCAGGAGCTGCTCCGGCCGACGGTCAAGATGACCCTTGAGGTCTACGCGCAGACGGTCACTCCGGCCAAGCGGAGGCGTAGTCTCGGGTTGCAGGTCTGCTCAAAGGAGGATTCCAATGAGAGCAAGCTCTTATTGGACATTCTTGGACCTTATTCAAGAAGCGCCAAATCGTCTAAGTTGTTGGAACAATTGATGGACCTGATCGGGATCGAACCGATGACCTCTTCCATGCACGTCACGGAACTCACTGAAACCAGATGGTACAGACCACACTCTACGCCACTGATTACACGGCAAAAACGGTATTATTGGACCTTTTTTCACCTTTTCGATTGCCAGATTCCAGCGTGTTTATCGCAGTATTAGCATCTGGCAGCTTCGCTCAGAAGAGCTTTGGGCGGTTCTCATTGTCTTCAAAACGGAAAGTCCCCTGCTTTGAGATACTCTTCAACAGTTTCTTCAGCTACCCAGCAACGCTCCAATTCTCCGCTACTGTACCGGTGGTAACCGAACCGCCACACGGATCGAAAGCTAACGCGTGGCTCGGACGATCCCAACGGGTAACTACGCTATTGGGACGATTACATGCCCGAGTGTGTGATCCACGATCGAAAGAGCGTCGGGCAAGCCGTGGTTCTGTATCTACCTCTGGGCACGGATTTCTCCTATGATCCAAACCGGCAAATACATAACAAATTGGATACCGGAACGTTTGCCAACACAGATCAAGGAGTGAGCTCGCGTGATGCGGGCGAGTCTCGCTTTCCGTTCTGCACCACCTCGAGATGGACGCTCGACTGCAATGTGTCGTGCAATGCGAGCGCTGTACCAGGTGAATGCCGGATAGCTAATTTCGGCAACTTTATCGAGAACAAGCATTGAACGGGAGGTGTCGCACGATAGTCGGACGGGAAAGCACATTTTTTATCATCTTTCTTGCGTTGGTTGTCTCGTCAACTCCGCCGTATGTGCCGAAGAAAGGCGGTCTGTTAACAAGAAAGCGTCTTGGTCGCGTCGCGGAGTCGTCAAATATCATGGCCACATTGGAGTTGCCTTCTGGCGCTTGGCGGAAAACAGAAACAGAAATGGCGGATCATTGGGAGTGGTGTTGGTGTTGGTGTTGGTGTTGGTGTTGCCGAGCGCGAGCGTCGGCGGGATATAGATTCGCAGAGCTCCGGGGGATCATCACAGCAGAGCTGCGCCCGTGGTGACATTCGCACCGGGTTCATAGCCCGATCTCGTTCGCGCAAATGGCTGTAGGAGTGACTCGCGTCCATCCAGGATTGACGGACCGGCGCTGAAATCAAACTTCAGGTCGACGGGACATTCTGTTTGGTGGCCAGGGTGGCGGCGCTGAGCAAAAATAGCGATGGAAGGGAAGCCACTGGAGGCCTCCGATCGGATATGCGGGATTATGCGAGGCAGCATAGCGGCGATTTCCGATGGTTCGAGCGCCAGTAAAGCTGAAGGGACAGGGAAACAGCGATAGTTTCAGTGTGTGAACCCGGTTCACTGTATAGTTCTCATTATGGCTGTTCGAATGAAAGACATTGCCAAAGAGCTCGGGCTCTCTGTGGTAACGGTCTCGAAGGTCCTCCACGACCATCCAGATATCAGTGATGAGACCCGAGAGCGAGTTCTCCGCAGGGTGAAGGAACTTGATTATCAGCCAAACGTCCTGGCGCGAAGTTTGGTCACCGGGCGGAGCTTCCTCGTTGGGCTCATTGTCCCCGATTTGATTCATCCGTTCTTCGCTGAAGTTGCAAAGGGCGTTTCTATCGCGATTCGTGAAAAGGGGTATTCACTGCTCCTCTCTTCTTCGGAGGAGGACCCTGAGTTGGAGCGGCGCGAAATTAGGCAATTGCGCGCTCGGCGCCTGGATGCGTTGATCATCGCCTCCACGCAGGGGCAAATTGCGGAATTGGATGCCGAACATGACGAAGAAGTGATTGTGCTAATCGACCGCGATATTCCCGGAGCCTACGCCCACTTCATCGGTATCGACGACAGGTCGGCTGGTCGCATCGCTACAGAACACCTCATCGATATCGGCTGTCGAAGGATCGCGCATATTCGTGGACGGGATAACAGCACTGGTCTGCTGCGGTTCGAAGGCTATCGAGAGGCATTGCAGGCGCATGGCATGGAGCAGAGTGAGGAACTCGTTATCAGTCGAACAAATGTCGATAGCGACAGCCGAGAGCAGGGCGCCAAAGCAATGCAGATGCTTCTGGAAGCCAAGACTCGCCCTGACGGAGTGTTTTGCTACAACGATCCACTCGCGATCGGCGCAATGAAGACAATACTTGGACGGAACCTGAGAATTCCGGAGGATATAGCACTTATAGGTTGCGGCAATCTTCACTACGACGATTTACTTCGGGTAGAACTGTCGAGTGTCGATCAGCATAGCCGCCAGATCGGCGAGCGCGCCGGTGAACTGGTTCTCTCGCTCCTCGAGTCCAAACAAAAATCCCGCCCGCGCAGTCACATCCTTCAACCAGAATTGGTTGTGAGAGCATCAACAAGATTGGGCCGACAGTCGCCCGCCGCGATTTCTAGTAAGCAGAATGGTCGGCGAGCACGTTAGTCTATCCAGGAGGGCTCCTACGCACTGGCGGCATTACTTGAAGTGATGCTAATCATTGATCCTTATTGAAATCGAATGATCGTCAGTACGCACGCCTCTCCGGCGGATTGGCGCTGAATGTTCTGAAGAAGATCTTGAATTTCCTCTGCGGGTTTTCCGTTGAAGGCTAGGATACATCTCCCGACAAGAAGCCTCCTTTGCCTGCCGCACTCTCTTGAGCCTAACGTCTCCACTGAGTACGACTCGCTCTCCCGGAATCCACCATTCGGCAAACTTTTCAACATTAAACTGATCAACCATCTCCGGCCACGGCTTTCGCGGGCCATGAGCTGGAAAAGTCCATTCTCCGCATTGGCACATAACCAGAATTTTGTCTCATCATCCAGGGTGTATCCGATTTGAATGCCTTAACTCGGGCGTCCATAGCCGGACGCTCCGCGGTATCGAGTAGCTCGATGGACTTCAACGCCGCACCAAATCGACCTATCAGGACCGGTTCAAGCAGGAGAATGCGGATCGTGGTTAACGGCTTGCGCCGTCTCCTCACGGTGTGTTCTATTATGGTATCGAAACAGTGATCGTTTACTGAAAAAGACCATTAGATATTTATGCGGCGACTTGTCAAGTGCTCCACCTGCCGCCTGAAAGCTAACGGGCACAGCAAATTTAGGTTATTGGTGTGAGTTTGGACTGTGGGGAATCATCTGAATGGTCCACAGCCGCCTTAGGAGGTTGCGCATGCAGTATAGGAAATTGGGCCAGACCGGCTTAGAACTATCCGTGATCGGCTTTGGGGCCTCTCCGCTAGGAGATGTATTTTGTGTCACGGATCCTGCGGAGGGGGTCCGCGCTGTCCACCGGGCAACAGACTGTGGAATCAATTTTTTCGACGTATCACCCTACTATGGCCGTACTCTGGCCGAGCACCGTTTAGGGTTGGCCCTTGCTGATCGTAGGAACGGAGTCATTCTTGCTACGAAGTGCGGTCGATATGGGAAGGAGGAGTTTGATTTCTCGACGCGTAGAACCATAGCCGAAGTTGAAGCCTCCCTTATTCGCCTGAAGACCGACTATGTCGATCTACTACAAGTACATGACGTAGAGTTTGGTGATGTCGATCAGATCGTCACCGAGACGCTTCCAACACTACGTAAACTCCAGGAAGCTGGCAAAGCGCGTTACATCGGTATAACGGGTTATTCACTGCAGACGCTCTGCAGTATTACGGCACAGGTTCCCGTCGATTCCATTCTGAGTTATTGCCATTACAACCTGATGGTCCGGGACATGGATGCGATACTAACGCCACTCGCGAAGAGCAAGGCTATTGGACTCATCAATGCTTCTCCCTTTCATATGGGAATTCTGGCCTCAGGTGAAATCCCAGAATGGCATCCTGCTCCACCGGAAATCCGTGCTATAGGTCGACGAGCACGTGAAATCTGCAACGCGCATGGACTGCGATTGACGGAGGTTGCGCTTCGTTTCTGTCTTACACATCCGTACGTCACAACCACACTTGTCGGCATGTACTCCGAGGAGCAGGTTAACCAGAACCTCATCGCAGTTGAGCCCGCTGATAATGAGGCCGTCATCGAAGAGATCACAATGATGATCGGAAACCAACTCAACTACATTTGGTCTTCAGGTAAGGACACTCTGACCAGTGATGTGGGTCGAAGATTACCCTTAGTTGTCTAAACGCCTCATTGCGATTTTTTACTCTCAAATAGTCATATTGGTGGGTCGATTCGTGCCGATGCCACTGATGCAGGATATTTTCGCCGAGCAAACTTTAGGATTGTATGGGTTTTGCGCCCCCATTGATTCTGCTGAAACCGGGGAATACCTACCCAGGGGCGGGAACACTAGTCGCGGGTACGGATGCTGGTTTTAATGTCCTGTAACAGCTAACAGCTTAATTTAAGCGGCTTGGAGAGCGCCGTTTTGTCACGCAGTCGATTTGGGTTTTCTTGCGAATTGAGTGACCACTTGTATCTCACATCCGAATGCGCCATCTGCTCTTCGCATCAGCGAAACCGTTCTTCATAACTCGACGATCGACAGTCCTCCGGAGCTGCTGAAGGACTGTCGCGGGTTCCCACTTACTCGGACTGCTTGCAATTGTGCATGTAAGAGCCAGTTCTGCGGTATGCGCGGCCACTGTGTTATCCAGGCGGACCTGCGCAAGAACCTGGGGCTTGCATTTTGTCACTGGGACAACTCGCGGATGGTGAGCGTGAGTTGCGTACCAGCGCTCGTACTCAAACCTAAGGACCGCGATATCCAATTGTCCCTTGACATTGCAATGCGACAGCAGAGTGGAAGCCAAAGCAGTCATTGTGTGCTTGCCAGGGATCGTGCACTTTTGTTTGAGTGAACCGGATGCCGTCAAATTAAATTCTAAATCGTTTACTTTACCGTTTGACACAATTTGTCAACAGAAGCTATATTTCACGACGGGACACGTTTGTCCCGTCAAATGCCTTATCTTAGGAGCGAATCAATGCAGCGTAGGGATTTCTGCAAGCTCATTGCGGCAGCGGCAGCGGCCAAAGCTGTGCCGGCAATCGGTCAACCAACGAGTTCAACCGTTCCGGCCGGATTCAATGCTTACAGGCAGGACTACGCGGCATTTTGTGCCACGCCAGCACATGACAGAGTCTTCTATCGCGTAAGCGAAGGGAAAATTGTGGAGACAAAGCTGGATGATGCGAACTGGGGTCCCTCAGCTTGGGGGGAGCCACCCGAGTTGCCAATTCCAGGTGGCTCCTGGGATGGTGTCCCGATGAACTCGCCGATACCGAGCCTTGCTGGCGAGGGGCCCTATAAGCCAAATTGGGAATCCCTCCTGCAATACGAAACTCCTGAATGGTATCAAGATGCAAAGTTTGGTATATGGGCCCATTGGAGCCCGCAGTGTGTACCCGAAGCAGGTGACTGGTATGCCCGCAATATGTATATGGAGGGTTCGCCAGACTACAAATATCATCTGCAGCACTATGGCGCTCAGTCGAAATTTGGCTACAAGGATCTGTGTGCGCAATGGACCCTTCTGAACTGGGAACCTGAGGAACTGATCTCACGCTACAAAAGAGCCGGCGCGAAACTTTTCATTGCTCTGGCTAATCACCACGACGGATTCGACGCTTGGGCCTCAAAGCATCAGCCTTGGAATGCGGCGACAATCGGACCGCATCGCGACGTGGTCGGCACATGGGCTTCGGCGGCTCGGAAGCAGGGGATGCGCTTTGGTGTAACCGTGCACGAGGCACGTAACTGGTGGTGGTTTCAGACTTCGCATGGTGCCGACAAGGTAGGCGCATTGGCAGGCATTCCGTATGACGGCGATCTGACGGGGGCACAGGGTGAAGGCCAGTGGTGGAGTGGTCTCGATCCCCATCGGATCTACGGGGCAAAACATCCAATTGATGCGCTGCCGGACGTCTCTTATGTAAAGGACTTTTATGATCGGACGAGGGATTTAATTGACCAACACGATCCCGATCTGCTGTATTTCGATAACTCACTCGTGCCACTCGGATGGGGCGGTATGAACATTGCCGCTTACTTCTATAATCACAACCTGCAAACGCGCAACGGCAAAATGGAAGCGATCTTGAATGGGAAGCAGGTCCCCGATCGCTTAGCCAAGGCTTTGGTTGCGGATTACGAGCGCGGATTGACGAGCGAGATTATGCAGTATCCATGGCAATCGGAAACGTGCATCGGCCAATGGCATTACCGCCGAAGCATCTTCGACGAACCTGGCGAGTATGGCGGATATCTTCCCCCGCGAGACGTCATCCATTGGATGATCGATACCGTGAGCAAGAACGGGACCTTCATCCTGAATATACCGGGCAAGCCTGATGGAACCATAGATGCTAAGGAGATCGCCGTTCTCGACGGAATCACTCAGTGGATGCAGGTGAATGGCGAAGCCATTTACGAGACGCGACCGTGGAAAGTTTATGGTGAGGGGCCCAATCTGGTGAAGAGCGGCTCGTTTCAGGGGAACAGTGTGAGCAAGTTGGGCGAAAAGGACATTCGGTTCACGCGAAACAAAGCAAATAACGTGGTGTATGCGCTTGTGCTCGGATGGCCTTCTGAATCCATTGCGGTGCAATCCTTAGGAACATCGGTCAAAACCAATCCGGGGAAGATCGCACATGTAGAAGTGATCGGAACCGAAGAAAAGCTGAAGTGGAGGCAGTCACCAGACGGGCTTCATGTAGAACTGCCAAAGCATTATCGTCCGCGGGTCGACTACGCTGCCGCTCTGAAGGTATCGCTTGCCTGATAGGCGCCTTGTTTATGCGAATACTCCCTCGGAGAGTAACTTTTACAAGCACCGAGTACTTAGTGATCAATCTGCACAGCGATACCGCAGATCAATCGGGGGCGGCAGCGAACCACTGGGGCGCTCGACATAGTCCATTGCGACCTCATCGGACGGAGTTTATGCTTCAGCGATGAACAGTGGTAAACGAGGCGGAAACGTCTCTCGTGACTCGCTCCAGCGTGCCCGCGACCCTATTTTTATCGTGCATCGTGGGAAATCTAACTCCTGAACGATCGCGTCATACCTCGGTCCTCTGCTTTTAGTAATGGATCCGTCCTGGATTTCAATGTGCAGTTTGTCTGCAAGCAAGGTTCCGGCAATCTGCCGCGTTGACACTCCATGTCTGGCTCCGGAAATTGCATTTCCATCTTGGGGGAGTTCCATATAGCTGACCCCCGTTGGATGGCTGAACTTCCCCGCGCTCAGACCTGCTCAAATTCGAATTTGTACCGCTGTCCCTGATTTACAAAGAGCGAGAACGTCTGCGGGTCGGAGCCGGATTTGGCTCCTGCAACGTTCAAACTATGGTTAAGCCTCAGGCCTTTCGGAATGCGGAATGTATGCCTCCCGGATTGCAATGCAAAGATATGAGCTGACACAAGGCGTCCCTTGCTCCAGGCGATATCGACCTCCAACCCGCCACGGGCACAAAGACCCTCCACAGAGCCTCCTTGCCATGCGCTGGGCAGCGCCGGTAAGAGCGCGATCTCCTCGTCATGGCTTTGCAGCAGCAGTTCGGCCATCCCGGCGGTCGTTCCGAAATTGCCGTCTATCTGGAAGATACTTCCGTCTCGTGCCGGGTGAGTATCGAAGAGATTGGCCCCGGTGCTGTGCTCAATGAGCATCTTGAGAGAATCCCAAGCCTTGTCGCCATCCAGTAATCGTGCCCATAGGCCGATCGCCCAGGCGCGACTCCAGCCAGTGTATGCACCGCCGTTTTCTAAGCGCCTTTCCAGTGATTTTCTCGCTGCATTCCATAGTTTCGGGTGCTTGCGTGACGTAATTTCCCATCCCGGATATACGGGATAGAGTTGCGACATGTGCCGCTGGCCAGGTTGATTTTCATCGAAATCGAGATACCACTCCTGAAGCTGACCGTACTTGCCTATCTGATACGGCGGCAATTTCTTCACAGTCGATTCCAGCTTTGCCGCGAACGCATGATCGATGTCAAGATCGTTTGAAGCTGAAGCGAGATTTCCGAACAGCTCACGGATGAGGGCAAGGTCCAGCGTGCATCCCGCACTGGTACTGGCTGGCTTTCCATTGGGAGCGAAAAAAGTATTTTCAGTGGAAAACGATGGGCAGGTAGTGAGCTGTCCTTTACCGTCTTCGACAAGCCAACTCAGGCAGAACTCCGCCGCACCTTTCATGATGGGATATGCAGTTTCCCGAAGAAACTTCTTGTCTCCGGTGAAGCGATAGTGCTCCCATAAGTGCTGGCACAACCACGGGCCGCTCATACTGAAGTTAGCCCACGTGGGATCGGCGAAGAGCGTTCCCATTCCCACGGGAGCGGACTGTCGCCAGAGGTCGATATTATGATGCGAGACCCATCCTTCAGCCCCGTAGTTTACGTGCGCCGTTATGGAGCCGTTGCGGCTGAGGTCTCCTACCATGTCGAGCAGCGGCAGATGACATTCCGAGAGATTGGTTGTTTGCGCGTGCCAGTAGTTCATCTGCACATTAATGTTTGAGGTCCAGTTCGAACTCCAGGGCGGCCGCAACTCGGCGTTCCAGATTCCCTGCAGGTTTGCGGGCTGGGTTCCGGGCCTTGAACTGGTGATAAGGAGATAGCGCCCAAAATTGAAATAAAGAGCCAGCAGCGATGGGTCAGGATTCTCCGCCATACTTGCCACCCGCTTGTCTGTCGGAAGTCGCGATGAGTTTTTCTCTTCGCCAAGGTCGAGCCGGACTCGTCGAAAGAGCTTTTGATGATCCGCAACATTGGCGGCGTGAAGCTGTTCATAAGAAATCGATTGCGCGGCTTTAGCGGGCCTCGCAGCGGATGCTAGTACCTGTGACAATGGGCGGTCCGGGACCACTGCATAATTTTTGAAGCCGGTTGCCATTCCGACCAGAAGGACCACTTCGCTTGCACCTTCGATGGATAAATTGCCATCCGATTGCTGCGTGATCTTTCCACCTTGTGCGGTTGCATGGAGCACTGCGGCGAAGTGCATTCCTTTGCCGTCGATATCGCTGTATTGGACTGGATCTTCGGCGAGACGATCCGATGCAGCTTGAGCCTTCGCCTCTTCCGCGCTCATCTGTGGGCGAACTCTTTGGGCCTTTCGAGGAGCCGCATTTGTCGTAGCGCCAGGAGCAGGTATAGAAGGAGGAACCCATCCCTCCGGGCGAGTTCCGGGGGCAATCAGGTAATTAGGGGCTGATTCGTTGGGGGCCTTGCCAGTCAATTCAATCCCATTTATTCCGTTTGCTTTGACCGACGATTTCAATTGACTTGAGAGGCGTATCTTGCAGGTAAGCTGTCCGGGTTTGCTGCACGAGAGCCTGACTACAATGACCTGCGCCGGTGCTGAAGCGAAGATCTCGCGGATGTAGGTAGCGCCGTCTACTTCGTAGGTGACCTTTGCCACGGCAGTGTCCAGATTCAACTCGCGCCGATATCCCGTCGGGGTAGTCGAGTGGGCGAAATCGATCAACAGATCACCAAGAGGCTGATAGGCCTGATTGTAAGGACCCTGCATGGAATGGCACTCGCGATCGGCTCCCTGATAGTCCTTCTCTTCAAGCACGAGCTTTCGCACTATCGGCAGGTGATCCTTCGCGCTGGGATTGTTCCAGTTACTCGGACCTCCGGACCACAGTGTGTCCTCGTTGAGCGCGATGCGTTCCTGCTGCACCGTGCCAAAGATCATCGCTCCGATTCTGCCATTTCCAATGGGCAGGGCTGCAGCCCACTCAGGCGCGGGCTGCTCAAACCAGAGAAGGACATCTTCGGCGACAGCCTTTAGCCTCTGGGATGACGACAACGATGTTTTGGCGAAGGCCGTGGACTTGACTTGCGTGGAGGCCGCTGCTGAACTGAGCAGGGCAAGAAATCGGCGTCGGGTTGTTTCTAAATTCATAGAGCCTCGAACTTTCAAGAGCGGTAAAGACGTGAGATCGGACAACCCCGGTTGCTTTCAATTTGACAACTGCGAGAGGCATCGACCACATCATTGAGTAAAGTAACGATTACTGTCGGCTTGTACAATCTTTTGCAAGAATTTCCCTCATCCCTCAAAGGATTTCTTCATGAGCTTTTTCCGTATTCTCTCTTGCTTCCTTCTGCTGCCCGCCTGTTCAATGATCGCTCTCTCCAGCCCTTCTGTTTCTCCTGACAAAACGCTGGCCCCGACCCCGCCCATGGGCTGGAACAGTTGGGATTCGTTCGGCCCAACTGTGCGCGAAGGCGAGGTGAAGGCGGATGCGGATGCTATGGCCTCCAGGCTTGCCAAATTCGGCTGGCAATATGTGGTCGTCGATATCGAGTGGTATCAGCCCAAGGCCAAATCTCATGGCTATATACCGCGAGGTGAGGTCACGATGGATTCCTATGGCCGTTTTGTGCCGTCGCCGAACCGTTTTCCTTCTGCGGCGAACGGCGCCGGGTTCAAGCCTCTCGCAGACTATGTCCATAGCAAAGGACTCAAGTTTGGCATCCACATTATGCGCGGAATTCCACGCGAAGCAGTCGACAAGGATCTTCCTATTCAAGGCACGAAGTTTCACGCCTCTGATGTTGCCGACAAGGTCAATGTTTGCAAGTGGCCAGATATGGAGGACACATACGGCGTCGACATGTCAAAGCCTGGCGCGCAAGCTTATTACGACTCTATCGCTCGACTCTATGCCTCATGGGGGGTGGACTACGTTAAGGCGGATGATATGAGCATCCCGTATCGTGGGCCGGAGATTCATGCTTTGAGCATCGCGCTAAAAAAGACGGGTCGTCCAATCGTGCTTAGTCTTTCTCCGGGGCCGGCTCCCGTGACGAAGTATGACGATTTCAAAGCGAACGCTCAACTCTGGCGTATTTCCAACGATTTTTGGGACCGTTGGATCGATGTCAAACACCAGTTCGATCTAATGAAGACGTGGCAGGGCAAGGTGCATCCCGGAGGATGGCCCGATGCAGATATGCTGCCGCTCGGCCATATCGGAATTCGTGCCGAACGCGGCGTCGACCGGTCTAGCCTGCTGACCCACGATGAGCAATACACTTTGATGTCGCTCTGGTCTATCTTCCGTTCTCCTCTGATGCTTGGAGGAGATATTCCGTCGAGCGATCCCTTCACAATGGGACTGCTCACTAACCCCGAGGTACTGGCCGTCAACCAGCATAGCGACAATGGTCGCCAATCCTACCGCGAAGGCAACACGGTTGTCTGGACTGCAGACGTTCCAGGCTCGAACTCCACATATGTGGCGGTCTTCAATATCGGCGATAGGGAGGAGGCTATTCATCTTCCCTGGAGTGCTGTTGGAGTCAATGCGAAGAAGGTCACAGTTCGTGACCTCTGGTTGCATAAAGACACGAAAGGTGTTGATGCTATCCGTCTCTCATTGCGACCTCATGCCAGCATTCTGGTCAAGATCACCCCACAGTGAGCGCATCCTAAGTCGCTCGTATCCTTAGAAAAAGGATGGCGTGGCGCATCATCAAGAGATCTCTCGGGGAGATTATGTTCTCTGCTGGACCGTTCGGGTGTGACATCCGTTTAGAGAATAATGATCAACTTATACGGAGGGCAAGGGATAAGATGCCGGAAAAATATATCAAACCATCGATCGCGAGCAGTTCGATATCAAAGCCGGATGCGCCGGTTACGCGACGATCTTTTTTGGAGAGGGCTACGGCAGCGGCGGTGTTTTCAGGGCTGCCGAGCGGAGCCGTTGCCGGCGCAGAGACGAAGACTGCTTTGCGCCCGGGAGGACAGCAGGACACCTTTCTCGACCTGCTCCGCGTCCCCGATGCTCTGACGGTTTACTCACGACTTGAAGAGCCATTGCCGCTTCAGCGGTCGGGCAGCGAGTGGCATGGCCATGGCGTCATCGTCGAAAGCAAGGCGGGGCGAGAGGAACTGGCAATTGCCATCGCCGCGCCTCAGATTGATCTCAAGTTTATCCACATGCGATGGAGGATGGCGGTTGCGAAGAACCTTATCGCGCTCGGTGATCATTGGGAGCGGAGCTATGGCGACCTGGTCTGGCGCAACGTCATTCCCGAGCGTGTGATGCCGTGGTACTTCGCGACTGATGATGGTCGGGCTTGTCATGCGTATGGAGTGAAGACCGGTGCGGGCGCTCTCTGCTTCTGGCAGTTCGATCCCCAGGGCGTGTCGCTCTGGCTCAACACAGCGAACGGCGGCTCCGGCGTGCGCCTGGGGCAGCGCACCCTGGCCGCGGCCACCGTCGTTACCCGCAGAGGCTCCGCTGGCGAAGAGCCGCCCAGTGCGCTACATGATTTTTGCAGGCAGATGTGCTCGCAGCCATCCTTGCCAGTGGAGCCTGTCTACGGCACGAACGACTGGTACTACGCCTATGGCAAGAACACGGCGCAGCAGATACTGAAGGACACGGAGTTCGTCGCTGGTCTGTCCGAGTCGAACGCGGTGCGGCCATTCTCGGTGATCGATATGGGATGGGCCGACGGATCGAAGACCTACGGCAGTATGTCGCGGCTGGCTGACGGTATTCGCAGCCGCAAGGCGCGGCCCGGCATCTGGATTCGCCCGCTCGAAGCGGTGGCGGGCACGAACTCCGCTCTGCTGCTGCCCGCCACCAGATTTGGGATGAGAAAGGAACGCGCGAAGGAATTAGCCTTCGATCCGACTATTCCCGAAGCGCAGGAGAGAGTTCTTGCCAAGGTGAAACAGGTAGTCGATTGGGGATATGACCTCGTGAAGCACGACTTCTCCACCTACGACCTCCTGGGGCAGTGGGGATTCGAAATGGGCGCGCAGCCTACCGTTTCTGGCTGGTCGCTTTACGACCGCAGCCGCACCAATGCCGAGGTAATTCTGGAGCTCTATAAACGCATTCGTGAGACCGGTGGACAGAAGACACTGATCCTCGGCTGCAATACCGTCGGGCATCTGGCGCAGGGCCGGTTCGACGTTCAACGCACCGGCGACGATACCAGCGGGCGGATATGGGAGCGGACGCGCCGTATGGGCGTCAACACGCTGGCGTTCCGGCTGCCGCAGCATGGGGCCTTCTTCGTTCAGGACGCCGATTGCGTCGGTATCTCGACCGCGGTTCCGTGGGAGCTGAATCGGCAGTGGCTCGACCTTCTGGCACGTACGGGGACGGCTCTGTTTATCTCTCCTGGCGAGGGCGCGCGAGCGCCGGAGCATGCGCGAGCGATCGCAGAGGCGTTCCGGCTATCGGCGGGGGGTGGGACGGGGGCTCGTCCGGTGGACTGGCGCGAAGAGAGCACGCCAGAGGAATGGATCGATAGGGGCAGCGGAGGCAAAAGCCACTACGACTGGTGCTCTCCCGCAGGCGCCTTCCCGTTTTCGGTTTAGGCCTTCTAAATCTTCTCCGCGAGTTTGATGAAGTCAGTTTGTCTTCTATTTCATTGCGGTGAGCAGTGAAATTGCAGGATGTGCTCAGTGTTCCATTTGTGGGCAACCATGGCACTCAGCTTTTGATGAGCTCGTTCAACCATAGCCAATTGAATACCTCCTACTACTCGCTGGGAACCACTTTGAATGACCAGGTTGCTAATCCTTTGTATGGTGAGATCACCTCAAGCGGTTACGGGCTCGACCAGCCGACCATTTTCATTCATATTCGCATTAGTCGCAAAGCTGAATCGAAAACGCGAATGACGATACTTCTCCTGATCAACCCGTACTCTTGTGGGAGGGCCTGGGATCAACAGACAGCCAATCCCGCAGAGTTTTTTTGTTATAGAGAAATCGACTGACGAAGCAGATTAGAAGATCGTTAGATCCAGTTCTTCACTCGCCTGCCGATGAAGCTTCTTGCTTCGCCCTCGAAAGCGCAACTACCACGGAGTCCGTGGAGGGCCCATTATTCGCAGTCGACGAATTTAACGAGATGGATCGCAGGGCCTTCCTTCGCACATCGCGTCGGTAAGGCCTTTACCTTCGGTGATGGTGTAGATGCGATCGATGGAAGGCAGCTTCAACTTTTCCACGTTACCGCTGGGCCAGTGAATCTCCACTTGGTCGGCCTTGTCCAGGTTGCCCAATCCGAAGTGTACGCGCATGTCGTTTGACGAGAGATAGCTTCCGCCGCTTAGAACGTCGCCTCGCTGACGCATCCCGTTTGCGGTCAGGTAGACAGTCGCGCCAACGGCATCACGGGGGCTCTTCGGTCCGCCGATGAGCTTCACCTCGACCCAGTGATGGTGATCGGAATTGACGTTGCGCAACAGGAGCGGCGCGCTGTCCATGTTATTGATGACGGCGTCGATCTTGCCGTCGTTGAAGAGGTCCCCAAATGCTGCGCCACGGCCGACGGTGACCACCGCCAGGCCTGTGCCCTCGACCGCAGGCACCAGCTCGAATTTACCGTTGCCCATATTGTGATAGAGCAGCGGGCGCTGGGCATAGCTTTGTCCCCACTCCGGATGCTGATCGACCTGTGGATAGACATGGCCGTTGACGAGGAACAGATCCTTCCATCCATCATTGTCGTAATCGAGAAAGCCATCGCCAAATTTCACAAACGGGATAGAAGACTCGGCAATTCCGGCCTGATAGCTGACATCGGTAAAGACCCCTTTGCCATCGTTGCGGAAAAGTATGGGGTAATCATCTGAGAAGGTTGTGCTCACCACCGAGAGATGTCCGTTGTTCTCATAGTCTCCAACGGCGAGACCCATATTGGCCGCTTCGCGTCCGTCTCCGGTAAGGGCAAATCCATTTTCGTAGCTTTCGTCCTTGAAGGTGCCGTTTCCCTGGTTAATGTATAGATAGTTCGGCGTGGAGTCGTTGGCTACCAGGAGGTCCGGCCTGCCGTCGTTGTTGACGTCGGCAAACACCGCGTCAAGGCCATAATAGCCATTCGGACCATCCACGCCCAGCTTCTTGCTGACGTCGGTAAAGCTACCATCACCGTTGTTGTGAAATAGGTGATCGTGCTCGCCCTTCAACCCGCGCGGACCGCACATCACCTTCACGCCACGGTACTGGCAGTAGGAGTAACCAGCGGCCTTGGAGCCGGAGAACGCAGTAGCTTTCAGGTCAAGATCAATATAGCCGGCTACAAAGAGATCGAGATTGCCGTCGCCGTCATAGTCCCCAAAGGTGGCGCCCGTATGATCATCCACGGCGTTGGCCGACCCGTTGTCGAGAGCCACGCCGGCCTGCACCGCAATATCGGTAAACGTGCCGTTGTGATCGTTGTGATAGAGCCGACTGGCACCGACATTAGTTACGTAGAGATCGGGCCAGCCGTCATTATCGTAATCACCGACAACGCAACCTGTTCCCCATCGATCGTTCGCCACACCTGCCTTGGCGGTCACATCTGTGAAGGTGCCGTCATGATTGTTATGGAACAGGGCAGCATGCGGTGAAGGCGCTTTCCCTGCCAGAGCATCCGGCGTCGACCCGGTCACCAGATAAATATCGAGCCAGCCGTCGTTATCGTAATCAAGAAGACAGACGCCGGAGCCCTTCGCTTCAATAATCACTCGCTTTTCCGGCGTACCGGTTTGGTTCCGCCACTTCGAGAGCCCCGCCTGTTCGGTTGCATCGCTGAACACAACCGGACCCGTCTTCACGAAACCACCGGCCGTGATGGGACGGTGCTGGCTGTCGAATACCGCCGCCTTCGGGCCGCTGCTGGTCATTTCTCCGCCCGCTGCCTGCCCCTGCGGACCTGCAGCCACGACCGGAATCGGAGAAATGATGAATGAGAGCGACAGGAAAACGCAAACTGACGAAAGCAGAAGAACGGATGGAAACCATGGTCCATTCAGGTACGTCCCAACCCTGCCGCAGGGGGTGGAGCGCAGGAGGAGAACATAAAGCCGGCGGAGTTTCAACGCAGGTTACCTCTTTCGAAGATAGTACAACGGCACTGCGCAGCGGCTCGCTCCATTCGGCGCTTCTGCAGGCGCTTCATGAATTTTCTATGCTCCATGTGGCAGGCGCACGGATGGCGGCTCATGCGCTCTCGCAAGATGTTTCGAATGAGCAGGATTTTGTGAATCGACTTGTGAAAGGTGCCATTCCATTCCTGGGGCAAATGGGGAAACCGTGAACCTGGAGGAGAGGAATCCAAACCACAGGTTGGGGGTGGTGAGCGCCTGTAACTCTACGCCTTTGATGGCGAACCGCTTGTGGTTGCTCTCATTCTCTGTCGAGACGTGCGTTAGCAGGATGCTTCTCTAAGGGATTTTCCAGAGAGGTGGGTGGTAATCCTTACTTCACAAGTGCCACTGCAGGTTGCACCGGAAAACATTGTCAGAACCGAAGTCCGGAAAATCATGTTGACATGTGTGCAGTCCATGCTATGATCGGTTCCCGGTTGACCACGATAGATTATTGTTCCGTTAACTGAAACGTTAAACAGTAACGATTACTGAAACGAAGTGACAAATTGAGATTAACCTTCAATGAAGTTCATGTTGAGCGTCTCCATCTCAAGGGCCATTGAGTTTGCCGCGATGTCCTGACCCGCGCCTACTTCGCTGTTTCGCTGACACAGGAATTACTTTAAGGGAGCTAACATGAGAACTTTTACTGGACAACAACGAAATGGGCACTGGTACCTCGGTCTCCTTATGATGCTGTTGAGCGTTGCGGGGCTGCTGACCCCGGCCGCCATGGCCCAGCAGGGAACTGCGAGTGTCAACGGCGTCGTCAAGGATCAAACCGGCGCCGCAATTCCCAGTGCGCAGGTTGAGCTTAAGAACGTTAATACCGGCGTTGTGAGGACAACAACTTCCAACAGCGACGGAGCATACTACTTTCCGGGCGTGGTACCCGGCTCTTATGGCATGCAGGCCTCCGCGACCGGTTTTGCTACAGTGTCGCAACCGCCGGTAATTCTCCAGGTGAGCCAGATTGCGACGTTTGACTTCCAACTGAAAGTCGGCTCAACAACAAGCAGCGTTACGGTGAGCGCCACCCCGGCTGCGTTGCAGACTTCGAGTTCGGAACTTGGAACGGTTGTTACGACGAACGAAGTCAACAGCCTGCCTTTGAACGGCCGCAACTTCACCCAGTTATTGACGATCACAACGGGTGTCTCGAATATCAAT
>Ga0207678_10001213_pt1 | contig 23710 bp, 23 predicted proteins | sample KBSC63metaG_FD_184319 | JGI IMG/M metagenome (GOLD analysis project Ga0207678, IMG submission 184319) | Corn rhizosphere microbial communities from Kellogg Biological Station, Michigan, USA - KBS C6-3 metaG (SPAdes) (version 2) | ecosystem: Host-associated > Plants > Roots > Rhizosphere > Soil ... | reverse complement strand
ATCCCGCACAATCGGATTCCAGCTGTCGCCCGCATCGGCGGAGGCATACACCTGGCCGCCGGTGGTGCCGAAATAAACTCCGCACTTATCCAGCGAGTCCACGGCCATGGCGTCGCGTAGCACGTTTACGTAGCAGTCTTTTTGCGGCAGGCCCTTCGTCAGCGGCTCCCACTCGTTGCCGCCACTGCGGCTGCGGAAGACGCGCAGCTTGCCGTCCGGCGGATAGTGTAGCGAGTCGCTGGTGATGGGAACCACGTAAATCGTCTCCGGCTCGTGCGCGTGGATGTCGATCACGAAGCCGAAGTCGGTGGGCAGGTTGCCGCTGACTTCTTTCCAGTTGTCGCCGGCGTCGTCGGAGCGCATCACGTCCCAGTGCTTCTGCATGAAGAGCACATCCGGCCGTTTGGGATTCATGGCGATGTGGTGCACGCAGTGCCCGACTTCAGCGTCCTGATCGGGGATATATTGCGAGCGCAGGCCGCGGTTGATCGGCTTCCATGTGGCGCCGCCGTCGTCGGTGCGGAAGGCGCCCGCCGCCGAGATGGCGATGTACATTCTCTTCGCGTTGCTGGGATCAAGAATGAGCGTGTGCAGGCACATGCCGCCCGCGCCCGGCTGCCATTTGGGGCCGGTGCCGTGTCCGCGCAAGCCAGGGAGTTCCTTCCAGTTCTGACCGCCGTCGGTCGAGCGGAAGATGGCGGCGTCTTCCACCCCGGCATAAACCGTATCGGGATCGGTGAGCGACGGTTCCAGGTGCCAGACTCGCTTGAACTCCCAGGGATGCTGCGTGCCGTCGTACCACTGATGTGTGGTCAGCGGCGCAGCGTCCTTGTCATAGGCGAACTTGTTGCTCTCGCCTTTCGGCGAGCCGTCGGGCGCTGTGGTGGCTTCTCCCTTGGGTGTTCCAGGCTGGTGCCAGGTTTTGCCGCCATCGTCGGAACGCTGGATGATCTGGCCAAACCATCCGCTGGTTTGCGAGGCATAAATCCGATTCGGATCCGCCGGCGATCCCTTTAGGTGGTAAAGCTCCCAGCCCGCGAAGTGCGGACCGCTGACTTCCCATTTATCGCGCTTGCCGTCGGACGTCAGTACGAAAGCGCCTTTGCGTGTACCCACCAGTACTCGTACTTTACTCATTCCTTCCTCCTCATGAATTGTTGCCCGGAGATGCTCGCCCTATTGCGGCTTGTGTCGAGTGGTCTTCACTAACCTGCCCTTGGCGTCGAAGCTGCGCCACTCTCCGACTTTCCTGTCGTCGATGTACTTGCCCTGGTCATACAGCGCGCCATTGGGATGATATCTCTGCCAGGTGCCGACCTTTTTGTCGTCAGCGAAGGCACCGATCTGCATCACTTCTCCGTTTTCGCGAAACCACGTCCACTCGCCCGTCATCTTTCCCTGGGAGAATTTGCCTACCGCCTTCAGCAGTCCATTGCGCAGGTAATACTTCCACTCGCCGGTCTTCTCTCCCCTGCTGTATCGACCGATGCTCGAAAGCGCACCATCCTTAAAGTATTCCTTGAGGATGCCGTCCTTCGGTCGCCTTTTGGATTCATGTTTGTTTTTGTCCATCCCATCGAACCTCTGGCCGCCAAACGCGACCCCTATTTTGCCTGGACCTCATGACAACACGGCTTTGCTTCCTCGGACACGAACGCACCCGTGGCATCAACGTACCCGCCCTGATCGTATCTGTCGTGGTGCCGCACCCAGTCCGACAGGTTGTGATTGGGCCCGTTCTCATTGCGGCCTTTGGGAGTCAGGTCGAGGTACATGTAGGCGCCGAGCACTTCTTCGTTTCCCCGAGCATAACTGGAATAGGTGTGGAAGACTTCCCCGTTCTGCCCTTTATAAAAAACGCTGATGCCGGAGAGGTCTTCTATCGAAGCCGGGGTCATGGTGTAGTTGTAGAACACCTCGCCGGTGGCCAGGTCACCCGGTCTAAACGACACGTGATAGTCGTAGTTGAAGTCGTGGCGTACGACGACACCCAGTTAAACCGCCAGCCCATGCGTTTCTTGTAGGCCTTGAGTTCAGAGACCGAAGCGCGGGAACAGACCACCAGGCTCACGTCATGATGAGCGAGATGCTGATTGGCGCCATCTATGTGGTCAGCCAGGAATGAGCACCCCACGCACCGGTCATCCATGTCCCGCCGCCACATAAAATGGTAAACAATCAACTGGCTGCGCCCGTCAAACAGGTCGGCGAGCGTCTTCTTCCCTTCCGGCGTATCAAAGACATACTCCTTCTCGACCCTGACCCAGGGCAACCCACGGCGTTCCGCGCTGACCGCGTCGCGCGCACGGGTAAGCTCTTTTTCCCTGGCCAGAAGTTCCTTCCGAGCAGCCAGCCACTCGGTTCTCGTTACGATTCTTGGGTTTTCCAAATTGCTCTTTATCACGGTCAGTTCTCCTTCCGGCTATGCAGCGGGATGAGCGTGCACAGCCGATCATCGCGCAAGTAAAGTCCCACCCAGATCAGCACGCCCAGAACGGGGGGAAGATGTACCACGCGTCCTGGACGCGAACCTGGGTGGCGGTCGCACCACCGAAATACCCGGTCAGCAGAATCGCGCCCAGAATCGAGGTACGCGGAATGCCATAAAGCAGGACACAAACCAGCGCAATGACTCCGATAGGCAGGACCGTGCTCGCCGGATATCCCAGACGGACCGTTCCCTCCACGGCGGCAGGCAGTTTTAGAATCTTTATACCGGCGTCGATGAGCATCAACACGATCATCAATGCGCTGATAACGCGTCCCACCCACAGCCTGGTCCAGGCCGGCGCAGTTTGTGTGCTTGATGGCATGAGCATTTCCTTTAAGTATCTCGGCTATGGGATTCGAGAGTGGAGAGTTAGGCCGCTTTTGCGCAGTTCACCATCCACGGGGTCCCGAACTGATCGACCAGCATGCCAAAGCGTTTCGCCCAGAACGTTTCCTGAATGGGCATGACGGTAGCCTGGGCGTTTTCTCCCAGTGCCTTAAAGATGCGTTCTGCTTCGGCCGGCTCCTTGACCTGGATATTTACCGAGAAACCTTGCGGCTTCTGAAAGCGGTCAGGCGGAGCGTCCGAACCCATAAGCACCTGATCGCCAATGTTCAGACGGGCATGCAGGATCTTGCCCCGCCACTCCGCCGGCACCTGGTCGGCCGCGGGTGTGCCTTCATGGGGGATCATGGCTTCAATCTGCCCGCCCAGACCCCTGGCGTAAAACTTGAAGGCGTTCTCGCATTGACCATTGAAAAGAAGATAGGAATTAACTTGCATGGTAGTTCTCCGTTCTTTGATTTGACGGCAGAATTTCCGGACGGTTACACCCCGCCCAGCCTGCCCTCTACCAGTAAGTCGAACGGCAGCCGGACAAATCGACACGCCGAATAAATTAAATTGCGGGAAGGCTGGGAACTTCTACGACCGGCCGGATTTCCACCGTGCCATAGCGCCCGGCTGGGATCTGCCCGGCAATATCGATCGCCTCATCAAGGTTCCTGGCATCGATCAGGAAGTAACCGCCCAGCTGCTCGCGCGTTTCAGCGAACGGGCCATCGGTCACCAGCCGTTTGCCGTCGCGGGTGCGGACGCTGGTGGCGGTTGCGGTGGGATGCAAGGGTCCGGCGCCCAGGAACTGCCCTTTGTCGTGCAATGTCTGCGCGTACTGGGAGGACTCCTGGTAACACTGTTCCCGCTCCGTCTGGTTCAGGCTCTGCTCATCCATATAAATCAATAACATGTATTTCATGTCTGTCGCCCTCTTTGGTAAATCGAATCGCGGAAGTCCAGATCGACATCCCGACAACAAAAACTCTACAATCGGATATGCCTTCGGACGCCGCTGCGGCCGTCGAAGCAGTGTACCGCTCCGACTGGGGACGAATCGTAGCCACCCTCATCAGCCTGGTCGGTGACTTCGACCTGGCCGAGGAGTGCGCCCAGGAAGCCTTTGCCACCGCGGTGCGGCAGTGGGAAGAGTCCGGAGTACCAGAGTTTCCCCGGGCCTGGATCGTCCAGACCGCCCGCCATAAGGCCGTCGACCGCATCCGCCGCAAACAGGTTTTCGAGAAGAAGCTCGAATTCTACGCCGCCGACGAATTGGGTCCTGCTTTTACCGAACCGGATTACGATTCTACTCAGATTCCCGACGATCGCCTTCGCCTGATCTTTACCTGTTGCCACCCCGCACTGGCCTCTGAGGCGCAAGTCGGCCTGACGCTGCGCACCCTGTGCGGCCTCGAGACCGACGAAATTGCGCGCGCCTTCCTGGTCCCGGACACGACCATGGCGCAGCGGCTGGTCCGCGCCAAGCGCAAGATTCGCGACGCCGGTATTCCGTACGTCGTGCCTGACACGGGTGACATGGCCGCGCGACTCGACGCCGTCCTTACCGTGATCTACCTGGTCTTCAACGAAGGCTATGCCGCAACCCGCGGCGGTCCCCTGGTAAGGACCGACCTCTGCGCCGAGGCAATTCGCCTGGGACGCCTGGTCCGAACATTACTGGAACCACAGCCTCCGGCGGAAGCGACCGCTCTCCTGGCGCTGATGCTGCTGCAGGATGCGCGGCGCGAAGCCCGGCTCGATGAACGCGGCGATCTCGTCATTCTCGAAGAGCAGGATCGCAGCCGCTGGAATCACGGCCAGATTGCCGAGGCCCTGCCGCTGGTCCGCGAGGCCTTTCGCGGTGCCGTCGGCCCGTATGCGCTGCAGGCGGCGATCGCGGCCGTGCACTGTGAGTCGGCTCGTCCCGAAGACACCGACTGGAAGCAAATCGTTCAACTCTACGACCTGCTTGAGAGAGTGCAGCCATCACCGGTGGTATCGCTGAATCGCGCCGTCGCCGTGGCTATGGCCGATGGTCCCCGGCCGGCTCTCCAACTGGTGGAAGCGCTGGCCGCAACCAACGATCTCGAAAACTATCACCTTCTGCATGCTGCCCGCGCCGACCTGTTGCGCCGCCTCGGATCTCTGGAAGAAGCCGCGAAAAGCTACTCCCGCGCCCTGGAACTGGTGACCAACGACAGCGAGCGCCGCTTTCTGGAGCGGCGACTGCGCGAAGTCCAGCCCCCGGCAGCGTGACTCCGTAAATCCCTAGCTGGCCTTCTTCATCGGAACTTTGGCGCCCTTCTTGCGCGCTTCCGAAAGCCCGATGGCGATGGCCTGTTTGCGGCTCGTGACCTTCCCACCCTTGCCTCCCTTGCCGGAACGCAGCGTACCGCGTTTCTCCCTGCGCATGGCGCTCTCCACGCTCTTGCTCGCGGCCTTGCCATATTTCCTATGACTGGATTTCTTCCGTGAACTCTTCCTGGCTGCCATGACAATCCTCCTGCCTCTTAGAGGGGGCGGGCTTCGAGCAGGTTGCCGCGCCAGGCAAAGACTGGCGTGTGCTGCTGTCTAGAAAGCTATGGCTTGCCAGACTGTGGCCTGATGGAATTGTGGAAGGAAACGAGTTCAGAGGTTGCGAAAAACTCATTCAAACAGTCTTCAGGAAGGGCTCGACTTCAGTCGGGCCGTTAAGTCGTCTAGACTGGCTTGCGCTTCAGCGCCTGCGGTGACCTTTGCCCCGCCCTCGATAACTTTTTCCGTAGCCTCTTCAGTCGTGCCACCGCTGCGCTTTAACGCCCGACGTTGACTTCCCCTGTTCAGGGAATCAGCAACAGCTTCCCGGTGGTCTTGCGCCCTTCCAGGTCGCGGTGAGCCTGCTGCGCGTCCTGCAGAGGATAGACGTGTTCGATGCGCAGCTTGAGTTTTTTCGCGGCAATCATGTCAAATAGTGCGTCAGCACGCATTTCGAGCTCATCTCGAGTGGAAATATACTGATTCAGTGAAGGACGGGTAAGAAACAGCGACCCTTTCTGCGTGAGCACAATCGGATCAAGAGATGGCGCCGCCCCGCTCGAGCCGCCAAACAGCACCATCATTCCGCGCGGCCGCAGTATGTTCAGGCCTTTTTCAAAAGTGGTCTTGCCGACTGAGTCATAGACCACGTCCACGCCCTTGCCGCCCGTCAGGCGCTTGGTCTCACTCTCAAAATCGGACTGCGTATAAAAAATAATTTCGTCCGCGCCCGCCTCCCGGGCCAGTTTGGCCTTCTCCTCGGTAGAAACCGTCCCGATCACACGCGCACCAATGTTATGCGCCAACTGCACCAGCAGCAGCCCTACTCCGCCTGCCGCGGCGTGCACTAACGCCGTGTCCCCGCGTTTCAGGGGGAACGTCGAAAATGCCAGATAATGCGCGGTCATGCCCTGCAGCATCACCGCGGCGGCTTCGCGCTCGCTCACGCCCTGCGGAACTTTGACCAGGCGGTCGGCGGGGACAGCGACATACTCCGCATACGATCCCATGATTCCGGTCCATGCCACCCGGTCGCCGGCTTTCACCGACTTAACCTCCGCGGCCACGGCCGAGATCACACCCGCACCTTCCTGTCCAATCACGAACGGCAGCGCAACCGGATACCTGCCTTCGCGATGGTACACATCAATAAAGTTCACGCCCGAAGCGGCGATCTTCACCACGGCTTCGCCGGCTTTGGGTTGCGGTACCGGCAGATCCACAAGTTCGAGGGCTTCCGGTCCGCCCACTTTTTTTACCCGAATGGCTTTCATATCGCTTTGGATTGCCTGGGACGGCGAACGATTCCACGAAAGATTCAACGCACCTTAATGTACCAAACCTCGTACCAGCCGGCGAGGTCGGTTTCAGTCCCTGCCAGCTGCACATATATGCGGATATCCTAGAATGGAGATGGAAAGAACGCCAGGGAGAACGCCGCATGAAGACGGTGGGAGTGATCGGAGGCATCGGGCCGGAGTCCACCATCGAATATTACCGTTTTCTGGTTGCAGCCTATCGCGCTCAGAATCCCGACGGCAGCTATCCGCCTATCATCATCAACAGCATCAACCTGAAAGCTGTGGTTGATCTGCTCGAAGCCAATGACCTGGCCGGCGTGACCGATCGCTTTGTGGCGGAAATTCAGAAATTGGCCGCTGCCGGGGCGGAGTGCGGACTGCTGGCTGCCAACACTCCGCATATCGTCTTTGATGAAATCCACCGCCGGTCGCCCATTGCGCTGGTCAGCATTGTGGACGCCACTTGTGATGCGGCCAAAATCCAGGGATTGAAAAGACCCGTCCTGCTGGGCACTCGCTTCACCATGCAAGGAGAATTCTATCCCCGCGTATTTAACGCCGCTGGAATCTCGCTGGTTGTGCCCCAACCCGACGAGCAGACCTACATTCACGACAAGTACATGGGCGAATTGGTCAAAGGGATCATTCGGCCCGAGACACGCCAGAGGCTCCTGGCGATCGTTGATCGCTTGAAAGAGCGCGAGAGTATCGATGGCGTGATTCTGGGAGGTACGGAGCTGCCACTGATTCTTGGCGATGTCACGGACCGTGCCATCCCATTTCTCGACACCACGCGGATCCATGTGCAAGCCATCGCCACACTGGCGTGGTCGTAGTGGAACTGGACTTGGTGACCACTCAGATGCGATTTCATCCCCTTTGGCTTGATCGAATGAAATGTCCGGATGGGTTCATTCCTTGCCAGTAATAGAAGTTTCGTGCAATCATTAATCAGCCGAAGATTGCTGGTTCACGCCTTCCATCGCCCGCCATTTCGGTGATTCCGGTTCAACCGGGGGACGTAGTTCAGTTGGTTAGAACGCTGCCCTGTCACGGCAGAGGTCGCGGGTTCGAGTCCCGTCGTCCCCGCCATTCCTTTGAATGGTTTACGAAGAACCCTCAAAAACAATCTGGGTCCGTTTGGGTCCAATCGGCGTTCCGGCCCCCGCCGATTATGCCCCGCATCCAGACAATCGACAGGAACCAACTCCTCGGGACCTGCTGGATTAGGTTTGACTTGCTTGCCGACAACTCACCCCCAGGCAGGATGGCATCCACCAGCTTTCCCTGCGCCAAGCGCTTGCTCTTCGTCGTTGCCTGAAGATACTTGTTGGTTACGTGCAGATTACTGTGACGCAAGTAGTCGCGGATCATGAGTTAGTGTTCGCCCATGTCCGCCAGCATGGACCCGACCGTGTGCCGAAAAGCCCACGCCGATGATGCCGATCGTCCTGAAGGCCGGTTGGATCTTCTTCTTCAACACGGAAGCCAGATCGAGCGGTTTGCTCCCCTTCAGTCTCTCCGAAGGGAAGACGAAGTCGTTCGGCTGGTTGTAGAGACTTTGCGACCTCCACTCCAGCAAGGCCTGCCTCAGACTCGGATGCATCGGCAAAAGCTTTGCAGATGCTTCCGTTTTTGTGCTCTTCAGGTGCCCACCCCGACGCCAGTAGTAGGAATGTTGCACGCTGAAATTCATGTTGTAGAAGTCGCAGTCCAGCCAACGTAGTGCTCCGAGTTCCCCTTGACGTTGTCGTTCGCACTTCACCAAAGTGGTGACGGGATAAGACCCGCAAAGGCAATAGAAGACTTGGTGGATTATGAACTCAAGTTGCGACGGCTCGCCATTTCATTCGCAATTGCCGATTGTTGCGGGCTGGATAGTCTTCGTTTTGCGGCGGGAAAGACTACTTCGTCCTCGATCCGAATGTGTTCCCCATAAATCGCCGCCAAGTTGTTGACGGCCTGCCGAAACCGTGCTGCCTCCGTTGCGGGAAGACATCGTTCATAAAGACATCGAGTTCCAAGAACATCCACCTCGCCGTGCAGGGTGTCCGCCTTGTGGTGGTCGGCTTCGAGCGCGTCCAGGCTTGCAAGTGCGTTTTCGATTTCGGAATCTTGAATCTGCCTTAGACGAGGGAACAGAGATTCTTCCTCGTCTGCGGTGTGCTTGGGGGCCGATTCCCGAAAGTATCGGAGGCCGGATTCGAGTGCTGACCGCGCCTCTTCGGTCAAGGGGCGATCAATGACCTCTGCGACGCGCTGCAACGATCCGAGGAACATCTCGATGCGCCTGTGGCAGTCCGATAGAAGTCCCGTAGGATCAGAAAAACTGTGAGCTTTCGCTCCAATCTGAACCGGCATGTCCAGTAACCTCACTCAGCGTTGACGATCCTCATCACTGTGCCGAACATCGGCGTCCACCCGATCAACGAACAGATAAAGCCCGAAACAAACCAGAAACATTAATCCCGAAAAGATCGCTGCGGGTAGAGCAGTATGATGTTTGCCCGCCAGAAATGATTCTAGTGCCGCACTCAGCAGCCAAATCTGTACGATCAGCAGTACGGCGATCAGAGACATGGCGCCGGCGATCGCGGTAAGACCGCGCGTTTTCGGAGGAAGATCGATGTTTGTCGGCACGGTCATGATGTCTTAATGTCGACGGCCACGAGTTCGCCACCGCGGGATTCAAGAATGATTTTGGGCAAAGGCCTCGATGGAGGGCCTTGAAGAACCGACCCGTCAGCGACAGAAAAGAATCCTTTATGGCACGGGCATTCGAGGCGGTTATCCTCCTGCGAGTAGTAAACCGCACAGGAGAGGTGAGTGCATTTCTGGCTATAACTGACGTGCTCATTCTCGGATGTTCGAACGAGAATGCAATGGTCGTCCTTGGTCGGGTAAGTGAACAACTTCACTCCTCCCACCGGAATTTCGCCGAGACGCGCGACCGTTTGTTGAGGATAGGAAGGGGCCTTCGAGAGCATCGAGCGCACCAGAATCCAGAGATTACCAACGAACATGCCGAAACTGGTGAGCACGAGGAATTTCGTCAACTGTCTGCGAGTAACGTAGCGTTCGTCGGCGGTGCGAACCGAAAACTCCTCTTTCCACAACGGTTCGCTACTCGATCGTCGCAGCCAATTCATGCTGTTCCTCCCACATGTAGTCCACTACATCTAAAGCGATAGCATCCCGCTCGGCCGGCGCCATCATGAACACCTTAGTTGTGATTTTCTGTTCTCCAAAATAGAAAATATTTGTTGGCCTCTCCCGCCGTTTGGCAATGTCTTCCGGGCGGACGTAGGCGAGCGCTTGACTCGGGCACACCGTCGCACACATCGGCCGTTTGCCTACAGATGTCCTGTCGTAACACATATCGCACTTCATCATTTGCTGCTCGGGTTCCATCATCTTCGGTATTCCGAAGGGACAGGCAAGGACGCAGTTGCTGCAGGCGATGCAGCGCGGCTTCATAGAGGAATGGACGATACCATCTTCGCCCTTCTTGATTGCATCCGCGGGACAGACCTGCGCACAGGTCGGCTCGTCACAGTGCCAACAAACGTAAGCTGCGGACGTGATGCTCTCGCGGCGTTCGATGAAATCGAAGTGGATCATCGACTTTCCGCGATGGGTCTCACATTCCTCACAAGCCTGCAGACAGGAACGGCATCCAATGCAGCGCGAGGGATCGATATAGAACTCGTAGCCGTACACTATGCGCCTCCTCGTGAAGCGCCGTTATGAGCGGCTCGATCGTCTGGTGAGGAATCTGGGCTTGTGGCGAGTTGGATTCGGCAGGCGGACACTTTGAACTCAGGGATCTTGCTGCGTGGGTCAAGGGTTCGGTGAGTCAGACGATTTGCGCTACGCGTCCCGGCCCAGTGATAAGGGATGAAAACGGTGTCGGGGCGGATCGTTTTGACCACCATTGCGCAGATTGTAAGATCGTCGCGGCGTGTGGTCACTGTGACCCAATCGCCGTCTTTGATGTTGTGCTTCTCGGCGAGCCGGGGATGAATCTCTGCGCGAGGCTCTGGATACTGATCGACTAGTGCGCCGATGCGCCGCGTCTGCGTGCCGGACAAATACTGGCTGACCACTCTTCCAGTGGTCAGATATAGAGGATAGTCGTCATCGACAGGATCGCCGCTTGGACGCCATTCTGTCTTGTTGAAGTGGGCCTTCCCATCGTGGGTGTAGAACTTCTTGTCGGCGAAAAGCATTGGGGTACCAGGATGGTCGAGATCGGGGCAGGGCCAAAAAATGCCTTTCTCTTTGTCGACTCGTTCATAAGTGATGCCGTAATAATCGGCGACTCCGCCGCGGGAGGCGACGCGAAGCTCCTCAAGAATGTCGGCTGGATTCTTAAACGGAAAATACTTGCCTCGACCCAACCGATGTGCGATATCAACAATAATGTCCGAATCTCGACGCGCCTGACCAGGCGGGTCGATGCTCTTCTGCCAGTGGATGACGCGTCCCTCAGCGCTGCATCCCAGGCCATCCTCTTCTTCATGCAGACTGCCGGCCAGGACCACGTCGGCATGATGAGCGGTCTCGGACATGAAGAAGTCGATCACTCCGAAGTACTCCAATTTCGATAGTGCCTCCCGCGTGAAGTTGGCATCCGGCAGCGAAACCAACGGATTGAAACACATCGACAACAGGCCCTTGATTTCGCCTGAGTGAATGGCGTTCATGATTTCCTGCGCGCTGTAGCCTGGTTGAGGAAGCTCTTCCGGTCGAATGCCCCAGACTCCAGCAATGTATTCGCGAGCGGCGGGATCTGAGAGCGAACGCTGGCCCGGAAGTTGATCGCATTTCTGTCCATGCTCGCGACCGCCCTGGCCGTTGCCCTGGCCGGTAATCATGGTCGGACCAGAACCTTCGCGGCCGATGTTTCCGGTTGCCAACGCGATGTTAACGATCGCGGAACAATTCTCGACGCCTTTGGATTGATGCTCGAGTCCGCGCGCGTGCATCAGGATGCAGCGTTTCGACTTGCCGACCCAGCGAGCGGCTTTCTCAATCGTCTCCGGAGGAACGCCTGTCATTTCGGCCGCTTTGCGCAGATCCCATTGCCGGGCGTAAGCTGCGACCTCATCGAAACCGATCGTGTACTGGCCGATGAAATCGCGGTCTTCGAGGCCGTCACGCAGGATCACATGAAGCATTCCCAAGAGCAACGCGAGATCGGTGCCTGGCCGCAAGGGCAGATACAAGTCAGCATTTCGCGTAATCGGTGTCATACGCGGGTCGGCAACAATCAGCTTTCCGCCGTTGTCGCGGCAACGCCAGATGTAGTCAGTGGTGATGGGAGCACATTCGCCGATATTGGCACCGATGACAAACAGGACTTCGGCTTTCGGAATCTCGCTCCAGGGAATGGTGCTGCGGTCGATGCCGAATGCCAGCTTGTATGCGGTACCTGCCGAGACCATACACAGACGGCCGTTGTAATCGATGTGCCTAGTTCCAAGAGCGACGCGCGCAAACTTCCCTAACAGATACGACTTTTCCGTGGAGAGCGACGCTCCTCCGTAGATGGCAAACGCGTCTTTACCGCACTTGTCCTGAATTTCCCGAATCTTGGCGACGGTGAAATCCAGACTCTCATCCCACGTAGTAGGCTGGAAGCCATTTTGGCGGCGCATCAGCGGGGTGAGAAGGCGATCCGGATGGCCGCTCTGCATGTAGCGCTTCACACCTTTGGGACAAAGCATGCCATGGTTGAAAGGAAAATCCTCCCAAGGCTCGAATCCAATGATGTGATTTTCTCTAACCTTCAACTGAATACCGCACTGCTGTCCGCAGAAGCAACAATGGGTCTTCACCAATTTCTCCGCGGGGTGGATTGATTCATCTTTCCATCCGCCGGGAGGAACATAGTTCAAATGAGGCCCGAACTGTTCCTTGAGCGCCTCTTCAGAGATCGGGGCCTTAGCCATTCGCTTCCTCTTTTAGTCGCATTTGTGCAAGTGAAATTGATTTGCGTTTGCATGCCGGGCAGAGTTCTTGCCAATTGCTGACGGGGCCATGCATCGAATAGTTGAAGCCCATCTGCGGGAGAACTTTCTTGAGATCTTCAACGTGCATGCGCGATGCGTAACGTTCGCCGCACCGAGCACAGATCGCGCCGCTGTCTTCAGCTCCGGCTTGCTGGTAGAGTTTGACTCCCAGTTGCGCGGGCCGTTGGAAGATGTGAAAGAACTTGCCAAAGGGCAGGTAGAGAAGTGCTGCGATCACCGTGATGGCATGCAGGATAGCAATGAAATCGTAGAAACTTCCTCCCAGCCACTCCTGCGATACCGTCAAGGCCAAGCCAGTGATCGAAATCGCGAATAACAAGATCAGAGGCCAGAAGTCCATGGCCAAGGTCTGTACCGCCCGTGCCCCTTCATCGCGCATACGGCGCCAGAGAGACAGCCCAATTCCGCCGAGAACGAGAAAGGCCGCAATATCCAAACCGTGAAAAAGCAGCAGCGCGGTCAAAGTGTGTAAATGAAAGTGTCCGGCCGGATATCCGAACAAATGTGTCACGTAGACCATCTGATTGTTGGGATCGCTGGTGAAATAGACCCATCCGAATACGAGCGGGAAGGTGATCGCAGCGGCTAGCAGGCAACCCCAGAAAATCAACTGATGCATCGCCCATCGCAACCTGGACCTCTTTGCGATGAAGGTCTGCGATAGCAGATGCGTTCCCACCAGGGAAATCACACGGGCGAGACTACGAAAAACACCGCGCTCTCGAAATAGTTGCCACCCGCGTTCCCAATAGACGCGGGTCGGCGGTTTCCGAATCCAGACCGAATAGTGAAAGACGACGCCCCAAGTAGCGAATATGATCGCGAAGGTGTAGATGACAAGCGCCGGATCGAAATTCTGCAGATTGCGCGAACCGAGCACAATGGCGGCGATGAGAACGCCCGTCCATAACGTCGCCCACGCGCCGGATCGAATTGTGTCAGCGGTACGAATCGCAGCGGCCGGAAGTTTTGCCTGCAACTCGTCTTCGCGCGGCAATAAGACTTTTGCGTTCGCCCACCAGAGAAGGCAGGCCACTGCGGACAGGAGCAGAAATCCTGGCCAGACCACCCCGAACCTGTCACGAAACACGCCTAATAGAAGGGGCGGAAAAAATCCTCCCATGCCACCCATCGCGCCGACAAGTCCGGTGACCGTTGCGCGCTGATTCGGGAAGTACCGTGGAACGAGTTGGAACACAGCGCCGTTGCCAATGCCAAGCAGCGCGGCGGACCCCAGTGCGCCGACGGTGAACGGAACCATGGACTGCACGCCCAGCAGTAGTCCGAAAGCGGCGACGGCAGGAAGGATCCAGGAAAGAACCCGCGAACCTCCAATGCGGTCTGACAGCCACCCACCAAGGGGTCGGCACAAGGTCGCGAGCACAACGAAACCGGCAGTGCGAAAACCGGCGTCTGCAGCCTTCAGCCCAAACTGGTCGCGCAACAGCGTCGGGAGATAGATCGAGAAGGCAACGAATCCACCGAAGGTCAAAAAATAAAAGGCAGCAAGTAGCCATGCCAGTGGCTCGCGGCCAAGAACGCCGAGCATTTCCGAGAGACCTTTTGGACGTGTTGTTTGAGTTGCATTGCGTGCGAAAGCCGCAAATACGACCGCCCAAACAACCAGAATGATCGACATCCCCGTGTAGACGGCGCGGAACCCGAACGTGGCGGCGACAACCGGCCCGAGAAATACCGCTGCGGACTGGCCGATATTTCCCAGGCCGTACACGCCGAGGGCACTACCTTGGCTCTCCATGGAGAACCAGCGCGAAACATAACCGACCCCCACTGCAAATGACGAACCCGCCATTCCGAGGAAGAAGGCAACGACAAGCAAGTTGCGGTAACTCGCAGCGGATGGAACGAGAGCCACGGGAGCCGCAACCACGAACATCAATACCGAAAAGACGATGCGCCCGCCAAAGCGATCGGCCAGCATGCCCATTGGCAGCCGGGCCAATGCTCCGAGAAGCACGGGGACGGCGACGAGAAGCGCAGTCTGGGTTGCGGAGAGGTGAAATCGCTGGCGAAAGACCGGAGCGAAGGCGCTGATGAGCCCCCAAGCCGCAAAGCAGACCATGAACGAAATCGTTCCGAGCAGCAGGTGCCGTTGTTGCGAATGTTGAGTTGACCCCAAAGCCTTACCTCTCGACGTTACGATATCCTATTCCACCGCCTTCAGTTTTGTGTACACCCAGTGAACCACCAGCGGTTAATCGTTGCTCACTGCGCTGGTTTGGTGTGTCATCTTGCTGCGCATTCACGGTCCCAGAGGGAGTTTGGTTGGAGAGTTCCCATTCGAACCAGTCCTCTCCGAAGAGTTCGACCGGATGCTGCGTCCGAATCGTTCCGTTTCCGCAGCGGAGGTCATCGGCGGAGCAATACTTGTCGCATCCCCAGCAGATTCGTTCTGGATGCTTCGGATTGATCGCTACTTTCGATTTTGACACGCTGGCCCAAGTTGTATTGCAAAAGTTGTCTCTCACCCGCTAACTCTCTCAGATCCGTTCCGAACTTTTCAGGAAACGGAGGAGCTCGGCTAAGATGGCCGCTCGCTGTTCGACGGCCTTTGGCTGGTGAAGGTAAGGATTAGATTGATAGCAAACAGGGTCACGGCAGTCATCTCGGTGATCGCCGAAACCGGAAGCCACGACCAGGCGGAATGAACCAGCTCCTGATAGGCCAGAACTTCCGAACTGACTCGCAAGGCACAGCCGAGAGTCAGAAGTGCCAGAGCGGCAAGCATCAGCTTTGTGCTGAACAGAACTTTCATGCCCGAAAAGGCGGGCAGCACGCGTTGTCCGATCGCAAAGACCATCGTGGACAGAAATCCGACTGTCAGCGCATGTCGTGATGCTCCCCAAATGCCGTGTGCGTTGCTGGTAAAGGCAGCCCAGACGCCGAGCAGCGCGGCCACGAATGCCCAAATGTAAGCCAGCCTGATAAACAACGGGAAGCTGGAGTGTACCCCGGTTAATTTCGCTGGCTTTTCCGCGCAGGCAAAAAGCCTCAAAGCAGCCGACGCAACGACGGTGCACACGACAAAACCGATCACTGCTAATCTCGTCCAGCCTAGGAAAACGGCGATGATCGCAGCCGAATTCAGGCCAACAGCCGCAAGAAGGGTCCTTGCGCGCGTGGGACGCAAGCCAAGGAACACGGGAAGCCATTTGGCACTGAATCCCCATACAAAGGGAACAAGAAAGCCCCATGTCTGAAGGGCCAAGTATTTTTGATCGAAGCTCACAGGCACATCGGGAGAGGCCGCTCGCAGCGCGGACCAAATTGAGACACCGAGATTCACGAGGAGAGTGGCGAGCAGACCAGTGGTTCCTGCGATCACCACGAACACCCACGGTTCGAGGGTCTTTTTTCCAGAGTCCTTGGGTCGATGTCCCGAAACAGTGTGAAAGAAAATCAGGAATGCTGTCAGTTCAAGTGCGGCGGACAACGGCAGGAGTGTGCGCCAGTGCCAGTTGTAAACCGTGCAGATCCATCGAGTGGTAACGCCAGTCGTCCAGAGCCCCCACGCGGTGTACACGGCAGACAGAGCGAACGAATTGAGGCGGCGAAGCTTGGGGATCGAGTAAAACCCGATCCCGAGAATGAAAGTTCCGATCCAACCGAAGATCTGGGCGTGGCCGTGCGCCTGAATCCACGCCGAGGAAACCGTCTGCGTGGACTGACGGGAACTGATTGCTATCAGGTTCCACACACCCAAGAAAGTCCCTGGCAACAACATGAAAGCGAGGCCAGTACAGATGTACAGGGTAAGCAGTCGAGAAAGTGTTGTCTCTCGTGATGCAGAGATGTTAAAGATCTCGATCGGCGTTAACGGCCGGCCGGCCTCTCGTTCGATTCGCGTCGCCAGTGCGGACATGATTTCCTCGTTCAGTGAGACTTTTCCATTGCGATTGCACGCGGAAACAGGATGTTGTTCTCCAGGTGAATGTGCTGGTGAAGATCAGCTTCAAAGTCCGCCAGCGCCTTGTAGAGGGTTTGATAACTGATGCAGGCGTCACCCGGAGGGGTATAGCCACAACTGGCCTCACGCATGGCGCGCAGTGCATTCCCAGCGGAGTCGTGCTCGTGCTCCATCATGGACACAGGGTTTTGCACACTGCCAAACGGTGGTGGCAGAATGGGTTCCTTCTGAATTACGGCCTCCTCCATCCTCACGATGTAGGGAAATAGAACCTTCTCCTCCTTCATCATGTGTGTCGTCAGTTCTTGAACCAGACTCTGGAAGCTGGCTCGGACCTGTTGCAGTTCGGGATGATTCTTCCCGTGGACGGAGCAAACCTTCTCTAGAAGAGGAACAAGGCGAGCCATTTCCTCACGCGTGAATTTGTGGTGGGTGTTCTTGATGTGTGTGATCAAATCGGCGAGTGGCTCAATCTGCCAATTCCTGTCTTTCTGCGTTGCATGCGCTGCTTCCTCAGCCATCTCCAGAGAATCGATCACCTGCTCGACCGAGAGGTTCGATGCTCGGCAAGCGTCTTCCAGCGATTTGTTGCCTCCACAGCAATAGTCAATGCCCAGTTTTTCGAAAACTCTGGTAGCGGCCGTATTTTCCAGCGCCAATTCACGGACGGTTCTTTCGGCTGTCATGGTCATTGAAGTCTCCAAACGACCCCGCTCGATGCCTGTAGGTCGCGCTTGATGTTTTGAGGTTAACGGAGGAAAAGGCTCGTGCCGATGACTTTTGTCACGAACGACAGAATTCGACAGGGGAGTGTGAATTCCTAGGAACAAGGAAAGTGAGAATGTCCGTAGGGTCTGATTTATTCTGGTGAATCGGTTTCGGTTTCCAACGCTTTCAAATCAGAGATCGTCACCCTCCGCCCGTCGATCTCAAGTATCCCCTCTGCCTGGAGTCGAGAAAGATTGCGCGAGACGAGCTCGCGGACCGTACCAATGTGCGATGCCAGTTCCTGATTGCTGGCGGGCAATGTGATTTCCACGCCTCCAGGCGAGCGTTTGCCATCCTTCTGTGCGAGGCGCAACAAGAACGACGCCAGCCGGTGCCGCACAGTCGTAAATGAGAGTTCTTCGATTATTCCAACGAGTCTGCGCAGGCGGGAACCGACAACCCGCAAGACTTTAAGCGCCACCTGAGGGTGGGCCAGGCACAGAGCGTGAAAGTCCTGCTTGCTGACAAAGAGCAGCGTGGCATCGTCGATCGCCGTTACAGATGCGGGATAGTTCCCGCCATCGAACACGGGAAGTTCTGCAATGGAACTACCTGGTCCATCGATACTCAGTACTTGTTCGCGCCCGTTGGCCGAACTCTTAAAGATTCGTACGTGGCCGGCTTCGACGACGTAGAGCCCAGCGCAAGGCTCACCTTCGTCGAACACGCTCTGGCCCGCAGAATAATTGCGCAGCACAGTACGTTGCGCGAGGAAACTCAATTCGTTCTCCTCCAGCCCAGAGAAGAGTGGGACTTTCGCGAGCGTCTTTCCGATTGCAGCAGTGGGTTGCGGCACGACGGCTATTGTATCGGAGGGCTGAGGAGGGCGTCTGTCCGCCAGTCTAATCAGGTCTTTTCGCGGTGCGAACAAATCACGTACCGGTGATCGACCGGGCTCTGTCTATTTGGCAGAGGGCTATGAAAGTTGGAGATTTACCAGAAGAGTTATTGGGCCTCTTCAAGGTTGGCACGCCTCTCTTAAATACCCTCACGACTTTGCGGTGTTTCGAGCGTTGCCAATCTGGCGAAGACGTTAGTCACAATACGGTCGCAGCGAGGAGCATGAAACGGGAATGCGTTCGCTTCAGATATTCGGGCGCTTTGGTAAAGTTCCTTTCGCAACATCCCATGGGCTCTGTGTAACCGAATCTTGACGTTATCCTCGGTGAGCGACAGGCATTCGGCAGTCTCCGCAGTTGTCATTTCTTCCACGTCCCGCATCATCACGACTGTCCGATACTGCTCAGGAAGGCTCTCGATCGCTTGTTCGAGGATTTTATTCATCTCTACCGAGGCCGTTTCAGATTCGGGGTTTAACCTTAGCGGGGCTGCCCCGATCTCGCCTTGCATGTTTTCATTCATGTCATCCCATTCCTCGAAGCGTTTTGCCTTGTGGGCTCGAGCCAAAGCCTCATGTACAGCGATACGGGTGAGCCAGGTCGAGAACTTCGAGCGACCTGCGAACTGCCCGAGGTACTGGAACGCCCTTACATATGCGTCTTGCATCACATCCTCGGCCTCGCCGTCATTCTTGAGAATCGCGCGTGCCACGCGATACAGGCGAGTGTTGTAGCGCCGCATCACCACTTCATACAGTGCCGTGTCTCCCGCCAACACCCGCTCAACGACTTCTTCATCCGACAGGGCTGAGGCGCGCGCGAGCGTCAGGACTTCGTCCGCCATACATTGTTCCTTGTTTTGTGAAGTCATTCTAGATCATAGAGTGGCGAGGACAAGAACGGTTACAAAGAATCTTGCGTCGAGATCGTTGTAACCAAAGACGCTTTCCGTGACTCCTTCATTTGAGGAAAGAGGAGAAATCTATGGATCAGCGATTGAATTCGAGTTGGTGGGCTTTGCGGATCGCCTTGGGGCTCGCCCCATTCTTGGCCGGCCTCGACAAGTTCTTCAACCTTCTTACGAAGTGGACGATGTACCTCAATCCACTAGCGCTACGTGTCGTGCCGGTTGCACCCGAAACATTCATGCGGGCCGTGGGCGTGATTGAAATGATTGTGGGAATTGCGATTCTTACGCGCTGGACGCGCCTCGGAGCATATGTCGCAGCCGCATGGTTGGTATGTATTGCATTAAACCTGGTCTCGATGGGCGCATTTCTCGACGTTGCAGTTCGCGACCTCCTCATCGCCGTGGCCGCGTTCTCCTTGGCTCGACTCACCGAGGTTCGGGTAAGCGTGGTTCGTCCCTTTACGCACCGGCAAGAAGTGGCGTCGCCAACCGCGGCATGACGAGACTCGGACGGTGTAGACGTCACTTGCCTGTTCCTCAAGGTAAGATATGTTCAGACATCAGCTGACGCTGCCCGATTGAGTAACAAGCGAAGGGAAGCAATGGCGCCCACCAAAGTCACGATTTACGAGAAGCCGACGTGAACCAAGTGCCGCGAGGTCAAGAGGCTCTTGACTGCGAAGGGTGTGGATTACCAGGCCATCAACTATCTTACGGAGCCTCTCTCCGTCGATGCGCTTAAACAATTGCTTCGCAGCGCTGGGTTGAGACCACAAGACGCGTTGCGAACGAACGAGGAGGCCTACCGACAATTTGTGGCTGGGCGAGACTTGAGCGACGATGAAATTGTCCGGATTATGGCCGACCATCCTGAACTGATCCAGAGACCGATCGTGGCGAGGGGCGACAAAGCTGTGCTGGCGCGGCCAGTGGAGCGACTGGCGAAGCTAGGCATCGAATACCACTCCGAACACTGATCCGTGGGTTCAGCCAAATGATCGCTTCTACTCGACATCTGGTTGGCCCGGGTCAGCATCGAACATGAGGTAAACCATGGCAGAGACACCAGAGACGAACAAGCCCGATTTCAGAAATGGATTTCCGATTCGCGATCTCCTCGATGGCAGCATGATATTGGGCCAGGCCGACGGCGAGGAATTGGTTCTGGGCCGCCGCGGTGATGAGTTTTTTGCTATTGGTGCCCACTGCACCCACTACGGCGGCCCGCTCGGAGAAGGCTTAATCGTGGGTGACACCGTGCGCTGTCCCTGGCACCACGCCTGTTTCAGTCTCCGGAATGGCGAGGCGCTGCGGGCGCCAGCTCTTGATCCAGTCCCTTGTTGGCGAGTAGAGAGATTGGGCGACATGATTTTTGTTCGTGAGAAGCTGCCACCAGCAACCCCGAAACGCGGGACAGCGGGGCCAATCTCGGTTGTGATTGTGGGCGGTGGCGCCGCGGGTCTGGCTGCGGCCGACATGCTGCGGCGAGAGGGCTACGACGGTCCTCTTACCATCGTGAGTGCCGACGCCTCTCCGCCAGTAGATCGTCCGAATCTTTCCAAAGATTACCTCGCGGGCACGGCTCAAGAAGAATGGATTCCCCTCCGGTCTTCGGATTACTATCGCGACCGCCGGATCGATCTGCTCCTTAAGTCACGGGTTTCATCCCTTGACACGAAAAGACGGCGGATAGTGCTTGAGAATAGCAAGGAGCTCGAATTTGGCGCACTCCTGTTAGCAACCGGAGCCGACCCAATCCATTTGCCGATTGAAGGCGCGACTGATTCTCAGGTCTGTTATCTCCGCACGTTCGCTGACAGCAAGGCAATCATTGCACAGGCCACTTCAGCAAAACGTGTGGTAGTCGTTGGTGCCAGCTTTATTGGCTTGGAAGTTGCCGCATCGCTGCGTACCCGCGGAATCTCTGTAGATGTAGTAGCACCTGATAGTCAGCCGCTCGAACGCATCATGGGAGCTGAGGTTGGCCTCTTCATCCGCAAGCTTCACGAAGCTCACGGCGTAACTTTTCATTTGGAGAAGACTATCAGGGGGGTGAATGGTCGCACCGTTACCCTGACCGATGGAACTACCTTGGACGGAGACTTCCTGGTCCTAGGGGTAGGTGTGCGTCCATCCTTGGCTTTGGCCGAGCAAGCTGGGCTCGCGATTGATCGCGGTATCTCAGTCAACGAATACCTCGAAACCAATGTGCCTGGAATCTTCGCGGCCGGCGATGCCGCTCGTTGGCCCGATCCGTACACCGGCGAACGAATTCGCGTCGAACACTGGGTGGTGGCGGAGCGTCAGGGACAGGTAGCCGCTAAGAATATTCTTGGTCGTCGCGAGCGGTTTGATGCCGTCCCATTCTTCTGGAGCCAGCATTACGACGTGGCAATCAACTATGTAGGCCACGCCGAGAAGTGGGACGCTATCGAGATCGATGGGAGCCTCGATGCGCGCGATTGTGCCGTAGCGTACAAGAAAGGCGGTCGCACTCTCGCTACTGTAACCATCTCGCGAGATCTCCAAAGCTTGCAAGCCGAGACTGCGATGGAAGCTGCAATCCGTTCGCAAAGACGAGAGGTCGCCTGAGGGGTTCCTCCCCGTTCGACCAACTCGTCAGAACGGACCGATTCTCTCTAAATCTGGGTCCGAGTGGGGTCCGGTAAGCCGGGTCAAAGAATTCTTAAGAGGATCAAGAACGGGCTGTCAGCACCGTTAAAATCCAATAAGTTGCACGTCGTTGTTGCCCTGTCACGGCAGAGGTCGCGGGTTCGAGTCCCGTCTTCCCTGCCATTCTTTCAAGCACTTGAGATTGGCGATTTGCGTCATAGTCCAATCTGGTCCACCTAGGCCAGTTCTTCTTCCGTGTTGAGCGCCATCCGAACAAGTCTGCTTTGCGCCAGCTGCCTGTCCCGACGCGGTCTGTTTAGCTCACTGAAGCCAATCGACGCCGCCAGATTGAAGTTGGCCATGCAGAAACTGGCCCAATCCACCGAAATCGGAGAGAATTCTAGCCAGACCCTGGATTTCGACGAGGTACGAATGCCCCGATTGCTTTCAGTGAATGTCGGTCTTCCGCGCGATGTGACGTGGAACGGTAAGACTGTCCGCACCGCCATCTGGAAATCTCCAGTCGAGGGACGGCAAATGGTGCGCAAGCTCAATATCGATGGCGACGGGCAGGGCGATCTGGCCGGTCATGGTGGCGAGCAGCGCGCCGTTTTTGTTTATCAGATGGACTCCTATCACTACTGGGAGCGCTTTCTCGGACGTAGTGACTTTATCTTCGGTCAGTTCGGAGAAAACTTCACGGTTGCGGGACTTCTTGATAACCAAGTCTGCATTGGCGATCGATACCGCATTGGTGACGCGATATTTGAAGTGACACAGCCGCGCGTAACCTGCTACCGCGTGGGTATTCGCCTGAATGAACCTCGCATGCCAGCCCTGCTCGTAGCCCATCACCGGCCAGGATTCTACTTTCGTGTCTTGCAGGAAGGAGAAGTGGGTGCAGGCGACGATATCGTGAAAATTGCCGACGGCCCGGAACGGATGACGGTGGCCAGCATTGACGGTCTCTTGTACCTGCCAGGACATTCTCGCGAACAACTGGAACGGGCGCTTCGAGTTCCTGCGCTTAGCGCAGGTTGGCAGTCTTCTTTTCATATGATGCTCGAGCAAGACTTGAGCGCGACCGCCGCCGCGGGAAATCGAGGGCTGGCGAATGAGGAACCAGCACCAGCATGGCTCGGATTCCGAAAAATGCGAGTCGCTGATATCCACAAGGAAAGCGATAGCGTAACTTCCTTCGTTCTGGCGCCCATCGATGGTCAACCTCTTCCTCTTTTCCAGGCTGGTCAATTTGTGGTCTTGCGGTTGCTTGTCGATCCGAATAACCCTCCGGTTCTTCGCAGCTATTCCTTGTCCGATCTGCCCGCAGCCGACCATTTCCGCATCAGCGTCAAGAGCGAATTGAAGGGGATTGGAAGTTCGTTTCTGTGCAACCGTGCGCGAGAAGGCGACGTATTGGATGTGAGTGCGCCGCACGGCAGCTTCACCCTGCATCCCCGCGAGAATCCAGTGGTTCTGCTGAGCGCCGGAGTGGGCGCAACGCCCGTGATGTCGATGCTGCACGCACTCGCCTCCGAAAGATCGCAACGAGAAATCTGGTGGATTTATGGAGCGCGCAATCGCGGCGACCATCCCTTTGCAGAAGAATCGCGTTCCCTACTGAAACAGCTCCCTCGCGGACGAGGGTACATCATGTACAGCAGGCCCGCAGCAACTGACCAGGTCGGGGCAGACTTCGATGCTCCCGGGCACATTGACACAGCCTTGCTGGAGCGAATTGGCGTGTCACAGGGTAGCGACTTCTACCTGTGCGGCCCTTCTTCATTCTTGCAGAATATGCGCGATGGGCTGCGAAACTGGGGTGTGCTCCCCGGGAATGTGCACACGGAGGTCTTCGGTTCTCTCGAGGCTATTACCCCGGGAATGGCGCAGGTGGTTCACACTCCTCACCTGCCACAAGGGCCGCCCGGACCTGGCCCCTCAATCTCATTCGCGCGCAGCGGGATTACCGCCGCCT
>Ga0207678_10001211_pt1 | contig 23718 bp, 15 predicted proteins | sample KBSC63metaG_FD_184319 | JGI IMG/M metagenome (GOLD analysis project Ga0207678, IMG submission 184319) | Corn rhizosphere microbial communities from Kellogg Biological Station, Michigan, USA - KBS C6-3 metaG (SPAdes) (version 2) | ecosystem: Host-associated > Plants > Roots > Rhizosphere > Soil ... | reverse complement strand
GCTCGATTCTGGCTGCGGAGCATGCTCTCAAGGATCGCGTGGCCTTTAACATCGGCGGCGGTTTCCACCATGCTTTCCCTGATCACGGCGAAGGCTTTTGCATGATCCATGACGTGGCGGTGGCGATCCGCCGCATGCAGCGGGACGACAAGATTCGCACCGCCATGACGGTTGATTGCGACGTTCACCACGGCAACGGCACTGCTGCCATCTTTGCCGGTACGCGTACTCCCAGCGCGCCGCTGCCTTCGACTTCGTCGGCGGCCCGGCTGGAGCCTCCGGGAAAGATGCGGCATGCTCACGCCGGTGATGTCTTCACTATCTCTCTCCACCAGCACAATAATTATCCGGCATGGAAGCCGCACTCCTCGATTGACGTGGACCTGCCCGATGGCATGAGCGACGATGAGTACCTGGCCTGGCTCGACAACGCCCTTAGCTCGGGCCTGCGCCAGTTCGAGCCTGATCTGATCTGCTACATCGCAGGCGCCGACCCCTATGGCGAAGACCAACTGGGAGGCCTGGCACTCACGCTCGAGGGGCTAAGAAAGCGGGATGAACTTGTTTTCCGCGTGGCCCGAGCGCGAAACATTCCGGTGATGGTCACCTATGCCGGCGGCTATGCTCGAAACGTAGAAGACACAGTCACGATCCACTGCAACACGGTGATGGCCGCGAATGAAGTGTTCGCGCCAAGGCAGTCCATCAAATAGCTGTCATCATGAGCGGAGGGAAGGCTTCGCCGTGGCGAAGCCTTCACGGAGCCGAAAGACCCCTACTTCTACTTTGCGTTGGCAGACTGTGGGAGGTCCCGGTTCCAAACCCAAGGGTTCACAATTCGAAGTGACACGATGACAATAGTTAAGAGATGCGGGTGCCCCACCCTCGTCTCTCCGTATTTTGGAGAGACAGGGTGGGGGTTTTGATCTCCGAACTTCCCCCGCCCTGTCGTTCCAAACTGCGGAACGACGAGGATGGGACACCCGCTGATAGAATAAGCATCAGCCATGTTTGAGAATCTTTCAGAAAAGCTTCAGCGCGCCTTTAAGACATTGCGGGGTGAGGCCACCCTCAATGAAGAAAACATGCAGGAGGCGCTGCGCGCCATTCGGCTGGCGCTGCTCGAGGCCGACGTCAACTTCAAGGTCGTAAAGCAGCTTATCGATCACATCCAGGAGAAGGCCATTGGCCAGCAGGTGGCGACCGCGCTCTCGCCTGCCGAACAGGTCATCAAGATTCTCCGCGATGAATTGATCGAGATTCTGGGCCGCGACACGGCCAAGGTGAAGTTTGCCTCGCAGCCGCCGACTGTCGTGCTCATGGCCGGCCTGCAGGGTTCAGGCAAAACCACGACCTCAGGCAAGCTGGCGAACTGGTTCAAGCAGGGCGGACATCGTCCGCTGCTGGTTTCGGTTGACGTGTACCGTCCCGCAGCTCGCGAGCAGCTCAAAGTCGTTGCCCAGGCGATCAAGGCCAACATCTACGAAGGTGAAGTGGGCGAGGCCAACACCGCGACTGTCGAGCGCCTGGCCAAGGAAGCGCGGCGCGAAGCCATCAACACCGGGTCGGACGTGCTGATCGTGGACACGGCCGGCCGCCTGCACATCGACGATCAACTGATGGACGAGATGCAGTCGCTGAAGCGGCTGCTCAACCCGCAGGAAATCCTGTTCGTCGCCGACGCCATGACGGGACAGGATGCGGTCAACTCCGCCGACGAGTTCCACAAAAAGCTGGCGCTGACCGGCGTTGTCCTCACCAAAATGGACGGCGACGCTCGCGGCGGCGCGGCGCTTTCCATCCGCCAGGTCACCGGCCAGCCCATCAAGTTCATCGGTGTGGGCGAAAAGTACGACGCGCTGGAACCTTTCCATCCGGACCGCATCGTCTCCCGCATTCTGGGCATGGGCGACATTCTCTCTCTGATCGAAAAGGCGGAACAGAATGTTGACAAGAAAAAAGCCGAGGAAATGGCCAGCCGCGCCCTCACCGGCGACGGCTTTTCGCTGGAAGACTTTCGCGACCAGTTGCGCCAGTTGAAGAAAATGGGGTCGATCCAAAGCCTGATGGGCATGCTACCCAGCGTCGGCCCATTCGCGGGTATACAGAAGCACGCCGATAAAGTGGACGAAAAGCAGCTTGGCCGGGTGGAAGCCATCATCAACTCGATGACTCAGCACGAGCGCCTGCATCACGAAGTCATGAATGGCAGCCGGCGCAAACGCATCGCTCGCGGCTCCGGCACCAGCGTGCAGGAAGTCAATAACCTGCTGCGCCAGTACGCCCAGATGCGAAAGATGTTCAAGCAAATCGGCAAGCCCAGCTTCGCCCGCCGGATGGCCGGAATGAAGATGCCGGGAATGTAGAAACAGTTTCGAGTTTCCGGCTTCCAGTTTCTAGACTGTCATACTGAGCGGATCCAAGTCATTGGCTTGCGAATGACTTGACGCAGTCGAAGGACCCCTACCCGCACCGAACGTCGGCCGCGTGAACCTATGAAGTGGCGCTCCCTGGAGGAATCCGCACCCGGAACAGACGCTCGGCTGCTGCGTGACATTTACGCCGAGCGCAAAGAGCTTATCGCCAGGTATGTCCCGCCCGAGACGCAGGCCGTCCACGCTGGCGTTATCCGCGAACTGAAAGAATCCCGTTGCGCCGAGAAGGTTCTTCCCCCGGGCTCCATCGCGCCTCCATTCGCACTCAATGATCACAACGGCAAGCCGGTTTCATCCGCCCAGCTTCTGACCCAGGGCCGCCTTGTGCTCTCCTTTTTTCGCGGGCGCTGGTGCCCGTTTTGCGTCGGACAGATGGAAGCCATGAATCTGCTAGTACCCCAGTTCGAACACGCCGGGGCCTCGCTGGTCGCGATCTCGCCGCAGACAGTTCAACAATCATTCTTCATGGTGGACCAGCATAAGCTGCGCTTTCCTTTGCTAAGCGATGCCGGCAACCAGGTGGCGCGCCATTTTGGGCTGGTCTATCGTGTGCCCGATGACCAGCAGGCCATTTATCGTCGCGCTTTCGTCAATCTGCCCTTCGCCAACGGCGACCAAAGTTGGGAACTGCCCATCCCCGCTACTTTCATCGTCGATCGCGATGGCACCATTCTTTTTGCCTCGGCCGACGAAGACTACACCCAGCGGCCGGAGCCGCGGGAAATCCTGGAACGACTCAGCCCACGCGACTGAGCGCAATTCCGCCGGTTTCAATTATGATTGGATATGGGTGAGCGCCCGCTTTGGAATGCTGACGACCAGCGCAGCCGGCTTGACGAGCTGACCGCCAGCACCACGAATCCTGCAAAAGATCTTCCTCTTCGCCGCGACGTCCGCCTGCTCGGCACCTTGCTGGGGCGCGTCCTGGTGGAACAGGTGGGTGAGTCTCTACTGGGTGTGGTCGAGGAGTTGCGGCGCATTTTCATTCAGCATCGCGAGCAGCCGCGCCCGCACACCGCCTCACCGGATTTTCAGGACCCGCTGCTCAATCAGGCGCGGAACCTGATCTCCCGCCTCAGCATCGATGAGGCGCATCGGGTGACTAAGGCTTTTGCGATTTATTTTGAGCTCACGAACCTGGCGGAAACCAATCACCGCAAGCGAAGACGGCGCGCCGCCAAACTGCATCCTGAGCAGCCTCCGCTGGAGGGGTCGTTCCGCGGCACTTTCCGGCGCATGCGAGCCGCCGGGATCGACGCCAGCCAGGCGCTGGAGGTCCTGCGCAAAATAAAAGTCATGCCGGTTTTCACGGCTCATCCCACTGAAGTCGCCCGCCGGACGGTTCTACTCAAGCGCCGCCGCATCGGCAAACAACTGGAACGACTGGACCGCCTGCCTCTGACCGAGGCCGATGCCAACCGGTTCGAGGCGCGAATCTTCGGGGAGGTGACTTCGTTATGGCAGACCGACGAAGTACGTTTGGAAAAGCCCCTGGTGACCGATGAGATCCGCATGGGCCTCGATCACTATCCATTTTCGCTGTTCGCCGCCCTGCCGCGTCTGTATGACGAAGTGGTCGATTCCCTGCGCGCGGTCTATGAAATCGATCTGAGCTACTCTGAAGTCCCAGATCTGCTTTTTTTCGGCTCGTGGATCGGCGGCGACCGCGACGGCAATCCTTTCGTCACGCCGGGATCTACCCGGGAAGCACTGCAGCGTGCCCGCAATGTGATCATCGGCCACTACATCACCGAACTGGAACGCGCTACCGACCAGCTTAGCGCCTCCATCCGCCAGGTAAACGTTTCCGACGCAGTCCGCGCGCGGCTGACGGCCTACAGCACCCAGATGGGCGACGAGTATGCGCGCCACTCGCGGATCTCGAGCTCTGAACTTTATCGTCGCCTGCTCAGCCTGATCGTCGTTCGTTTGCGGCATAGCCGCGAAGGGGTTGAACCGGCAAAGTCGTATCCGTCCGCCAAAGAATTCGAAAACGACCTTCTGCTGATCCGCGAGAGTCTGGCGGCAAATCACGGGCTGCGGCTGGCCGAGCTGGTTATTGATCCGCTACTGCGCCAGCTGCGCGCTTTTGGATTTCATCTTTCGACCCTCGACATCCGGCAGCACGCGCGCCTGCACGCCCAAGCGCTGGCCGAGATGGAAGCCAATGTAGGCGCGAGCTTCCCGCTCGTGCTGGCCACGCCGGCGCCACTTCCGCACGAGCGGGACGCTCGCGCCCACACTCAAGCACTTTCCCCCTCGACTCAGGACGTTCTCGACACCCTGCGCGAGATCGCCGAGTTAAAGAAGGTCTATCCCGCATGCGCGATTCGCAGCTACATCATCAGCGGAGCGCAGACGGAAGCCGACGTCTTGACGGTCACGAAACTGGCTGCCGCCTGCGGCGTGCGCATCGCAGCTTCCGCGGATGACCCGGGACTGATGCCGGTCCCGCTTTTCGAATCGATCGAGACCCTGCGCGCTTCTGCATCGGTAATGGAGCGGATTTGGCGAGCACCAGACTATCAGGTGCCTCTCGATTCCTGGGGACGCTGGCAGGAGGTCATGCTGGGCTATTCCGATTCCAATAAAGACGGCGGCATGCTGACCAGCATCTGGGAGTTATACAAGGCGCATCATGACCTTCATCGCGCGGCGCGCGAGTGCAAGGTGAAGCTCCGCCTCTTTCACGGCCGCGGCGGCACAGTCGGGCGCGGGGGCGGCCCCACTCACACCGCGATACTGGCCCAGCCAGTGGGAGATTTTTCCGGCGAGATTCGCATCACCGAGCAGGGTGAAGTGCTCAATTGGAAATATGCCGACCCGGTGCTGGCGGAGTGGAACCTGGAGATCATGATTGCATCCTGCCTGGAAGCGCTCACTCGTACCCGTGGGCCGGCGCCTGGGGCCGATCAGCGCTGGACGCCGGCCATGGAACAGATGTCGGCCGATGCCTTCGCCTTCTATCGCCGCAACATCGCCGAGAATGCCGAAGTGATCGAATATTTCGAACAGGCGACGCCAGTGAATGAACTGGAACACGCGCGCATCGGCTCCCGTCCTCCGCGCCGAGGCCAGAGCCGTCGGCTTGAAGATCTCCGCGCCATACCCTGGGTCTTTGGCTGGATGCAGAGCCGCCACGCCGTCCCCGCATGGTTCGGCGTAGGACATGCACTGGAGCGTTTCGCGCGTCAGGACTCCGCAAATCAAGCCCTGCTCTGCGAGATGATGCGAAGTTTCCCGCTATTCTCTGACTTGATCCGCAATGTGGAACTGGCCATGTCCAAAGCCGACCTGACCATCGCGCGCCTCTACGCTGAACTTGTCCCCGACCTGGACTTGCGTGAGCGGGTGTGGGCAATGCTGGTGGACGAATTTGAGCGCACCCGCCGGATGGTTCTGAGCGTCACCGATCAGGGCGAACTGCTGAAAGGCAATCCCGTGCTCGCGCGCTCGATCCGCTTGCGCAATCCTTACGTGGACCCGATGAGCCTGGTGCAGGTCGAACTCCTGCGCCGCAAACGGTCAGGTGGAAACGTGGACGGCGTGGACTATGCACTGGGCGCGACCATCAACGGTATCGCCGCAGGCCTGCACAACACCGGCTGACCGCAGTGGCGGTTCAATCTGAAATTCATCGAGTGTCATTCCGAGCGGAGTGGCTGCTTCGCAACGCGAAGCAGCCGCGCAGTCCAAGGACCCCTACTTTCACGGTTTAGCCGAATCGCACGAGCGAATTGCTCCGGTCAAGTTACGACGTCGTGATGATGGGGATCCTTCGACTTCGACAGTTCATTCGCGAGCGAATGAACTGTCTGTGCTCAGGATGACATTGCGTTGGATTGGGACAGTCAACGCCCGGCCGCCGCCAGTTCCCTTTGCGTGCTGGGCTCGTACTCGACGATGTATCCGGCGACGGCGCTGGCCGCCACCGTGAGCGGACTGGCCAAGTACATCTGTCCGGGGCCGCTGCGGCCGGGGAAGTTGCGGTTCTGGGCGCTGATCACCACCTGCTCGGGCCGCGTGGTCACTCCCGGGCCGGCGTTGATGCACGCGCCGCAACTGGGCTCGATCACGTGCGCGCCCGCTTTCTGGAAGATCTCCAGATAGCCCTGGCGAATGCAATAATCGCGCGTCTCCTGCGATCCAAACTGGATATAGAATTTCACTGAATCAGCCACGCGCTTGCCCTGCTTCAGCGCATTGGCCAGGACTCTGGCATACATATCCATGTCTTCGTTCTTGCCTGCGGTGCAGGTGCCGCCGTAGGCCAACTCAATCGGAACTGGCGTATTTAGCTCGCGAACATATTTGCCGTTGCCGGGATCACCGGGTGTTGCCACCATGGGTGTGATTTCGGCGGCGTCAAGTTCAATGGTGTGCGCGTACTCGGCGCCGGAGTCGCTGTACAGGCCTTCAATCAACGACTCGGCTTGCTTGCGGTCCATGCCGCGCCGCTCCACCAGGAAATCGACCGCTTTCCGGTCAGGGGCGACGATGCCGGTGAAGCCGCCGATTTCCGCTGCCATGTTGGTCATGGTGGCGCGCTCGTCCACGCTCAATTCTTCGATGGCCTCGCCCGCATACTCCATCACCTTGGCCAGGGCCTTGCCGCTGCGCACGTAGTCGAGGCTAAGAATTTTAAGGATGAAATCCTTGGCAGTCACATTGGGATGCTTCCTGCCGCGAATTGTGATCTTCACCGATTCCGGCACCTTGACCCGCACGTCTTTCGTGATCCAGGAGTTGAAAACATCGGTGGTGCCGATGCCGAAGGCCACGCATCCGATTGCGCCTACATGTGGAGTGTGCGAATCGGAGCCGATGTTGAGTTGTCCCGGCAGCGCGTAGCTCTCCAGCACGATGGAGTGGCAGATGCCCTCCGAGCCCTTGCGGTCTTTCAACTCGCCGTGCAGCTTGATTCCCTGCTTCGCGGCGAAATCCTGCTGCTTCAGTTTGAGTTGCGTGGCCAGGTCGAGCAGGCCCAGTTTCTTTTTTTCCTCCGAGATGACTTCATCGAGAAAGGTCAGGTGGTCGCGGAAGAACAGAATGCTGGAGGGATCGTTGACTTTAGCATCCTTGCCCACGTAGCGCTCGAAGAAGATGGCCGCCATGGGCGTGACGTATTCGTGGCTGAAGCGCAGGTCGGCGCGGGCGAAGCCGGTGTCGCCGGGCTTTACGTAGCCTGCCAACTCTCTAGCGGAGCTTTGCTCCGCTGGACGGGCGGGGACGCCCGTCCCTCCATTTTCTCGAGCATCCAGCATGTGCCGGGCGAAGATTTTCTCTGCGACCGTCATGGGCCGCTTCGCTGTCTTGATGGGCGGGAGGAAAACTTTCTTCTGCAGGCGCGCCACATTGAAGGGAAAGAGGCCGCCGTACTCGATGACCTGACGCGTGATCTCATCTTCACCGTTCGTGAATTCGGCGAGCGGGATTTCCTCTCCCGCCCGGACTTTGTCAATCAGTGAGAAATTGGTCGAGGTCAGCAGGCCCAGGTTCTGGCAGTTCTGTTTGTAAATGCGTTCAATGTTCTCGGCGATCACCAACTGAATCCCGGCACACATCTCGGCGTAGGGCGATTGCTCCCGGCTTGAGCCCTTGCCCCGCCGCTTGCCGCTGACAGCGCACACGAAGCCGCCCTTCTTTACCGCGCTCCGTCCAATGGGCAGCACGTCGCCGCACTTAAGGCCCAGGTAGGGGATCTCGCCCAGGGTTTCGTCGAAGTAGAAGCAGTAGTGCGCGGGAGTGATCTCGTCAGTCGAGATGTCGTCGCGCAGCTTTGGATTATTGGCCGGATTTTTATTGTCCCAGGACAGGTCTTCGCCGGCCAGCTGGCGCTTGATCAGTTCCGGGTCTTCGGTGAGGAAGAGGATGCGCCCTTGCAGGCGAACTTTGTCTGGGCGTTTGTCGATCTTGCGATCCAACAGCGAGGTGATCACGATCCTATTTTACCGCCGGGAGTTGGGTTAGGACCGGGAAAAAGCCACTGCAGCGGAAGCCGAACAGAGAACCTCAGGCGCTAAAGCGACGCATTTTCACTGGCCTGGCGGCAAGACCGAGGTCGTGCCCTTCCCAAGACTGCTTCGCGCACTACGCGAGGTTCGGCTAGTGGTGGCCGTGTTTGTGGTCGTACTCTTCTCCTGCAGGAATGGCCACGCTCAAGCGGTTCTCTTTAGGCGCCAGCGGACATGTGGCGTAGGGCGTGACCGCGCACGGCGGATTGTAGGCTCGATTGAAGTCGAGAACAACGGTGCCGTTGGTCACAGGATCAGTCTTCAGAAAACGGCCGCCGGGATAAGTATCAGTCTTGCCGGTGGGATCGCTGAAGACGAAGAACAGGCCCTTGGCGGCATCGCCACCCAGATCGGTAAGCCTCAACTCCTGACCATTGAGTTTGAAAACCGCAGTCCCAGCAATCGGGGTCGGGGAGACATCGCCCAGCACGTTGGGAACATCGACCGTCTGTTTGCCGTCAGAAGGCAGAAAGGATGCGGTCACTCGATACGACAAGTCCAGGGGAAAGAATTGCGCTCCGCGGAATTGACGCACGGCGTCGCTGTCAAGATCTTTTAGCCGGATGCCGACGCGCTCGCCGCGAATGATCGCATGAAACCGCAAGTTTCCCAGCTCGATTACCGTGGGATTGTCCGCCGTATCCGGCTGAAGCTCGGCCGTGGTAGCGGGTTTGCCCGCAATGACCGCATTAACACCGGGAGCCAACTTCACCGTCACAACCTGGCCTTGCAGGGTGAACGATCCGGCGTGGGCGGGCCCTTTGGGGAAGACGATGGCATTTTTGGCATCCGTGCCAAAGCTGTTCTCGCCCGGCTTGAGCCAGAAAAGCCCGGCCAGTGGCAGCCACTCCTGTTTGAGATCTTCGACCAGATCGCCTTTCCATTTCTCGAATGACTGCTGGTATGCAGGATCAACAACGGCTGGCCCGTCCGCCGCGGATGCGATTCCGAGCGGCATCGAGACAACCATCGCGACCAGCAATACTGCGAGTTTCCGATTCATACTCTCTCTTTTCGATACTCTCGAACATCGGGCAGAGGCTCGAGTCCGCGCCCAGCGAAGATCTCCGTAAATTCTCGGACCAGATCGGCGTGCAGCAAACCATTCGACGCCAGGGTCTCGCGACTGTTGAGTTGGAACGGGCCGCCTTTGAAATCCGTCACTTTGCCGCCGGCTTCTTCGACAATCAATACACCCGCGGCGGTGTCCCAGGGATTGAGATTGAACTCCCAGAAGCCATCGAAGCGGCCGCTGGCCACACAGCATAAGTCGAGAGCCGCGGAACCTGCACGCCGTACACCGTGGGTGCGCAACGTAATCTGATGATAGAAGTGAATATTCGGGTTCTTGTGCCGCTTGTGGCTGGGAAAGCCGGTGGCCACCAGACTCTCAGACAGGTTCGCGATTTTTGAAACCTGCATCTTCGAAGCCTGGTTCCGTTGCTGGGTCAGCCAGGCCCCGCTTCCCTGTTCCGCCGCGAACAGCTCGTCGCGGGTGGGATCGTAAACCACGCCGGCAATCAGCCGGTCCTTGTGCTGCAGTCCCAGCGAAACGCAGAACACTGGAAAGCCATGGGCAAAGTTGGTCGTGCCATCGAGCGGGTCAACGAACCAGCGATAGTCGCTGCCGGTATCGACCAGGCCCTGCTCTTCACCGAGAATATCGTGGGCCGGCCAGCGCGCCTTGATGCGCTCCCGGATCAGGATCTCGGAAGTCCGGTCGGCTATGGTGACCAGGTCCGCGTCGCCTTTGTACTCGACCTTCACATGCTGCTGGAAGTATCCCATCAGCAAAGCGCCGGCTTCACGGGCAATCTCGGCCATGCCGGTAACAAACTCACTGGGATTGGATAGAGTCATGAAATGACATTCTGATGTTTTTCTTTGCGCTCTTTGCGGATTCCTTCGCGACCTTTGCGGTCAATAATTTCCTGCGTCAAAGTCAAAAAGCGTAACCGCAAAGGACGCAAAGAAATCCGCGGAGGACGCGAAGAAAATCCGCGGCCTTACTTGCGCTTGGCGCCGTCTTCCGCGATGTACATGATCTCGTGCTTGAAGATAAACAGGTTGGGCTGGTCTTCACGGGTCAACCGGACCATGTTCTTGTCGTAGTACTCAATCCAGCCGCGGACCACTTCGCCGTCCGCCAGCTTGATGCTGACCGGCTTCTGTTTTTCTCCCAGTGACTTCAGGTATGCGGCCTCCTCCGAGGTCTGCTCGGGAGGAGCAGGCCTTCCCTTGCGGGAAGCGCCGGGCGATCCTTGTCCTTGAAAAGGCATAGCCGATATCTTACACGCTGTCAGTGTGGGTGGGACACTCCCTTCGACTTCGCTCAGGGCAGGCTTTGTCCGACGCCTTTGATTTGCACTCTCCCAGATGTACCGGCAGAGCAAGCCGCTAGAAGGTAAGCCTGACGCCGAACTCGAACTGGCGCGGCGCGCCCAGCGAAAATACCCCGGAGCCCGGCCCGATTCGATTCGTCGCCCGTTCCGAAGCCACCGTGCCATTCACCGAACCCGCCGTCCCGTTCAGCGCCCCGCTCAACCGGTTGGCCGGACCATCGAAGTTGGCGAAATTGAAAACGTTGAAGGCCGACACGCTGGGCTCCAGAACAAATCGGTCTCCGAACTTGAAGGGCCGCGCCAGGGTCAGGTTCACGGTGCGCAGCCACTCCAGGCTCACGTTATCTGCCGGAGCGGCCGCGACCGTGGGCGAGTCCGCGCCCAGTTGCAGCAGTTGCGTCCGCGAAAGCAGACCGGCATTGACCAGCGCCTGCCCGGCAAGAGTTGGCCGGTCGCCGAAATTGGCGTTGTAGTTCTGAATGACCGTGTTCAGCTTGCTGCCCGAAACCGCGCGTCCGAAGGCCCCGATGTTGGTTCCCGGCAGAATATCGCCGTAGGCATCGGAACCGGACTGGCTCTGCCCGCCAAAGGAGCCGTCGCCGCCCACGTCAGTACGAAAAATCTCGCCTCCAACTCCCCCGCTCGCCGGAAGGAAGAGAGTCTGTGGCAGAGGCGAAGCCAGCTGCGCCAACAGGCCCAGGCGGATGCCGCGGGGCAGGTCCAGTACCGAGCCCAGGGAAAACTGGTGCTTGCGGTCCTGCGATGCGGAGCCAAAGTACGCGGTCGGGTGGTTGAAATCCGCCGCCAGGGGCAGCAGGTCCTGATCGCCCAACCCTCCCGCAGTGTTGCTGCGAAAGCTGGCGTGGGTGTAAGAAAACTGCAACGTCCCGCCTACCACTCCACGCACCGGATTGGTGACGTGAGTGCGCACCGAAACCTGCAAGCCGCTGTAGAGCGAGCGGCCGGCGGGGAAGAACATGGTGTTGCGTCCCACCAGCGGATTGATTCCGGCAAAAGCCGCGCCGGTATCTGGAGTCAAACCAAACAGCGATGCCGGAGCGCCGCCCAGGAACTGAGCGCCGGAATCCAGACCGTTAGCGGCGAAATCGGTAATACTGGCGCCCGGCACTGCAGCGAGGTAACAGCTGACCGCAGTCTGCGAACTGGCCCCGGCGCTTGCGGCGGGCGCGCAAGCCGCGCTGAGCGGGTTCGCGGCCAGCGTGTTGTTGATCGCATTTAACGCCGCATTGGTGTTCAGGTGCGACGCATCCCCCACGTGATTGGTGTCATACCCGATCAGATAGTGCGTGCCCACATTGCGCACATAATCGACGCTAAACAACGTGGTCTGCCAGAACTGTTTCTGCAAGCCGATGTTCATCTGCAGCGAACGCGGAGTCTGGTAAGCGGGAGCCAGCAGCCCTTGCTGGCTGTTGAGCGCCTGTCCCACATAGCTGGGGTTGGGAGAGCTGGACGTAAGCGCGGCATTGGCCGCCTGGAAGGCAGTTTGCAAATCGGCGATCGCGGTGGCCACATTGCCTATGGGTTGGCCGCACAAGCCCGCGGCGCTCTGAGCAACGTTGCCGGGAAAAATAACCACGCCGTGACTGGCGCATGGATCGTTGGCCTGGGCATTGAATTGCCCGTTCGCCAGCCGGGCCACGCGATCCCCCAGCAGGTTGCTGAATACGTTGTTGTCGTAGTACATGCCGATCCCGGCTCGTATGACGGTCCGTCCACTCTTCCCCGGGTCCCAGGCCAGGCCAAGCTGCGGAGCGAAATTCAGGTTGGGCTGGCGCACCGCGCCGCCATATCCGGAATAGCCTCCGAATTTATTGAGCAGGTTGCCATCGCCGGTGCAGGGCGCCTGGCTTCCGTAAGAAGCGGCGACAGCCGAGCACGGAATGGCGGGCAGATCGGAATTGCTTCGTCCACTATCGCGAACGTACTGCACTCCGATGGTCGCGGTCAGGTTGGGTAAGACCTTCCAGGTGTCTCCGAGGTACGCCTGCAGGCGGGTATCGCTGAAGCCGCCGCATGAGGACCCAAACCCCGACTTCTCGCTGAAACAACTGAAGCCGTTCCCCAGCGTGATGCTCTTCACGGGATAGTTCAAGGGATTGCCGGCGCCGCCCGCAAAAGGCCCAATGGCCGCGAACAGGACTGCGTCTGCGCCCGTGTCCGAACTCACCTGCGGAGCCAGACCAAAAAGATTGGCGGAGATCAGAGTGTCAATCTTGTTCACCGCTACGCCAAAGCGAAACGTATGCCCCTGCCAGGTCCGGGCGCCGTCGTAACGGCCCTGGAGGTTGGCTTGCTTCGTCTCCTGCGGCGCCTGCGGACTAGGACCGCTGGCAAATCCCGAACCACCTGTGAAATTCAAGCTGAGCCCAGGGGCAGGATTGAGAATATTGGCCCCCGCCACTGCGTCCTCGATGTGATTGGTATAGCGGTCGTAGGCAAAGCGAATGCTGTGCAGATACGCTCCGCTGGTGAAATCGAAGCCCAGCCCATTTCCGTACGCGGTGCCGCGGCTCTTGAGCGGCTGGTAGTTGCTGCCGCCGAAGGCATTGACGTCGCTGCCGTTGTCGTAGGTAAAACGGTAGAACAACCGCGATTGCGCGGAGAGTTTGTAATCCAGGCGGGCCGCCCCTTCGGTCTCGTGGAAGGGAGCCTTATAACTTCCATCAAGCACATCGAAGGGAGCATTGAAGATGGCCGGAGCGTAGAGGTCCTGCCTGAAATATTCTCCTGACAGAAAATAGAAGAGTTGGTCTTTCTTCCAGGCACCGCCAACGTTGCCGCCGAAGACTTCGCGCGAGTAGGAATTGTCCTGACCTCCGGGAAAAGCGGCGTTGCCGGCAGCCTGGTTGCGGAAGTTGCCAAAGACCTGGCCATGCAGATCATCGCCTCCGGACCTGGTTGCGACGTTCACAACGCCCGCGGACGCCAGGCCGGACGAAAGCGGAAGCAGCGATTGCCCGACTTCGATTTCCTGGATGGCACCCACCGGAACATTCGTGGTGGTGGCGCCCACGACTTCGTCCGTGACATCCAAACCATCCACCTGCATCCGCGTGGTGCGGCCATTGCGACCGACCACGGAGGCTGCCGTTAGTCCGCTCTTGGAGGGCGCCAGCACCGCCCCGTCGAGCAACTGCACTCCGGGCTCAAGCGGGGTCAAATCCAGGAACTGGCGATCGGTGGGTATCTGCTCCATTTGCCCGGTAATGATCGCGCCCCGTACTTCCGCGGATTCGGTGTCCACCAGTTTGGCGGACGGAGCGACCACGCGTAACAACCTGACGTCGCCAGTCGCCGTCCCCGAAGGCTGGATTCTGATCAGAAGATCGGCGGGCTGAAACCCCTTGGCCTCCACGTGCAGAACATATTCTCCCGGAAGCAGGTCGCGGATGGCATAGGTGCCGGCCGGGCTGGTTGTGGTGCGGGCGGACTGTCCCGTTATTTTATTAGTGATGGAAAGGTCGGCTCCGCTGATCGACGCGCCTCGCGGCCCGGTTATCGTTCCGGAGACATTCCCGGTGGACTCCTGAGCGTAGGTCGACGACAAAAGAACGAGAAGGACCGCTATCGCTCCGGCCCACAGACCTGACCGCCTGAGGGCGGAACGGGCACAACCAGTATTCGACATTCGTATGGCTTACCTTCCTTGGAAACAGCAATCCTACAAGACTTTCACAACAGAATTTGTCCCGTCAACCGCCGCGGCTGTGAGTGTGGTGTGGGGCGGGCGTCCTCGCCCGCCCCCTTTGACCCGGACTTGTGCGGCTGTTCAACAGGCAACAATCCACTTTCACATCAAAATCAACTTCAAGGGCGGCGGGCGAGGGCGCCCGCCCCACACACGGCTTAATGCGACTTGGACGTGTAGTATCCCGTCCGGTGACGCACCTTAAAGCGGGAATCTGCGGGCAGCCCAGCGACCGTTACCTGGATGTGGCGAAACTCCGAATCAGAAAGGCGCTGCGAAGGATAGTACGCCAGCAGATACTGGGTACGCAGTTCATCGCTGATCTGGCGAAAGGCTTCATCGAGCTGCGACAGCGACGACGCGTAGAAATACTTGCCGCCGGTGTCGGCGGAAAGCTGGATCAGGGCATGCTCGCCGCCGGTATCGCGGCCCGCACTGGCCTCGATCGGCACCACGATAATGCTGTAGAGAATGGCTTCCGCGGTCTCGGCGGCGCGCACGGCCTCCTGGTAATCCACCTTGCTCATGGTGTCGCCGCCATCGGTGATCACCACCATCACCTTGCGGCCCACCCGCGGCTCCAGCGCCTGCGAACCCAGAAACAGCGCATCGTACAGGGCGGTGGCTGAACCCATCCGAATCCGGTCGATGCCACGGTCGATCACCCTGAGATCGGAAGTGAAGGATGTCACCTCACTCACCGTCTCGCTGAACTGGTAAAGCGACAAGGCGTCCACCGGGCGCAGAATGGCATGGGCGAAACGGCGCGCGGAAGCCAATTCGAGGGGAAGGTCCTTGCGCGTACTGAGGCTGGTGTCAATGGCCAGCACAATCGAAAGCGGCAAGGCCGATTCCTTATCGAAGACCGCGATCTTCTGCTCCCGGTCGTCTTCCTTCAACTGGAAATTGTCTTTTTTCAGGGACGCGATGGGCGCCCCGTGATCGTCGGTCACGGTGACGAATACGTTCACCAGCTTGACGTCAACCTTGAAAGTGGTATCGGACTCCTGGGCAACGGAGACGAGGCACAACGCCAGCAGAAGACCTGCAGTCACAACCTGTTTCATCGGGAGGTTTACATCACTGGCCTGTGCGCTCCTGGCGCTGCTGTGCGGCGTCCCTGCGACCAATCGCAGACAAACTCCGCGGAGAGCACAGCCAAACCGGCTGGTCACTTAGATGCACGCCTCCCGGAATGGGTGCCTTGTGGGCTGGCTATCTCATCGGGGAAAGGCTCACCGTCAGCCCAGACCGCGCCATCTTCGAAGTGCTCCTTCTTCCAGATGGGCACCGTGCGTTTCAGTGTATCGATGAGCCATCTGCAGGCATCGAAGGCGGCCGCACGATGGGCCGAGGCCACTGCAATGAGCACGCTGGTCTCGCCGATTTCGAGGCGTCCCAGGCGGTGGACGATGGCAACATCGCGAACCTTGAATTCGGCCAGCGCCCTACCCGCCAGCTCCTCCATCTGCTTGAGAGCCATTTCCTCATACGCCTCGTAATTCAGGAAAAGTGTGCGGCGGCCGCGAGTCTGATTGCGCACTATGCCCTCGAAGACCGCAACAGCCCCATCTTCGGGACGCTTGAGGCCCTGCACAACCGAGGCCGTTTTAATCGCCTCGCGAACGATGGCCGCGTGCCCGCTGGTTTCCGATCCTCCGCTCACCGGCGGCAGCAGCGCGACTTCGTCTCCTGGCCTCAGCCGGGTGGAGGGTCCGGCGTATTCCTGATTTACCGACATGGCAAGTGACGACGCCGTCTCTTTCAGCCGCGGAATGATCCGCTCGTAGTGGCTGAGAACATCCCCGAGCGTGGCGTTCTCGGGAAGGCTGAGTGAGTCGCTCGCCTTGCCGGAGAGGTCTTTCAGAACGCCGAAGAATAGTACGCGGATTTGCATAAAAACCAGTTCCCGGTTTCAAGTTCCCGGTTCCCAGTAGTCTATCGTGCTGGTGGTGATTTGTTGGCAGGCCAAAAAATTGCCAGTCCCCATTGGAGACTGGCAATCCTGACGCTCTCAACAATTATTTTTGAGGCTTCGGACGGTTATCCTGCTGCCGCTGCGGCTGACGCTGTTCCTGGGGATGCACCTGGGGCGCACGATTCTGCCCCGGCGCGGCCTGCGGACGCTGCTGTTGCCAGGTGCGGAACTTCTTTTCGTCGTCCCGCGCCTGGGCGGCGTTTCGCTGCTGCACCGGCGGTGCAGGCTTGGCCTGGGGATGTGACCAGCCCTGCGCTCCCCGGCCGCGGTCGTTCTGATCGACCGCGCCTTGCGGAGGACGCGGCGCGGTGGGTCCTTCCGGACGCACGGGTTCGGCCACCCGCGGCGCAACAATCGGCCGCTGCGGACGCGCGTCAGGACGAGGCACGTCGGCCCGCGACGCTCGATCCGCCTCAACCGGACTCACCGGCTGTTGCGGACGCGCCACCGGGCGTTCGTTCCCCTGAGGATTATTCAGCGGTTGCGGCCGTGGGTTGGGCTCTTCGGTGCGCACATTCACCGCCTGCCCCTGTCCAAAAGGCTGCCTGGGCGCCGCCGGCTTTTGGGTCGCGACCACCCGGCGGTTCACAATCGCCTGCGGCGGCTTGAACCGCGCTGGAGCACCCGAGCCCAATACGCTGGCCTTGACCGGTTGTACCTGGACCTCGCGTTCCACCCGCGCATCAGCGATCTGGCGCGCGTCGAAGCGTCCCAGGTTTCGCTGCACGGGACGAGCGTTCACGAACGTGTCCCGCGAAACCAGAGTCACGCCGTTATTGACCCGCTGATTGACGTAGGTGATCCTGGTGTCATTGCGCTGGTTCGAGTTGTACACGTTGTAAACGTTGGTCACCCGGGTGACGTTCACCACGGTGTTGGTTACATTGACGCGCTCTACGTACCTGCGGCTGCCCCGGTAGTAGGGCATGTACACTTCGCCGGGGGCCAGCGGGAACCAGCCCACGCCCGGGCCTCCGCCGATCGAAATACTCACTCCTCCGACAAAAGCCACCAGAGCGGGAGCATATACCGGCCTGACCGCTACCGGCCCCGGCACCCAGCACCAGCGGTTTTCGGCATACGCCCAGCGTCCATAGTGGAAGGGCGCGAAGCCCCAGGGCTCGTCGTCCACCCAGGTCCATCCCCAGGGGCTGATGTAAGCCCAATGGCCGTCGCGATACGGCGCCCAATCGGAAGCCACGCTCGATGGCACCCAGACTGTTCCATAGCCCGCGACATACTGCCAGTGGCCGTAGTCATCAAGGTCCTCGTAGCCGGTCATCTCCGGCGAAACGTAGTTGGCGGATTCAGAGCCGTCTTCGCGATGGTCGCGCTGAAACGCCCAGTTGTCGAAATCATCGGCGCCCGGCAGTTGGGCAATGTCATAGTCCAGCTGATCTGAGCCGGAGAAGCGGGCCGACTGGCCGGCCACGACGGTGTAGGAATATCCGCCGCCCGTGACTTCGCCGCGGCCGCTCCACACGTTCACGTTGGTCACATTTCCTGCACTGTCAACGTCGATCCGGTATTCACCAGTGCGCTGCAGGTTGAAGGCCAGATTGGGAGTGTCCACTTCGACCAGATCGCCGTCATCGAGATGGCGCACTCGCAGCATCAGCGTGCCTTCCGACAAGCGGAGTTGCATGGTGCGATCATCGAGATCGAGCACGGTCATGCTGGTTTCCGGGGCCAGTCTTATGGCGGTCGAGCCTACATGCAGCTCGGCGCGCGCGTCCTGGTCGGTCCATAGATTGTCGCCACTGGTCAGCGGCCGGTTGGGAACAGCCGTCACCCAATCGCCTTCCCCGCCCGGCTGAAAAGTAACTGACCCTTGTGCATAGTTCAGCCGCGCCACGCGGCTGGGCGGGTCCTGGTCATCATCCTGATCTTGCGCCCGCGCTGTGACGGGAGTCTGCAGCATCAGCAATACGCCCGCCAGGACAACTCCGACTAACCACCTGCGGTATGTCTTCGTCTTTGGCATATTGTTCCTCGCTGCGGCCGGAACGGCACCGCTTCCATAAGGATTAAACACCCCGGGGAGGGATTAGTTTTATACCGTTGAACATGTACCATCGTATTGATGAACAAGCACTTATGTGGGCAACAAAAATGCCAGCCTCCAGATTGCAGGAAAGCTGGCATTGCACAATGTTAAAACCTGTGTTTTCTGTTACTTATGAAGCACCTTGGGCACTGAGGACCTTTTCCCGCTCCTCTTCGTCCTGCTTCTCTTCCGTTTGCGTGGCCGGAATGGCCAGCTCCAGCACTGCGAGAATCGACTTCACATAGTGGACCCGAATGTTCTCGAGTTGCTCGGGAGTCAGATCCTCTTCCACATTGGTCTTGTTTTCGGCGGGCAGAATCACGTCATGGACGCCGGCGCGCTTGGCAGCCAGGACTTTTTCCTTGACCCCGCCGATAGGCAGTACGTCGCCACTCAGCGTGATTTCGCCAGTCATTGCCGTCAGTGGACGCACCGGGCGGCCGGTGAGCAGCGAGACCAGAGCGGTCGCCATGGTCACGCCAGCTGACGGGCCATCTTTCGGAATCGCTCCCGCCGGCACGTGGATGTGGATGTCATGCTCGGCGAAGAAATTCTCCGGAATACCGAGTATGGCCGCATTCGACCGCACCCAGGTCAACGCTGCCTGCATGGATTCCTGCATCACCTGGCCGATCTGTCCGGTCATGGTGAAACCGCCTTTGCCCTTCATGGTGTTGGCTTCGACAAACAGCACGTCGCCGCCGGAAGGAGTCCAGGCCAGTCCCACCACTACGCCTGCGCGTTTGGTGCGTTCGGCAATTTCGCCTTCGCTGCGCACTTTGATGCCGCCGAGGAATTCGAGGACCACTTCCTTGCTCACGATCAGCTTGTCGGTCTTGCCTTCAGCCAACCGCCGCGCCTGCTTGCGGCAGATGGTACCGATGTTGCGTTCGAGATTGCGCACTCCAGCTTCCCGCGTGTAATGCCGGATGATGTAGGCAACCCCATCTTCCGGAAATTCAATTTGTTCTGCAGTGACGCCGTTCTCTTCGATCTGTCGCGGAATCAGGTACTGAAATGCGATGTGAACTTTCTCCTCTTCCGTATAGCCCTGGAGCTCGATGATCTCCATGCGGTCGCGCAACGGCTCCGCGATGGGATCGAGCATGTTCGCGGTGGTGATGAACAGCACCTTCGAAAGATCGAAGGTCACATCCAGGTAGTTGTCCCGGAACGTGGAGTTCTGTTCGGGATCCAAAGCTTCTAGCAATGCGGAAGCAGGATCGCCGCGGAAGTCGCGTCCGACCTTGTCGATTTCGTCGAGCATAAAGACCGGATCTTTGGTCTCAGCCCGGCGAATGCCCTGGATGATTTGTCCCGGCAAAGCTCCAATGTAAGTGCGCCGGTGACCTCGAATCTCGGCCTCGTCATGCACGCCACCCAGCGAGATGCGGACGAACTTGCGTCCAAGGGCGCGCGCGATCGACTTGCCCAGCGAGGTCTTGCCTACGCCTGGAGGTCCGACGAAGCAGAGAATGGGTCCTTTCATTCCAGGCTTCAGGCGCCGCACGGAAAGATAATCCAGGATGCGGTCTTTGACCTTCTTCAGGTCGTAGTGATCGGTGTCGAGGATTTCCTTGGCTTTCAAGATATCGACTTCGCCGCCGGAAGTTTTCGCCCAGGGCAGCGCCGCCAGCCATTCCACATAGTTGCGGGTGACGGAGTAGTCCGCAGCCATGGGTGACATGCGGGCCAGGCGGCCCAATTCCTTCAAGGCCTCTTTCTTCACTTCATCGGGCATGCCGGCGTTGTCAATTTTCTGCTTGAGGTCTTCGGTGTCGCGCGCGCCTTCATCCTGCTCGCCCAGTTCCTTCTGGATGGCTTTCATCTGCTCGCGCAGGTAGTACTCGCGCTGCGTCTGCTGTACCCGGTCCTGAACTTCGGACTGGATCTTGTTGCGCAGCTGCTGGACTTCGAGTTCCTTCGCCAGATGCTGGTTGATTTTTTCCAGACGCACCCGGACGTCGGTGGTTTCGAGCGTGTCCTGCTTGTCGGCGGTCGAGAGCGACGGGAGCGAGGAGGCGATGAAATCCACCAGCCGGCCCGGTTCGTCAATGTTCATGGCCACCGTGGAAAGTTCGTCCGACAAAGTCGGCGAGCCCGCCACGATCTGCTGGAACAGCGTAAGAACGTTGCGCTGCAGCGCTTCCACCTCGGAACTCTTGGGCGGAATGGCTTCGGGCACGGAATCCACACGACCACGCATGAAGGGCGTCAGCTGGGAGAATTCAGTGAGCCGCACCCGTTCCAGGCCTTCGGCAAAAACAAACAGGCTCTGGTTGGGCATCTTTACTACTTTGTGGACGACGGCAAGCGTTCCCACGGTATAGAGATCGCTGGCCTGGGGAGCATCGACGCGCGCTTCACGCTGCGCCACCACCACGATGGTCTTGTCTTCGCCCAGTGAATTAATGAGTTGAACCGAGCTCTCCCGGCCCACGGTCAGGGGCAGCACGGCGTGGGGGAAAAGTACCGTATCCCGAACCGGCAGGATCGGCAGAATCCCCGTTTCTTCTTCTTTTGGCTTGGTATTGCGCTCAGTGCGCGTTTTTTCTGCCATATTTCACCTTGAGTGTCTTGTGCTCAAGTTTTGATGACATAAAGGCCGAGAAGGATGCAGGCCCCGCTATTCACTTGAAAGTAATTGAATACTAAACCCTAATCGAGGAGTTTGTACCCAATCAAAGGTGCTGAGACCGATTAGTGACCATTGGACGCCCGAAACGGGATGTTGCTCTCTTGTGTGGGGCGGGCGCCCTCGCCCGCCGCCTTTGCCTTGGACCTGGGCCGCTGCTGATGACCAAATCACAATCAAAACCAAATTCAAAGGCGGCGGGCGAAGGCGCCCGCCCCACACAAGCTCTTTCAGGCGGCGGGATAGATTCCCAGCACCTTCACCAGGTCGGCTACCTCTCCCAGGTGACGCAGTGCGTTGCGCGCGGATTCATCGTCTCCGCGGAGAAAGTCGGCGTAGAACACATACTCCCAGGGCCGCCCGCGCAACGGGCGCGATTCAATCTTGGTCAGGCTGATGTCGCGCAGCGCGAATACGGCCAGGGCCTTGAACAACGCGCCAGCAATGTTTTTAACGCTGAACGCAATCGACGTCTTGTTGGCGCCGGGCAGAATGCGCCGCGCCTTGCGCACCAGGAAAAACCGGGTAAAGTTGCGCTTGTCATCTTCAATGCCGGCCGCCAGAATGTGGCCTTTGTAGGCTTTTGCGGCCTGCGCGCCGGCGATACCGGCGGCATCGCGCAGTCCGCTTTCGATCACATGCTTGACGCTACCCGCCGTGTCATAGAACGGAGTGGGCTGGATCGGCGGATTTTTGGCGAAGAAGTCGCGGCACTGCTCCAGTGCCACGGGATGCGAGAACGCCCGGCGCAATTCGGCGCGCCTGACTCCAGGCGGCGCGATCAGATTGTGCACGATGCGCAATAGAAACTCTTTTTCGATAAAAACCTGGCGCGCCAGCAACAGATCAAAATGCTCGGTCACCGATCCGGCCAGCGAATTCTCGATAGGGATCACCGCAGCCGCCACCGAACCCCGCTGCACCCGGTCAAAGACTTCGACGGAGCGCGCGCAGGAAATGATTTCGCAGCCTGGAACCATGCGTCGAGCAGCCTCGTGGCTGAACGAACCCGCTTCCCCCTGAATCGCAATTTTCACTCTGCCTGGGCTCACTGGGGCAAGTTAGCTGGCTGCGCCGGCGAAAGCAAATCTTTCTTCATCACGAAGGCGTCCACGCCATTGGAATAATACCGCGGCAGGGTTTTGATGACGTTGTAGCGATGCCGCTTGTAGAACGACGCGGCCGCCGTATTGTCCACCGCGGTTTCAAGCACCACATAATGACAGCCGGCGGCACGCAACCGCTCCTCGGCGGCGTGCAGCAGCTGCGATCCGACCCCGGCGCGCCGGGCGTGGCCCAGGACATCGATCGTGATAATGTGACCGCGTCCCCGGCTCGCGGCCTCGGCCACGATGAATCCCACAGTTGTCCTTGAAGGTTGGGCCTTACTCGAAGATTCGCTGATTGTATCGGCCCCGGATGACTCCGCCACCAGGACCAATGCGCCCGGCCGCTGCAGATATGTGGCCAGTTCCAGGCGGCTATAGGAGATCCCCGGGGCAAAACACTGCTGGTCTATGCGCCACAGGGTTTCGAATTCCGCATGCCGGAAGTCTCTCAGGGCAAATTCCACGGATTGATTGTAATCGTGAAGCCAGGGTCGATAGGGCCCGCCCTGATTCGGCATGATTTAGGCCAGACCCACGCCCGGCGACGAGGAACCTGTTGCGGTACTTGCGTCACAAGTCGTACTATCAACATTGAGGCCCTTGTGGGACGCATGGTGCTCATTGACGCGCTTAGTGCGATCGTCCTGCTGGGGGTGTGGTTTTTCTACTTTGCGCGCTATAACCGCCGCAAGGGTGCCACCGCCCTGCACTGGGTGGAGGCTGCGTGTTCGAATAAAGGCCGGATGCTGGACGCGCGTTGGCTGGGCGTGTCCCAGCTGCACGCCCGCTTCGGCTTCTCCGCGCACTGGTTCGACAATGCCCGGGTGACCATCCGGCTGCGGCCCCGGCCGATCCCCTTCAAGTGGTTTGTCAGCATCTGGCACAAGCAGAAGGAAACTCTTACTTTTGAAGCTGACCTGGATGGCGCTCCCGCCTTCCACCTGGATGTGTTCCATCATCGCTGGTTGTCCCAGCGCCACAGCCAGCTGTCGTCCCAACCTCGCGATTGGTCGGTGTCTCATCCCGGGCCTGTCATTCTCACCACCCGCACCCGCTGGACGCAGGAACTTTCCCCCGTGGTGAACACCCTGATGACCGCGCGCGGACACAACCTGATCAGTGTGCGCTTCCGTTCCGAATCGCCCCACATTGCTGCCACCGTCCCGCTGGAGGCGCTCAGCGATGAGCAGGCCGCCGCTGGATTTCTGAGCGTGCTGCGCGAACTGGCGGCGGGGGCGTCGGCGTCCCGCCAGTAGCTCCAGGATTGGTCGTTGGCCCGTGGCCATTGACGATGCGAACACGGGAATTCTCAGAAAATCTCTAGGAAAGTGATACGGGAATTTCTCCCGGAAAGACCTCTAACGTTAGCGCCGGCATCTTGCCGGCTGTCCCGAGGGCATCCTGCCCTCGGCGGCGGGCGGGACGCCCGCCGGACAGCCGCCGGGA
>Ga0207678_10001210_pt1 | contig 23720 bp, 20 predicted proteins | sample KBSC63metaG_FD_184319 | JGI IMG/M metagenome (GOLD analysis project Ga0207678, IMG submission 184319) | Corn rhizosphere microbial communities from Kellogg Biological Station, Michigan, USA - KBS C6-3 metaG (SPAdes) (version 2) | ecosystem: Host-associated > Plants > Roots > Rhizosphere > Soil ... | reverse complement strand
GCCGTACCAGCACCGGACCAACCACCGACCGCGCGACCGTGCCAGCCGCCGCCGACCCGACCGGTCAGCACCGGACCAGGCACCGACCGCGGGACAATGCCAGCCGCCGCCGACCTGCCGTACCAGCACCGGACCAACCACAGACCGCGCCACCGTGCCACCCGCCACCGGCCCGACGTACCCAGCACCGGCTCAGCCGCAGACGGCGCCCTGAGCCGCGGACCCGACGAGCTTGGCGTACTTCGCCAGGGCGCCGGTCTCGTAGCGGGGCGGTGGGAGCTTCCAACCGGCGCGGCGCCGCTCCAGCTCCGCCGCGTCGACCAGCAGGTCGAGCGTCCGCGCGGTCATGTCGAGCCGGATCCGATCCCCGTCCTGGACCAGCGCGATCGGGCCGCCGTGGGTCGCTTCCGGCGCCACGTGCCCGATGCACGGGCCGTGGGTCGCGCCGGAGAACCGCCCGTCGGTGATGAGCAGCACGTCGTTGCCGAGGCCGGCGCCCTTGATCGCCCCCGTGACCGCGAGCATCTCGCGCATCCCGGGACCGCCCGCCGGCCCTTCGTACCGGATGACGACCGCGTCCCCGGGCGAGATCCGGCCCGCGGTGACGGCAGCCATCGCATCCTTCTCGTCGTCGAAGACGCGGGCGACGCCATCCAGCACGGTGGACTCGAACGACGCGCTCTTCACCACCGCGCCCTCCGGCGCCAGCGACCCACGCAGGATCGTCAGCCCGCCGGTGCGGTGGATCGGCTCGGACAGCCCGTGGATGATCTTCCCGTCGGGGTCCGGCGGGGCGATCGAGGACAGCTCCTCGCCGAGCGTGCGGCCGGTCACCGTGAGCGCGTCCCCGTCCAGCACGCCGGCGTCGAGCAGCGCCTTCATCACGACCGGCACCCCGCCGATCCGGTCGACGTCGCTCATCACGTACCGGCCGAACGGGCGCACGTCGGCCAGGTGCGGGGTCCGGTCGCCGACCCGGTTGAAGTCGTCGAGGGTGAGGTCGACCCGCGCCTCGTGCGCGATCGCGAGCAGGTGCAGCACCGCGTTCGTCGACCCGCCGAGCGCCATGACGACGGCGATCGCGTTCTCGAACGCCGTCTTCGTCAGGATCCGGCGGGCGGTGATGCCGGCGTCGAGCTGGGCGATCACGACCTCGCCGGACCGCACCGCCAGACCCTCGCGGCGGCGGTCGACCGCCGGCGGCGACGCCGAGCCGACCAGCGCCATCCCGAGCGCCTCGGCGGCGGCGGCCATCGTGTTCGCCGTGTACATGCCGGCGCACGAGCCCTCGGTGGGGCACGCGTGGCGCTCGATCTCGTCCAGGTCCTGCTGGCTGATCCGGCCGAGCGCGCACGCGCCGACGCCTTCGAACGCGTCCTGGATCGTGACGTCGCGGTCACCCACCCGCCCGGGCAGGATCGTCCCGCCGTAGAGGAACGCGGCCGCCAGGTCCATCCGGGCGGCGGCCATGAGCATGCCGGGCAGCGACTTGTCGCAGCCGGCCAGCAGCACCATCCCGTCCAGCCGTTCCGCGTGCACCACCAGCTCGACCGAGTCGGCGATCACCTCCCGGGAAACCAGGGACGCGCGCATCCCCTCGTGCCCCATCGAGATGCCGTCGGAGACAGCGATGGTGGTGAACTCCATCGGGTAACCGCCGGCCGCCCGCACGCCCTCCTTCGCCCGCTTCGCCAGCCGGTCGAGCGGCAGGTTGCACGGGGTCACCTCGTTCCAGGACGAGGCCACGGCGATCTGCGGCTTGGCGAAGTCCTCGTCGGCCATCCCGACGGCACGCAGCATCGCCCGGGCCGGCGCCCGCTCCATGCCGTCGGTGACCTCGGAACTGCGGGGCTTCGGGTGCGGTGTCCGCTGCGGTGTCGGCTCGCTCACGGGTGCGAAGGCTACCCCCGGTAATTCTCAGCACCGGTACGGGAGGATGGAGACATGAGCGAGTCCGATGGCGTGCTCGCGGCCCGGTCCGGGGAGCGCACGCCGTGAGCGAGTACGTGGCGCCGCCCGGGTATGCGGTGGTCGCCCCCGACTGGGACCGCGAGCTGCGCCGCCCGGTGCTGCTGCGCTGCGACCGGTGCGCCGCCCTCGTGCTCGGCGCCGGCGACTCCGGCCTGCACGACGCCTGGCACGACACGCTGGTGCCCCGACCGCGGGTGAGCCCGGCATGACCGCCCCGGACCAGGACCGGCCGGCCGAGCTGCGGGTACGCATCCCACGGATCAACCTGTTCGCCGTCGCGGTGGCCGCGGTCTGCACGGTCCCGCTGGCGTTCGCGTCGCCGTGGCTGGCCATCCTCTGGCTGCTGCCGATCGCGGGTCTCCTGCACGTGCTGCGTACCGGCGTCGACGCGGACGCCACCGGGCTGACCACCCACACGCTGTTCGGCTCCCGGCGGCTGGCCTGGGACGACATCGCCGGGCTGCGGATCCGGCGGTCCCGCATCGGTGCCGTGCTGCGCAACGGCTCGACCGTGCGGCTGCCGGTGCTGCGGCCGCGGCACCTGTCCCTGCTGTCGGCGGCCAGCGGCGGCCGGCTGCCGGACCCGACCGCCGGCGCCGCGGCCGCTCAGTAGCGGCGGTCAGGCACGGACCGCCGGACCCCACCACCGGCGCCGCGGCCACCCCAACAGCGGCGGTCAGGCACGGACCGCCGGACCCCACCGCCGGCGCCGCGGCCACCCAGCAGCGGCGGTCAGGCCGGGGCGGGACCGGCTCAGTAGCCGTCGCGGACGACGTTCTCCAGCGGCTGCCCGGCGACCCAGCGCTCCAGCTGCCGGCGGATCAGCGCGTACGCCCGGACCGGGAAGCCGGCCACTGCCCCGCCGACGTGCGGGGTGAGCAGCAGGTTCGGCGCGTCCCAGAGCGGGTGGTCGGCCGGCAGCGGCTCCGGGTCGGTCACGTCCACGGCCGCGTGCAGCCGGCCCGACTGCAGCTCGGCCAGCAGCGCGTCGGTGTCGGCGACCGGCCCGCGGGAGGCGTTGACGAACAGCGCCCCGTCGGCCATCCGGGCCAGGAACGCGGCGTCGACCAGGCCGCGGGTCGCGTCGGTCAGCGGCACCACGACGACCACCACGTCGTGCTCGGGCAGCAGCGCCGGCAGTTCCTCGACGCCGTGCGCGTCGGCCCGCGCGGTCCGGGCGACCATCGTCACGGTCGTGTCGAACGGCAGCATCCGGCGCCGGATCGACTCGCCGACGTCGCCGGCGCCGACCACCAGCACCCGCTTGCCGGCCAGCTCGCCGGTGAACTTCTGGTCCCACTGGTGCCGCTCCTGCAGCCGGACGAACTCCGGGAAGTTCCGCAGCGAGGCGAGCACGGCGGTGAGCACCCATTCGGCGGTCGACCCGCCGTGCACGCCGCGGGCGTCGCACAGCGTGACGCCATCCGGCACCAGCCCGACGAACGCGTCCGCGCCGGCCGTGGTCAGCTGCACCACCTCGAGCTTGGGCAGCGCGGCCAACTGCTCGACCAACCCGTCCTTGCCGAGGTATTCCGGGACCCAGAAGCCGGCCTCGGCGGCGTCGGCCGGCGGCGGGTCGGTGGGCCGCCAGAGCACGACCGTGACCCCGTCCGGGGGCGGTCCGATCAGCTTGCGGCCCTGCTCGGAGGGCAGGATGGCGACGCGGGACGGCACCCGCTGAGCCTAGCCAGGCGCCGCCTCCCGCCGCGCGGGGGCAGCCCACCACCCCAGCCGGGCCAGCCAGCCGGGCCAGCCAGCCGGGCCATCCAGCCGGGCCAGCGGGTCGGGATCGAGGGGCGGACGGGTGGGGGGCTCACGGGTAGCTCACGGGGCGGCGGGGAGACTGGCCGGATGAGCCGTACGTGGCGGGCACTGGTCGCGGTGCTCACGCTGCTGCTGCTGACCGGCTGCAGCGCCGCCGCGGACGCGCTGCGTCCGGACCCGACCTGGGTGCCGCAGCCGGAGGGCCCGCCACCGGCCGACCTGCCGCAACCGCCGTCCACCGAGGGCGCGCCGAGCCCCGGCGCTCCGGGCCAGCCCGGCGGGCCCGAGGCCGGCACGGCGGACGACCCCAACGTCGTCGCGATCGGGCTGACCCTGCCATGGGGACTGGCCGTCCTCCCGGACGGCACCGCCCTGGTCGGCGAGCGGACCACCGGCCGGCTGCTGATCGTGCAGCCGGAACGGGCGCCGGCCAAGCCGGTCATGCGGATCCCCGGGCTGGACGGCACCGGCGACGGGGGCCTGCTCGGGCTGGCGCTGTCTCCGAACTACGACGACGACGGGCTCGTCTACGCGTACATGACGACCCGTACCGACAACCGCGTGGTCCGGTTCGCGCTCAGGGGCGCGGTCACCCCGGTGCTCACCGGCATCCCCAAGGGGCGCACCGGCAACGGCGGGCGGATAGCGTTCGGCTCGGACGGGATGCTCTACGTCGGCACCGGCGACGCCGGCAAGCCCGCGCTGTCGGCCGACCGGAAGAGCCTGGCCGGCAAGGTGCTCCGGGTCGACACGTTCGGCCGGCCCGACCGGAACAACCCGGACCCGTCCTCGCCGGTCTACTCGCTCGGCCACGGTCGGCTGGCCGGCCTCTGCCTGAGCGGGGTCGACCAGGTCTACACGACCGAGCCGGGGCAGGCCGGCAAGGACGAGGTCAACCGGGTCGAGGCCGGCCGGGACTACGGTTGGCCGGGCGGCACCAGGGCCGGGGCGGCCGCGCCGGCCCGGGAGATCCCGGCCGCGGTCGGCGGGCTGAGCGGCTGCGCGATCATCGAGCGCGGCCTGTTCGTCACCTCCAGCACCGGCCGGCGCCTGTACGCGCTGCCGCTGGACGGGTCGGGCCAGCCAGGGTCGCCGGCCGACTACCTGGTCGGCGCGTACGGGCGGCTGCGCACGGTCGTCGCGGGCCCGGACGGCGCGCTGTGGCTGACCACCTCGAACAAGGACGGCGCCGGCAAGCCGACCCCGCAGGACGACCGGGTGATCCGGATCATGCCGCCGGCCGGCTCCACCAACTCGCCCGCCTAGCCCCTCCCGGGCCCGACCGGACCTTCCGGAGCGCAGATGACGCCGCACATCCCCACCGTCCGGAGTCGCCGGCGAGGTCGGGCCGGGCCCGGCGCGACTGCCGCGGACCGGGCGGACGGGCTGCGGGCGGTGCGGGGCCGCGGCCGCGGGGTGGCGGCGCTGCTGGCGGCGCTGAGCGCGGCGGGGCTGGCCGCATGCTCCTCGGACCAGTCGGCGGACCAGCCGGCGACATCCGCCGGCAACCGGCCGACGTCGGCCGCCTCCCCGTCCGGAACCGCGGCCGGTCAGGTGACCGTGCTGGCGAGCGGGCTGGAGATCCCGTGGGGCATCGCGTTCCTGCCCGACGGGGACGCGCTGGTCACCGAGCGGAACTCGGCCAGGATCCTGCGCGTGCCGGCCGGCGGCGGCACCCCGACCGAGGTGCAGCAGCTGTCCGAAGTGGACGGTGACGGTGAGGGCGGCCTGCTCGGCATCGCGGTGCCGCCGACCTACGCCCGGGACCAGCTGGTCTACGTCTACTACTCGACCGCGGACGACAACCGGATCGCCCGGATGCGGCTCGGCCAGCCGCCGCGGCCGATCGTGACCGGCATCCCGCGCTCGGGCATCCACAACGGCGGCCGGCTTGTGTTCGGCCCGGACGGCTACCTCTACGCCGGCACCGGCGACGCCTCCGCCCGCGGCAACTCCCAGGACCGGAACTCGCTCGGCGGCAAGATCCTGCGGATGACGCCGGACGGGCAGCCGGCGCCGGGCAACCCGTTCGGCACACTGGTGTGGTCCTACGGGCACCGCAACGTGCAGGGGCTGGTGTTCGACCGGGCCGGCCGGCTGTGGGCGAGCGAGTTCGGGCAGAACCGGTTCGACGAGATCAACCTGATCCAGCCCGGCAAGGACTACGGCTGGCCGGTCGTGGAGGGCGCCTCCGACGACCCGCGGTTCGCCGCACCGCTGGTGACCTGGCCGACCTCGGATGCCTCGCCGAGCGGGGTGACGATCGCCGGCTCGACCCTGTACGTGGCAGCGCTGCGCGGCGAGCGGCTCTGGGAGGTGCCGCTCGACGGCGACCGGACCGGGACGCCGCACGCCGAGCTGCAGGGCCGGTACGGCCGGCTGCGCGCCGTCCAGCTCGCGCCGGACGGGTCGCTGTGGATCCTCACCTCCAACCGGGACGGCCGCGGCGACCCGGCCGGCGAGGACGACCGCATCCTGCGCCTGACTGTCTAGGAGACCCGCGAACGAGGCGCCGACCACGGATCGTTCAGGTTCTCCTAGGGGCCCAGCTGGCGGTGGACGCCGCCGCCGCACGCGGTAGGGAGACAGGCCCGCGCCACCGGGTGGGACCGGCCAGCGCTTCCGGGCACAAGCCGGACTTCTCGTCCTGGTCACTTTGTGCGAACGGGTGCCGCAGGTCCATCCGCCGGCAGAGGATGAGGTCGCGCGCGCCGGGCGTCGGGTAACCGGCCGCACGGGGAGGCACGATGAACGGGGCACTCGAGCGGCTCGGCACCTGGGCGGCCCGGCGACGCTGGTGGGTCATCGGCGCCTGGATCGTGATCCTGGTCGGGCTGTCGCTCGGGCGCAACCTCGGCGGCGGCGACTTCGTCAACAACTACTCGGTGCCCGGCAGCGAGTCGCAGCAGGGCCTCGACCGGCTCCAGTCGGACTTCCCGGCGGCCAGCGGCTACGGCGGCCAGATCGTCTTCCACGCCGGCACCGGGACCGTCGCCGACCAGTCCGCGGCCGTCGGGACCGCGATGAAGAACGTGGCCGCGCTGCCGCACGTGATCTCCGCGACCGACCCGCTCACCGTGCCGAACACGCCGACGGTCTCCAAGGACGGCACGATCGCGTACGGCAACGTGTCCTTCGACGTCGTCCCCACCTCGCTCGACTCGACGTACCTGGCCTCGATGGACCGGGCCGTGCAGCCGGCCAGGGACGCCGGCCTCGAGGTCGAGTACGGCGGCGGGGCCGGGCAGATCGGGCAGGCGCCGGACGACCGCCTGTCCGAGGCGATCGGCCTGAGCTGCGCCCTGCTGCTGTTGCTGATCATGTTCGCGTCGATCGTGGCCGCCGGGATCCCGCTGATAGCCGCGATCTTCAGCGTGGGCAGCGGGCTGGCGATCGTCGGCCTGCTCGCCGCGCTGACCAACCTGCCGACCACCGCGCCGACCGTCGCCACGCTGCTCGGCCTCGGCGTCGCCGTCGACTACGGCCTGTTCCTGGTGGCGAGGCACCGCGAGCAGCTCGACGACGGCATGCCGCTGGAGCGCTCGATCGGCCGGACCGTCGCCACCTCGGGGGCGGCGATCGTGGTCGCCGGCAGCACGGTCGTCGTCGCGATCCTCGGCCTGTACGTCTCCGGCGTCGCGTTCGTCGGCGCGCTCGGCCTCGCCTCGGCGGTGGTCGTCGCGGTCACCATGCTGTCCGCGCTCACCCTGGTGCCGGCGATGCTCGCGGTGGCCGGGCCGCGGGTCCGCTCGGGCCGGGAGCGGCGGGCGGAGAAGAAGGCCGAGCAGGAGCACCTGCCGGTCCGCGAGCCGGACCACGAGAACAGCGCGTTCGCCCGCTGGGGCCGGATGGTCAGCGACCGGCCCTGGCCGTGGGCGATCGCCTCCGTGCTGGTGCTGGTCGTGCTGGCGATCCCGCTGTTCTGGCTGCGGCTCGGGCAGCTCGACGCCGGCACCGACCCGACCTCGCAGAGCAGCCGGCGCGCGTACGACCTGCTCACGCAGGGCTTCGGTCCCGGCGTGAACGGACCGATCACCGTGGTGGTCGAGCTGCCCACCGGCTCCGACCCGAACACCGTGCTCGGCGGCATCTCCAGCACGTTGCAGAAGACCGAGGGCGTGGCGTCGGTGGGGGCGCCGTCGGTCAGCCCGTCCGGCCGGACCGGCGTGCTGAACGTGATCCCGACGACCGCGCCGGACGCCGAGCAGACCACCGACCTGGTCAACCGGCTCCGCGACGACGTGCTGCCCACCGTCGGCGAGCAGACCTACCTGGCCGGCACCGTCGCCGGCTACGTCGACTTCACCGAGAAGATCGCCGGACGGATGATCTGGCTGATCCTCGCCGTCGTCCTGCTCTCGCTGGTCCTGCTCACGGTCGCGTTCCGGTCGATCGTCATCGCGGTCAAGGCCGCGGTGCTCAACCTGCTCTCGGTCGGCGCCGCGTACGGGGTGGTGATCGCGGTGTTCCAGTTCGGCTGGGGATCCGGCCTGCTCGGGCTGGACGAGAAGGTGCCGATCCCGGCGTTCGTGCCGATGCTGATGTTCGCGATCGTGTTCGGGCTGTCCATGGACTACGAGGTGTTCCTGCTCTCCCGGGTGCACGAGGTCTGGGCCCGCACCGGCGACGCGCACCGCAGCGTCGCGATCGGGATCGGCAGCACGGCCAGGGTCATCACCACCGCGGCCGCGATCATGGTCGTCGTGTTCAGCAGCTTCGTGCTGGACAGCGACCCGACGATCAAGATGCTCGCGGTCGGGATGGCGGTCGCCGTGCTCATCGACGCCAGCCTGGTCCGGATGATCCTGGTGCCGGCGCTGATGTCGATCCTGGACCGGCGGGCCTGGTGGCTGCCGGCCTGGCTGGACCGGATCATCCCGGACCTCAAGCTGGAGGGCGGCGAGGAGCCTGAGCCGACCCGGCCGCCCGCGTCGGCGGCGGTGTCGGCGTCGGCGGCGTCGTCGGCGTCGGCGTCGGCGTCGGCGTCGGCGTCGGCGACGCCGGCCGATCACGACGGAGCGGACCCGGGGGCCGTCGACCGGGGCGCGGCGGAGCCGCCGCCAGCGGAACAACCGCCGGCTGTCCCCACGCCTCAGCCCGGGCGCCGGCTCAGCTGAGCTTCTGCAGGATCAGCTCGCGGGCTGGCCGTCCCTGCGCCTTAGCCCCGGCGGCGGCTGAGCTTCTGCAGCATCAGCTCGCGGACGGTCGTCCCTTACGCCTTAGCCGGGCGCCGGCTCAGCTGAGCTTCTGCAGGATCAGCTCGCGGACGGTCTTCGCGTCGGCCTGCCCGCGGGTCGCCTTCATCACCGCGCCGACCAGCGCGCCGGCGGCGGCCACCTTGCCGGCCCGGATCTTCTCGGCCACGTCCGGCTGGGCCGCGATCGCCTCGTCCACCGCGGCGGCAAGGGCGTCCACATCGGACACTCGCTGCAGGCCGCGCTCGGCGACCACGGTGTCGACGTCGGCGCCGGTCTCCAGCACGCCGTCGACCGCCTGCCGGGCCAGCCCGACCGACAGCGTCCCGTCCCCGACGAGCGCGACGACCCTGGCGACCTGCTCGGGGCTGATCGCCAGGTCGGCCGGCTCGATCTCGGCCGCGTTGGCCTTCTGGGTCAGGTAACCGAGCCACCAGTTGCGGGCCTCGTCCGCCGGCGCACCGGCCGCCGCGGTCGCCGCGACCAGCTCGACCACGCCGGCGTTGGCCATCGACTCCATCTCGAAGTCGGTGGCGCCGAGCTGACCGGCCAGCCGGGCCCGGCGCGCCGCGGGCAGCTCGGGCAGCGTGGTGCGCAGCCGCTCCACCCAGGCCGCGTCCGGGGCCATCGGCACGAGGTCGGGCTCCGGGAAGTAGCGGTAGTCGGTGGCCTCCTCCTTGCTCCGCCCCGGCGTGGTCCGGCCGTTGTCCTCGTGGAAGTGCCTGGTCTCCTGGACGACCCGGCCGCCGCGGTCGAGCACCTCGGCCTGCCGGCTCATCTCGTACCGGATGGCCCGCTCGACCGAACGCAGCGAGTTGACGTTCTTCGTCTCGCTGCGGGTGCCCCAGACCCCGGAGCCGGCCGGCGAGAGCGAGACGTTGACGTCGGCACGCAGCGAGCCCTGCTCCATCCGCACGTCGCTGACGCCGAGCGAGCGCAGCAGCTCGCGCAGCTCGGTCACGTATGCCCGCCCGACCTCGGGGGCGAGCGCCCCGGTGCCGGCGACCGGCTTGGTGACGACCTCCACCAGCGGGATGCCGGCCCGGTTGTAGTCGACCAGCGAGTGGTCGGCGCCGTGGATCCGGCCGGTGGCGCCGCCGACGTGCAGCGACTTGCCGGTGTCCTCCTCCAGGTGCACCCGCTCGATCTCCACCCGCACGGTGCGGCCGGCGACGGTCACGTCGAGGTAGCCGTCGGTGCAGAGCGGTTCGTCGTACTGGCTGATCTGGAAGTTCTTCGGCATGTCCGGGTAGAAGTAGTTCTTCCGGGCGAACCGGCACCAGGACGCGATCGTGCAGTGCAGCGCGAGCCCGATCCGGATGGTGGACTCGATCGCGACCTCGTTGGGCACCGGCAGCGAGCCGGGCAGGCCGAGGCAGACCGGGCAGACCTGGGTGTTGGGCTCGGCGCCGAACGTCGTCGGGCAGCCGCAGAACATCTTCGACACGGTGCCGAGCTCGACGTGCGTCTCCAGCCCGATCACCGGGTCGTAGCGGCTGGCGACGTCGGCGGCGCTGTCCACAGTGGACTTGAGCGTGGTCACAGCGCCGGTGCCTCCTCGGTGAGCGGGTGGCCGCGGTCGGCCTCCAGCGCGGCGGCCACCCGGTAGCAGCGGTCGTCGGCCAGCGCCGGCGCCATCACCTGCAGCCCGACCGGCAGGCCCTCGGACAGTCCACTCGGGACGGAGATGGCGGGCAGGCCGGCGAGCGATGCGGGCAGCGTGCAGAGGTCGGCCGCATACATGGCCAGCGGGTCGTTGGCGCGCTCGCCGATCGGGAACGCGACCGTCGGGGTGGCCGGCGAGACCAGCACGTCCGCGGTCTCGAACGCGGCGGCGAAGTCGCGGCTGATCAGCGTGCGGACCTTCTGCGCCTGGCCGTAGTAGGCGTCGTAGTAGCCGGAGGACAGCGCGTACGTCCCGAGCATGATGCGGCGCTTGACCTCGGGGCCGAAGCCGGCCTCCCGGGTCAGCGACATGACCTCCTCGAGCGAGCGGACGCCGTCGTCGCCGACCCGCAGCCCGTAGCGCACCGCGTCGAACCGGGCCAGGTTGGACGAGCACTCGCTCGGGGCGATCAGGTAGTAAGCCGGCAGCGCGTAGCCGAAGCTCGGGCAGGACACCTCGTGCACGGTGGCGCCGAGCTTCTCCAGCCGGGCCAGCGCCTCCCGGGTGACCGCCTCCACGCCCGGCTCGTAGCCCTGTCCGGACAGCTCGCGGACCACGCCGACCCGGAGGCCGGTCAGGTCGCCGGTGCCGCCCTGCCGCGCCGCCGCGACCACCGGCGGGACCGGCGCGTCGATCGAGGTGGAGTCCATCGGGTCGTGCCCGGCCATCGCCTCGTGCAGCAGCGCCGCGTCGAGCACGGTGCGGGCGAACGGGCCGGCCTGGTCGAGCGAGGAGGAGAAGGCGACCAGCCCGTAGCGGGAGACGCCGCCGTAGGTCGGCTTGTGGCCGACGATGCCGGTGACCGCGGCCGGCTGCCGGATCGAGCCACCGGTGTCGGTGCCGATGCCCAGCGGCGCGCTGAACGCGGCGACCGCGGCCGACGAGCCGCCGGACGAGCCGCCCGGCACCCGGTCGAGGTCCCACGGGTTGTGGCTCGGCCCGTATGCGCTGTTCTCGGTGGAGGAGCCCATCGCGAACTCGTCCATGTTGGTCTTGCCGAGCACGACGATGCCGGCCTCGCGCAGCTTCGTCGTGACGGTCGCGTCGTACGGCGGGATCCAGCCCTCGAGGATCCGCGAGCCGACCGTGGTCGGGATGCCGCGGGTGACGATGACGTCCTTGAGCGCCAGCGGGACGCCGGCCAGCGGGCCGAGCGTCTCCCCGTCGCCGCGGCGCTCGTCGACGCCGCGGGCGGCGGCCAGCGCACCGTCCGTGTCGACGTGCAGGAAGGCGTGCACCCGGTCGTCGACCGCGGCGATCCGGTCGAGATGAGCCTGGGTGACCTCGACCGAGCTCGTCTCGCCGCTCGCGATCGCCGCGCCGAGCTCGGCGGCCGTCATTCGGGTGAGGTCCATCAGGCTTCCTCGTCCAGAATCCGGGGGACCCGGAAGCGGCCGTCCTCGGCGGCGGGGGCGGCCGCGAGCACCTCGTCCCGCGGCAGGCACGGCACGTTGACGTCGGGCCGGAACACGTTGGTCAGCGGAACTGCGTGCGACGTCGGCGGGATGTCGGCGGCGGCGACCTCCTGCACCCGGGCCACCGCGCCGAGGATCACGTCGAGCTGGCCGGCGAACACGTCCAGCTCCTCGTCGGTGACGGCGAGACGGGCCAGCCGGGCGAGGTGCGCGACCTCGTCCCGGGTGATCCCGACAGCGGCTTCGGACATGCCGGCGAGTGTACGGCGGCCGGCCCGGCCGCCCCGAGGCGGTTTCGGGCCGGTGGACGACCGGTCAGCTGACGACGGCTTCGGCCTTCGGCCGGATCAGGCCGGAGTCGATCTCCTCGGCCCAGTGGCAGGCGACGACGTGGTCGGGCCTGACCTCGCGCAGCACCGGCACCTCGTCGGCGCAGCGGGTCTCCTGCACCCACGGGCAACGGGTGCGGAACCGGCAGCCGGACGGCGGGTTGGCCGGCGACGGCAGGTCGCCGGAGAGCAGGATCCGCTGCCGGGTGTCCTCGACGTCCGGGTCCGGGATCGGCACCGCGGACATCAGCGCCCTGGTGTACGGGTGCAGCGGCTCGGCGTACAGCCGGCGGGACGAGGTCTGCTCGACGACGACGCCGAGGTACATGACGCCGACAACGTCGCTGATGTGCCGGACCACGGCCAGGTCGTGCGCGATGACCAGGTAGGTGAGGCCGAGCCGTTCCTGCAGCTCCTCGAGCAGGTTGACGATCTGGGCCTGGATGGAGACGTCCAGCGCGGACACCGGCTCGTCGGCGACGATGAGGTCCGGCTCCAGCGCGATCGCCCGGGCGATGCCGATCCGCTGCCGCTGGCCGCCGGAGAACTCGTGCGGGTAGCGGGCGGCCGCGCTGGCCGGCAGCCCGACCGTGTCGAGCAGCTCCCGCACCCTGGCCTGCCGGGCCGGGCCGCCCTTGACGACGTCGTGCGTGCGCAGCGGCTCGGCCAGGATCGACTCGACGCTCTGCCGCGGGTCGAGCGAGGACAGCGGGTCCTGGAAGACCATCTGCATCCGGCGCCGCTGCCGGCGCATGGCCTCGGCCTTGAGCGCGAGAATGTCGACGCCGTCCATCGTCACCGCGCCGGCGGTCGGCTCGACCAGCCGCAGCAGCGCCCGGCCGAGCGTGGACTTCCCGCAGCCGGACTCCCCCACCAGCCCGTACGTGCCGCCGCGGGGCAGGTCGAGGTCGACGCCGTCGACCGCGCGCACCTGGCCGATCGTGCGCTCGATGATGACGCCGTGCCGGATCGGGAAGTGCACCTCGAGGCCGCGCGCGGACAGCAGCACGTCGGTCGACACGCCGGCGTGGGCGGCGCCCTCCGCGGCGGTGGTGCCGATCGGACCCTGCGGGTCCGGGTCGTCGCCCCGGCTCCCGGCCCGGGCGAGGTCACGGTCCGGCGCCCCGGCGGTCTCCGGGCCGGCATCGCCCAGCCAGTCCCGCTCGCCGTCCCCCACCGCGGATCCGGGGCCGGTGGGGCGGCCCTCCGGGCTACTCACGCCGACCCTCCGCGCCGACCGCGGCGGCCTCCTCGGCCGGCACCGGGTTGTGGCAGCGCAGCCAGCGCGGTCCGTCCGGCTCCAGCTCCGGCGTCACGGTCGTGCACACCTCCAGACTCCGCGTGCAGCGCGGCGCGAAGGCGCACGCCGACGACCACGGCAGCGTGTCGGTCGGCGAGCCCGGGATCGGCTGCAGCGCCGATCCTTCCACGGAGTCGAGCCGGGGGATCGAGCCGAGCAGCCCGGTCGTGTACGGGTGCCGGGGCGAGACGAACAGCGTCCGCCGGTCCGCCTGCTCCACGATGCGCCCCGAGTACATGACGTTGACCCGGTCGCACAGCCCGGCGACCACGCCGAGGTCGTGCGTGATGAGCATCAGCGCGGTGCCCTGCTCCCGGACCAGCTCCTTGAGCAGCTCGAGGATCTGCGCCTGGATCGTCACGTCCAGCGCGGTGGTCGGCTCGTCGGCGATGAGCAGCTTCGGCCGGCAGGCCACCGCCATCGCGACCAGCGCGCGCTGCCGCATCCCGCCGGAGAGCTGGTACGGATATTCCTTCAGCCGCCGGTCCGGGTCCGGGATGCCGACCACGTCGAGCAGCCGGGCCGCCTCCCGGCGGGAGTCCGGCCCGGACAGCTTGCGGTGCCGCACCAGCACCTCGGTGACCTGGACGCCGATCGGGATCACCGGGTTCAGCGAGGACAGCGGGTCCTGGAAGATCATCGCGATCTCCCGGCCGCGCACGTCGCGCAGGTCGTCGTCGCGCATCGTCAGCAGCGACCGGCCCTCGAACGTGACCTTCCCGCCGATCTTGACCCCGCTCTTGCGCGGCAGCAGGCCCATGATGGCCAGCGACGTGACCGACTTGCCGGACCCCGACTCGCCGACCAGCCCGAGCGTCTCGCCCGCGTCCACGCTCAACGTGACGCCGTCGACGGCCCGCACGTCCCGCCGGTCGCGCCGGGTGAACCTCACCGCGAGGTCCTCGACCTCGAGCAGCGTCATCGCCGCACCCGCCCGCTGCTCTCGGGTTCGCTCTCCGCCCGCTGCTCGGACAGACCGGCAGGCGCGAACGCCGGCCGCTCGGTCCTCACCAGTGCCCGCTCGCGCTGCGGGCTCTCGCGCTCGCTCATCGCCGGAACTTCGGGTCGAGGGCCTCCCGCAGCGACTCGCCGAGCAGCGTGAAGCCGAGCGCTGCCAGCACGATCGCGATGCACGGGTAGAAGGCCAGCGCCGCCCTGGTGGACAGCAGGTTCTGCGCGTCGGAGAGCATCTGCCCCCACTCCGGCCGGGTGTCGTCCGGGTTGCCGAGGCCGAGGAACGACAATGCGGCCGCGTCGATGATCGAGGTGGCCAGCGTCAGCGTGGCCTGCACGATCACCGGGCTGAGCGAGTTGGGCAGCACGTGCGAGAACACGATCGTGCGCCGGCGCAGCCCGATCGACTGGGCCGCGAGGACGTAGTCGTTGCCACGCTGGCCGAGCATCGCGCCGCGCAGCAGCCGGGCGAAGATCGGCACGTTGACGATCGCGATCGCGATCATCACCGACTCCAGCGACTGGCCGAGGATCACCGAGATCGTGATCGCGGTGAGCAGACCCGGGATCGACAGCATGAGGTCGCAGATCCGCATGAGCACGTTGTCGATCTTGCCGCCGAACGCGCCGGCGACCCCGCCCAGGATCAGCCCGAAGGTCAGCCCGAGCAGCGTGGACACGACGCCGACCAGCAGCGACTGGCGGGCGCCGTACAGCAGCCGGGACAGCTCGTCCCGGCCGAGCTGGTCGGCGCCGAGCGGGAAGCCCGGCCGCGGCCCTGGCGCCGATCCCGGCCGCACCTCGCTGAGCAGGAGCTGGTCGTTCGGGTCGTGCCCGGCCAGCAGCGGCGCGAACGCGGCCACGAACACGAACGCCAGCACGAGCAGGGCGCCGAGGATCGCCGCCGGGTTCCGGCGCAGCCGGCGGAACGCCTCGCTCCACCGGCTGCCGGCCGCTTCGTCGCCGGCGAACGAGCCAGGAGTGCCGGCGGCGTCGACCTGCGTCGCGGTCGTCATGGCGTTCTCACCGCACTCTCACCCTGGGGTCCAGCACGCCGTACGTCAGGTCCACGACCAGGTTGATCACGACGTACACGATCGCGATGACGAGGATGGTGCCCTGCAGGACGGCGTAGTCCTTGTTGAGAATCGAGCTGTAGATCTCCTGCCCGATGCCGGGGAAGGCGAACACGGTCTCGGTCAGGATCGCACCCGAGAGCAGCAGGCCCAACTGCAGGCCGATCGTGGTGACCACCGGCAGCATCGCGTTGCGCAGCACGTGCCGCCGCCGGATCACCGACGTGGTCAGGCCCTTGGCCTCGGCCGTGCGCACGTAGTCCTCGTTGACGACGTCGAGCACGGAGGCCCTGGTGATCCGGACGATGATCGCCAGCGGGATCGTGCCGAGGGCGATCGCGGGCAGGATGAGGTGTTTGACCGCGTCCCAGGACGCGTCGTACTCCCTGGTGAGGAGGCCGTCGAGGACGAAAAGGTTGGTGATGTGGGTGGCGTCGATGCGGACGTCCTGGCGGCCGGACGGTGGCAGCCAGCCCAGCTTGACCGCGAAGACGTACTTGAGCAGGAACGCCAGGAAGAACACCGGGATCGTGACGCCGATGAGCGAGCCGACGACCGACAGGTTGTCGAGGACCCCGCCGTGCCGCCGGGCGGCGAAGTAGCCGAGCGGGATCCCCACGCCCACCGCGAAGATCAGCGCCGCGATGGTCAGCTCGACCGTGCCCGGGAACTGGGTCCGCAGGACCTCGGTGACCGGGCGACCCGTCTGGATGGAGTCACCGAAGTCGAATCGGGCGACCCGCTTGAGATAGCTCCAGTACTGAACCCAGATCGGCTGGTCGAGCCCGTACGCGTGGTTGATCGCGGCGATCCGCTCCGGTGTCGCCCGCTCCCCCAGGAGGGCCGTTGCCGGCCCTCCCGGGAGGAGGCGCAACCACAGGAACAGCAGGACCGACAGGCCGAGCAGGATCGGGATCAACTGCAGCAGACGCCGTACGACGAAGCGCAGCATCCCGGTCGGTTACTGGCCGGTGGTGTAGACCAACGCGAACTCGTCGTTGAGCACCGGGCTCGGGACGAAGTTCTTCACGTTGGACTGCAACGCCACCGACGGCGGCGAGTGCGCCAGCGGCACGGCCGGCAGGAAGTCCATGATCTGCCGGTTGATGGCCTTGTACTGGTCGGCCCGCTGGGCGGCGTCCGGCGTGGCGTCGGCCTTGGCGATCGCGTCGAACAGCGGCTTGTTGGTGAAGCCGAAGTCCGGCTTGAACCGGCCGAAGAAGGTGCCGTCGAAGTTGTAGGCGTCGTTGTAGTCGCCGGTCCACCCGAGCAGGTGCAGGTCGGCCTTGCCGGTCTGCACGTCGGTCAGGTAGCCGGAGTTCCACACCTTCGACACCGGCTTGATCTTGATGCCGGCCTTCTGCAGGTCCGCCGAGATGACGGTGAAGATCTGCTTCGGGTCGGGCATGTACGGCCGGCTGACCTCGGTCGGCCAGTAGAAGTTGAGCGTCAGGTTGGACTCGCCCGCCTGCGCCAGCAGCTGCTTGGCCTTGGCCGGGTCGTAGTTGTAGGTCGTCACGTCGTCCGCGTAGCCGGCGACCTCGGGCGGCATGAACTCCTTCGCCACCACGGCGGCCGGCGGGAAGCTCGACTTGACCAGCGCGTCCCGGTTGATCGCGTACGCGATCGCCTGCCGCACCTGCGGCTTGGCCAGCGCCGGGTTCTTCTGGTTCATCCCCAGGTAGAGGATGTTGAACGGCGGCCGGTCGAGGACCTGCTCGCCCGCCGACTTGAGCCCGCTGATGTCGCCCGGCGCGACGAGGTCGTAGCCGTCGATCGTGCCGGCCTGCAGCTCCTGCTTGCGGGCGTTGTTGTCCGAGATCACCTTGAAGACGATCTTGTTGATCTTCGGCTTCTCGCCCCAGTAGTTGGGGTTGGCCGTGATCGTGACCGTCTTCTGCGCCTCGTCGCGGCCGGCGTAGACGTACGGGCCGGTGCCGGTCGGGTGCGCCGTCGCGTACGACGGGTATTGGAAGGTGTCGCCGGCCGCGGCCACGTTGTCCGCGTCGTACTTCTTCAGCGCGGTCGGGCTCTGCATCGCGAACGACGGCAGGGCGAGCGCGGCCGGGATCCGCCCGGTGGGGTCGGTCAGGGTGATCGTCGCGGAGTCGGTGCCGTTGGCGGTGCAGGACTTGTAGAGGCTCGGCGGCAGGTCGGGGCTCTCGTTGGCCTTGAACCCGCCGAAGGTGTCCTGCCAGTACGCCGAGACGTCGGGGCTCTGCGCCGCGCCCTTGAAGTTGTACCAGCGGTCGAAGTTGTAGCAGACCGCCGCGGCGTCGAACGCGGTGCCGTCGCTGAACTTCACGCCCTGCCGGAGGGTGAAGGTCCACGACTTGCCGTCGGCGCTGTTCTCCCACTTGGTGGCCAGGGCCGGCTCGATGTCGGCGCTGCCCTCCTTGGTCTTGACCAGGCCCTCGAAGATCTGCTTCAACACGCGGAACGTCTCGCCGTCACTGGCGAACGCGGGGTCGAACAACTTCGGGTCGCCGGCAGCACCGAACACGAGCGTGTCCTTGCTGCTGGTCTGGCCGCTGGCGGAACTGCCACCGCCGCTGTTCCGGTCACTCTTCGCGCAGCCGGAGATCGCGACCGACAGGGCCGCGACCGCAGCGAGGATCACCGTCCTCCGCGCCTTCCTACCTTGCATGTGGGCTCCACTGGTCTCGGGATCGCCGACAACCCTGGCGGCGGCCGGGGCTATTGGCGACACAGTAGCGCCGCCGTGAGGCCCACCGAAGCCGCGTCCGGGCACGGTCTGGTCACGACTGGGATCGTCCAGCGCGTCGAACAGCCTAGCTCTCGTACGCCCGGACGGAGGCACGAAACGGCTACTCTGGCGGTGGCCCTTTTCGGCGCGACGTCCGGTGGAGGACGGCGCCGGTGCGGTAACACGACGTACACATGGGTGCGGCAGGCTGAGCGCCGGAGGTGACCGTGTCCTATCTGCTGCGCGTGCTGCTGCCGGACCGCCCCGGCATGCTCGGCGCGGTCGCGACCGCGCTCGGCGCGGCGGGGGCGGACATCCTCGGCGTGGACGTGGTCGAGCGCGCGGCCGGCGTCGCCGTCGACGACCTCATCGTCGAGCTACCGCCCGGCAAGCTGGCGGACTCGCTGGTCAGCGCCGCGGTGTCGGTGCCCGGGGTGAGCGTCGAGTCGATCCAGCGCTACTACGCGGGTGCCGGCGACGCGCACCGGGAGCTCGAGCTGCTCGACGCGCTGGCCGCCGCGCCGAACCGGGCCGCGGAGCTGCTGGTCTCCGGGGCCCCGCGGCTGTTCCGGGCCGGCTGGGCGGTGGTGGTCCGGCACGGCGAGCGCGGGCCGCTGGTCGAGGCGGCGTCGCCGGCCGCGCCGGACCTGCACGACGTCGACCTGCCGTTCCTGCCGCTGGACCGGGCCGCGGTGCTGGATCCCACCGCGCGCTGGGTGCCGGCGGACTGGCGCGCGCTGGGCACCGAGCTCGCCGCCGCACCGCTCGGCGACCCGGACCGGGTCGTGCTCGTCGGCCGCCCCGGCGGACCGGCCTGGCGCCCTGGCGAGCTGCTGCGCCTCGCCCACCTCGCCGGCATTGCGGTCACCGTGTCGGTCCGCGACGCCCCACCCCAACGCAGCCGCCACTAGCCCTGCGCTCGCCGCTCCCGGCGCCACCTGTGCCGACCGCCGCGCCGGTCCGCCTGCCGACCGACCGCGGGGCGCTCGCGGCCCCGTGGACGCTGCCGGCCGGCGGTCACGGTCGCGGCCCCGGGAGGCCGTGCTCCGGGCCGGCGATCCGGTCAGGGGGTGGGGGCTTCCTTCTTCGGTTTCCTGGCCGGTTTCTCGGGTGGCGTGGTCTTGGTGGCGACCTTCAGGGCGGCGTCCGGACCCTCGGCGAGCAGCACCGCGAACCCGGCGTCGTCCAGGATCGGGACGCCGACCTGCAGCGCCTTGTCGTACTTGGAGCCGGGGCTGTCGCCCGCCACCACGAACGAGGTCTTCTTCGACACCGAGCCGGTCACCTTGCCGCCGCGGGTCTGCACCGCGTCGGTCGCCCCGTCGCGGCTGTAGTCGGTCAGCGATCCGGTCACCACGACCGTCACCCCGGCCAGCGGCCGCGGCCCGTCGTCGGGGCCGGCGTCCTCCATCCGCACGCCGGCCTCGGTCCAGCGGCGGACCACGTCGGCGTGCCAGTCGACCGCGAACCACTCCCGGACCGCCTCGGCGATCGTCGGCCCCACCCCGTCGGCCGCGGCCAGCTCCTCGACCGAGGCCGACCGGATCGCTTCCATCGAGCCGAACTCCCGCGCCAGCGCCTGCGCCGCCGTCGGGCCGACGTGCCGGATCGACAGCCCGACCAGCACCCGCCACAGCGGCCGCTCCTTGGCCGCGGCCAGGTTGTCCAGCAGCCGCAGCGCGTTGGCCGTCGGCGTGCCGTCCTTCTTCCGGAACAGCTCGGCCCGGATCAGCCGGTCGGCGTCGAGGAAGAACAGGTCGCCCTCGTCGCGCAGCACCGGCTCGCCGCCGTCGTCGGGCCGGGTGGTCAGCGCGATCGCCGCTTCGTAGCCGAGCGCCTCGATGTCGAACGCGCCCCGACCGGCCACGTGGAACACGCGCTCCCGCAGCTGCGCGGGACAGGACCGCGCGTTGGGGCAGCGGATGTCGACGTCGCTCTCCTTCTCCCGGCGCAGCGTCGTCCCGCACTCCGGGCACTCGGTCGGCATGACGAACTCGCGCGCGCCGGGCGGGTGCTCCCCCACCGGTGCGACGATCTCCGGGATCACGTCGCCGGCCTTGCGGACCACGACCGTGTCGCCGATCCAGACGCCCTTGCGGCGCACCTCGTTCTCGTTGTGCAGCGTGGCCAGGCCGACCGTGGAGCCGGCGACGACCACCGGCTCGAGCTGCGCGTACGGCGTGACGCGGCCGGTGCGGCCGACGTTGACCTTGATGTCGAGCAGGGTCGTGTTGACTTCCTCGGGCGGGTATTTCACCGCGATCGCCCACCGCGGCGCGCGCGAGGTCGACCCGAGCCGGCGCTGCAGGGCGAGCTGGTCGACCTTCACCACCACGCCGTCGATCTCGTGCTCGACGTCGTGCCGGTGCTCGCCGTAGTGGTCGATGTAGGCCTGCACCTCGGCGAGGGTCGTGACGACCCGGAACCGGTCCGAGACCGGCAGTCCCCAGCCGCGCAGCAGCTCGTACCACCCGCTCTGCCGGTCGGGCGCGGTGCCCTTGTGCGCGCCGACGCCGTGCAGCACCAGCCGCAGCGGGCGGGTCGCGGTCACCCGCGGGTCCTTCTGCCGCAGGGAGCCGGCCGCCGCGTTGCGCGGGTTGGCGAACGGGGTCTTGCCCGCGTCGACCAGTGACTCGTTGAGCTTCTCGAACCCGGCGACCGGGAAGTAGACCTCGCCGCGGACCTCGAGCAGCTCGGGCACGTCCTCGCCGGTCAGCCGGTCGGGCACGTCGTCGAGGGTGCGCAGGTTGGGGGTGACGTCCTCGCCGGTGCGGCCGTCGCCGCGGGTTGCGCCGCGGGCCAGCCTGCCCTTCTCGTAGACGAGGTCGACGGCCAGCCCGTCGACCTTGAGCTCGCAGAGGTAGTCGACGCCGCTGCCGCCCTCCCGCTCGACCCGCTGCGCCCAGCCGGCCAGCTCCTCGCCGGTGAACGCGTTGTCGAGACTGAGCATCCGCTCGACGTGGTCGACCGGGGTGAACAGGGTCGAGTAGGTGCCGCCGACGCGCTGGGTCGGCGAGTCGGGCGTGCGCAGCTCGGGAAACTCGTCCTCGAGCGCCTGGAGCTCGCGCATCAGCGTGTCGTAGTCGGCGTCGGAGAGGGTCGGCCGGTCGAGCACGTAGTAGCGGTATTGCGCGTCGTCGATCGTGCGCGCCAGCTCGGCCGCCCGCTCCCGGGCCGCCGGCGTCGCGGCCCGCGGCTGATCGCCGGCGGGCACCGCCGGCAGGTCCTCCCCGATCTCGCTCACCCCAGCACCGTATCCGCCGCACCCGACACTTTCCCGCCCCAACCCTCCCCGACCGCCCCGCCCCCAGGCATCGCACGCTGCCCGGAGGGGGACCCGGCCCGGCCGGTCAGTGTGCTGAGCGGGGGTGGTCAGGGTTCGGGGTCGTCGACGATGGCGCGGGCGGCTTCGCGGACGCGGCGGAGGGCGGCCCTGGCGTAGGCGGGCGAGGTGCGGGCGAGGCCGCAGGCGGGAGTCAGGACCACGGCGCCGGGCAGCAACTCGGGCGCGAAGCCGAGGCGGCTCCACAGGCCGCGTACGGACCGCACCGTGTCGCCGAGGTCGCCGAGCGCGGCCGGGTCGTCGGCGGATCCAGCCGGGACCGCGCCCAACCACAGCCGGACGCCGGCCTCGACCGCGGTGCCGAGCGCCTCGTCCTCGACGGCGGACAGCAAGGTCATGTCGAACGAGACAGCGCCGGCGCCGGCCTCGCGGATCAGTGTGATCGGCGGATTCCGCGCGCAGCAGTGCACGACCGTCTGCACCGCCCCCGCGCCGGCCGCCGCCCCCAGCACCTCCGCGAGCACGTCGCGCACGACCTGCTCCTCGACCGTGCGCAGGGTGCCGAAGCCGCTCGCCGTGGGCACCTCCCCGACCAGCACCGCGGGCAGCGACGGCTCGTCCAGCTGCAGCACGATCTCCGCGTCCGGAAGCCGGGCGGCCATGTCGGCGACGTGCCGGCGGACGCCCTCGGCCAGCGACTGGGTCAGGTCGCGGGTCGCGCCGGGATCCGAGACCGCCTTGTCGCCGTAGTGCAGCTCGACCGTGGCGGCAAGCGTCCACGGGCCCGCGACCTGGAGTTTCAACGGGCCGGCGTAGTCCTGGGCGAGGTCCTCGAGGGTGTCGAGGTCGCGGGCGAGGAAGTCGAGCGACCGGCGCAGGTCCCGGCCCGGCCGGTCGACCAGCCGCCAGCCGGACGGTTGCAGGTCGACCGGCATGTCGACGAGGAACGCCGCGCCGCGGCCGATCATGTCCGCGCCGGCCCCGCGGGCCGGCAGCTCGGGCACGTGTGGCAGGTCGGGCAGCTCGCCGAGGACGGTCTTCGTCGCCTCGGCCGGGTCGGTGCCGGGCATCGATCCCACGCCGGTGGCGACGCCGGCCAGCTGCTGGTCGGTCACGGCGGCGACCCTAGAGCATGCCTCCCCGCTGCCCGGCGGCGCCGACGCCACCCGGACGCCGCCGGCATCGACGGCCATGGGAGATCCGCCGAATTGTCGGTGCCCCGCGGCAGCATCACCGGCATGTACGCGGAACGTGCCCCGGCGCCCGACCTGGCCGGTCACCTGCGCTGCTCGTGGACGCGGCTGACCGGTGGGTCGGGGTCGGTGCTGCCGGACGGCTGCCTCGACCTGATGTGGATCGGCGGCGAGCTGGTCGTCGCCGGCCCCGACACCGTGGCGACGCACGCCGAGCTGGCGGCCGGGGTCGAGATCGCCGCGGTGCGGTTCCGGCCCGGGGTGGCGCCGGCCGTGCTCGGGCTGCCCGCGTCGGAGCTGCGCGACCAGCGGGTGCCGCTGACCGAGCTCTGGCCGGACGCACCCGCGCTGGGCCATCGGGTCGGCGCCGCCGCCGACCGCGTCGCGGTACTGGAGGACGCGGTCCGCCGGCGGCTCGCCGACGCCCCGCCGGTCGACCAGGTGGCGGTCGCCGTCGGCCGGCGGCTGGCCCGCCGCACGGGTGGGCCCGGGGTCGTCGCGGAGCTTGCGCGGCGGGCCGGGCTGTCCGAGCGGCAGCTGCACCGCCGCTGCGTGACCGCGTTCGGCTACGGGCCGAAGACGCTCGACCGGATCCTGCGGCTGCAGCGCTTCCTCGCACTCGGCCGGGCGGAGCCGACCACCGGCCTGGCCCGGCTGGCCGCCGACGCCGGCTACACCGACCAGGCCCACCTCGGCCACGAGTGCCGCGCGCTCGCGGACGCCACCCCGGCCGAGCTGATCGCGTAGGGCGTGTCTCCCCATTGGCACTGGATGCCGGCGGCGTCCAGGCGGCGTCCGGCAAGGCGGCGGGGCCGGCCGATACCGGGGTTGTCTCGGCCGGTCCCCGACAAGCCCCAAGGCCGGTCG
>Ga0207678_10001207_pt1 | contig 23746 bp, 27 predicted proteins | sample KBSC63metaG_FD_184319 | JGI IMG/M metagenome (GOLD analysis project Ga0207678, IMG submission 184319) | Corn rhizosphere microbial communities from Kellogg Biological Station, Michigan, USA - KBS C6-3 metaG (SPAdes) (version 2) | ecosystem: Host-associated > Plants > Roots > Rhizosphere > Soil ... | reverse complement strand
GCATCTGGAGAGAAAGGCACGGATGCATCCGTGCCCCACATTCGCGTACCGTCTTTGCTAGTGGAGAGTACCGTTGCTTTCGGAATTCGATGAGGCCAACACCAGTGGCTGAGGATTCGCGCACCGACTCGCGCACCAATGGCACGCGATGGTGGGGCGCGGATGCATCCGCGCCTGTCACTTAAATGAGCATCCTGGCCAGACCTGCCAGACCTGCCAGACCTGCCAGATCGACGACGAGATTCAATGAACTGGGGCTTGCCAAGATGCAATGAGCTGCGCTTGGCGGACCGAGATGCAATGAGCTGGGCTCGCCGCAATGAACCGGGCTTTCCAGATAGAACCCCGCCTGGCCTGCTTCACACACTCCTCACCTCGGCACCGCGATCTTCGCCGGCATCACCTTCAGCCGGGTGCTCCGCTTCGATCTCTTCCCGCCGGTCATGTATGAATCGAAGGTCACCTGCTGCGATGACGTGAGCACCGCGCGAACGTCGCTCATCTCGTGATCGTTGATCGTGGCGGCGCTGTCCGCGCCGATCTTTCGCGCGGCTTTCATGGCGGGCGCGTGCTTCTCGTGGATCGACTTCACCTGTGCTTTCTGTGACTCGGTGAGCTGCAGCGCGGTCCACATGGCGGGTTTGGCGCGGCCGTATGTGTGGATTGATTGGGCGCTGATCGAGCTGGTGCTGATGCCGCTGCTGACGCAGCAGGCGATCACGGCGAACAGAATTCGGCTGAGTGTCATGACTTCTCCCTTGTGAAGATGGAGCGCGGTCGATCCGCGCGGGGAGAATATCTGTTCGTTCCTTGCATTCAGACCGGCGAAAAAACGACGCGGGCAATCCAATATGGACGGCCCGCGTCTGGTGCAGCTACGTCAAGGAGCTTGGCTGTCGGAACTACAGCGTGTTGGCTGGCTTCACCGGCTGCGCGGGCTTGTTGCCCATTCCGGGACGGAATCCGCGTCCGCCCATGTGGCCCTTCATGTGCACGTGCGCGCTGTCCATCTTCTGCTGCTGTTCCGGCGTAAGTATCGCGCGCATCTCCGCCATCTGCTGCTTCATCACACCCTGCATCGGCGCCATATCGGCCTGGAGCTTGGCGCGCGCGGCGTTCATTGCGGCGGTGTCGTGGCTTGCACGGGCCTTCTTCATGGCGTCGAAGTCCGGCTTGGACTTCTCGCGCGCGGCCTTCATCTGTGGCGCGTACTTCTCGTGAATCGCCTTCATCTTCGCCTGCTGATCGGCGGTAAGATTCAGGTCCCGCATCATCCCGCGGTGCATCATCCCGCGCTGCGGGAAATTGTGGCCCGTAACCGATGCCTGAGGCGGAGTCGTTGCCTGAGCATGCAGTGCGGGAACGGCCATCAGACCAGCTGCAGCCGCTACTGCCAGAAATTGTAGCTTCATGTCTTTCCCTTCTCCTTGATTTGATGCCGCACATGCCCGATCGCGCGGCTAAACATACGACGTCGAGGGACTGCGAACGTTAAGGCTGATGCGGCCTGAAACGCCTGCAGATCACGCTATACAACCGATCGGACGACCGTTCGCAACTCTAGCGCAGCAGGGTCACGAGGAGCGCGATGGCCGCGAGTACCAGCGCCGCGCCAGCAACAATCAGCGTGACACGCACCGCCGCCGCCCACCTCCCCTGCGCTTCCTCAAACGCCGCCATCACTCGCTTCTCGGCGCTATCCTCCGGTACGTGGGCCGCGTCGAACAGAGATTGCCGCATGATGCTCTTGGCCGTGAGCACGTCGCGCATTGCAGCCTCGAAGTGCGCCTGGTGAATCGCACGAGGTGATGTCGTCGCTGGCTCTGCTGCGGCCATCGCGGCGGCCTTGAGAACGGCATTCTTGATCTCGCCGCCGCTCGCGTCGAACAGCTCGGCGAGCACATGGAAGTCGACGTCTGCGGCGAGCGGTGTCTTGTCTGGATGGATCTGAACGCGCCAGATCTGCTCGCGCTCTTCGGCACCCGGCCGCTCGAACAGCACGTGCGTGCGGATGCGGCGCTCGAATGCGGGATCGAAGTTCGCGGCAAGGTTCGTCGCGAATATCACGACTCCGTTGAAGCTCTCCAGCTCGCGCAGCAACACGTTCACGATCGTGTTCGACTCGCGCTGCATCGGCTGCAAATCGGATGTAGAGCGCCGCGCGGCGATCGCGTCGGCTTCGTCGAAGAAAAGCACCGCGCCCTGCTCGTCCGCGACGCGAAACACCGCTGCGACGTTCTTGGGAGTCTCGCCGGCCCACATCGACTCCATCTCCGAATAGCGTACGACCAGCAGGCGTCGTCCCAACGCCTGCGCTATGGCCTCGGCGCAGATCGTCTTGCCGGTTCCGGGCGGCCCTGCAAAGTTGAAGGCGAGACCGAGTCCGGTAGCGTGACGCTCGCCGAGTCCCCATTGCCGGAAGATGAGGTCGTGATTGCGAACCTGCGCGAGCGCCTGCTCCAGGGTCTGGCGCGTCTTGGGCGGAAGAATCACGTCGGCGAATGTGCGTACCGGCGCGACGACGTCCACAGTCCCGCGCTTGGAGGCGCCGGGCACGAGACCGAAAAACTCAAGCAGCGGTGTGGCCACCGTTACTCCGTTATGTAGTGAGTAATGTCATACACCAGCGCGGTAGCGCGCGATCCCGTGCCGGGTTCGTCACCCTCGTATCCTGCTCATCCAATCGGTGATCGACGATGGGAGGAACATGTTGTCCGAGATCTCGGCGATCTCTTCGGCTTCCTTCCATCGTTCTTCGAGAGCGGCGAGCTCGCCTTCGAGCGCGCGCCGCTCGTCGTCTTCATGCGTCATCATCTCGAGTGCGAGGCGCGCTTCGAGTGGGATCGTTGAGAGCCGACCCTGTGCTGTCGCGCTCCAACTCGTCTTCATTGCGAATGAAGCGGCAGTATCCAGCAGGCGAGTTGCATTCCCCGCTTGCTCGACGAGTTCGACGGCAGTCTGGACATCGCGCTTCGTTCCACCGCGACCGTTTATAGCGGGAAGAAGGGCGGCAAGTGCCGGGAGCGCGTCTCGCGCGTCCAGGTTCACTGTCGGCCCGGCGTCGATCCGCCGGGAATTCATCCGGCGCCACTTGTAGCTGCCTTGTGGAAGCGAAAGTTGCCAGCCTGTTTCGGACGATCGAATGATCTTCGCGTGCGGCAACTGTGCGCGAGTGACTTTCACGATTCCATTCGGCGTTGGAACTTTCGCTACGACGCGTCGCCCCCGTACCGAGTTGAAACCGTTGAACGCCACGCTGTAAAGGCTGGCTCCGCCGCCCGCGAAGAGTCCAACCGAAACCGCTCCCGACACGAGCACGCCAACAGCCACGACGCCAGCTCCGGCCATGATGTAATGCCGTTGGCGCCTCTTGCCGAACTGATCCCCGTATCTCCACGCCGCCATTTCGGGGCGCTGCGGATCTCCAACTCGAACGAGTTCCAGACCTTCGGCCACTCGCGCGAGCCCGATGTGTTCCGTCGACATGCGCAATTTCGTGTCGCGAAACAATCGCTCGCACTCTTCGATCGCCTCCCATCGCTCTTCGATGGGAGTGAGATTCCATCGTTCGCACGAGCGACACACTACCCACAATCTGCCCTTCTCTCCATCGAACGCCAGGCGGCGCCCGATGGGGAAATGCTCGACTACCTCGTTCGCGCCGAGGTTGTTGTGGCAGAAGAGACAGGTCGAGTACATGCGCTATTTGCGTTCGTAAACACTCTTGCCACCGATATACGTCGAGAGGACACTGGTCTTGAGGATTTCGCTCGCCGGTATCGTCATGATGTCCTGATCGAGCACGGTGAAGTCGGCGTACTTGCCGGGGGTGATGGAGCCCATCACGTGCTCCTGGAATCCGGCATACGCGGCCCAGATGGTCATCGACTTGAGAGCTTCATCGCGCGTCATCCGTTGTTCCGGATACCAGCCGCCGTCGGGCCAGCCGGTGGAATCTGCGCGCGTTATCGCGCTGTGAAATGTGATGAGCGGATTGACATTTTCAACGGGAAAATCCGTGCCGTTCGGAATGATTACGCCGGTGTTGAGCAGCGAGCGCCACGCGTATGCACCGCGAATGCGCGACGGGCCGAGCCTGTCCTCGGCCCAGCGCATGTCGCTGGTCTGGTGACTCGCCTGCATGCTCGGGATCACACCGAGCTGAGCGAAACGCGGTATGTCGGCGGGATCGAGAATCTGTGCGTGCTCGATTCGAAAACGGTGGTCGGCGGTCGGCACGGCCTTGAGCGCAGCGTCGTATGCATCGAGCGCGTTTCTGTTACCGCGATCGCCGATCGCGTGCGTTGCGACCTGAAATCCGTGTTGCAGCGCAGACGTCGCGACACTCTGCAGGTGCGCTTCGGTCGAGACGAGCAGACCCGTGTTGCCGGGATCGTCGGAATACGGAGACAGCAGTGCAGCGCCACGCGAGCCAAGTGCGCCGTCGGCGTAGAGCTTGATCGAGCGCACCCAGAGGTGACCGCCGTACAGTTCGCTGCGCGGACCGATGGAGTAATAGTGCGCGATTGCCGCGCTGTCGTCGGCTATGAGTATGTAGCCGCGGAGATCGAAGTTGCCCTTCTTCGCCATGGACTCCATGACGTCGATGATCCTGCGCGGCTCGCCCGGATCGTGGATCGAGACGAGGCCCCAGCGGTGCACGTCGGCGATCGCGGCCGAGATCGCCTGTTCCAGCTGCGCATCGGTTGGAGGTGGAACGGCGCGGCCGATCAGATCCTGTGCATTGTCGACGAATACACCGGTCGGGTTGCCGCTGGCGTCACGCACGATGCGACCACCGGCCGGATCCTTCGTCGCAGCGGTGATCTTCGCCGCTTCCATCGCGCGCGCATTGGCGAGCAGTGCGTGCCCGTCGATGCGCTCCAGCACGACCGGATTGTCGGGGAACGCGCGCGTCAGCGCATCGCTGGTCGGAAACTGTTTGGAGGCCCAGCGATTCTGATCCCAACCGTGTCCTTTTATCCACTCGCCCTTCGGAACAGCGCCCGCGTGCTTCTTTGTTCTCTCGATGACTTCTTCGTACGACAGGCTGCCGGCGAGATCGGCTTCGTGCAGGGTTTCACCGAGCTCGGTCAGGTGTCCATGCGCGTCGGCGAGGCCGGGCAGCACCGTCGCACCGTGAAGATCGATGACCCGTGTGTTGGGACCCTTGAGCGTCATCGCCTCGCTCGTCGATCCGACGAATGCGAAGATGCCGTCGCGCACGGCGAACGCCTGCGCTGCAGGACGGGTATCGTCAACCGTGTAGATGTGTCCGCCGGTCACTATGAGGTCGGCGGGCTTTGGCGCTGACACGGTTCCCTGTGCGACCAGCGAAGACGCGCAGAGCAGCAACAGTCCTGCGAGCGTTCCCCGCTTCGCCTCGGTCTTGAAAAGCTTCACGATTCGTTTTGCCAGTGGGTGGTTCAAGGAAATTCTGTACAACACGTTGCGGCCATCGCCGACGCGCTCGACGACGCCTTCCTTTTCGAGGCGAATGATCGCCTCGCGCACTGCGGGCCTGCTGATCTTCGTTTCGCGCGCGATGCGCGGTGGAGCGTGCTCTCCTCCCGGTGAGAGCACGCGCAGCACACGTACTGCTGCCTGTGTGCCGAGTATCTGATCCAGCGGATGCGACTTGGGAGCCACGTTATCGCGGCTCCTGCGATGAGTGAACGGTCAGATTACCGTCCGGCGCGACAGTCAGCGTCACGTGACTTCCCACGACCGCTCCGGGCGGAAGCGTAAGAAGTTGTCCCGCTCCGTCGATTACCCTGGTGTCTGCCCGCGCCATCTTGAGAATCTCCGCCGCCATCCCCACAACTGCAAGTTTTCCGTCCCCGATGCCGAGCGCCGTCGCCCATGGACGCGCAGGATTGCCGGTGCTCACGCGGACATTCGTCACGATGACCGACAGGGCGGCGCCGGTCACACGGATTGCCTTCTGTCCACGTAGATGGAAGCCGCGGCGGCGGTCCCGAGGATGAGGACTATCACGCCGAGTGATGCGACTGTGGGAACTTCGTACCACGCGGCAGTCAGCATCTTGAGCCCCACAAAGACGAGTATGAAAGCCAGACCGATGGTGAGATAGCGAAGCTTGCCGACAACACCAGCCAACAGGAAGTACAGCGATCGCAGTCCAAGTATCGCGGCAACGTTCGACGTGTAAACCAGAAACGGCACGCGCGTCACCGCGAAAACCGCTGGTATGCTGTCGACCGCGAAGACGAGATCCATCGTCTCGATCAGAATCAGCACGACGAACAGCGGAGTCGCCATTCTGCGTTTGGCTCCGCCTTTCTCGTCGCTCACCTGGACGAAGAAATGCTCGCCCTGGTATTCGTTGTAAACCGGGATCAGACGACGAACGAGCCTGAGCACTGGATTGGCGCCGGGATCGACGTGCTTATCGCCGCCCATCCCCATCCGAATGCCGGTAATGACGAGGAAGAGGCCGAACACATACGTGATCCAACCGAAGCGGTTGAACAGAGCCGCACCGGCCGCGATCATGAGCCCCCTCATGACCAGCGCGCCCAGTATGCCCCAGAACAGAACGCGGTGCTGATACTCCTCCTTGATGTTGAAATAGGAGAAGATCAATACCATCACAAATATGTTGTCGACTGAAAGCGAGTACTCCACGAGATAGCCCGTGATGAACTCGACTCCGGCGAGATGACCCTGGAAGTAAAAGACCCCAGCGGCGAAGAGAAGCGCCAGGGCGACCCACACCGCGCTTCGGATCGCAGCTTCCTTTACCGACAGCTTCTTGCTGCTGCTGAAGAGCCCGAGGTCGACCGCGAGCGCGATCAGAACGACCGCGTTGAACGCGATCCATGGGACCAGCGGAGAGTGGATCATCTCCGCGCCCACCGGTCAAACCCTATCTGCGCTCCATCGCATCGCGTACGTCGAGCAGGATCTCGAAATACAGCTGCTCTCTGCGATACGCAAAATCGAGCGTGGCCATCTGCGACTGGTCGCCAGTGGCCTTGGCGCGCTCGAATGCCTCGCGATACATCTCGTCGAGGTTGGCAAGAATTCTGTCGCGGGGACGTGACATAGGGCGATAGGAAGGTTGTGACGGCTCGTTTCCCATGTTGGCGATCCGGTCGAGGATCGTCTCGGGGTCGCGTCCGTCGAATAGAATTTTTTGGGCTGCGCCGAGGGCTAGCCGTCGGGGGTCAATGGGGTTCGTCAAGCCTTTCTAATGTAACGTGTAGAAGTACGCCGCGGTTCCGGCAAGGGGCTGGCCGGGCGTGCCGGTGGCCATGGGGACGCCGGGGGCGCACGCGGCGCCGGACATGGACATGGATTTGGACGTGGCAACGAAGAGTACCGTCGCAGCGGCGATGCCGCCCGCCAGCTTCGACGGCGCCGGCACATCGAACACTCGTCGCAGCACGGCGAGCAGTGCGATCAGATACGCGAATCCCGCTGGAATCCACATTATGAGTCCGGCCAGCTGCTGATCTTCGAGCGCGGTGAGATGCCAAAGTGCGGCGCCGGCGCTCTGCGAGTAGTACCACGGTGTGCCGGAGAACGTGAGAATGGCGCCGAGCGCACCGCTCTGCACCATGGTGCCAACGAGGACCAGGAGCGATCCCGCAATTCCGCCGTGCCCGCGGAGGGGCTTGAGTGCCACCCACCACATGAGCAGCGCGGTGAGATAGAAGCAGCTGTGTTCCAGTGCATGGATGGGCGCGCTGGCGAGCGCGGCCGAGTACGGACCGGGTAGGTGCCATCCCCACAATGCGAGAGTGTGAAGCGCCCACGCAGGCAGCGGCAGTACGAGTATCGCAGCACCACGCCGCATCCCGCTCGCATTCCATGCACGCCCACCCGCTACGCGAGCATCGTGTGGCAGACACCAGAGGAACGGAAGCAGCGGCGCGCCGAGAATCGCGAGCGGCGCTGCGACACCGATGAGCAGCACGTGTTGCAGCATGTGCGCGGAGAACAGCGCGTCGGCCACTGCGTCGAGTGGCGAGCACAGTGCCACGAGCAACGTAAGGATTCCGAGATAGAACGACGCGACCTCGCCGCGCGACACCACGTGACCGCGCCCCGCTCTCGTCCACAACCGCCGCACGCCAACTCCGTACAACGTCCCCATGGCAACAACCGACACGAGCGCACCGGGATCACCTCCCCAGTGCTGCCAGACGTTGGCGGGCGTGACTGCGTCGGCATCGGCGACGTGGAGCAGCAAGCTACCGATCATCGGTTCGATCATCACGAAACGGTGCCGCGCGCAGTTGCGCTGCCACTCGCGCTACCGGGCTTGCGATTGCAGCCGCGTAATGGAATCGTGGCGCTTGCGAGTAGCGTGGTAGCGCACAGTCCCATTGCAGCGAACGTCGCGACCTCTCTCTTTCATGTGGTACGGTCATTGGCAGAGCGCGTGCCACGTGTGTTGCATCGACGCGATCCAGGCGAACCAGGCGAACCCTGTCGTATAGCCGGCCGACGTTGCACGTTCGCTAAATGTGCGCTGCGTATGCGCTATACCGGCGCAACACGATGGAACACCGCCTCTTCAACAACGTGGCCGCCCTTGAGGTGCTCCACCACTATGCGCTCGAGAAGCTGCGGCGTCACGCCCGCGTACCACACGCCTTCGGGATAGACGACCACGATCGGCCCGCCTTCGCAGACTCCGAGACACGGAGTCTCGCCCCGCTTCACACGATTCGGTCCGAACAGCAACCCTTCACGCTGAAGCAGCGACGCCAGCAGAGCGTACAGCGAGCGGCCGCCGCGTTCCGGTGAGCAATAGCCGCCAGTGCAGATGATGATGTGGCGCGAATACGGTTCCATCGGCCTTGGTAACGGTGCCATATTCATCTTATAATAATCGCCCCTCACAAACTGATGTTTTATGACCGAAGTCGACCCTGTAATCGCAGCCAAGAGATACGCGCATCCGGAAGCCCTCGTGAGCACCGAATGGCTCGCCGAACGACTCGTCGATGATTCCATTCGCATACTCGAGTGCGACGAAGATGTGCTGCTGTACGAAGTAGCACACATTCCAGGCGCCCAGAAACTCGACTGGCACACCGATCTCAACGATACCGTGATTCGCGACTACGTGAGCCGCGAACAGTTTCAGGAACTGCTTCGCTCGCGCGGAATCGACGACTCGAAAACCGTCGTGCTCTACGGCGACAAGAACAACTGGTGGGCCGCGTATGCGCTGTGGGTGTTCAAGTTGTTCGGCTTCGAGAACGTTCGGCTGCTGGATGGTGGACGCGCCAAGTGGGAAGCGGAAGGCCGTCCGATGAATACCGAGCGTCCGTCGTTCCCGCGCACGTCGTACGACGCCCCACCGCGCTCCGACGAGAAGATTCGTGCCTTCGCCACGGACGCACTCGCGCAATCGAAAGCCGCGAAACCGCTGATCGATGTGCGAAGTCCTCAGGAATTCACCGGTGAGCGCACACACATGCCCGACTATCCTCAGGAAGGAACGCTCCGCGGCGGGCACATTCCGGGCGCTCGCTCGGTACCGTGGGCCCGCGCCGCCAACAGTGACTCGACGTTCAAATCTGCTTCGGACCTGCGCGCGATCTACGAGCGCGAGCAGGGCCTTGCACCGTCGGACGATATCATCACCTACTGCCGCATCGGCGAGCGCTCCGCGCACACCTGGTTCGTCCTTACCTACCTCCTCGGCTATCCCACCGTCAGAAACTACGACGGATCGTGGACCGAATGGGGCAATACCGTGCGCGCGCCAATCGAGGTGGGCTCATGAGCGGAACGATACCGGCGGAAGTAACAGTGGTCTGGGCTGGAGAGGGCCGCTTCGATGGTGGCCGCCCCGGCGGTCCAACCATTCATCTCGACACGTCGGCGAAAACGGGGCCCAGCATGGTCGACACGCTGCTCTGCGCGCTGGCCAGCTGCGCGTCGGCCGACGTGGTGGACATTCTCGCCAAGCGACGGACACCGGTCAGCTCACTCAGTGTGAACGTCAAGGCGGAACGCGTGGACAGCATTCCGCGGAGGCTCGCACGCGCGACGCTCAATTTCGAGATCGGCGGCGCCGGGATCGAGCGCGTTCACGCAGAACGCGCGATTGATCTCGCTGTCACCAAATACTGTTCGGTCCGGGATTCACTGAGAGAGGACATTCCCGTGGACTGGACGCTGCAATTGATCGACGAGTGAAATCGCGTTGACGCGAATCGGCGTCGTCGGTACTGATAGCGGCGTCGGGAAAACGGTGGTCGCATGCGCGATCATCGCGGCGATGCGCGAGGCGGGCGCTCGCGTCGCTCCCATGAAGCCGATCGGCCGGCGCGGAGCGGGCGACATCGAGCAGATGCGAGCGGCGTCCACCATCAGCTACCCCGACCGACTCGTGCAACCCGTTGCATTCGAGGATGCCGCTTCGCCACTGGTCTCCTCGCGCCGGGGCCACGCACCGATCGACGTCGAGATGCTGGATCGCGCTTTCGCCGAGCTCTGCACGATGAGTGACGCGGTGGTCGTGGAGGAAGCAGGTGGGTTGTTGGCGCCGATCACCGAGACCGAGAGCTTTGCGACGCTGTTCAGACGATGGGGCCTCGATATCGTGATCGTGTCGCCAAATGCAGTGGGAGCAGTCAGCCAGGTTCTCATGAACACGCAGATCGTACGCGAGCACGGGCTGCGTGTGCGAGCTGTGGTGTTGACGACGCTCTCGAGGGCGCGGGGCGGCACTGCGGAACGCACCAATCAGGCACTACTCAAGGAATTGCTGCTGACAGTTCCGGTGGTGAGCTTCCCCTACGTCGAATCGCCCGCCGATCCACGGCAGCTCATGGCGCTGGCTCGCGAGCTGTCGGCGAGTCCAACCATCGCGCGGCCCGCCTGAGCGCTGGCCGCGGCCGGCTCACCGAGCGACCACCGGTGACCGATCAGCATGCTTCTCCGTCCTTTGGAGATGATGGCTAGAACAGATTCCAGAGGCCACCTCTACGGCTCGGCTTCTCCGCAGATGATCCGCGTATCACGTGTCATACTGCTCTTCGCGATCGCATACGCGGTGATCGTGTTCGCGATCGGCGTGGTTCCGCTCAACATGCTGTTTCGCAAATTGCTCGGCGCCAGCATCATGCCGGCAATCTGGCGCACCGCCATGATCCGTCTCGTGCAGCGTACGGCGGTCGCAGCGATAGCGTGCTGGCTTGCGCTGATGATCTCGGGAAGAGTCCGCGGACGTCTTACCGGAAAGGGGATGCTCGCTCTCGGCGCTGCAATGTCTGGTGCACTGGCTGGCGCGCTGGATGTGGGACTTCAAAAACTGTGGACGTCGTATCTCGTGAAGGCAGCCCAGGCGGGTCTGGGCTGGGGCGTCGTGCTGTCATGCACCATTACCGCCGTAGTCGCTATCGCCGTGACGCTGCTGTTCATCACACGCAGTACGAGGCTGGTCCCCGCGGAGCGTTAGCGAAGGGCGAAGAGTCAGGCGCTTTACCCCGGTGATCCTGGCCGTGGCCGGCAGCAATCTCGCGATCCCGGGCTTGACGATTCATAAGCGGCGACTTATCATTTGGCCATGCAGAACAACGCTGCGGTCGAGAACCGGATCTTCCAGGCGCTGGCGGACCCCAGCCGTCGAGCGATCTTCGAGTCGCTGACACGCGGCGAAGCGGCAGTGAAGGACCTCACCGCGCGCTTCGACATCTCGCAACCGGCGGTCTCGCAGCACCTCGCCGCCTTGAAGGAGGCCGGGCTGGTGAACGGCCGCCGCGAGGGACGCTGCGTCTACTACAGGGTGGATCCGCACGGAATGAAGCCGCTCATCGATTGGATCGCGCACTATCGCGCCTTCTGGACAGAGCACGTCGATCGCCTGGAACGACTGCTAGAAAAGATGGACCGATGACTTTCATCGACACCACGGCGCAATCCCAGACCGAATCCGTTTCGTTCGAATTCGATTTGCCCCATCTGCCCGGGAAGGTGTGGCGGGCGCTCACCGATCCTTCACTGCTCTCGGAGTGGTTGCTGCCCGTTGTGGGGTTCGCGCTCGAGCCTGGTGCCGAGTTCGCGTTCAGAGCTCCGCCACAACCCGGTTGGGACGGCAGCGTGCACTGTCGAATCCTCGAAAGCGAAGCGCACCGGAAGCTCAGCTACGCGTGGGTTGTCGGTGATCTCGACACAGTCGTGACCTTCACGCTCACGCCTGCTGCCTCGGGAACGCGCGTCACGCTCGTGCAGTCAGGGTTCAAGTCGACTCAGAAGCGAAACTTCAACGGTGCACGTTACGGCTGGAAGATGATGGCAGGAAGACTCGAAGATCTGCTGGCGAGGATCCCGGAGTAGGCCGGTACGATCCGAACCCGGCATCATCGGAGCCGAGGCAGTATCAACAGGATACCAAACAGGGAGAGAAAGCCATGCGCATCAAGTGGACAACGCTGTACGTCGACGATCAGGACAGGGCTCTTCAGTTCTACACCGACACGCTCGGCTTTCAGAAAAAGGCCGACTTCTCCCAGGGCAACTACCGCTGGCTCACGGTTGTCTCGCCGGATGACCCGAACGGCACGGAGCTGGTGCTGGAGTCCAATGCCAACCCCGCAGGCAAGGCGTACCAGGAAGCGGTGCGTGCGCAGGGCCGACCAGCGGCCCAGTTCCTCGTGAACGACGTGCAGGCGGAGCACGATCGACTGGTGGGCAAGGGTGTGAAGTTCACAGTGCCGGTCACGTCAACGACGGGTTCGATCATCGCGGTGCTGGACGACAGCTGCGGCAATCTGATCCAGCTCGTGAAACTCACGTGGGGTTAGGATCCAGACCGCTGCGCTCGAGTGATCGACTAATCGAAATGGCGCGCATTCCGGCGATGACGCGGGGCTGCATCGACACACACATGAGGGCATGTGTTATGCACGATTTTTCCGCGGCACTTCTACACGCAAACAGGAGGGCACGATGCCACGGGGCGACAAATCTGCATACACGGACAAGCAGAAAAGACAGGCCGAGCACATCGAACAGGGTTACGAGTCGCGCGGTGTTCCGGAGAAGGAATCGGAGCGGCGCGCATGGGCGACGGAAAACGCGATAAGCCACGGCGGGAGAAAAGCCGGTGGATCCGGACGCGACAGAAGCGAGAATCGCGAGCCGGAACGAAAGGGCGGCCACTCCGAGAGTCATGCGGAGAGAAGCAAGGCTGCCAGGAAGGGCTGGGAGACTCGCAGACACGGCCACTGATCGACCCGGCCGAACCGACTGCCGACGCGATACTGCGGCGCTACTTACTCCAGCGCTTTTCCGTCTCCTCGAGTTCTACACGCAGTCTCGAATAACTATCGTATCTGGCTGCGCTCACCGCCCCGGATTGAACGGCCGCGATGACCGCGCAGCCAGGTTCCGATAGATGTGAACAGTTCCCGAAGCGGCATTCGTGGATGAAAGGCCGGAATTCCGGAAAGCAGTCGGGCAGGTCCACAGGGTCTAGCCCCCACACGCCGACCTCGCGCAGTCCGGGAGTGTCGGCGACGTAGCCACCAGCCGGAAGCGGATGCATCACGGCGCCAACGGTGGTGTGGCGTCCCTTGTTCACCGATTCGCTGATCGCGCCGACTCGCAGGTTGAGGCCGGGGTACAGCGAATTCATCAGCGACGACTTGCCGACTCCCGATGGACCGCTCAGCGCGCTCGTCCTTCCATCGAACACGGCATGCAGCTCCGCGATTCCGGTCCTCCGGATCGCGCTCGTGAGGTGGAGCGGATATCCGGCGGCCTCGTAGTCGCCGAAGCGCACGCGGATCTCTTCCTCGTCTACAAGGTCGGTCTTGTTGATGACCACACGTGCAGCCAGGGAGTTGGCTTCGGCTATCACGAGAAAGCGATCCAGCATTCGCGGGTGCGGCTCGGGGTTGGCCGCGGCAAACACTACAATTACCTGATCCAGATTCGCAACGACGACACGCTCGCCTGCCCGCCCGCCCGGTTCACGCCGTGCGAGCTGCGAGGTGCGCGGAAGAATCTCGGTGATCATCCATCCGTCGCCACGCTCGCCCTCGATGACCCTGACGTTGTCGCCGACCGAAAGCTTCACGCCTGAATCGCTCACCAGCTTGAGACGGCCACGCAACGAGGCGTCGTGCATCTCGCCGGTGCTCGTGCGCACCTGCCACACTCCGCCGGTGCCCGACAGAACACGGCCGAGGTGGGATGGTCCCTCGACGCTTCGTGGTGTCCCCGTCACGAATCTCGCATGACGTCGTACCACGGCCGCTCTGGCGTCTGTGCACGTGTGATCAGATCATCGAGGGTGCGTTTCGCGTCGCTCAACCGCATTGCACCGAGTGTGGTGCGCGCGGCGTCCTCGGTCTCGCCGAAGGCGATGTAGTCGGTTTCGAGATGGCCGGCGGCGGATGGATCGCCGCGGCGCCAGTGTACGAACAGCAGATATGCGCCGAACCGTCCAGCCGGTTCGCGCACTTCGTCGACGACGATGTCCACGCTGTACGACGCGCCGTCCCTGCCCTCGAACGCGGCCGGCCGGGAATGCACTGCCCGGTAGCCGCCAACCGTGTTGGCGTCACCGGCGTCATGATCGGCGGGAAGAAATCGGCCCATAGGGGGCTCAGTGGCGGCTCAACGTCGGCCGCGCACCATCTCCTTGACGATGTTGCCGGTCATGAACGCGACATTGGCGGGACGCTCTGCGAGCCGGCGCATGAGGTAAGGATACCACTGGGTACCGAACGGGACATAGCACCGCATTCTCCAGCCCTCGCGGACGATCTTCTCCTGCAGATCGCGGCGAACCCCGTACAGCATCTGGAATTCGAAGCGATCGGGCTTGATGTCGTTCTCGCGTGCAAACTGCTTCACCTTCTCGATTATGACTTCATCGTGCGTGGCGATACCGGGATAGGTACCGTGCAGGATGAGACTTTGCATGCACGTGATGTAATTCGCGTCCACATCTCGCTTTTCGGGAAACGCGACGCTCGCCGGTTCCTTGTACGCACCCTTGCATATGCGCACGCGAGCACCGAGCGCATTCATGTGCTCGACGTCGGCCTGTGTTCGATACAGATAGCTCTGAAGCACTACTCCGACAGTACCGCGGAATTCCGGATACAGGCGATTCTCGAACAACTCGAGCGTCTTCTGTGTGTAGTTGCTCGCTTCCATGTCGAGCCTGACGAAACTGCCGTACTTGCGCGCCCGTTCGAGTACGTCGCCCATTATCGAGACGCACAACTCTTCGGAAACGTCCAGGCCCATCGCGGTGAGTTTGACGCTCACATTCGCATCGAGCTTCTCACGCGCGATGCGATCGAGAATCTTCAGGTACTCGGCGCCGGCAGCTCGCGCCTCGGCTTCGTTGTGAACGCTCTCGCCGAGCAGGTCGAGCGAAGCTGTGATTCCGCGGCCGTTGAGCTCCCGAACCGCGGGAACCGCGGTCTCGAGCGTCTCGCCAGCGACGAAGCGGGAGGCGAACCCCTTGGCCAGGCGATTTGTCTTGACGAACTTGAAAACTCGCGGCTGGTTGGAAAGATAGAGCAGTGCGTTTCGGATCATCTTACTTGTATAAGCGGATTACTGGGAACGGTTTGCCGGTTGCGATCGACGTGTCGAAGAAATTCCAGTCGACGAGTCCGTCATCGGACTCCGGCTCCAAAAGATAAGCGGCGAGCGGGCCAAAGCGCCCTGTTGCCGGTACGACCACGTATCCGCCGGCGGGAACGTCGCGTGCGGATGGCGTACTCCACGTTCCGGTCACACGAGTTTCCCGGTGGCCCTGGAACGGGCGCGCCGCCGTGATGACTGAATCGACTGTGAATACCGACAACCGATTGCCCGTCCCGCTGGGCGAGAACGGTTCGACGCTGAGTCCGTGGAGCTTCAGGAGCGCGACGATCCTGGCGTCGTTCGGGACCAGATACGCATCCGGATGACGCACTTCGAGTGTCGGCTCGAAACGATCATACACCGGCATCACCTGCGTGATGAAGCGGCCAGTACGCCGTATACCCTTGGGAACGCCGGCCTGCGTCAGCGTCGAATCACCAGTCCGCGTCAGAACCTCGAAGGGAATTGGCGCATCGAACGGCTTGGTGGTCATCCGGGAGCGGATCGGAACGTTGGCTTCCTGAACGTTGTCGGCCGTGGATCTGATCTGCTCGAGCTGCGCCGCATGTCTCGCTGTGGCCGACAGAATCTCCTGAACGAACGCGTAGGTCGAAGCGACGCGACGCTTGAACGGATCGTGCGAAAATGCTTCGCTCAGGATGGACACGCGGCCGCGCATTCCGTAGTAGTTGGTTCCGTAGCGCGGCGTGTGCTCGTAGGTGTACCAGCCGTCCTTCACCGTGTCGGTCAGCTGGGCCTGACCGTATTCGCGACCGAAGTTGCCGTAGTCGAACACCTCGAAGCCGCGGCCGTGCATGCGAGCGCGGATCTCGGGAAGGATCGTATCGCGTGTGAGACCGCCAGCGAAGCCCGGCGCATACGATGCCGGATTCAACGACGGCGAGTACGTCAGCGCGAACCCATGAAAGCTTCCGTCGGTTGTGTGGAGATCGACGTACACGTCCGGATCCCACTTGTCGAACATCGCGAGCGATGCGCGCGTTTCCGGTGCTTCGGCCTTCACGTAGTCGCGATTGAGATCGAGGCCCTGCCCTTGCGCTCGGGTGCCTACCAGCTCCGGTCCGTTCTGCTCTCTGCGATTCACCGCCTGATCGGCGAACTTCTCATTGCCGTCGGCGTTGTAGATCGGTACGGCAATCAGTACGAGCGAGTCGAGTACGTTGGGACCGCGCTGATATGTCAGATCACGCACGAGCCCGAGCAGTGCTTCCTTGCCCTCCACCTCGCCGGCGTGGATGTTCGCGTTGACGTACACGATCGGGCGACCGAGCTTGCGGGCTTCTTCGGGCGTCCTGACGACCGGCCGCGACGCGATCAGATAGGGGATGTCGCGTCCCTCCGTCGTCTTGCCGATCACTCCGTATGCCAACGGTGCGTTACGCGCGCGAAGCCCGTTGATGAACGCCATCACGTCGCCGTAGCTGGACGTCCTGTTGTAATCGGACGCCTCGGCGCGAGTCTGAGGCATCGGGTAGATCGGCCGCGATGGATCGATTCGCGCAGCGCACGCTACGCCGAACGAGGCGATGCTCACCGCGACGACGCCGCGGATGGAGGACGTGATGGTATGACTCATCTGGTGGGGTTGGCTGGTCAGTCCTGCGGGTAGAAGCGCGCGTTGGAGCGCGCCATCTGCAACAGGATGGATGCGGCTTCGAACCGCCCTGGAAACCTTACGTTCAGGTCGTCCAATTGCTGCAAGAACAGCTCGATCCCCATGGTGTCCATGTAACGGAATGGGCCGCCACGGAACGGGGGGAAGCCGATTCCGAATACTCCACCGACGTCGCCATCGCGCGGTGAGCGGATGATTCCTTCTTCAAGACAGCGCGCTGCTTCGTTGAGCATCGCGTAAACGGTGCGACGCTGAATGTCGTCTTCGGACATCTCCGTGCGCGTACGACCGGGTGCGAAGATCTCGTACACCGACTGGTCGACGCCACCCTTCTTTCCGGCTTCGTCGTAAATGTAGAATCCCTTCTTCGACTTGCGGCCGAAGCGTCCTGCGTCGATCACGCTGCGCAGCGATTCCGGTTGCGAGAGACGGGCGCCGAACTCGTCGAACATGATCTGGCCCACCTTGCCGGCAATGTCGAGCCCCACTTCATCGACGAGTGTTATGGGCCCTACGGGAAATCCGAAATCGACAAGTGCCTTGTCGATCGCCTCGATCGAAGCGCCCTCATCGAGCAGCCGTCCGGCTTCGCTTATGTACGGAGCGAGTATCCGGTTCACGAAGAAGCCCGGCGAGTCCTGCACGACGATGACAGTCTTGCCCAGCTTCTTGCCGTATGCGACAGCCGTTGCGGTCACCGAATCCGACGTACGCTCGGTAACGATCACTTCCAGCAACGGCATCCTGTCGACCGGAGAGAAGAAGTGCATGCCAAGCACGCGTTCGGGACGTCGCGACACTTCAGCGATTCGCGTCACGGGGAGGGTGCTCGTATTGGTAGCAAAGATCGCCTCCGGCTTGACGACGGCCTCGACCTCACGCAGCACCGCATGCTTCACATCCAGATCCTCGAATACAGCCTCGATCACCAGATCGACGTTCGCGAAGCCGGTATAATCGATCGTGCCGCTGACGAGCGACATGGTATCCGCGTACTGCATGCGCGTGATCTGCCGTTTGGTCAACCGTCCCTTCAGCACTTTGCTGATCGCGTTCAAACCCTTGCCGATGTGTGCCCAATCGGCGTCCTTCATTCGGACTATCGTTCCCTGCTGCACCGCTACACTCGCGATGCCGGCACCCATGAACCCGGAGCCGATTATTCCGATCTTCTGAATGTTGAGTGCGGCGGCGGTGTGACCTGGGGGAAGTCCACTGTCCTTCTTGAGCGCGGTCGTGGCGAAGAAGAGGAAGATGAGCTGCTTTGACACGTCGGTCGCGGCCATCTCGCCGAACAGTCGCGCCTCCTCGCGCAGACCAGCCGGCATTCCCCTGTTCATTCCGGCTTCGACAGCGTCGATCGCCGCCAGCGGCGCGGGGAAATTGCCGTGCGTCTTCTTTTCCGTCTCCTCGCGCGCCTTCCTGAACACGACGCTGCGACCGACGGGATTCGCATCCAGCAGCAATCCGGATGCGCCGCGCGAGCGCGACGCGCGCTTGAGTCGTCCTTCGCCCAGCGCCCTGGCCCGATCGATCGCGATGCGACGCAGGATTGCAGGATGCACCATCTCATCCACGAGTCCGGTCTGCAACGCCTTCTTCGCGCGCACGTTCTTGCTCGTGAGAATCATGTCCAGCGCGGCACGGGCTCCGATCAGACGCGGCAGGCGCTGCGTGCCGCCTGCACCGGGGATCAATCCGAGCTGCACTTCGGGCAACGCGAGAATCGTTTTGGGGTCATCGGTCGCGATGCGCCATCTGCATGCGAGCGACGCTTCCAATCCGCCGCCGAGACACGCTCCGTGAATCGCCGCAACGAACGGAACGCGCGACTTTTCAAAATGCTCGACGAGTGCCTGTCCGTCGCGACTCAGGCGCTCGGCGTCCTCCGCATCGCGCAGTTGCGTGAACTCTTCGATGTCTGCGCCGGCGATGAAAGTATCAGGCTTTCCACTGATCAGGACTGCGCCCTTCACCGTGTCGTCGCGATCGATGCGATCGAACAATTCGACGAACGCATCGCGCATGCCGCGCGTGATCTTGTTCACCGGCTCGCCGACCAGGTCGATGGTCAGGATCGCGATGCCATCTTCGATTTCCATGGTCACTGGAGCCTGATACCGACCATTCGCGACCGGAGTATTCATGCGAGGCTCCGTCATACGTCGCGCTCCAGCACCATCGCGAAGCCAAGGCCGCCGGCTGCGCAAACCGTCATGAGACCATACTGCGCATCGCGACGGCCCATCTCGTTCAGCAACGTCGTAGTGATGCGCGCGCCGGTCGCGCCGAAAGGATGGCCGAGCGCGATCGAGCCGCCCATGACGTTCAAGCGCGCGCGATCGACTTCACCGACTGGATGCTCGAAGCCGGCGCGATGTGCCCACTCCAGCGACTCGAACCCCTTGAGATTGCATAGAACCTGCGCCGCGAACGCCTCGTGCATCTCGACGAGATCCATGTCGGCAAGTGTGAGCCCCGCCCGGTGCAACGCAACCGGTGCAGCAAGCACCGGGCCCATCAAGAGCTGTTCGCCGGGATCGAGCGCGGAGTATGCGTACGATTTGATGTAGCCGAGTGGCTCGTAGCCGAGCGACTTTGCCTTCGCCTCGCTCATGAGAAGGACGCATGCACCACCATCCGTCAGCGGCGACGAGTTGCCGGCGGTGACGGAGCCGTAACGCCTGTCGAAGACAGGTTTCAGCGCAGCGAGCTTTTCGTACGATGTGTCTTCACGTATGCCGTTGTCGGTCTTCACGACAGCGTCGTACTGCGGCGGCACCAGCACGGGCGAGATCTCGGCGGTCAGCCGACCGTCAGCGGTGCCGGCAGCTGCAAGCCTGTGCGAGCGGAGCGCGAAGTGATCCTGATCCTCGCGTGAGATGTCGTTGATCTTCGCCATCTTCTCGGCGCTCTCGCCCATCGTCTCGCCGGTCGTTGGCTCCGCGATCGCCGGAGTGATGGGAACCAGATCCCTGGGCCGGATCCGGGAGAGTGCGCCGATGCGGCCGGTAAGCGATTTGGCGCGCGAAGCCGCGACCAGAGCATCCGCGAAGCCGCGCGAATGCAGAACCGGCACGTTGGAGAGCGATTCGGCTCCGCCGGCGATTATCACGTCGTGATGGCCCAGCGCTATCTGATCAGCAGCGTCGGTTATCGCCTGGTTCGCCGACGCGCAAGCGCGGCTCACGCTGTAGGCCTGCACGCCCTTGGGCAACATTGGCATCAGCGAGACTTCGCGCGCAATGTTCGGTGCCAGAACATTTGGAACCACCGTGCCGAATATCAGCGCTTCGACCTCGGTCCCGCTCAGATTGGACCGCTGGAGCAGCTCGTTAACGCACAGCTTGCCGAGTTCGATCGCGGAGAGGCTCTTGAACACAGTGCCGGAGCGTGCGAACGGCGTTCTCACGCCCGCCACAACCGCGACGCGGCGCCCGTTTCCAAAGGTCGGCATTGCTTGAACTTAGACAGCAGGAGCGCGTTGTGCTACCGAGCAGCCGCCCGGATGGCCGCCTGCCCTCCGAGTCCGTTCGGCATTGCCATAGATGCTGACTCGCGTCTGCTCGCAACTCTGCGCAATTCCCCTGCAAGTCCGGGATTCCGGGCACAAAAAAAGCCGCCCATCGGACGGCGAAGCTCAGCCTGGTTCGACTCAGTTCAGTACCGAGTCCGGATTCTGTGAATCATCGAAGGCGAATACGCGCCTTGCACCCTTCCACCAGCTGCTCCTGGTGTTTGCCAGGGTTTCGACCTTCACTCGGGAACCCGGCGTTGGCGCATGCACGTAACGGCCATCACCTATATAGATGCCGATGTGCGAGATACGCTTGCCGTGGCCAAAAGTAAGGAGGTCGCCGGGCTTGAGCGACGCGATGTCGCGCTCGATCTTCTTGCCGACCAGCGCCTGCTCGCGCGACGTCCGTGGAAGCTTCGCCCCGAAATGTTCCATCACGTACTGTACGAGCCCGCTGCAATCGAAACCCGAGGACGGCGATTCGGCGCCGCGCTTGTACTTGATCCCGAGCTGCGCACGCGACAGGGCAACTATCGAATCCCGGAGCGCATGAATCGAGCTGCTGAGCTGCCGGAATGGCCTGGGCTCCGGAACGGGCTTTGGCCGCGTGATTGTTACAGCCTGGGCGCCCGCCGACGACACAAATAGAGCGCCGGCAAGAACCGCGACGCTCATAAGATTTGTGATACGGCTCCTGCCGTGGCTGTTTTTCATGCTCGGTCAAGCTAAAGATCGGCACTTCATGCTGCAACCGCGAAAAGAAACCGACAATCAGCCGACGAGCATCATATTAGTGATATCTGGCTGCGGGGATCGTGACGTGACCTTTGACGTCACGGTACTCGATCGACCCGTTACCGTTGGCCCGGACGACCAGATTGCCGCCGATTCCGCGGGCTGCGACCTCTCCTGACGACTTGGAGCCCACCGTCACGTCGCCGCCTATGCTGGACAGCTGGATCTCTCCTGACCCGTCCTGCGGGATTCCGACCGAGCCGGCGATGTTGTTCAAATAGATGGCGCCCCCGCCATCCACGATGTGGACGTCCCCATAGACATTGGCTACGACCATGTCGCCGCCGCCGTCCGTTATGTCGAGCCTGCCGCCCACCGTATCTATGTCCAGGCCACCGTCGCCGTGCCTCAGGCGCATCGTCCCCACGTTGCGGAAGGTGGACTCGCCCGTGGTGTCTACCACGTCAAGGGCCAGCGATGGCGGCAGCTGAATCGTGAGATCGAGTGACGCGGTGACTCCGGGATCGTGGCGCGAAGGCGGGAGAATCGCGGAGACGAGGATCGTGTCGCCCGTCCTTCGGCTTGCTATCCGGATTCCGTTGAGGGTCGCGACTGTCGCTGCGTGCGCGGTCCCGGTGACGAGGACTTCCGTCGCCGAACTCACTCCCTGAACCTTGAGATTGCCCGCGCCCGCGTTCAGCACGAGCACGGTTGCTCCCGCAGCCGGAACGTGCACGGTGCGCGTTGCAGTCTGCTCCATTCGGCGCAGCGTGCATCCAACCAACAGCACAATGGCGATACCAACGCCAAGCCTGGCCACCCGCACAGGCACCGCGGTCACGCTGAACGGAGAGTCATAAGCCTCGGCAACTCGAAACGGTACTCGGTAATTACGCCGCAGCGAGCGCAAGCGCTGTCGCACCCCATGCGAGAGCCGTCGGAGCCCCTCTGACGAGTCTCCGCGCAGGGCGAGGTGGAGTACCCTTCGATTGAAGCACAAGTTCACTCTGAAGGATTCCAGAGGGACGTGCGCCGGTGCCGCCAGCATCGGCGGCACGCGTGCGTCCTACATATCGTGGATGGTCTTTATGGCGGTCACCTTGAGGTGCCGCACGGAGGTCGGGAGCCGCAGGATCGTCGTCTCTCCCAGCTTCTTGCCTACCAGAGATCTGCCAATCGGTGACGACATCGACACGTGGCCTTCCTCGAAGTCACCATCGCCAAAGACGAGGCTGTAGACCTCTGTCTTGCCGTTCTTCTCGTCCTCCACCGTGACTTCGGAGCCGAGTCCGACGGCATCGCGCGCGATCTGTGAGACATCGATCTGCGACAGCTTGGACAGACGCTGACGCAGCTGCCCCAGACGTGCCTGAACGAATTGCTGACGCTCGAGGGCGGCCTTGTACTCCGAATTCTCACGCAGGTCGCCGAGCTCGACGGCCTTACGGATCTCGTTCGGCAATACAACGTTCAACTCGTGCTGCAGCTTCTCGACCTCTGCGCCGAGCTTGAGCTTGAGCTCTTCGATCATGGGAGCCTCGATGCGACGATGCCTGATGTGAGAGGGGGAGGCAAAAAAATGAACGCCCGGCCGGGGGGTCGGGCGAACGGATGATTCGTGGAAGTTATCCGGCCGCGCTGGAAGGCGCAATCCGACGCGGGTCGGACGTGCAGGTCTGCACCGGGTAATATCCGATTGGCTATCTTGATCCAGCTGTCATGACTGGCTCTCCTTCTTCATCGAATGGTGCGGCGATCGCCGCCGCCGCTACTGGACCAACGCTGAGCGAGCGTGAGCGTGTGGTGGATCTGCTGCAGCTTCGATTCGCCGACGACCATCTCTCGCTGGATGAGTTCGAGCGGCGCGTGGCCGCGGCGTACCAGACGAGAACGGCGGCCGAGCTGGACGATCTGGTGGCCGATCTCAAGCCGGCAACGACGTTGCCAGCCGTTCCGGAGCACGGACGAATCTCGGCGAAGTTCAGCAATTACGAGCGCAACGGTCCGATGACCATTCCGCGCGAGCTCGAGATCGCCTCGGTCTTCGGTAACGTGGAGATGGACATGACCGACGCGACCTTCGCATCCGGCGTTACGGAGATTCGGATATCGGCCGTGCTGGGCAACGTGGAGCTGACGCTTCCCGTCGGCATCAGGGTCGAATGCGTGGGCGATGCCCTGCTCGGCAATTTCGACTGCAAGGCGGCGATGATTGCAGGCTACCCCACCGACGCCGATCGCGTGGTGCGGATCAGCGGACG
>Ga0207678_10001206_pt1 | contig 23747 bp, 26 predicted proteins | sample KBSC63metaG_FD_184319 | JGI IMG/M metagenome (GOLD analysis project Ga0207678, IMG submission 184319) | Corn rhizosphere microbial communities from Kellogg Biological Station, Michigan, USA - KBS C6-3 metaG (SPAdes) (version 2) | ecosystem: Host-associated > Plants > Roots > Rhizosphere > Soil ... | reverse complement strand
CGCGGGCGATTGTGAGGAGGGACACGCTGCCGGCGGCGGGCGGCTACGCGCGGCGCCGCGCCGCGCGGATCGTGCCCGCGTACTACGCCTGCGGCAGCGTGTCCCTCCTCACAATCGCCCGCGCATACGCCCGGTACAACAGGAAGCCGGACAACACGAAGAACAGGATCAACCCGACATTCAGCGAGAACAGGACGTGGTCTTGGAGCGCATGGCGCGCCCCGTGTGGCCGGTTGTCCCGATAGAGCCACACGTGGAACATGAGCACCCCCAGCGCGGCCAGACCCCGCACGCCGTCGATCGCGGCGCGGTGCGGCGTGGGCGAGGCTTGCCGGTGCCCGCAACGGTCACCGTCCGTGTTGGCTGCGGGGTGGCATCGGGGACTTGGACCGGAACTTGATCTTGTAGCGGTGCGTGACGACGCGGTGCTCACGAACGGGGGCGTGCCCCGAAGACGTGAAATCGCCTCAGGAACGCCGGCCGGGCCCGGACGGCTCATCGCGTGACCCCGTCCGGCCCACGCGCGCAGCCGCGCTCCCGGGGTCGATTTGGACGGCGTTCAGCAGACGTGAATTTTGCTCACATCTGCACAAGGAGCGCTCCCGGGACGCCCGGCGGCGGTCCGCCGTTGCCGATTCGTTGCCGAAGATCGCCCGGACAGTCGCCGGGGAGCCGCGGGTCAGGAGCCCTGGCGCTGCCCGAAGAGGGTCACCCCGACCGGGGGCAGGCCGACGACGCTCGCCATCACCTGGCAGAAGGCCTGCCCGTGGGCCAGCAGCCCGGCGTCCGTCGGCGTCCACGACGCCCGCAGCTCGAGGTCGTCGGTGCGAGCGGGCCCGGAGATGTCGCCGAAGCGGGCCGACGACGTCTCGGTCACCGTGCCGCCCAGCGCCTTCCAGCTCGCTCCGGACACTTCCAGCGCGTCGGTCAGCCACGACCAGCCGACCGCCGGCAGGAACGGGTCCGTCGCCAGTTCGCGGTCCAGCTCCGCGCGCACGTACATGACGAGGCGCAGCACGCCGTCCCAGCCGTCCTGGCCGTCCGGGTCGTGCAGCAGGACCAGCCGTCCCGAGGCCAGCACGTCGGCGGGCCCGGACACCTCGCAGCTGACCGCGTACGACCACGGCGCGAGCCGCTGCGGCGGGCGCATCGGCTCCAGCAGCACCTCCCGGCGGGGCCGGACGGACTGCAGCGCCGCGACTGCTTCGCGGAAGAGTTCGGGCACTGGCGTCATCGCGGTCACGCTTCGACTTTAGGGCGGGCACGGCCCGTTGCGGGCGCAGGCGCGCCGAGAGAACGGCCTGCCCGGGCTCGTGGCACGATTGACGGCGATGCCTCAGACCACGCCCCTGCCGCGCCAGGCCGCCCCGGCCGCCCGCCGCGAGCTGCCCGAAGCCCCGTTCCTGGCCGCCGCTCGCGGCGAACGCCCGGCCCGCACGCCCGTCTGGTTCATGCGCCAGGCCGGCCGCTCGCTGCCCGAGTACCGCGCGCTGCGCGAGGGCGTGCCGATGCTCGACTCCTGTTTCGATCCGGAGATGCTCGCCGAGATCACGCTGCAGCCGGTCCGCCGCCACGGCGTCGACGCGGCCATCCTGTACAGCGACATCGTGGTGCCGCTCAAGGCCGCCGGGGTCGACCTCGACATCGTGCCCGGCACCGGCCCGGTGGTCGCGACGCCGGTGCGCGACCTCACGGGAGTGAAAGCGCTGCCGGAGCTGGAAAGCGACCAGGTCTCGAAGGTCGCGGACGGCGTCAAGCTGCTGGTCGAGCGGCTGGGCGAGACGCCGCTGATCGGCTTCGCGGGCGCGCCGTTCACGCTGGCCAGCTACCTGATCGAGGGCGGCCCGAGCCGCAACCACGAGCACACCAAGGCGCTGATGCACTCGTCGCCGGACGTCTGGCACGAGCTGGCCGGGCGGCTGGCCGACGTCGCACTGACGTTCCTGCGCGCCCAGCTCGACGCCGGCGTCGACGCGGTCCAGCTGTTCGACTCCTGGGCGGGCGCGCTGTCCGAGCGCGACTACCGCGAGTTCGTCCTGCCGCACTCGGCGAAGGTCCTCGCGGGCGTCGCGGAGTACGGCGTGCCGCGGATCCACTTCGGCGTCGGCACCGGCGAGCTCCTGGCCGCGATGCGCGACGCGGGCGCCGACGTCGTCGGCGTCGACTGGCGGATCCCGCTGGACGAAGCCGTGCGGCGCCTGGGCGGTAGCGCGATCGTGCAGGGCAACCTCGACCCGGCGCTGCTGCACGCTTCCTGGCCGGTGCTGGAGGCCGAGGTCCGGCGGATCGTCGAAGAGGGCAGGGCGGCCGACGGCCACATCTTCAACCTCGGCCACGGCGTGCTGCCCGGGGTCGACCCGGACGTGCTGACCCGCGTGGTCGGGCTGGTGCACGAGCTGTGAAGCGCGTCGCGGTCGTCGGCGGCGGCGTTTCCGGGCTGACCGCGGCGTACCGGCTGCGGCGGTTGCTCGGCCCGGAGGCCGAGATCACCGTCTTCGAGAAGACGACGGCGCCGGGCGGGAAGCTGCGCACCGCCGAGCTCGCCGGGGTGCCCTACGACGTCGGCGCCGAGGCGTTCCTCGTCCGCCGTCCCGAGATGCTCGAGCTGGTCCGCGAGCTCGGGCTCGACGTCGTGAACCCCACGAAGGCCCGCGCGAAGATCCACGCGGGCGGCGCCGTCACCGGGCTGCCGCCGGGCACGGTCATGGGCGTGCCCGCGTCGGCGGAGTCGGTGGCCGGCGTGCTTTCCGAGGCGGGGCGTCAGGCGGTCGAGGCCGAGTCGTCGCTGCCCGAACTGCGGCTGCCGGGCGGGGACGTGCCGCTGGGGCCGCTGCTGCGCGAGCGCTTCGGCGACGAACTGGTGGACCGGCTGGTCGACCCGCTGCTCGGCGGCGTCTACGCGGGCGGCGCCGACGGCCTCGGCCTGCGCGCGACCATGCCCGGCCTGGCCACCGCACTGGCGGCGGGCGCGGGTTCGCTGACCGCGGCGGCCGCCGCGCAGCTGCCGGCGAACCCGTCGACGGCGCCGGTGTTCGGCACCGTCCCGGGCGGCCTCGGCACGGTGATCGACCGGCTCACCACGGCGTCCGGTGCCGAGCTGAGGACCGGCCTGCCGGTGTGCGAAATCGAACGGCACGGCGCCGGCTGGCGGCTGCGCATCGGTGCGGCGCCGACCGCGCACGCGCCCGCGGACAACACCTTCGAAGCCGACGCGGTGGTCCTCGCGGTCCCCGCGCCCTCGGCCCGCCGGCTCCTGGCCGACCTCGTCCCGGCCGCCTCGGCGGCGTTCGGCGAGGTCGAGCTGGCGTCGATGGCGGTCGTGGCGCTGGCCCTGCCGCCCGGCACCCCGCTCCCGGAAGCGTCCGGCATCCTGATCGGCGCCGGCGAGCGCGACGCCTCGGGCAAGCCGTACGCGGCGAAGGCGTTCACGTTCTCTTCGCGCAAGTGGGCCCACTTCGGCACCGGCCCGGTGCTGGTCCGCGGGTCGGTCGGCCGGTTCGGCGAGCCGGGCGCGCTGCGGGCCGACGACGTCGAGCTGGTCCGCGTGGTCCGCGACGACCTCGCCCGGCTGACGGGGGTGACGGCGGCGCCGGTGGAAACGCTGGTGACGCGGTGGGGCGGCGGGCTGCCGCAGTACGGCACCGGCCACCTCGAACGCGTCGAGCGGATCGAGAAGGCGGTGGCGGGGGTGCCGGGCCTGGCGGTCGCCGGGGCGACCCTGCACGGCGTCGGACTGCCGGCGTGCGTGGCGACCGCGGAGGCGGCGGCGCAGCGGATCGCGGCCCACTTGTCTTCGTGAGTGCTCTCACCTGACCCGTGGCAGCGGCCGGGCCACCGCGGTGACAGGATGGAGCCATGGCGCGGGTCAACTACAACGAGCTCAACGACACCATCCGCTACACCACCTGGTCGGTCTTCCGGATCGAGCCGGGGAAGCTGGGTGAGGACCGCGGGACGGCCGGCCGCGAGACGGCGGAGTACCTGGACGGCCTCGAGGCCAAAGGCGTGGTCGTCCGTGGTGTCTACGACCTGTCCGCGCTGCGCGCCGACGCCGACTTCATGATCTGGTGGCACGCCGAGGAGATCGAACAGATCCAGGCCGCCTACGCCGGGTTCCGCCGGACACCGCTGGGCCGTGCGTCGACGCCGGTCTGGAGCCAGACCGCGCTGCACCGGCCCGCCGAGTTCAACAAGAGCCACATCCCGGCCTTCCTGGCCGGCGAAGAGGCGCGCAAGTACATCTGCGTCTACCCGTTCGTGCGGTCCTACGAGTGGTACCTGCTGCCGGACGCCGACCGCCGCAAGATGCTCGCCGACCACGGCAAGGAAGCCCGCGACTACCCGGACGTGCGCGCGAACACCGTCGCGTCGTTCGCGCTGGGCGACTACGAGTGGATCCTCGCCTTCGAGGCCGACGAGCTGCACCGGATCGTCGACCTGATGCGCCACCTGCGCGGCACCGAGGCGCGCCTGCACGTGCGCGAGGAGATCCCGTTCTACACCGGCACCCGCGTGCCGCCCGCCGAGCTCGTCGCGGCGCTTCCGTAGTGCGCGAGATCGTCGAGGACGTCTGGCACACCCTCACCGGGTCTTCGCCGGGGCCCTTCGAGCTGACCGGGGCCGAGGACGTCCTGCCGGGCCCGTACCGGGTGGCGGCGGCCGCGACGGCGTCGATCGCTGCGGCGACGCTGGCGGCCGGCGAGATGCTGCGGGTGCGCGGCATCGAGCCCGGCGTGGTCACGGCGGACACCCGGCACGCGGCGGCGGCGTTCCACAGCGAGCAGCTGCTGCGCGTGGACGGCGTGGCCGCGGAGCCGGTCTGGGCCCCGCTGTCGGGCGACTACCGCGCGGCCGACGGCTGGGTCCGGCTGCACTGCAACTACCCGCGTCACGAAGCGGCGGTGTGCTGGGGACTCGGCGTCCCCGGGGCCCGCGAGGCCGTCGAGAAGGCGGTCGCCGGCCGTCCCGCGCGCGAGGTCGAGCACGCCGTGGTGTCGGCCGGGGGAGCGGCGGCCGAGCTGCGGTCGCCGTCGGACTGGGCCGCGCATCCCCAGGGCGAGGCGGTGGCGTCGTTGCCGCTGGTTTCGCTGTCTCCGATCGCCGACGCGCCGAAGCGGACACTGTTCTACTCGGACCGGCCACTGGGCGGGATCCGGGTCCTGGAGCTGACCCACGTCCTGGCCGGCCCGGTGGCCGGCCGCGTCCTGGCCGCGCACGGCGCCGACGTCCTGCACGTCGGGGCGGCGCACCTGCCGCGGGTCGAGGCACTGGTGCGGGACACCGGCCAGGGCAAGCGCTCGACGTTCGTCGCGTTGGACACCGAGGGCGGCCGCGCCCGCCTGAAGAAGCTGATCAGCCGCGCCGACGTGCTGGTGCAGTCGTTCCGGCCGGGCGCGCTGGAGAAGATCGGCTTCGGCCCTTCGGAGCTGGCTTCGCTGCGGCCGGGCCTGGTGATCGCGGACCTGAGCGCCTACGGCTGGGAAGGCCCGTGGGCGCGGAGGCGCGGTTTCGACAGCCTGGTCCAGATGGCGAGCGGCCTGGCGTTCGGCTCGGAGACGCCGTCCCCGCTGCCGGTCCAGGCCCTGGACCACGCAACGGGCTGGCTCACCGCGGCGGCGGTGCTGACGGCCCTGCGTCGCCAGGTGGAAGACGGCGGCACCTGGCGGGCGCGGCTGTCCCTGGCCGGGACGGGCCGGTGGCTGGATTCGCTGGGCCGCAAGGACCCTGCTTCGGCCGACGTCGACTACGCCGACCTGATGGAGGAAGCGGACAGCGGCTACGGCCGGCTGACGCGGGTCCGGATGGCGGGTGGATTGCCGGGCGCTGAGCCGTTCTGGGAGTTCGGGACGCGGGAGCCGGGAGTCGACAAACCGACCTGGACCCCCTGAAGCAGATCCCACCCGCGTTTTTGGGCAGAGTTCCGGCGAAGTCGTGTCGTTGCGCTCGTTGGGCCGCCACCCCGACGCCGGCTTGTGACGACGGACGGGTGCCGGCTTTGGATCGGGGTGGTGGGGGAGGTCTGGGCGGGGTGCCGGTCCAGCGGCTGTGTGCCGGTCCTGCGGCTGCGTACCGTTCACGGCCGGCGAGGCACCGGGACCCCCTAAAGCAGATCCCACCCGCCCTGGGGGCCGGTCCCAGTTCCAGTCTACCGGTGGTGACCGACGAAAAGCCTGGTCAAGCCCAGGTTGTCCACAGCCGGGCGGGATTGTGGATCACCGGCGCCGGAGGCGGTCCACCAGGCGCCGCTTCGGCTTCGGCAGGTGGCCGCCGTCGATCAGCCACGTCACGAACTCGTCCGCGTACGCCCCCGATCGCTCGGCAGCCTTCTTCGGCCGCCCGGCGTTGAACTGCGCGAACAACGGCCCGTACCGCTCACCCAGCGCTTCCGCCAGCTCGGGCCGCTGATAGGCCAGCACCCGCCCGTGCTTCCGGCGCAACACCCCGGCCTCCACCCGCAGCCGGGCCGGGTCGAAACCGTCCGGTGCCGGACCGCCGGCCAGCAACGCCTGCAGCAGCTCCGCCTGGCGCCGAGCCAGCTCCTCGCGGCTCACCCCGCCACCGCCGTTCGCAATGCCGCCAGCTCCGCCGCCAGTTCGTCGTCGGTCGGGTAGTCGTCGTCGCGCTCCAGGAGCACGCCGGGCGGGTCCGTGCGGCGGCGCAGCTCCGTCAACAGCGACAACACCTCCGGCAGCACCGGGTGTGCGTGCGTGTCGTGGTACACGCCGTCGCGCTCGATGCCGCCCGCCATGTGGACGTACGCCAGCCGCTCCCACGGGATCCCGTCGAGGAAAGCGACCGGGTCCGTGCCGATGTTGCGGGCGTTGGCGTACAGGTTCGCGACGTCGATGATCAGCCGGCAGTCCGTCCGCTCGGCCAGCTCGGTGAGGAACTGCTCCTCGGTCAGCTCGGCGTCCGGCCAGTCGAGCACGGCGGCGATGTTCTCCAGCGCGAACGGGACGTCCACGATGGACTGGGCGAGCCGGACGTTCGCCACCAGCACGTCCAGCGCCTCGCGCGTGCGGGGGAGCGGCATCAGGTGCCCCGAGTCGAGGCCGCCCGCGCGTACGAAGCAGACGTGGTCGCTGACCAGCGGCGCGTCCAGGGCCCGCGCGATCTCCGCGAGGTGCTGGACGCGGCCGGTGTCCAGGGGCTCGGCGCCGCCGAGGGACAGCGAGACGGCGTGCGGCAGCACCGGCAGGCCGCGCTTGCGCAGCGCCACCAGCGTCTCCGGCAGGTGGTCGGCGTGCAGGTTCTCGGCCACGACCTCGACCCAGTCGACGCCCGGCAGCCGCGCGATGGACAGGTCGAGCTCGTGCCGCCAGCCGATCCCGATGCCCAGCTCATCCACCGCAACCCCCTCCGCCGCACCCGCCACCGCCACCGCACGAAGAGCCACTGCTGCACGAGGAGCCGCTGCTGCACGACGACCCGCCCGACGAGCCACCACCGCCGGCGGCGCCCGCGGACGGCATCAGCGCCGCGCTCAGCTCGTCGTCCGGGTACATCGCCCAGCCGCCCAGCGCGACGGCGGCGACCGCACCTCCGAGCAGCACGCCTCCGGCGAGCGCCCCGGCCGGCACCGGCCCGCTCGCCGCGGCGCGTGCTTGGCCGAGCACGCGGTGCCCGGCGGACGAGGGCCGGCGAGCACCGGTCTTCTTCAGCCCGACGACGCACGCCAGCGTCAGCACGGTCGCGACCACCACCAGGAAGAGCAGGATCCCGACCGGCCTGCCGAGCGAGATGCCGTTGACCAGCCGTGCGACCCCGAGCGCCAGCACGGCAAGCTGCAGGACCAGCCCGAACGTCCTGGCCGGCCGGTTCTCCGACGCCAGCAGGCCGCGCTGGTCCAGGCTGTCCACCAGGGACCGCATGGCCGCCGACCCGCGGACCTTCGCGCGGATCGTCGCGGTCGTCTTCAGCTGCGCGACGTCGGCGACCGCCCGCTCGAGCGGGTCGGCCGGCCACGCCCCGGCCTGGCTGATCTGCTTGTAGCTGTTCACCCGCAGCTGACCGCGTTCCACCAGCGCCGCGATCGCCGCGTCGACCGCGCGGTCGGCGCCGCCGGCCAGGTACGCCAGCTGGTAGACGGTCGGCGGCGGGCCCGGCTGCGCGCGGCCGGGCCGCCGGCCCCAGGCGCGGGCGACCCCGGTCACGACGAGCCGGACCAGCAGCACTGCGACGATCAACGTGACGTACAGGACCACGAAATCCGGTCCGGAAATGCCCCACGGGTCGGTCATCGCCCGTCTCCCCTCAGTGAGTCGCGGTTACCGTAGCTGTGAGACGCAAGCGCCCGCGTCGGCGTTTCAACCGCCGCAGCCCCCGCCGCCACCTCCTCCGCAGCCGCCGCCTCCACCGCCGCACGAGCTGCCGCCCCCGCCGCCACTGCTGCAGGAGCTGCCGCCGTAGTAGCCGACGTACCCGCCGCCACCGGCCGCCGCCCACCGGCTCCGGCGGCTGCGCGCGCGGGCGCGGCTGTCGGTGGGCGGGAGCACCGTGGCGCGGCTGACGGCCAGCCGGACGTCCTTGTCGGGGTGGCTGCCGAACCCGCCGGCCGCGACCGCCCCCGCCGGACCGGCCGTCAGCACGCCGGCGAGCTCGGCGGCCCCGATCGCGGCCCGCCCGGCGGCGGTGGCCTTGACCTCCGGCTTGCTGGAGGCGCGGATCGTCACGAAGACGGCGGCGACCGTGCCGAGCAGCAGCAGGCCCAGCAGGTAGCCGACCGGGTGCCCGGTGGAACTGCCATCGATCAGCCGGACCGCGCCGAGCACGAACAGGACCCAGTACGCGACGGTGGCGAGTACCCAGGTCGAGCGAACTTTCCGGGCGTCGACCAGCAGACCGCGGGCGATCAGCCCGTTCTCCATGGCGACCAGCGCCGGGTGGTGCCGCACCTCGCGGTGCACCGATTCGACGGTGGTGCCGGTCTTGCCGATCCGGACGAGCGCGGCCCGGCCCAGGTCGTCGGGCGCCGAACCCCGGACGCGGTGCACGCGGCCGGTGCCGTCCATCCGGATGATCTGGCGCTCCAGCAGGCGCGCGACGACGAACTCGCCGACGCGCGTGCGGCCGCCGGTGAGCAGCGCGAGCTCTTCGCCCCGATCCGGCGCGCCACCGCCGCGGCCGCGCCGCAGGGCGCCGAGCCGGAGCGCGGCGGCCAGCGCCGGCAGCAGCAGCAACCCCAGGTAGAGCCCCGCGAACACCGGTCCGGGAATACCCCAGGTGTCGGTCATGAGTCCGCCCTCCCTCGTCCGTGTGCGGAGACTACGTTCGAGGAAGGGCGGCGGGTTGCTCGCTTAAGGGAGATTTAGGCTGGCGGGTTTTACGGCTGGGGTACCAGTTTCAGCGAGATCGAGTTGATGCAGTAGCGCTGGTCGGTCGGGGTCGGGTAACCCTCGCCCTCGAAGACGTGCCCGAGGTGGCTGTGGCAGGAGCCGCAGAGCACCTCGATCCGCTTCATGCCCATGGCGCGGTCCTCGCGCAGCAGCACGGCGTCGGAGTCGGCCGGGTCGAAGAACGACGGCCAGCCGCAGTGGCTGTCGAACTTCGTGTCGCTGCGGAACAGCTCGGCACCGCAGGCGCGGCACTCGTAGACACCGGTGGTCTTGGTGTCGGTGTACTCACCGGTGAACGGCCGTTCGGTCCCCGCCTGGCGGAGCACGGCGAACTCGTCGGGGCTGAGCTGCGCCCGCCATTCCTGCTCGGACTTCACGACGCGCGGGGTCGCGCCGACAACGGGTTTCATACCTTTCACCCGATCCACGTTACGCCGCGAGCCAGGCGAGGGCGTGCACCACGATGTCCCATGCGGTCACGATCACGCCCAGCACGATGAGGACCACGATGAGAGCGGACACCCAGTACCGCAGCCCGCCGAGCCGGTTGCTGGAGTCGGCGAAGTCGGCCACGCCGTCCAGGGCGGCTTCGATGGTGAAGTTGGGGCCGCACCGCTCGATGCGGTCGAGGTGCTCGGCGAACGCGCGCGCCTCGGGGTCGTACGGGTCCAGGCCGACCAGGTCCTCGTGGAAGCGAGGATTCTGGCCCGGCAGCGTAGCTCCGTCGTCGGCCATGCCACCACGGTAGGCCATCCGCGCCGCTCAGCCCACCGGCGGCGCGTTACGTCTCAGTTGCCCGTGCCTGAGCCGACGTCGGCGTTCGCCTTGGTCTGGGCGTCGATGAGCAGCTGCCCTCCGGAGTTCACGATCCGGAACGAGTGCGACTCTTCGTGGTCCGGGAAGACCACGGTGGCGGTGATCGTCACCGCGCCGTCGTCGTTGTACGCGCCGCTCGCCCGCTTCGCACTGACCGACTTGAACTTGCTCCAGTACTGGGTGAAGGCGTCCTGGCTGCCGTAGACCTGCTGGGCCGCCGGTGTGAGCATCGTCCAGGAGGCCGCGGCCCCGCCGGGGAAGTCGTAGAACGCGATGACCCGCAGGCCGGCCGGGGAGAACTCGATCCGGCCGGACGTGGGCGTCTTGCCCAGGTCGGAGGAGACGTTCGAGTTGGTCGGGCTGTTGGTCTTGGACGAGCTCTGGCCCGACGTGGGCTGGTTGCCCGGCGACTGGGCGGTCTGGTTGCCGCCCGAACCGCCGTTGCCCGAGTTCAGGACCAGGAACACGATTACCGCGACCACGACGACCGCCGCGCCTGCCCCGGCGAACACCGCGTACTTGCGCTTGTTGTCCGGCTTGCTCGTGCCCGACGAGTACTGGGGAGCCCTGGCCGACGGGGCGGCCGCGGGCATCGGTCTGGGCGGGGTGTTCGGCGGGGCGGCCGGGGACCGCATCGGCATGAACGCCGCCGTCGGGCGGGGCGGGTTCGACGGTGTCTTGGCCGCCGGCTTGTTCGCCGGCACGGGCGTGCCGGCCGGCGGAGAAGAAGGGGCCTTGCCGACCGTGCGCTGCCACGGCGGCCGTTCGCCGTCCTCGGTGGCCGCGGGTGCGGCGGGCTTGCGGCCCGCGCCGCCGGAGAGCAGCGGCGGTGACGCCAGCTGGCCGCCGGGCTCGGTGCGGGCCAGCGCGGCCAGCCGCTCGCGGGCTTCGGCCATGCTCGGCCGCTCGCCCGGCTCGCTGCGCAGCAGGCTCATCAGCAGCGCGGTGGCCGCGCCCGCCTGCACCGGCGGGTTGATCTGGCCGTTCGCCGCCGCGTAGAGCAGCGCGAGCTGGTTGGTCGTGTTGCCGTACGGCGTGGTGCCCTCGATCGCCTGGTAGAGGGTCGCGCCGAGGGCGAAGACGTCGGAGCTGGGCACCGGGTCGGCCCCGCGGGCCAGTTCGGGTGCCAGGTAGGCGGGCGTGCCGCCGATCAGGCCGGTCGCCGTCAGCGTCATGTCGCCGGCCGCGCGGGAGATGCCGAAGTCGGTGATCTTCGCGGTGCCGGTCTCGTCGATCAGGATGTTGCCCGGCTTGACGTCGCGGTGCACGATCCCGGCGCGGTGCGCGGCCACCAGCGCGGACGCGACCTGCTCGCCGATCCGGGCGATCCGGCCGAGCGGGAGCGTGCCCTCCTCGGCGAGGATCGTGGAGAGGCTGGGCCCGTTCAGGTACTCCATCACCAGGCACGGGTCGCCGTTGTGCTCGGCGATGTCGAACACCACGATCGCGTTCGGGTGCTGGAACCGGGCCGCGTTCTTCGCCTCGCGCATCGCGCGCTGGCGCATGTTGTCGCGTTCGGTCTCGGAGACACCCGGCTGCGGCAGGATCTGCTTGACCGCGACGTCGCGCTCGAGGCGCACGTCAGTGGCGCGCCACACGACACCCATGGCACCGCTACCAATGTGCTCGACGAGGCGGTAGTGCCCCGCGATCAGCTGACCGGTGTCGATGGCGACTGCTCCTGACGAAATTCCCGGTGGTGGTGGCCCTGCTCAGCGCGTTACCGCTTCGCGCACCCGATCGAGTGTAGCGGTCGGCCGCGTGCTCTTCGCGTCAGCCAGCCTGTCCGGCAGGCTGCGGTTCGGCCGGTGCCCGCTTCTTGAACACCTTGACCAGCCCGATCGCCCCGGCCAGCGCGAACACGCCGTAGCAGGCGAGCAGCGCGGGCGGCGTGTCGCCGGTCAGGGCGTCGCCGAGGACGACGACGGCGACCGTACCGGGCACGCTTCCGAGCAGCGTACCGGCCAGGTACGGGAGGAGCCGCACCGAGGACACCCCGCAGAGGTAGCTGAAGGGCGCGAAGGGCACCACCGGGATCAGCCGCAGCGACGTGATGGCGAGGACGCCGCCGTCCGAGAGACGGTCGTTGACCGTTCTCACCGCGGACCGGTGCAGGTGGCGGGTGACCAGGTCGCGGCCGAGCAGCCGGGCCAGCCCGAAGGAGAGGCCGGCCGCGATGGTGGTGGCGACCAGGCCGATCGCGATGCCGGCCGCGGTGCCGACGAGCAGGCCCGCGGCGAGGTTGAACACCGTGCGCGGGATGGGCGCCACGGTGAGCAGCGAATAGGCCACCAGCAGCACGAGCGGGGTGGCGGGGCCGGTGGCGGCGGCCCAGGCCCGCAGCTCGGCCGGACCGGGGATCGGCAGCAGCACCGCGGCCACCGCGAAGGCGGCGAGCACGGCGAGCGCGACGATCAGCTTGGTGCGGCCGGACACCCGCGCCAGCCTACCGGCCGGCACTTCGGGAGTCGCCGGGCCCGCGATCACCGCTAGCGTGGCCCCATGCCCAAGCACGGTGACCCGGTCGAGTACGAGGTGGGCGGGCGCACGGTCCGCGTCACGAGCCCGGACAAGGTGTACTTCCCCCAGCGCGGCATCACGAAGCGGCAGGTCGTCGAGCACTACATCACGGTCGGCGGGCCCCTGCTGCGCGCGATCGGCGAGCGGCCGACGACGCTGAAGCGCTACGTCGACGGCGTCGAGGGGGACTGGTTCTACGCCAAGCGCGTGCCGAAGGGCGCGCCGTCGTGGGTTTCGACCGCCGAGATCACGTTCCCCTCGGGCCGCAAGGCCGACGAGGTGTGCCCGGCCGAGCCCGCGGTGTTCGCGTGGGCGGCCAACCTCGGCACGTTCGACTTCCACCCGTGGCCGGTCCGCCGCACGGACGTGGACCAGCCGGACGAGCTCCGCATCGACGTCGACCCGCCGGACCGGGCGGGCTTCGCCGACGCGGTCGAGGTGGCGCTGGTGGTCCGCGAAGTGCTGGCGGACGCGGGCCTGACGGGCTACCCGAAGACCTCGGGCGGCCGCGGGGTCCACGTGCTGGTCCGCATCCGCCCGGAGTGGGACTTCGTGGCGGTCCGCCACGCCGTGATCGCCCTGGGCCGCGAGGTCTCCCGCCGGATTCCCGGCAAGGCGACGATCTCCTGGTGGAAGGAGGAGCGCGGCGGCCGGGTGTTCCTGGACTACAACCAGGCGGCCCGCGACCGGACGGTGGCCTCGGCCTGGTCGGTCCGCGGCACCCCGCGCGCCACGGTGTCGACGCCGCTGACCTGGGATCTGCTGACCGAGGTGGACGCGGACGACTTCGACGTGCTGACGATCCCGGGTTTCCTGGAGAAGCACGGCGACCTGCACGCGCCGATGGACGCCTCGCCGTTCGGGCTGGAGACCGCGCTGGAGTGGTACGAACGGGACCTGCGTGACCACGGTCTCGGTGATCTGCCTTATCCGCCCGACTATCCGAAGATGCCGGGTGAGCCGAAGCGCGTGCAGCCGAGCAAGGCCCGGCCCGACTGATCGGTCAGGGCTTGCGGCAGCCGACCGCGGTCACGGTCGCCTTCGGGACGACTTCGCCGTTCTTGGTGCTCACGCTGGTGCGTCGCGCTCCCAGAGCAGGGTGCTCGCACCGAGGAAATCGAGCTTCGGCTCGACGACCACGTTGCAGCCCGCCGAACCGAAACACTGCTTGGACCTTGTCCGGGCACGGGCCGGCGGTGGCCTTGCCGAACGCGATCGCCGGCACGACGCCGGCCGCCAGTGCGGGCAGCACGACGAGGACACCGACCACCCACGGCACTTGTAACCACGCCCACAGTCGTGGCGACGATCACCGGATCGGTGGTCACGCCGGGAATTGTCCTCGACCGAAAGAACCAATCCGAACGCGGAGTGATCGCGCAAGCGCCCGCTGTCGCCTTTCGGGTCACAAATGTTGCACGGCCGATCTCGATGTCACGATCTTGGTCTTCGACGGCGTAACGTGCGGTCCCGAATCGACGACTCCCCGGGGCCATCGGGAAGCGGGTTCGAGGAGGGAGGTCCTGCGTGGACGACCTGATCGCTTTCCTCGCGGCGCGCGTGGGCGCGCGGCAGGCGTTGATCATGCAGGCCGTCAACAAGGCGAAGGCCGGCGAGGCGATGAACCGCGGCGAGACGAAGGTCGCCGTGGAACAGAAGATCCGCGGGCTGACCGATCTCGAACTCGACGTCGTCAACCAGATGATCAACGAGATCGAGGCCGCCCGGCGGATCCTGCTCGCCCACCGCACCACGGTGTCGGAGAAAGTCCCCGGTTTTCCGCTCTACGGCAGCGAATACTGGTGTGAGACGTGCCACGTGCCCGCCGACGAGGCCGGCTCCAACTGGTGCCTCACGCTGCGCCTGCTGGCCCTGCCCTACGCCGACCATCCGGAGTACAGCGAGCGCTGGCGGCCCTGACGGGAATCCCGTCGCGCGCCCGGCGTTGCACCCTGGGTGACGCTGTTCTCCGTGCTCGACCGCTCGCCGGTGCGGCGGGACCGCGGGCCCGCGCAGGCGCTGCGGGACACCGTTGCGTTCGCCGCCCGCGTCGAAGCGCTGGGCTACCACCGGTTCTGGGTGTCCGAACACCACAGCGTGCCCGGCGTCGCCGGGTCCGCGCCGACCGTGCTGGCCGCGGCCGTCGCCGGGGCGACCACCCGCATCCGCGTCGGCACCGGCGGGGTGATGCTGCCGAACCACCGGCCGCTGGTCGTGGCCGAACAGTTCGGCGTCCTGGAAGCGCTTCACCCCGGGCGGATCGACATGGGGCTCGGCCGCTCGGTCGGCTTCACCGGCGGCGTGCGATCGGCGCTGGGACACGGGAAAGACGCCGCCGGCGACTTCGGCGCGCAGGTCCGCGAACTGCTCGGGTTCTTCACCGGGGAACACGCTTACCCCGGCGTGCACGCCTACCCGGCCGAGGGTCTGCGCGTGCCGCCGTTCCTGCTGGCCACCGGCTCCGGCGCGGACCTCGCCGCGGAACTCGGGCTGCCGCTGGTGATCGCCCCGGTGCGCGGCGAACGAGCACTGGCCGAAGCGGTGACGCGCTACCGCGACGGCTTCCGGCCTTCCGAGTGGGCGCTCGAGCCTTACGTGGTGGTGTCGACGGCGATCGCGGTGGCGGACTCGGCGGCGGACGCGCGCCGCCTGCTCGTCTCGGAAGCCTGGGCGACGGTGTATTCGCGCTCCCACGGCGTCTTCCCGCCCCTGGCTCCGCCCGAAGAGGTCCTTGCGGCGCCGATGACCGACCGCGAGCGCAGGCGGCTCGAGGAGACTTTGGACGGTCAGATCTCCGGCACGCCGCCCGAGGTGGCGGACCGGCTGGGACGGTTGGTCGCGGTCACGGGCGCCGACGAAATCCTCGCCACGACGGCCGCCTACGACCAATCGGCGCGGCTCGATTCCTTCGCGGCATTGGCCGGGCTGGTTTTGCGTGAGCCTGTTTCCTGATGTGCGAATATCGCGTCGGCAATTGTCGGCGGGTATTCCGGGGTACGGTTTCCGGGTGACTGCCGGGGCGGCCTCGGCGCCGGTTCAGCCCGGTGAAGGCGTGGCCGGATGAGGGTCCGCGGCCGCTCGGTCCCGGACCCGTTCGGCAATGCCGTGTGCCACCTCGGCCGGCGTCCGCCCGTCCGTGGGCACCAGCGTTCCCGACCGGCGCAGCCAGGCAAGGGCCTCGCCGTAGCGGTCGACGTGGTCGAGCCGCCACTGCCGGGCGAAGGTGTCGGCCGACTCCTCGATCCGGCGGCGCAGTTCGGCCGGTTCGGCGTGCAGCACGAAGTGCGCGACCGGGACACCGCGCGCGGCCAAGCCGTCGAAGATCTCCCGCGCGTACGCCTCGACGAGGACGGTCTGCGGGATGACCAGCGTCCCGGCGTGTTCGTGCACCTGCGCGGTGTTCTCCACGACGAGCGGCCGCCACAGCGGCAGGTGCTGGAAATCGCCCTGGTGCTCCGGGAACGCCGTGCGCAGCAGGTAGCCGACGAACTCGGTGTCGAACGTGCGGGCGCCCAGCAGGTCCGCCAGTTCGGCCGCGGTCGTGGTCTTGCCCGCGCCGAACGTGCCGTTCAGCCAGACGATCACCCGAGCACCAACGGCAGCCGCGCGGCCAGCTCGCCCAGCGCCGCCGTCTCCGCCTCGGCCGGGGCGCGCCGGCCCGTTGCCACCAGCAGGACGTCCTCGTCCGAGAACGACGCCGGGAACTCCGCTCCCGCGATCTTCTCCAGCATCACCCGCGTCCGCGCCAGGCCCTCGGCAGGCGGCCCGGCCACGGACGGCACGTGCGCCACCAGGTCCAGGTGGTGCAACGTCCACTCCAGCACGTACGCCGACAGGTAATCGCCCGCCGTCAGGACCATCTCCTGGGTCGACACCCGCATGCCCGGGTCCGCCAGATCCGCCGCCCGGCCCGCCGCCGCGCCCACGTCGTCGAGGTGGAACTTCAGCAGTGCCGGGTCCTCGTACGCCGCCGCCAGGCGCACGATCAGTGCGGACAGCGGGTCCTCACCCGAAGGAAGCGACGAAGACACCGCCCAGTAAGTGATCGCATCGTGCGTCAAGGCCGAGGAAGCCGGGGTGGCGAGGGTGATGAGCACGTCCTGCGCGTCGATCACCAGGTGGCAGACCAGGTCCCGGACCAGCCAGCCCCGGCAGCCCGACGGCTTCGCGAACTCCGGATCGGGAACGGAATCGACCGCACGGCGCAACGCCGCCCACGTGCGCGAAAAGAGATCCACGCGCGCGAAGCTAGCAGGTTCACAACCGCAGCTGCAGCTGAGTCAACAGGCGCTGCGCCGGGTCGTCGAAGTCGACCCCGGACACCTCGGCCGCGCGCCGGACCCGGTACCGCACCGTGTTCGGGTGGATGTTCAGGACCCGCGCCGCCGCGCGGACGTCGCCGAACGCGTTCAACCAGGCCAGGACCGCCGGGACCAGGATCCCGCCGTGTTCGGCGTCGTGCTCCGCCAGCGCCGTCAGCCTCGGGTCGCGGATGCGGGGCTGCCCGGCCAGGTAGGCCAGCACCTCCGAGAGCAGCACCTCGGCGCGGACGTCGGCCAGCGACGCGACGTCCGCGGCCCAGTGCCCGCGCGTCATCGCCGCCAGGACGCGGTCGGCGTCGCCGCGGGAGGCGGCCGCCTCCGACAGCCGGGGCACGACGCCGCCGAGGGCCGCCCGGACCGGGACGTCCAGGTGACGGCGGGCCGTGGCGGTGATCTCGCGGGCCAGCGCCAGCACCGCCGCGTCGGAGTGCTCGGGCAGGTCCGGCAGCAGCGCGTAGACGCGGCCGCCGACCACGCTCACCAGGGCGCTGCGCCGGTAGGCCGCCGTGTGGACCGCGATCAGGTGCACGAGCTCGGCCCGCCGCAGCTGCCGGTTGTCCGAGCGCTCCAGCGCGAACGCCAGCACCTGCGAAGGCCGCGAAGGATCCGCGCCGATGTCGTCGGCGACGGACTCCGCGTCCAGCCGGCCCTCCAGCAGGCTGGCCAGGAGGTCTTCGCGCAGCCGCAGCTCCGGGCTCGGCAGCGTGCGGGCCCGGATCAGCTGCGGCGCCAGGGTGCGGCTCGCCCCGAGCAACGCCGTTTCGGCCCGTTCGGTGAGCGGCTGGGCGCCCTCCTGGACCCAGATCGTGCCGAGCGGCTGCTTGCCCGCGTGGATGCCCGCCGCGATGCGCCGCCGGATGCCCAGCTCGGGCCGCTCGTCGATCCGGACGATCCCTTCGCCGGCGCGAAGCCGCTGGTAGACGCCCCATTCGCGGAGCATCGCCAAGTAGCGCTCCGGTCCTTCGCGGCCGAGGATGGACAGCCTTCGCAGCTCGTCGACCTCGTCGCCCGCTCGCGAATAGGCGAGCACCCGGTTGGCCGTGTCCTCGATGCTGACCAGCCCGCCGGTGAGCGTCGCGATGGTCTGGGCCAGCGCGAACAGGTCGCCGAGCACCTCGCCGCTGGCCGCTTCGCCGCCCACCCGGGCCGCCTCGACGACGCCGCGGGCCAGCGACTCCACCTGCTCCCAGCGCGCCTCCGCGCCGACCGTGAGCAGCGCGACGCCCGCGTCCGCGGCGACGTCCGCGCTGGTCGCGCCCTTGACCGCGACCGCGGCCGCGCCGCCTCGCCCGGCCGCGCGGATGGCCGGCGCCGCCGCCCGGCCGCGGGCGCCGATCACCAGCACCAGGTCGCCCGGAGACGCTTCCAGGGGGTCTTCGGGGTCGAGGATCACGACGTCGGTGACGGGAACGCCGAGGCCGTGGGGTGCCACGACGACCTCGACCAGCGGCTCGCCGAGCGTCGCCAGGACGTGGCGCAGCGATGTCACGGCCGCGTCGGTCACCGCGGCGTTATCCGATCGGCCAAGATCATACGAGCGATTTTAGCCGATCGAACAAGCCGCAGGAACGTGTCCGGAGTTACCGTTCGGGGCACCTGGACAGAAAGCAGAGGAGCCGCCGTGGACGCCGTGACCCAGACCCCCGCCCCGAACAACGAGCCGGTGCTGACCTACGCGCCGGGCAGCGCCGAGCGCGCCGAGCTCGAGGGTGCGCTGAAGCGGCTGGGCCAGGCGGAGCCGGTCGACCTGACCGTCACCATCGGCGGCGAGCAGCGCCCCGGCGGCGGCGAGAAGATCGACGTCGTCCAGCCGCACAACCACGCGCACGTCCTGGGCACCATCCACAGCGCGACGCAGCAGGACGCGACCGACGCCATCGCGGCCGCCGCGAAGGCCGCGCCGGAGTGGCGTGCGCTGTCCTACGACGACCGCGCCGCGATCCTGCTGCGCGCCGCCGACCTGCTCACCGGCAAGTGGCGTGCCACGCTCAACGCCGCCACCATGCTCGGCCAGTCCAAGACCGCGACCCAGGCCGAGATCGACTCCGCCTGCGAGCTCGCCGACTTCTGGCGCTTCAACGTCGAGTTCGGCCGCCGGATCCTCGCCGAGCAGCCGATCAGCTCGCCGGGCGTGTGGAACCGGATGGAGCACCGGCCCCTCGAGGGCTTCGTCTACGCGATCACGCCGTTCAACTTCACCGCGATCGCCGGCAACCTGCCGACCGCGCCCGCGCTGATGGGCAACACCGTGCTGTGGAAGCCGTCGCCGACGCAGTCGTTCGCCGCGCACCTCACCATGCGGCTGCTCGAAGAGGCCGGGATGCCGCCGGGCGTGATCAACCTGCTGCCCGGCGACGGCAAGGCCGTCTCCGAGGTCGCCCTCACCCACCGCGACCTGGCCGGCATCCACTTCACCGGCTCGACCGCGACCTTCCAGCACCTGTGGGGCACCGTCGGGGCGAACATCGCGGGCTACCGCGGCTACCCGCGGCTGGTCGGCGAGACCGGCGGCAAGGACTTCATCGTCGCGCACCCGTCGGCCGACGTCGACGTCCTGCGTACCGCCATGGTCCGCGGCGCTTTCGAGTACCAGGGCCAGAAGTGCTCCGCCGCTTCGCGGGCGTACGTCCCGCGCAGCCTCTGGAACGAGCTGAAGGACGGCCTGGTCGCCGAGACCGAGGCGCTGTCCTACGGCGACGTCACCGACCTGTCGCACTTCGGCGGCGCGGTCATCGACCGGCGCGCGTTCACGAAGCACTCCGACCTGTTCGACCGCGTGCGGGGCGACGCCTCGGTCGAGGTGCTGACCGGTGGGACTGCCGACGACAGCGTCGGCTACTTCGTGAAGCCGACGATCCTCGTCTCGGACAACCCGAAGCACGAGATCTTCTCGACCGAGTACTTCGGCCCGATCCTGTCGGTGCACGTCTACGAGGACGGCAGCTTCGACGACGTCCTGAAGCTGATCGACTCCTCCGCGGCGTACGCGCTGACCGGCGCGGTGATCGCGAACGACCGCACCGCCGTCGCGAAGGCGTCCGAGGCGCTGAAGTTCTCGGCGGGCAACTTCTACGTCAACGACAAGCCGACCGGTGCCGTCGTCGGCCAGCAGCCGTTCGGCGGCGCGCGGGCCTCGGGCACCAACGACAAGGCAGGTTCGATCTTCAACCTGCTCCGCTGGACGAGCCCCCGCTCGATCAAGGAGACCTTCGTGCCGCCGACCAGCGTGCGTTACCCGCACCAGGGCTGAGAGGGAGACCGTCATGCTGCGTGCCCCGTTGCTCGCCGCCGCCCGTTCGAAGGGCATCCGGCGGCTCGTGGAGGCCGTGCCCGCCACGCGGTCCGTGGTGCGCCGGTTCGTGGCCGGGTCCGAGACCGCCGACGCCGTCCGCGTGGCCGGGGAACTGGCCACCGGCGGCCGGCGGATCACCCTCGACCACCTGGGCGAGGACACCACCGACGCCGCGCAGGCGGCGGCGACCGTGGCGGCCTACGAAGCCGTGCTGTCGGCGCTGGCCGCCGAAGGGCTCGCCGAGGGTGCCGACGTGTCGGTGAAGCTGTCGGCGGTCGGGCAGTTCCTGCCGTCGAACGGCGAGGACGTCGCGCTGGAGAACGCGCGGAAGATCTGCGCGGCGGCCGAGGCGGTCGGTGCCACCGTGACGCTCGACATGGAGGACCACACCACCACGGACTCGACGCTCGGCATCCTGCGCGAACTGCGCGCCGAGTACCCGTGGGTGGGTGCGGTGCTGCAGGCCTACCTGCGCCGCACCGAGCAGGACTGCCGGGAGCTGTCCGGGCCCGGGTCGCGCGTGCGGCTGTGCAAAGGTGCGTACGCCGAGCCGGAGTCGGTGGCGTTCGCGGAGAAGTCCGAAGTGGACAAGTCCTACGTCCGCTGCCTGCGCGTCCTGATGGCGGGTTCCGGGTACCCGATGGTCGCTTCGCACGATCCGCGGATGATCGAGATCGCCGCCGCGCTGGCCGAGGAGAACGGCCGCAAGGACGACGACCACGAGTTCCAGATGCTCTACGGCATCAGGCCGGAAGAGCAGCAGCGGATCGCCGCGGCGGGCGCGCGCATGCGCGTCTACGTGCCCTACGGCGACGAGTGGTACGGCTACTTCATGCGCCGCCTGGCCGAGCGGCCGGCGAACCTGGCGTTCTTCCTGCGCGGGCTCGCGACCCGCTCCTGAACACTCCTGAACATGACGAAGGCCGCCCCGCGGGGCGGCCTTCGTCATGTGGTGGTGGTCAGGCCTGTTCGGCCTCGGCTTCGGCGGCCTTGCGCTTGACCTCGGCCATGTCGACCTCGCGAGCCTGCTTGATGAGCTCTTCGAGGGCGGGCTCGGGGAGCGCGCCGGGCTGGGCGTAGATGAGCGTCTTGTCGCGGATGATGGCCAGCGTCGGGATCGAACGGACGTCGAAGGCGGCCGCGAGCTGCTGCTGCGCTTCGGTGTCGACGCTCGCGAAGACGATGTCGTCGTGCTTCTCGGAGGCCTTCTCGTAGACCGGCGCGAACTGGCGGCACGGCCCGCACCAGCCGGCCCAGAAGTCGATCAGGACGAAGCTGTTGTCCTCCAGCGTCTGGTCGAAGTTCTCGGCGGTCAGCTCAACGGTGCTCATGCCCTGGTCAACGACTCGAGCCCGGCGGGAATTCCCGGGGCCGGGGTAGCGTCTGGGTGAGCGCACCCGCGAAGAGGAGGAACAGATGGCCGACGGCGAAATCCTGGGCCGGATCGACGAGCTGATCGCGGAGGAGCACGAGCTCCGGTCGCGCTCGGTCGGCGTGGGGCTGAGCGGCGGCGACAAGGACCGGCTCACCGCGGTCGAGCAGCAGCTCGACCAGTGCTGGGACCTCTTGCGGCAGCGGCGGGCGAAGGCGGAGTTCCACGAGAACCCGGACGACGCCGCGGCCCGCCCGGTGTCCGAGGTGGAGTCCTACCGCCAGTAGGTCCCCGGACGTCGCGGAAAAAATCTTCGCCGGCGATGTCGAGAACCCCGAACCGGCTCCGTCCCCGGGGTGAGAGCGGCCAGAATGGGTCGCCTGACACCCAGGGAGCATCACCATGGCCAAGTACCTGCTGCTGAAGCACTACCGCGGCGCGCCGGCCCCGGCCAACTGCGACACGACCATCGACCAGTGGACGCCGGAGGAGATCACGGCGCACATCCAGTACATGCAGGACTTCGGGGACAAGCTCGTGGCCACCGGCGAGTTCGTCGAGCACCAGGCGCTCGCCCCGGAGGGCACGTTCGTCCGCTACGACGGCGAGGGGCGCCCGCCGGTCACCGACGGCCCCTTCCCCGAGACCAAGGACCTCATCGCCGGCTGGACGGTGATCGACGTCGACAGCTACGAACGCGCCCTCGAGCTGGCCGCGGAGTTGTCGGCCGCGCCCGGCCCGAAGGGGGAGCCGATCCACGAGTGGCTCGAGCTGCGCCCGTTCCTGGCCGCGCCGCCGACCATCACGGAATGACGGGGAACACCATGGTGCTGCCACGGCTGGAGCACGTCGGCATCGTCGTCGGGGACCTCGAGGCGGCGAAGGCGTTCTTCGTCGAGCTCGGGCTCGAGGTCGAAGGGGAGATGACGGTCGAGGGCCGCGCGGTCGACCGGATCGTCGGGCTGGACGGCGTCCGGTCCGACATGGCGATGCTGCGGACACCGGACGGCCACGGGAAGCTGGAGCTGATCCGGTACCGGACGCCGTCGGGAGCGGACGGCGACTCGCGGGCGCCGGCGAACGTGCCCGGTCTGCGGCACATCCTGTTCGAGGTGGCGGACATCGAAGACGTCCTGGAGCGGCTGCGGCCGCACGGCGCCGAGCTCGTCGGCGAGCTGGTGCGGTACGAGGACAGCTTCAAGCTCTGCTACGTCCGCGGGCCCGAGGGGATCATCGTCGAGCTGGCCGAGAGGATCGGCTGAGCGTGGACGAAGCCCTGCTCCGCAGCCTCACACCGGGTGTCCTGGCCGTCCTCGTCCGCCGCGGTGCCGAGTTCGCGGCGGCCGAGGACGCCGTCCAGGAGGCGCTGGTCGAGGCGTTGCGCGTCTGGCCGGCCGACCCGCCGCGCGATCCGAAGGGCTGGCTGGTCACGGTGGCGTGGCGCAAGTTCCTCGACGCGACCCGGGCGGAGGCGGCGCGGCGCAAACGCGAGGACGTCGTCGACGCCGAGGTGGCGCCCGGGCCCGCGGCGGCCGTGGACGACACGCTCCAGCTGTACTTCCTGTGCGCGCACCCGTCGCTGACGCCGTCGTCCGCGGTGGCGCTCACGCTGCGGGCCGTCGGCGGGCTGACCACGCGGCAGATCGCGCAGGCGTACCTGGTGCCCGAGGCGACCATGGCGCAGCGCATCAGCCGCGCCAAGCGGACCGTGTCGGGCGTGCGGTTCGACCAGCCCGGCGACGTCGCGACCGTGTTGCGCGTTCTCTACCTGGTCTTCAACGAGGGGTACTCCGGGGACGTCGACCTGGCGGCCGAGGCGATCCGGCTGACCCGGCAGCTCGTGGCGGCGATCGACCACCCCGAAGTGGCCGGGCTGCTCGCCCTCATGCTGCTGCACCACGCCCGGCGCGCGTCCCGGACGACCGGCGAGGGCGCCCTGGTCCCGCTGGCCGAGCAGGACCGCTCCCGGTGGGACACCGCGCTGATCGCCGAGGGGGTCGCCGTCCTGCAGCGGGCGCTGTCACGCGACCGGCTGGGCGAGTTCCAGGCCCAGGCTGCCATCGCGGCCCTGCACGCCGACGCCCAGGACG
>Ga0207678_10001205_pt1 | contig 23751 bp, 22 predicted proteins | sample KBSC63metaG_FD_184319 | JGI IMG/M metagenome (GOLD analysis project Ga0207678, IMG submission 184319) | Corn rhizosphere microbial communities from Kellogg Biological Station, Michigan, USA - KBS C6-3 metaG (SPAdes) (version 2) | ecosystem: Host-associated > Plants > Roots > Rhizosphere > Soil ... | reverse complement strand
GGTGGACGGTCAGGCGGGGAGGTGGGCGGCGACGTCGTCGGCGGCGGCGGGTCCGTACACCTCGCCGAGCCTGGCGGTGAACTCCGCCGGCACCACCGCGTACTCCTGCGGTCCGTCGGCCTCCAGCACCAGTGTCGCCAGCGTGGCCCCGACCTGCGCCGACCGCTGCGGGCTCAGACCCCAGGAGGTCGCGCCGAGGAACCCCGAGCGGAACCCGTCGCCGACGCCGGTCGGGTCCACGATCTCCCGCGGCGGCACCACCGGGATCTCCAGCGGCGCCGCGCCCTGGGACTCGATCCGGATGCCGTCCGCCCCGTGGGTGGTGACCCTGGTGCGGACCCGCTTGAGCACCTCGGCGTCGCTCCAGCCGGTCTTCTGCTCCAGCAGCGCCTTCTCGTACTCGTTGGTGAACAGGTAGGTCGCGCCGTCGACCAGCGTCTTGATGTCCTCGCCGCCCATCAGCGCCATCTGCTGGGACGGGTCGGCCGCGAACGGGTAGCCGCGGTCCCGGCACTCGTCGGTGTGCCGCAGCATCGCCTGCGGGTCGTCCGGAGCGATGCAGACCACGTCGAACCCGCCGACGCGGGCGGCGACCGGAGCGAGCTCGATCAGCCGGGCCTCGGACATCGCACCCGGGTAGAACGACGCGATCTGGCACTGCTCGTCGTCGGTCGTGCACACGAACCGGGCGGTGTGTGCGGTCTCGCTGATCAGCACCGAGTCGCAGTCGACGTTGTGCCGCTCCAGCCAGGACCGGTAGTCGGCGAAGTCCCGCCCGGCCGCGCCGACCAGCACCGGCCGCAGCCCGAGCTGACCCAACCCGTACGCGATGTTGGCACCGATGCCGCCGCGGCGGATCACGAGGTCGTCCACCAGGAACGACAGCGACACCTTGTGCAGGTGCTCGGGCAGCAGCTGCTCGGAGAACTTGCCGGGGAAGTGCATGAGGTGGTCGGCGGCGATCGAGCCGGTGACGGCGATGGGCACAGCGGTCCTCGGGGGTGGGAGGGGACTCTGGGGCCACACCGAAAGCGGCCGGGGCAAGACTACCGAGCAGGCGGTACGCGGACCCACCCGGGAACGCCGCGAGCCGCGCCCGGACCGGTCCGGGCGCGGCTCGCAGGAGGTCGCCGGCCTAGCTGAACGAGTCGCCGCAGGCGCAGGAGCTCTGCGCGTTGGGGTTGTCGATGGTGAAGCCCTGCCGCTCGATGGTGTCGACGAAGTCGATCGTCGCGCCCATGAGGTAGGGGACGCTCATCCGGTCGACCACGACCCCGACCCCGTTGAAGTCGGTGACCTGGTCGCCGTCGATGGACCGCTCGTCGAAGAACAGCGAGTAGCGCAGGCCGGAGCACCCGCCCGGCTGCACGGCGATGCGAAGCCGCAGGTCGTCACGGCCTTCCTGGTCCAACAGCGCCTTGACCTTGGCCGCCGCGCCGTCGGTGAGGACCACGGACTTCTGGGCCTCGGTCGTCGTCTCCAGGGACACGGTCACTCCCACTCGCTCGGGTCGCCTTCAGCGGGGCCAACAGTCGCCCGCTCTCCGGTCTTCCCCATCGTACGTCCGCAATCCGCCGGCGGACCGACCCGGTCCGGGGTGTCGGCCGGCTCACACCCGCCGGCTCCACTCCCGGGCGACGCGGGCGGCAAGCTCGGTCAGCCGGTCGCCGGGGCGTTCCATCGCGGCCTCGACCGAACCGGCCTGCTCGACGACCGAGTACGCCGCCTCGACCCCGGCGGCCGCCGCCTGCTGCCGGCCGAGCGAGACCTGTCCGGCGAGCACCACGCAGGGCACGCCGTGCTCGGTGGCGAGGGCGGCCACCCCTCCGGCGACCTTCCCCCGTACGGACTGGAAGTCGAACGAGCCTTCGCCGGTGAGCACCAGGTCCGCCTCGGCCAGCGCTCCCGGCAGGTCCACCGCGGCGAAGATGATCTCGCCGCCGGACCGCCGGGTGCCGCCGAGCGTGAGCAGCGCCGCACCGAGCCCGCCGGCCGCGCCGGCGCCGGGCAGGTCGATCAGTCCGGCCGGCGCGCCCGGGATGTCCCGCTCGGCCACCTCGGCCCACTGGGCCAGCGCGGCGTCGAGCCGGTCCCGGTCCTCCGGTCGCAGGCCCTTCTTGGGCCCGTACACCGCGGTCGCCCCGTGCGGCCCGCACAGCGGGTTGTCCACGTCGGTGGCCGCGACGATCGCCGCGCCACGCAGTTGGGCCGCGCCGTCGAGCTTGGCGAGGTCGGCCAGCGCGAGCCCGCCGTACGGGAGGGCGGCGCCGGCGGCGTCCAGCGGGGTGACGCCGAGCGCGGTCAGCATGCCCATGCCGGCGTCGTTGGTGGCCGACCCGCCCAGGCCGACGACCAGCGTCCGGGCGCCGCACTCGACTGCCGCCGTGAGCAGCGCACCGAGCCCGAACGTGGTGGTCACCAGCGGGTTCCGCTCGGCCGCGGTGAGCAGCTGCAGGCCGCAGGCCTGGGCCGACTCGATGTAGGCCGTGTCACCGACGACCAGCACCGCGCCGACCGCAGGCCGGCCCAGCGGGTCGGTGGTCTGCACCGGCACGGTCTGCCCGTCCAGCACCGTGGACAGCACGTCCACGAACCCGGGGCCGCCGTCGGACATCGGCAGCAGGACGAGCTCGTCGTCCGGCGCCACCTGGTTCCAGCCGGCCCGCATCGCCTCCGCGGCCTCGACCGCGGTCAGCGTCCCGTCGAAGGCGTCCGGCGCCACCACGACTCGCACGCGCGCAGTGTGTCATCCCAGGGCGCGCAGGAAACCCCCCAACATCGGCAGGAACCCCGGCGCGAGCTGGCTGGTCCGGTCCACGCCGGGCTCGGGGTCGGCGACGAACAGCCCGTGGTCGGCGCCGGGGAACACGGCCAGGCCGGCCAGCCGGGGCGCGCCGGCGACCCAGCCGGCGACCGAGGCCGGCACCGGCACCAGCGGGTCGGCCGCGCCGAACAAGGCCAGCGCCGGGCAGCGCACGTCCGGCAGCACCGTCGCCGGCTCGAAGTCGATCAGCCGGGCGACGTACCCGAGCATGTCGGCGGTGTCGAAGTAGCGGGTGGCCGGCTCGTACCAGGTCTGGTCGGCGTGCCGCCGCTGGAGCTCGAGCACGGCGGCCGGGTCCTCCCCGGCCCGCATCCGCCGGGTGCGCTCGTCGATCCAGGCCAGGGCCGCGGCGACCTGCTCGTCGGGCAGGCCGGCGGCGCGGACGTCGACCTCGATGCGGTGCCGTTCCTGCGCAGCCGGGCCGACGCCGGGCCCGGACAGCGAGACGAGGAAGTCGGCGTCGCCGGCGGCGAGCATGCCGACCCAGCCGCCCTGGCTGAACCCGAACAACCCGACCGGGCCGGTGACCGCGGAGTGCTTGCGCAGCACGGCCAGCGCCTCCCGCTCCTCGGCCGCCCGGTCGTCGAGCGTCAGGGTCAGCCAGTTGCCCGGGGAACCGCCGCAGCCGGGCCGGTCGTGCGTGAGCACGACCGCACCGAGCTCGGCGATCCGCTCGGCCCAGCCGCCCCAGTCGTCGCAGCAGCCTTCGCCGGAGCCGTCGACCAGCACCAGCGCGGCGACCGGCTCGTCCGGCACGTGCACCAGCGCCCGCAGCTCCCCCACGGTCGTCCACTCAGTCCTCAGCATCGGCCTCTCCGATCGGGGTGCCGGCCAGCAACAGCCGGACGAATCGGGCGCCCTCCGGCCGGGGGGCGCCGTCGGTCACGCGGGCCACGTACGGCTCGAGCACGGACCACAGCTGCTGGCGGATCTCCAGCAGCTCGTCGGCGGTGACCGGCAGGCTCGCGCCGCCCAGGAACGCCGCGTCCTGCCAGTGCGCCGGTTCGGCGGCCCGCCGGGCGGTCCAGCCGAGCACCCGGTCGGCCTCTCGCTGGGCGAAGACCCGGTCGAGCTGGTCGGTCGCCGGGCCGCTGCGCCAGCTCTGCTCGACGTCGGTGAGCTGCCAGACCCGCTCCCGCCGGTCCTGACCGGCGGCCGCCTCCTCGACGAACCCGTACTTGGCCAGCTGCCGGAGGTGGAACGAGCAGCTCGCCTGGCTCACCCCGAGATGCCGCCCGCACCGGGCCGCCGTCGACGGTCCGAGCGTGACCAGCGCCTCCAGGAGATCGAGCCGCAGCGGGTGGGCCAGCGCCCGGACGGTCATGGGGTCGGTGATGCGCACGATGTCAAAGCTATCTTTGACGTTCGAGGGTGTCAAAGGTCTCTTTGAGGAATCGGGAAACAGCGCGCACGGTGAGGAGGTGACGGAGAGGATGGCCAGATGACCACGGACCTCGACCTGCCGGCCGGCGTGACGCCGACGCCACTCGCGCTGCTGCTGCTCGGCCGAGGATCCGACCCCGACTCCGAGCGCGGCGTCGACTGCCCCGGTGCGTTGCCGGACGCCTCCGACCCCGACCTGGTCGAGCGGGCCAGGGCGGCCCGGGCCACCCTGGGCGAGCGGGCGTTCGTGCTGGGCCACCACTACCAGCGCGAGGAGGTCATCCGGTTCGCCGACGTGACCGGCGACTCGTTCAAGCTCGCGCAGCAGGCGGCGGCCCGGCCGGACGCCGAGTACGTCGTGTTCTGCGGCGTGCACTTCATGGCCGAGAGCGCCGACATCCTCACCTCGGACGCGCAGCAGGTCGTGCTGCCCGACCTCGCGGCGGGCTGCTCGATGGCCGACATGGCGACCTTCGACCAGGTCGAGGACGCCTGGGAGGTCCTCGAGGACGCCGGCGTGGCCGACGCGACCGTGCCGGTCACGTACATGAACTCGTCGGCGGCGATCAAGGGCTTCACCGGCCGGCACCGCGGCACGGTCTGCACCTCGTCGAACGCGCGCCGCGCGCTGGACTGGGCCTTCGGCGACCGCGGCGCGGCGAAGGTGCTGTTCCTGCCCGACCAGCACCTCGGCCGCAACACCGCGGTGCTGGAGCTCGGCATGTCGCTGGACGACTGCGTGGTCTTCGACCCGCACAAGCCGGGTGGCGGGGTGTCCGCGGACGCGCTGCGGGCCGCCCGGATGATCCTCTGGCGCGGGCACTGCTCGGTGCACGGCCGGTTCCGCCGGGAGGCCGTCGACGACGTGCGGGCGCGCATCCCCGGCGTCCGGGTGATCGTGCACCCGGAGTGCCGGCACGAGGTGGTCACCGCGGCCGACCTGGTCGGCTCGACGGAATACATCATCCGCACCGTCGACGCGGCCCCGCCCGGCTCCGCGTTCGCCGTCGGCACCGAGCTCAACCTCGTGCAGCGGCTGGCGACGCGGCACCCTGACAAGACCGTGGCGTTCCTGGAGAAGACGGTCTGCTACTGCTCGACGATGAACCGGATCGACCTGCCGCACCTGGTCCGCTCGCTGGAGTCGCTCGCGGCCGGCCAGGTGGTCAACCGCATCACGGTCGATCCGGAGACCGCCGGCCACGCCCGCACCGCCCTGGACCAGATGCTCGCGCTGCCCTGAACCGGGCACCGCTTCCCGGCCCGGGTCAGGTTGCCGCGCTGCACTAGGCTCGTCGGCGTGAGGCTGCTGCGGCGCCGGAGCGAGACTCCGGCCGAGGTCGACCCGGACCAGCAGGTCGCCGCGGACGCCGCTGCCCCGGGCCGGCCGAGCGGCAAGGGCCGGCCCACCCCGCGCCGGCGGGAGGCGCAGCGGCGCCGCACCGGCCCGGTCGCGCCGCCGCCGAAGACCCGGCGCGAGGCCGTCCGGCGGATGCGCGAGCAGGGCACCGACCGGCGGTCCGAGGCGCGCGAAGGGCTGCGCGCCGGCGACGAGCGCTACCTGCCGCCCCGCGACCAGGGCCCGGAACGCCGCATGGTCCGCAACATCGTCGACTCGCGCCGCAACGCCGGCGTGCTGTTCCTGGTCTCCGCGGTCGTGTACTTCATCGGCCTGCTCATCCCGAGCGTGCAGATCAAGGCCGCGATCACGGCGCTGTGGCTGACCGTGCTGATCCTGCTGGTCGTCGACTCGGCCCTGATCGGCCTGCGGATCCGCAAGCTCATGCGCGAGCGCTTCCCCGACTCGAAGGAGCCGCTCGGCCGGCTGATCTTCTACGGCGCGACCAGAGCGACGATGATCCGCCGCTGGCGAATACCGAAGCCGGCGGTCGAGGTCGGCGACGCGATCTAGTGCCCCGCGTCAGAGGTTTCGCGCGGTGCGAGGACTTCTGACGCGCGGCACCAGGGTCCGGCCGGGCCTTCACTAGGCTCGCCTCCGTGGAATTCCGTCGACTGGGCCGCAGCGGCCTGACCGTCTCCGAGATCGCCTACGGCAACTGGATCACCCACGGCAGCCAGGTCGAGGAGGACGCGGCGAAAGCCTCCGTCCAAGCCGCCCTGGACTCCGGCATCACCACCTTCGACACCGCGGACGTGTACGCCAGGACCAGGGCCGAGTCGGTCCTCGGCCGGGCGCTGTCCGGGGTGCGGCGGGAGAGCTACGAGCTGTTCACCAAGGCCTACTGGCCGACCGGGCCGGGGCAGAACGACCGCGGGCTCGGCCGCAAGCACCTGATCGAGAGCTGCCACGCCTCGCTGCGCCGGCTCGGCACCGACTACGTCGACCTCTACCAGGCCCACCGGTACGACCGGAGCACGCCGCTGGAGGAGACGATGCTGGCGTACGCGGACCTGGTCCGGCAGGGCAAGGTCCTCTACGTCGGCGTCTCCGAGTGGCGGGCCGAGCAGATCGCGGCCGCCGCGGAGCTGGCCCGCGAGCTGCGGGTGCCGCTGATCTCCAACCAGCCGCAGTACTCGATGCTCTGGCGGGTCATCGAGGCCGAGGTGGTGCCGACCTGCGAGCGGGAGGGCATGAGCCAGCTGGTGTTCTCGCCGATCGGGCAGGGCGTGCTGACCGGCAAGTACCAGCCGGGGGCGGCCCCGCCGGCAGGCTCCCGGGCGACCGACGAGAAGGGCGGCGCCAACTTCATCCGGCGGATGCTCACCGACGAGGTGCTCACCCGGGTGCAGGCGCTCAGGCCGATCGCCGACGAGTGCGGGCTGTCGATGGCACAGCTCGCGGTGGCCTGGGTGCTGCAGAACCCGAACGTCTCGGCCGCGATCATCGGTGCCAGCCGGCCGGACCAGGTGGTCGAGAACGCCAAGGCCTCCGGCGTCCGGCTGGAGCCGGCGGTCATGACCCGCATCGACGAGGCGCTCGGCGACATCGTCGAGCGGGATCCGGCCCGCACCGGGGACTAGGGCCTTCCTCGCGCCGGCCGGGGTCAGCCCTCGGCCGGGGTGAGGGGCATCGAGTATTCGACGCGGTCGCCCTCGACGAGCACGACCTGGGTGACACCGGCGTCGAGCAGGTCGCGCCAGGTCTCGCCCAGCCAGGACTCGGCGTCGCCCTTCGCGCTGAAGGTCTCGTCGCCGTCCGGCGGCGGCAGCGGCCGGCCGTCGGCGTCCTCGTAGCGCCACTTCCACGTCACGCCCGGCAGGCTACCTGCCGATCCTGGCCCACTCCCCGCCCGCCCTGGCCGGCGCCGGAGGATGGTCGGGTAGCGTCGCCGGCCGGCATCGACGGAGGGACCCCGTGACCGCAGAGCTCGACCTGGACGCGCTGGCCGCCCTCGTCCAGCCGCTCGACGCCGAGGCCTCGGCCGCGACCAGGCAGCGGCTCGACTCGCTGGCCCGCTCGCCGGACGCGCTCGGCCGGCTCGACGAGCTGACCGTCTGGCTGGCCGGCGCGCAGGGCTCGGCACCGCCGCGGGACCCCGACCGCGCCCGGGTCGTGGTGTTCGCCGGCGAGCACGGCGTCGCCTACGCGGGCGTCTCGGCGTACCCGCCCGAGGCCACCGCGTGGATGTTCCAGCTCGCGAACGCCGGTGGTTCGGCGGTCAGCTCGCTGGCCCGCACGGTGGGCGCCAGCAGCCGGCTGCTCGACCTCTCGGTCGACGCGAGCACCCCGGAGGAGCTGCAGACCTACAAGGTCCGCCGCGGCAGCGGGCGGATCGACCAGGAGGACGCGCTCACCCTGGCCGAGGCGCAGACCGCCTTCCGCAACGGCATCGCGATCGCCGACGAGGAGGTCGACGGCGGCGCCGACCTGCTGATCCCGGGCGAGCTCGGGGTCGCCGGCAGCACGGTGGCCGCGGTGCTCGTCGCCGCGCTCACCGACTCCGAGCCGGTCAAGGTCATCGGCCGCGGCTCCGGCATCGACGACCGGGCCTGGATGCGCAAGGTGGTCGCGATCCGGGACGGCCGGCGCCGGGCGCGGCCGTTCGCGGCCGACCCGATGGCACTGCTCGCGGTCGGCGGCGGCGCCGACGTCGCCGCGATGACCGGCTTCCTCATCGAGGCCGCGGTACGGCGCACGCCGGTGCTGCTCGACGGCGTGCTGTCCGCCGCCGCGGCGCTCGTCGCGCACGCGATCGCGCCGGCCGCGGCCGCGTGGTGGCGGGCGGCGCACCGCACCGGCGAGCCCGCGCAGACGATCGCGCTGCGGTTCCTCGGCCTGGAGCCGGTGCTCGACCTCGGCATCCACGCCGGCGAGGGTGCCGGCGCGCTGGCCGTGCTGCCGCTGCTGCGGGCCGGCGTCCGTGCCTGCGCCGAGACCTCGACCGCCGAGGACGCCAACCTGCCGCGGATCCCCCCGTCCGGCTGACGGCCGCGGCACCCACCGTGCCCAGCCGCCTGCCGCGGGCCCGGGCCGGCCGCCGGGTCAGCGGACGTGCGGGGGCACGAAGGGCGGCTTGACCACCCGGACCGGCGCGGGCCGGCCGCGCACGTCGACGACGACCTCGTCGCCCTCGCCGACCCCGGACCCGGTGGCGAGCAGCGCGAGGCCGATGCCCTTCTTCAGGGTCGGCGAGAACGTCCCGCTGGTGACCTCGCCGACCACGGTGTCGCCGGCGAGCACCGACTGGTGCGGGCGCGGGATGCCACGCCCGAGCGCCTCGATCCCCCACAGCAGCCGGGCCGCGCCGCGCTCCCGCTCGGCCAGCAACGCCTCCCGGCCCCAGAACGCCGGCTTCTTCCAACCGACCGCCCAGCCCGACCGCGCCTGCACCGGGGTGATCTCCAGGGACAGGTCCTGCCCGTGCAGCGGGTAGCCCATCTCGGTCCGGAGCGTGTCCCGGGCGCCGAGCCCGCACGGCTGCACGCCCAGGTCGGCTCCCGCCGCCAGCAGCGCGTCCCAGAGCGCACCGGCCTGCCCGGCCGGCGGCACCAGCTCGTACCCGTGCTCGCCGGTGTAGCCGGTCCGGCAGACCACGAGCTCGTCGCCGTTCCAGGCGGAGACCGTGTAGCTCATGTAGTCGTGCTCGTACGGGAGTCCGAGCCGGGCCAGCAGCTGGGCCGAGCGCGGTCCCTGCACGGCGAGCACGCCGTAGTCCCGATGCTCGTCGGTGACCGTGATCCCGGCGGGCGCCGCCGCCGACAGCCGGCGCACCACCTCGGTCGTGTTCGCCGCGTTCGGCACCAGGAACACGTGGTCGTCGGCGAACAGGTACGCGATGAGGTCGTCGACGACGCCGCCGGAGGCCTCGTCGCAGCACAGCGTGTACTGCGCCTGCCCCGGGCCGATCCGGCCGAGGTCGTTGGTCAGCGCCGAGTTGACGAACCCGGCCGCGCCGGCCCCGCGCACCCGTGCCTTGCCGAGGTGCGAGACGTCGAACACGCCCACCGCCGTGCGGACCGCGGTGTGCTCCCGGATCACGCCGCCACCGGAGGCGCCGTACTCGATCGGCATCTCCCAGCCGCCGAAGTCGGCCAGCTTCGCGCCGAGTGCGACGTGCCGGTCGTGCAGGGGCGAGCGCAGCAGGTCGGTCGTCATGGCGGCAGTGTCCCAGCGGCACACCCGGCCGCACTGGCGGGGGCCGCCCCGGTCCGCTCCGATCGAGGACGCACGGCATAGCATCTGCGCAGGGTGCAGGCCCTGCCGCGGCTCGGCGGTGCCCGCCGCACCCCGACCTCTGACCGGACGGAGCACCGTGGCCGAACTGACCTTCGCCTTGCCGGAACTCGACGGCCTCGAGGCCGACGCGCTGATCGTCGGCACGTTCTCCACGCCGGACGGCGTGCGGCTCGCGGCCGGCGGGGACGCGGCCGACGCCGCGCTGGACGGGCGGCTGCTGGCGGCCCTCACCGCCGTCGGCGCGACCGGCAACGAGGACGACGTGGTCAAGCTTGCCGCCACCGGCTCGTCCCCGGTGCCGGTGGTGGTCGCGACCGGCCTCGGCCCGGCGCCGGACGACGGTCAGGCGCCCGCGCCGCAGGCGGTGGCCCGGGCGGCCGGCGCGGCGGTGCGCGCGCTCGGCGGCAAGGCTCGGGTCGCCTGCACGTTGGGTCTCGCCGGCGGCGACGGCGCGGTCGCCGAGCTCGCCGCCGCGGCGGGCGAGGGCGCGCTGCTCGGCGCGTACGCGTTCGGGGCGTACCGCAGCGGCGACGGCGCCAAGACCGCCCCGCCCGGACTGGTCACGGTGCTGGTGCCCGACCCCGAGGCCGAGGAGCTGGCCGCGGCCGGCCGCCGGGCCGGAGTGGTCGCCGCCGCCGCCGCGCTCGCCCGCGACCTGGTCAACACCCCGCCGAACGACCTGCCGCCGGCGGAGTTCGCCCGCCGCGCCGAGGAGGCCTGTCTGGCCGCCGGCCTCGAGGTCGAGGTGCTCGACGAGGACGCGCTGGCCGCGGCCGGCTTCGGCGGCGTGCTCGGCGTCGGCAGCGGCTCGCAGCGCCCGCCCCGGCTGGTCCGGATCAGGCACGCCGGCACCGGACCGCGGGTCGCCCTGGTCGGCAAGGGGATCACGTTCGACTCCGGCGGCATCTCCATCAAGCCGTCCGCCGGCATGGACCAGATGAAGGCCGACATGGCCGGCGCCGCCGCGATCGTCGCGGTGATGACCGCGGTCGCCGGCCTCGACCTCCCGATCGAGGTGACCGCCACCGTGCCGATGGCGGAGAACCTGCCCAGCGGCTCGGCGTACCGGCCGGCCGACGTGCTGACCATGTACGGCGGCAAGCGGGTCGAGGTGCTCAACACCGACGCCGAGGGCCGGCTGATCCTGGCCGACGCGATCGTGCGCGCCTGCGAGGACTCCCCCGGCTTCCTCATCGAGACCTCGACGCTCACCGGCGCCCAGCGGGTCGCGCTCGGCGACCGCACGGCCGGAGTGATGGGCACCGAGGCGCTGCGGGCCAGGGTGGTCGCCGCCGGTGAGCGGGTCGGCGACGACATGTGGCCGATGCCGCTGCCCGGCTACCTGCGGCCCAACCTGGACTCCAAGGTGGCCGACATCGCCAACGTCGCCGGTGACCGCAGCGCCGGGATGCTGGTGGCCGGGGTGTTCCTGCGCGAGTTCGTTGCCGAGGGCGTCGAGTGGGTACACATCGACGTGGCCGGCCCGGCGTACAACAACGGCCGGCCGTGGGGATACACGCCCAAGGGTGCGACCGCAGTCCCGCTGCGCGCCATTCTTGCGACGCTGGAGGACATCGCCGGCGGCGGCTGACCGGTTCGCGGCGGGGATTGCGCGAGTGCCAAGATGGGTTCAAGCAGAGATCGGGAGGCGACCGCCTCCGGTCCGGCGAGAACAGCTAGGAGAACCCCGGTGGCTGAGACCGACGTCGACCTCGTCATCCTGGGCGGCGGCAGCGGTGGATACGCGTGCGCGCTGCGTGCGGCAGAGCTCGGCATGAGCGTCGTTCTGATCGACAAGGCGGAGCTGGGCGGCACATGCCTGCATCGCGGCTGCATCCCCACCAAGGCGCTGCTGCACGCCGGCGAGGTCGCCGACCTCGCCCGGGAGAGCGAGCAGTTCGGCGTGCAGGCCTCGCTGCACGGCGTCGACGCGGCCGGCGTCCGCAAATACCAGGAGGGCGTCGTCAGCCGGCTCTACAAGGGCCTGCAGGGGTTGGTGAAGGGCCGCGGCATCCAGTTCGTCACCGGTGAGGGGCGGCTCGTCTCCCCCACCGCCGTCCAGGTCGGCGACACGACCTACACGGGCAAGCACGTCGTGCTGGCGACCGGGTCGGCGGCCAGGACGCTGCCGGGCCTGGAGGTCGACGGCGACCGGGTGCTGTTCAGCGACCACGCGCTCAAGCTCGACCGCGTGCCCGCGTCGGTGATCGTCCTCGGCGGCGGCGTCATCGGGGTCGAGTTCGCCAGCATCTGGAAGTCCTTCGGCTCCGACGTGACGATCGTCGAGGCGCTGCCGCACCTGGTCCCGCTGGAGGACGAGTCCAGCTGCAAGCTGCTGGAGCGGGCGTTCCGGCGCCGCGGCATCACCTTCAAGCTCGGCGCGCGCTTCGCCGGCGTGGAGCACACCGACCAGGGCGTCCGGGTGTCGCTGGAAGACGGCGAGACGCTGGAGGCCGAGCTGCTGCTGGTGGCCGTCGGCCGCGGCCCCGTTTCGGCCGACCTCGGCTACGAGGAGGTCGGTGTCGCGGTCGACCGCGGCTTCGTCAAGGTCGACGCCTACTGCCAGACCAACGTCCCCACGATCTCGGCGGTCGGCGACCTGATCGCCACCCCGCAGCTCGCACACGTCGGCTTCGGCGAGGGCATCCTCGTCGCCGAGCGGCTCGCCGGCCTGCCGGTGGTGCCGATCGACTACGCCGGCGTCCCCCGGGTCACCTACTCCGAGCCCGAGGTCGCCTCGGTCGGGCTCACCGAGGCCCAGGCCGTCGAGAAGTACGGCGCGGAGCAGGTCAAGACGCTCACCCTCGACCTCGCCGCCAACGGCAAGAGCCAGATCCTGAAGACCGCGGGCGCGGTCAAGCTGGTCCAGGAGAAGGACGGCCCCGTGGTCGGCGTGCACATGGTCGGCAGCCGGGTCGGGGAGCTGCTGGCCGAGGCCCAGCTGATCTACAACTGGGAGGCGCTGCCCAGCGAGGTCGCGCAGCTCATCCATGCCCACCCGACGCAGTCCGAGGCAGTGGGCGAGGCCCACCTCGCGCTGGCCGGCAAGCCACTGCACACCCACAGCTGACCCGGTCCGCCGGCCCTGCCCCTGTCGACACCGAAGGAGTCGTTGACCAATGTCGGTCTCCGTCACGATGCCACGTCTCGGCGAGAGCGTCACCGAGGGCACCGTCACCCGCTGGCTCAAGAAGGAGGGCGAGCGGGTCGAGGCCGACGAGCCGCTGCTCGAGGTGTCCACCGACAAGGTCGACACCGAGATCCCGGCGCCCGCGTCCGGCACGCTGTCCTCGATCCGCGTCGGCGAGGACGAGACCGTCGAGGTCGGCGTCGAGCTGGCGGTGATCGACGAGGGCGGTTCCGGTGCCGCGCCGGCACCGGACGCGCCCGCCCAGGGTCAGCCGGCGCCGGAGCAGGCGCCCGACTCGGCCGCCCCGGAGGCGCCGCAGCAGGCCCAGCCGGAGCCGCAGCAGGCCCCGGAGCCGGAGCCGGAGCCGCAGCAGCAGCCCGAGCCGGAGCCCGAGCCGCAGCAGCCGGCCGCGCAGCAGGCCCCGCCCCAGCAGGCCCCGCCGCAGCCCGCCCCCGTCGCGCAGCAGGCCGCTCCGGTAGCGCAGCAGGCCGCGCCGCCGGCGCCGCCGCAGCAGGCCGCCCCGCCCTCTCCGCAGCAGCCGGCCGCGGCCCAGACGGCGCCCGCGCCGCAGCCGGCCGACCAGGGCCCGGACGGCGAGGCGACCGGCGGCGCGTACGTGACGCCGCTGGTACGCAAGCTCGCCGCCGAGCACGACGTCGACCTCGCCGGCATCCGGGGCACCGGGGTCGGCGGCCGGATCCGCAAGCAGGACGTGCTCGAGGCGGCCCGCTCGCGCCAGGCGACCCAGCCGCAGGCCGAGCCGGAGCCCGCCACCAGCAACGGCCGTGCCGCCGCGGCGGCCGCGCCGGCCGAGGCGCCGGCCGCGGCGCCGGCCGCGGCGCCATCCCGGGTCGAGCCGTCCCCGCTGCGCGGGCGTACGGAGAAGATGTCCCGGCTGCGCGGCGTCATCGCCAAGCGGATGACCGAGTCGCTGCAGACCAGCGCGCAGCTGACCACGGTCGTCGAGGCGGACGTCACCCGGATCGCCCGGCTGCGGCAGCAGGCCAAGGCCGACTTCGAGCGGCGGGAGGGCGTGAAGCTGTCGTTCCTGCCGTTCTTCGCGGTCGCCACGGTCGAGGCGCTCAAGCAGCACCCGAACGTCAACGCGTCCATCGACACCGAGGCGGGGACGATCACCTACCACGACGCCGAGCACCTCGGCATCGCGGTGGACACCGAGCGCGGGCTGCTGGTGCCGGTCATCCACGACGCCGGCGACCTCAACCTCGGCGGCATGGCCCGCAAGATCGCCGACCTCGCCGAGCGCACCCGGATCAACAAGGTCAGCCCGGACGAGCTCGGCGGCGGCACGTTCACGCTGACCAACACCGGCAGCCGCGGTGCCCTGTTCGACACGCCGATCATCAACCAGCCGCAGGTCGGCATCCTCGGCACCGGCGCGGTCGTGAAGCGGGCGGTCGTGGTCGACGACCCGGACCTCGGCGAGGTCATCGCGGTCCGGTCGGTGGTCTACCTGGCCCTGACCTACGACCACCGGCTGGTCGACGGTGCGGACGCGGCCCGCTTCCTGGTCACCGTGAAGGAGCGGCTGGAGGCCGGCGCGTTCGAGTCCGAGCTCGGGCTGGGCTGACAGCAGCGCATCCGGCGCCCGCGACCGTCTCCGGTCGCGGGCGCCGCCGCGTCCGGGCAGGATCGGGTCCGTGAAGATCGCGGTCACCGGGTCCTCCGGGCTGATCGGCTCAGCCCTGCTGCCGACGCTGCGCGACGACGGCCACACCGTGCTCCGGCTGGTCCGCCGACCCCCGGCCGGCCCGGACGAGCTGCGCTGGGACCCGGCCGCCGGCACGCTCGACCCGGCCGCGCTCGCCGGCGTCGACGCGGTGGTCAACCTCGCCGGAGTCGGCATCGGCGACCGGCGCTGGACCGCGGCGCGCAAGCGGGCCGTGCTGGCCAGCCGGGTCGACGCCACCGAGACGCTGAGCGCCGCCATGGCCGCCGTCGCCGCCCTGGACCCCCGACCGCGGGCGCTGCTGTCCGCGTCCGCGATCGGCTGGTACGGCGACACCGGCGACGCCCCGGTGGACGAGTCCGACCCGGCCGGGCACGACTTCCTCGCGCACGTCTGCCTCCGCTGGGAGGCGGCGACGCGGGCCGCCGAGGAGGCCGGGGTCCGGGTCGCCCACCTGCGCAGCGGACTCGTCTGCGGCAGCGGCGGGCTGCTCGGCCGGCTGCGGCCGCTGGCCCGGCTCGGGCTCGCCGCCCCGCTCGGTTCGGGCCGGCAGTGGTGGTCCTGGATCTCGCTCGCCGACGAGGTCGGCGCGATCCGGCACGTGCTCGGCACGGACGGGATCGCCGGCCCGGTCAACCTGACCGGTCCGGCGCCGGTGACCAACCGCGAGTTCACCAAGGCGCTCGGCCGGGTGCTGCACCGTCCGGTGGTGCTCCCGCCGGTGCCGCGGGTGGCGCTGCGCCTGGCCATCGGCGAGTTCGCCGACGTCGGCGTCGTCGCCGGCCAGCGGGTGCTGCCGCGGGTGCTGCAGCAGACCGGCTACCGGTTCCGGCACGAGACCGTGGAGCAGGCGCTGCGCTGGGCCACCGGCGCTGGGGCCGTAGCCGATCGGTAGCGTGCAGGCGGAACCGGAGCGCCGGACCGTACGGAGGCGGAATGAACATCCTGGCGACCTCGGGCGGCTTCCGGCCGGACCGGCGGACCTGGCTCGCGGTCGGGCCGATCATCGAGTTCGCCTTCGAGCTGGCCGGCACGCCGGAGCGGCCGAAGTTCTGCTACGTCGGCACCGCGCTCGGCGACAACCCGCTGTTCGCCAACGCGACGCAGGACGCGTTCATCGGCCGCGACGTCGTGGTCTCGAACCTGGCCGCGTTCCCGATGCCGTCCGTCGCCGACGTGCGCGCGCACCTGCTCGCCCAGGACGTCGTCTGGGTCGGCGGCGGCAGCGTGGCCGGCCTGCTGGCGATCTGGCGGCTGCACGGCTGGGACGAGATCTTCCGCGAGGTGTGGGAAGCCGGCGTCGTGCTCGGCGGGGTGTCAGCCGGCTCGCTGTGCTGGCACGCCGGCGGCACGACCGACTCGTTCGGTCCCGAGCTGCGCCCGGTCACCAACGGCCTCGCGCTGCTGCCGTACTCCAACGGCGTGCACTACGACTCCGAGGAGCAGCGCCGACCGCTCTACCAGCAGCTGATCGCCGACGAGGTGCTGCCGGCCGGGTTCGCCACCGACGACGGCGTCGGGCTCCACTACCGCGGCACCGAGCTGGTCGAGGCGGTCGCCGACCGGCCCGGCGCCAAGGCCTACCGGGTCGAGCGCGGCCACACCGGCAAGGCGATCGAGCAGGTCATCGAGCCCCGACTGCTCACCGGCGGCGACGGGGGCTAGACCCGGACCTCGGCCGGGATCTCCTCGGGGTCGGGCTCGTCCCGGCGGGCCAGCCGGCTCGGCCACCACACCGGCCGGCCCACCTCGTACACCAGCGCCGGGACCAGCAGCGAGCGCACCACGATCGTGTCGAGCAGCACGCCGAACGCGACCGCGAAGCCGATCTCGGCCAGGAACACCAGCGGCAGCACGCCGAGCACGGAGAACGTCGCGGCCAGCACCACGCCGGCCGAGGTGATCACGCCGCCGGTCACGGCCAGCCCGCGCAGCACGCCGGGCCGGGTGCCGATGTGCAGGGTCTCCTCCCGCACCCGGGTCATCAGGAAGATGTTGTAGTCGATCCCGAGCGCGACCAGGAACACGAACGCGAACAGCGGGAACGCCGTGTCGGCGCCGGCGAAGTGGAAGACGTGGTTGAACACCAGCGCGCACACCCCGAGCGTCGCCGCGAACGACAGCACCACGGTGACGATCAGCAGCAGCGGCGCGACCAGCGCCCGCAGCAGCACCGCGAGCACGACGAGGATCACCGCGAGCACGATCGGGATGATCACCACCCGGTCCCGCTTGGACGCGTCGGAGACGTCGAGGTTGATCGCGCTGAAGCCGCCGACCTTCGCGTCCGCGCCCGGGATCGCGTGCACCGCCGAGCGCAGCTGCCGCACGGTGTCGTCCGCGGCCCGCGAGTCCGGGGCCGAGGCCAGCGTCGCGTCGATCTGGACCAGCCCACCCTCGACCCGCGGCGCGCCGGACCCGGACGGCTCGCCACCGCCGCCCCCGCCGGCGGACAGGAACGCCGCGTCGGAGACGCCGGGCGTCTGCTTCACCACCGACAGCACCTGGTCCGCGGCCGCCTCCCGGGCGATGATCACGGCCGGGCTGCCGACACCGGCCGGGAAGTGCCGCTCCAGCGCCTGCTGGCCGGTCACCGACTCCTGGGTCGTGGTGAACGACTCGCTCTGCGAGATCCCGCTCACCCGCAGCTGGCCGATCCCCAACGACAACCCGACCAGCACCAGCACCACCACCACCGCGACCGCGCGGGCGTGCCGGCCGACGAACCGGGCCACCCGGCCCCAGAAGCCCTGCGCCTCGGTCGCCTCCGACCCGTACCGCGGGACGAACGGCCAGAACGCCCGCCGGCCGGCCAGCGCGAGCAGAGCCGGCAGCAGCGTCAGCATCGCCGCCATCGTCGCCGCGATGCCCAGCGCGGCGACCGGGCCGAGGCTCTTGTTCGACGAGAGGTCGGAGAACAGCAGGCAGAGCAGGCCGAGGATGACCGTGACGCCGGAGGCGAGGATCGCCGGGCCGGCCCCGCGCAGCGCCGCCCGCATCGCGTCGTACTTGTCCTCGTGCCGGCGCAGCTCCTCCCGGAACCGGGCGATGATCAGCAACGCGTAGTCCGTGCCGGCGCCGAACACCAGCACGGTGAGGATGCCCTGGCTCTGCCCGTTGAGCGTGAGCACGTCCTTGTTCGCCAGCAGGTAGACGAGCCCGCCGGCCAGCGCGTAGCCGAAGCCGACCGACAGCAGCGGGAAGATCCACAGCACCGGGCTGCGATACACCAGCAGCAGGATCACGATCACGACCGCGCCGGTGACGAGCAGCAGCGTCGAGTCGATGCCCTCGAACGCGGCGATGAGGTCGGCCAGCAGCCCGGCCGGCCCGGTCAGGTATGCGGACAGCCCGTCGCTGCCCTGCACCTCGTCCCGCACGGCGTTCGCGGCGTCGGTCAGCTCCATGCCGTCGGTGCCGGCCAGCTGCACGACGGCCTGCAGCGCCCTGCCGTCCTGGCTCGGGATCAGCGGCGTGACCGAGACCACCTTCGGCACGGCCCTGACCTCGGCCAGCTGCTGGGTCGCCAGGGCGCGGTCGGCCGCGGTGATCCCGGACTCGCGCTCCCAGACGATGATCCCCGGCGTCGTCTCCTGGTCGATGAACCGCCGCTGCAGGTCGTTGACCTCGGTCGACTCCGCGGTCTTGGGCAGGAACGCGGCGTTGTCGTTCGTCTGTACGTCGGCCAGCTTGCCCGAGTACGGGCCGGCGAAGCCGGCGACGAGCAGCCACAGGACGAACAGCCCCAGCGCGAGCCAGCGGCGGCGGGCACGGACGGACGGCATGCGGGTTCCTCCGAGGCGGTCGACGGCTCGCTCGCGCAGCGTAGAAGCACCGGCCCGATCCCGCAGGTCGCGACCGACGGGCGCGGCCCCGGCCCGGCGTACGCTGGCCGCGTGGACGTGATCCGAGCCGGTCTGGTCCCGTACGAGCAGGCGCTGGCCCGGCAGCGGACGCTGCACGCGGAGCGTGTCGCCGACCAGCGGCCGGACACGGTCCTGCTGCTCGAGCACCCCTCGGTCTACACGGCCGGCAAGCGCACCGAGGACTGGGAGCGGCCGACCGACGGCACGCCGGTCGTCGACGTCGACCGCGGCGGCCGGATCACCTGGCACGGGCCCGGGCAGCTGGTCGGCTACCCGATCGTCAAGCTGGCCGAGCCGGTCGACGTGGTCGCGTACGTGCGGCGGCTGGAGCAGGTGCTCATCGACGTGTGCGCCGGCTTCGGCGTGGCCGCGGTGCCGGTCGAGGGGCGGTCCGGCGCCTGGCTGCCGGCCGACCGGCAGCGCCCGGAGCGGAAGATCGCCGCGATCGGCATCCGGGTCTCCCGCGGCGTCACCATGCACGGCTTCGCGCTCAACTGCGACCCGGACATGTCCGCGTACCAGCTGATCACCGCGTGCGGGATCCAGGGCGTCGGGGCGACCTCGCTGGCGATCGAGCTCGGCCGGCCGGTGCCGGTCGACGAGGTGATCGACCCGGTCGAGACCGCTCTCCGCAAGGACGGCCTGACCGGGTAGGACCCGCCGGCTACAGCTGCGGCGCGACCTCGGCCGCGATCAGCTCGATGTGGTCGAGATCGTCCATGTCCAGCGTCTGCAGGTACATCCGGGTCGCCCCGGCCGCCCGGTACGCGCCGATCGCGTCGACCACCTCGGCCACCGTCCCGGCCACCCCGCGGGCGCGCAGCTGGTCCGGGTCGCGGGAGATCGCCTCGGCCCGGCGCCGGTATTCCGACTCGTCCTTGCCGCAGCAGACCGTCTGCGCGGCCGAGAAGACCATCGGCTCGCTCCGCCCGGCCGCGGCGCAGGCGTCCCGGACCAGGCCGTAGAGGTCCCCCGTCTCGGCCGAGGGACGGAACGGCACGTTGAACTCGGCCGCGTACCGGGCCGCCAGCGCCGGCGTCCGCTTCCGCCCGGCCCCGCCCACGATCACCGGCAGCGGCGACTGCACCGGCTTGGGCAGCGCCGGCGAGTCGGCCAGCCGGTAATGCCGCCCCTGGTAGGAGAACGGCCCGGCCGCCGACCACAGCCCGGTGACGATCGCCAGCTGCTCCTCCAATCGGTCGAAGCGCTCCCCGACCGGCGGGAACGGGATCCCGTACGCGGCGTGCTCGGCCTCGAACCAGCCCGCGCCGAGCCCGAGCTCCACCCGGCCGCCGCTCATCGCGTCCACCTGCGCGACGGAGATCGCCAGCGGCCCGGGCAGCCGGAACGTCGCGGCGGTGACCATCGTGCCGAGCCGGAGCCGCGAGGTCTCCCGGGCGAGCCCGGCCAGCGTCACCCAGGCGTCGGTCGGGCCGGGCCGGCCGTCCCCGCTCATCGACAGGTAGTGGTCGCTGCGGAAGAACGCGTCGTAGCCGGCTTCCTCGGTCGCGCGGGCCAGCCGGAGCTGCTGGTCGTAGCTGGCCCCCTGCTGGGGTTCGATGAAGATGCGCAGGTCCACGGCCGCAGGCTACCTACCGGCCCGAGCGTAGGCTCGGGCACGTGACGACGGTTCAGCCCGAGGGACGCCGGATGCTCCGGCTCGAGGTCCGCAACGCCCAGACCCCGATCGAGCGGAAGCCGTCCTGGATCAAGACCCGGGCGAAGATGGGCCCGGAATACACCGAGCTGAAGAACCTGGTCCGCCGCGAGGGGCTGCACACGGTCTGCGAGGAGGCCGGCTGCCCCAACATCTACGAATGCTGGGAGGACCGGGAGGCCACCTTCCTCATCGGCGGCGAGCAGTGCACGCGGCGCTGCGACTTCTGCCAGATCGACACCGGCAAGCCGGCCGAGCTCGACCGGGACGAGCCGCGCCGGGTGGCCGAGTCGGTGCAGGCGATGGGCCTGCGGTACGCGACGATCACCGGCGTCGCCCGCGACGACCTGCCCGACCAGGGCGCCTGGCTGTACGCGGAGACGGTCCGGCAGATCCACGCGGTCAACCCAGGCACCGGCGTGGAGAACCTCATCCCCGACTTCTCCGGCGAACCCGAGCTGCTCACCAAGGTCTTCGACTCCCGGCCGGAGGTGCTCGCGCACAACCTGGAGACGGTGCCGCGGATCTTCAAGCGGATCCGCCCCGCCTTCCGGTACGAGCGCTCCCTCGACGTGCTGCGCCAGGCCAGGGCGTACGGGCTGGTGACCAAGTCCAACCTCATCCTCGGCCTGGGCGAGACCAGGGCCGAGGTCAGCGAGGCGCTGCGCGACCTGCACGCCGCCGGCTGCGACCTGGTCACGATCACGCAATACCTGCGGCCGACGCCGCGGCACCACCCGGTGGAGCGCTGGGTCAAGCCGGAGGAGTTCGTCGAGCTCAAGGCCGAGGCCGAGCAGATCGGCTTCGCCGGGGTCATGTCCGGCCCGCTGGTGCGCTCGTCCTACCGGGCCGGCCGGCTCTACCAGCAGGCCGTCGCGGCCCGCCAGACGGTCGCCTGATCCCGGTATCCTCACAGCATGGCGAAGGACCGGGCGACGACGCCCCGCGGCAAGGCCGACCCCAAGGCCGGTCGTGCCGGCAAGGCCGCGAAGGTGAAGGCGCCGAGGGGCGAGCGGATCAGGCAGCTCATCCAGGCGTACAAGATGACGTACGCGCGAGACCGGCAGCTGCCGCTGTGGATGGGGCTCGCGTTCGTCGCCGCGGCCGCCGTGATCTTCCTGATCAGCCTGCTGGCCGGGATCGTGCTGTTCATCGCCATCCCGCTCGCGGTGGTCTTCGGCGTGCTCGCGGCCACGTTCGTCTTCGGCCGGCGGGCGCAGCGGGCCGCGTTCAGCCAGGTCGAGGGCCAGCCGGGGGCGGCCGGCTGGGTCCTGGGCAACATGCGTGGCGACTGGCGGGTCACCCAGGGCGTGCAGGTGACCGCCCAGCTCGACGCCGTGCACCGGGTGCTCGGCCGGCCGGGTGTGGTCCTCGTCGGCGAGGGCGCCCCGCACCGCGTGCGGGGCCTGATCGCGCAGGAGAAGAAGCGGGTCGCCCGGGTCGTCGGCGACACCCCGATCTACGACGTCATCCTCGGTGACGGCGAGGGCGAGGTGTCGATCCGCAGGCTGAACAACCACCTGGTGAAGCTGCCCCGCAACCTCACCCAGGCGCAGGTCAACGCGCTGGAGAAGCGGCTGGCGGCACTCGGCGGGACGAAGGCGGCGCCGCTGCCCAAGGGCCCGATGCCGACCAGGGCCCGGATGTCCGGCATGGAGCGCACGCTCCGCCGCCGCTGACCCGCTACGTACGCACGACCGCCGTCTGGGTCAGCCGGTCGTGCACGCTGCGGCCCTCGCGGTCGCGGATCAGCGCCGGGATGAGCAGGATCACGCCGAGCGTGCGGACCGCGGCCCGCCACACGCCCACCGGTACCTTCCGGTCCACCCTGGCCACGCGGAGCTTGAGCAACCGCATCCCCGGAGTCTGCCCGACCAGTACGGTGAACCCGAAGTACAGCACGGCGAACACCAGAAGGCTGCGGTTGCGGGGCAGCTCCGGCGCGGTGAACAGGGCCGCGACCAGTCCGGAGAGCACCACGTCGACCAGGAACGCGCCCAGCCGGGGTCCGGCCGGGGCGACCGAACCCGGCCCGGCCTCCGGCAGCCCGGCGGTCGTCACCCGACGAGCTTAGGCACACCCCGCGACCGCCGCGGCGGGCGTACCCACGACCCCCGTGTAACCGCGTGGAAACGACCGGGATACGCGCGAGCAACCGGACGGCCATACCGTCGCGCGCAACGACAGCGACACCGGAGGATGGATGTTCACCACTGCAGACGAGGTCTTGAGCTACATCCGGGACGAAGGCGTGCAGTTCGTCGACGTCCGCTTCTGTGACCTGCCCGGCGTCATGCAGCACTTCACGGTGCCGGCCGCGTCCGTGGACGAGGACTTCTTCGAGAACGGCCAGATGTTCGACGGCTCGTCGATCCGCGGCTTCCAGGCGATCCACGAGTCGGACATGCAGCTGATCCCCGACCCCGCGACCGCGTTCGTCGACCCGTTCCGGTCGGCGAAGACGCTCGCGATGAACTTCTCCATCGTCGACCCGTTCACCAAGGAGAACTACAGCCGCGACCCGCGCAACATCGCCGCGAAGGCCGAGGCATACCTCAAGGAGTCCGGGATCGGCGACACCGTCTACTTCGGACCCGAGGCCGAGTTCTACGTCTTCGACGACGTCCGCTTCGAGACCAAGCAGAACGCCGGCTACTACTACATCGACTCGATCGAGGGCGCCTGGAACACCGGCCGGGTCGAGGACGGCGGCAACCGCGGCTACAAGACCCGCTACAAGGGTGGCTATTTCCCGGTGCCGCCTGCGGACCACTATGCCGACCTGCGCGACTCGATGGTCACCGCGCTCGGCAACGTGGGGATCCAGGTCGAGCGCGCCCACCACGAGGTCGGCACCGCCGGCCAGGCCGAGATCAACTACAAGTTCGACACGCTGCTGCACGCCGGCGACTCGCTCATGCTCTTCAAGTACGTGGTGAAGAACGTGGCCTGGCAGGCCGGCAAGACCGCGACCTTCATGCCTAAGCCGCTGTTCGGTGACAACGGCTCCGGCATGCACTGCCACCAGTCGCTGTGGAAGGACGGCGCGCCGCTGTTCTACGACGAGCTCGGCTACGGCGGGCTGTCCGACACCGCCCGCTGGTATATCGGCGGCCTGCTCAAGCACGCGCCGGCGCTGCTCGCGTTCACCAACCCGACCGTGAACAGCTACCACCGGCTGGTGCCCGGCTTCGAGGCGCCGGTCAACCTCGTCTACTCGCAGCGCAACCGGTCCGCGGCCGTACGGATCCCGGTCACCGGCACCTCGCCGAAGGCGAAGCGGCTGGAGTTCCGGGTGCCCGACCCGTCCTGCAACCCCTACCTGGCCTTCTCCGCGATGATGATGGCCGGCCTCGACGGCATCCGGACCAAGACCGAGCCGCCGACCCCGATCGACAAGGACCTGTACGAGCTGCCGCCGGACGAGCACGCGGACATCCCGACCGTGCCGGGCTCGCTGCCCGAGGTGCTGATCGCGCTGGAGGCCGACCACGGCTTCCTGCTCGAGGGCGGCGTGTTCACCCAGGACCTGGTCGAGACCTGGATCGACTACAAGCGCACCA
>Ga0207678_10001204_pt1 | contig 23754 bp, 18 predicted proteins | sample KBSC63metaG_FD_184319 | JGI IMG/M metagenome (GOLD analysis project Ga0207678, IMG submission 184319) | Corn rhizosphere microbial communities from Kellogg Biological Station, Michigan, USA - KBS C6-3 metaG (SPAdes) (version 2) | ecosystem: Host-associated > Plants > Roots > Rhizosphere > Soil ... | reverse complement strand
GAGGCCGGCGAAATCCGGTAACTCCGAGAGCGCGACGTTCATGCGGAAGGTCGCGCTCTCGCTCTGGTAATGGGCGAAGGGCTCGCGCCAGGATTCTTCTCCGGGCCCGAGCAGCTTCAGGAGCCGTTGCGGATGCGCGTGTCCGCGCCCAGCAGGCCGTGCTGCGAGAGCCATTGCTGCACGACGCGCGCGCCATCCTCGCTGCGCGCGGGGCCGCCCGTGGCTTCCGCGCCGAGCACCTTGAACAGCATCTCGGCGTAGAAGTTGTCGCTGTTCTTGCCCAGCTCGCTCACCAGGTGCGCGAGCGGTTCTGACTGGTGGAAGGCGAGCCGCGGCTCGTCTTGCTTGCCGCCGAGCCCGACCGCGCCTTGCACCTGGATGCCGCTCGCGATCAGCAACTCGCGCAGCGCGAGCCCGGGCGCGCGCCGAGGATCATCGAGGCGGCGCTCGTAGCGCAGCCGCCCCATGCCCTTCGCGGCGTAGCCGCCGAGCTGGGCGACCAGCTCCGTGCCGCGCGTCTGCAGCGAGAGCTGCACGCCTTCGCCCGCGCCCGCGCGCCGCGTCTCGACCGCGCCTTCGATGCTCACGATGCCCGGCGGCTCAAACCACGCGCGCGCCGGTTGCCCTGCTTCGCCGGGCAGCACGTTGAGCGTGACGGCGTTGCGCTCCAGCGCCACGGCGCTCACCGGCGCGCGAAACGACGCCCACTCGTCCGGCTGTTGTTCGAACGCGGGCGGCACGAACTGATCGTCGAAGCGGCTCTGGTCGACCAGGATCTGCCCGACCTTCGTCACGCCCAGCCCGCGCACGGCGCGCGAGAGCTCCCACAGATCCTGTGTGTCGAGCGAAGGATCGCCCTGACCGCGCAGCACGAGGGTGTCGACGCGATCGCCCTCCTGCTTGCCGTACAGACCGGTGCTGAAGCGGTACTCCGCGCCCAGCCGCTCGAGCGCGACCGCGGTCGTGATCACTTTCATGTTCGAGGCCGGGTTCAATGCGCTCTGCGCGCCGAACTCCGCCCAGACGAAGCCGCTGTCCGAATCGACCACACGGGCGCTCAGTGTTCCGCCCCGGCCGCGCACCCAGTCAGCGAGTGCCTGCAGCGCTTCGACGACTCGGCCGCGAGCCGGCTCCGAAGGCGCGGCGGCGGGCCGCGGCGGGCTCGGGGTGCGGGGTGTGCCCGCAGAAGAATCATGGGCCGGCGCCTCGGGAGTGCGGGGCTGCGCGGAAGTGCCCGCGGCAGCGGCGGTCTGCGCGCGGGCATGCGCCGTGAAGAGCAAGCTGGCCGCGAGCGCGAGCGGGTAGACCTTGCCCTGAGGCACCCGGGCAGACTACACGAAACCGCTGATATGACGAGCCCAGCGAATCGCGTGCCGTGCCATCGTTGCGCGCTGGGTTCTCTCGTGATCGCTCTCGCGCTGAGTGGTGCGCGGGCGGCGCGAGCCGAGGAACCGACGATCAATGAGGTGAGATATCACCCCACCGAGTTGCCTCCGGACGGTACGCGCGCTCGCGTGCTGATCACGGGCGCAGCGTTGACCGTCGGCTGGTACGGCGTCGGGGTCGGTACCTCGTATATCTGGGCCGATGCGAAGAACGCTCGCGATCTGCGCATCCCCGTCGCGGGCCCCTGGATGGCGCTCGGTGATGTCGGCTGTAGTTCCAAGGAAACGAAGGCCACCTGCAGTGATGGGATCGTGGTGCTGCGCACCACGCTGGCGGTGCTGAGCGGGATCGGGCAGGCGGGTGGCCTGTTTGCCATCATGGAAGGCTTGCTCCTGGACAGCGGGAATGCTGCCAGCAATTCCTCCGTCGCACCCCCGCAGGGTGATGCGCCGCGCGGCGAGCGGCCACAGACTCTGCAGCAAAGTCGGCGACCTTCCTGGGCTGCAGTGCCGGTAGTGTTGCCCGATGGGGCTGCACTCCAAGTCGTTGGGCAGTTCTAGAGCTCGGTTCTGAATCTTTGATGCCCTGAATCGGAAGGGGCGAGCTCGAGCCCGTGTCGAGCGCTGCAGGTGACTGCATTCCGGCTGTGCGTGTGAAATCGGTGAAATCCGAAATCGCGACATGCCGCCCGGCGGCAAGCGGATCAAATGCGAAATGCGGCCTGCACACCGCGCACCAACCACACCTTCAACCTACAAAGGTCGAAATTGCTGCATATATTTCGTACGATGGCAACTAGTGCGTGCAAGCGGCGCGGTCTCGTTATATGCTGCTGTCCCATCATGGAGATGGAACAGTGAACCGGCGAACGAAGTTCGTCCTCGTCACCGGCGGCGTAGTCTCCTCGATTGGAAAGGGACTCGCATCAGCATCCATCGGCGCGCTGATGGAGGCGCGTGGTCTGAAGATCACGCACATGAAACTGGATCCGTACATCAACGTCGATCCAGGCACGATGTCCCCGTACCAGCACGGTGAGGTCTTCGTCACCGATGATGGCGCGGAGACCGATCTCGACCTCGGCCACTACGAGCGCTTCACTTCGGTGCGGCTCACGCGCAATGCCAACGTCACGGCGGGGCGCGTGTACCTATCGGTGATTCAGAAGGAGCGGCGCGGCGAGTACCTGGGGGCGACCGTGCAGGTGATTCCGCACATCACGGACGAGATCAAGCGCAACATCCATCGCGCAGCCGAGGGTGTGGACGTGGCGATCATCGAGGTCGGCGGCACGGTGGGTGACATCGAGTCGCTGCCGTTCCTGGAGGCGTTGCGCCAGCTCAAGGTCGAAGAAGGGCCGGAGAACGCGGTCAGCGTGCACGTGACGCTGGTGCCGCACATCTCGACCGCCGGTGAGCTCAAGACCAAGCCGACGCAGCACTCGGTGCGCGACATGCGCGAGATCGGCATCCAGCCCGACGTGCTCTTGTGCCGCAGCGATCGCCCGATCAGCCAGGAGCTGAAGGGCAAGATCGCGCTCTTCTCCAACGTGCCCGTGCGCAGCGTGATCTCCGCAGAGGACGTGAGCTGCATCTATGAGCTGCCGCTGCGCCTGCACGAGCAGGGGCTCGACGATCAGCTGGCTGATCGGCTCAACATCTGGTCGCGTCCACCGGAGCTCGGGCGCTGGCGCCGCGTCGTCGATCAGTTCACCAACCCCAAGGGTCAGGTGCGCATCGGCATCGTCGGCAAGTACGTGCACCTGAAGGACAGCTACAAGTCGCTGCACGAAGCCTTGATCCACGGCGGCATGGCTCGCTCAATCCGCGTGGACCTGGAGTACATCGACGCCGAGGAGCTGGAGCGTCCCGGCATGGACAAGGCAGCGCTGGCCAGCCGCTTGCGCGGGCTCGACGGATTGCTCGTCCCCGGCGGCTTCGGCGAGCGCGGCGCCGAAGGCAAGATCCACGCGATCCGCCACGCGCGCGAGAACCAGATTCCGTATTTCGGGATCTGCCTCGGCATGCAGCTGGCGGTGGTGGAGTTTGCTCGCAACCGCTGCGGCCTCACCGGCGCGGGCTCGCGCGAGTTCGCCGAGGCTCCCGCGCATCCGGTGATCGACCTGATGCAAGAGCAGGCAGAGGTGAAGGAGAAGGGCGGCACGATGCGGCTCGGCTCCTACGACTGCGTGCTCAAGCAGGGCTCGCGTTGCGCGCAGCTGTACGGCGCCGAAGTGATCACCGAGCGGCATCGCCACCGCTTCGAGGTGAACAACGAATATCGGCAGCAGCTGGAGAGCGCGGGTCTGGTGCTCAGTGGCACGAGCCCCGACAACCGCCTGGTGGAGATGATCGAGCTCGAGGATCATCCGTATTTCGTCGGCTGCCAGTTCCATCCGGAGTTCAAGAGCCGGCCGATGGCGCCGCATCCGCTGTTTGCTGGCTTCGTCAACGCCGCGCTTCGTCGGCGGCAGGAGACGGAACGCGCCGTCAAGGGCGCGGGGGAAAGCGAGCGTGCGGATCTCAGCAGCGCGCCGAACTAGCGCGCTGTTTTTGTTCCGCGCGTGGGCGCGGGGTTTCGCGGCCGCGTCGCCGTGCGTCGCGGCTGCCGGAGCGCTGCTGTCTGCTAGCGTGACGCTGTCGCTCTTCGGCTGTGCGAGCGCCACGACGAAGGTGGCGCTGCAAGGCAACCTACCCAGCCTGCAGGCGGAGCTGGCGCGCGCCGAGAGCCAAGGTGAGCTGGCGCACTCTTCGGTGCGGGAGCTCGCGGGCGCCGTGCTGGAGCGCGAGCTGTCGTCGCTGCGCGAACCGCTCGGCGAAGTTCCCGAGGTGGGTCCCTGCGCGCGCGGCGTGCGCGGCGCGCTGGCGGAACTGGCAGAAGGCTCCGGCGAGGCAGCGGCGTTCGCATCCGTCGCGCTGATCGACGCGGGCCTGAAGGCGCCGCGGCATGATGAGCCGAAGGGCGACTCGCCCTTGTTGCCCGTGAGCGCGCGGCGTGCGGTGGGGAGCGCGGATGGACCGCAGCGGCGTGCCTACCTGTTGCACGGCGACGCGGATGTGCGCCGCGCGGCGCTGGAGGCGGCGGAGCACAGCGCCGATCCCGCGGACGGCCGCGCGTTGCTCGAGGTGGCGCGCCTCGATCCGGACGAGCGCAGTCGCTCGCTCGCCGTGCGCGCGCTGGGCGCCATCGGCGGCGAGGCGGTCGTGGTGGGGCTCAGCGATCTGTGGGCAGCGGCGGATCCCGAACAGCGCATGGACATCGTGCGCGCCTGGGCAGTGCCCGCGAGCTTCACGACCGGAGGCGAGCAGCAGCTGCTGCGCTGCGCGGAGCAGGGCTCGGGCAGCTCTGCGGTCGAGGCCGCCGTGGCGTTGGTGCGCGAGGGCAGTGCTGCCAGCGGTCCTGCCAGCACGCTGCTGATGCGCGCGCTGCGCGGGGATGATCTCGCAGCGCGCCTCTTGGCTCTGTACGAGGTGCCCTGGTCGAACCCGGAGCTGCGGGCGCTCGTGATCGAAGCGCAGCGCTCCGATGACAAGGCGGTGCGGCTGATTTCCTTGCTGCGTCAAGCGGAGCAGGGGCCGCTGGAGGCGCCAGCGCGCGACGCCCTGCGCGCGCTCGCGACCAGTGAGCGGGCAGCCATCGCGTTGCTCGCGCGCGTGACGCTGGCGCGCGCCGGCGATGAGGGCATCAAGCCCGCGCTGCTGCTGGATCTGAAGTCAGCGCGCGCGAGAGATCGCATGCTGGCGGCGCTGGCCTTGGCTCAGCTGGGGGACTGGGGCGCGGCGGCACACGCTCTGGCGGACGACAGCCCGCGCGTGCGCCAGACGGTGGCGTGTCAGTGGCTGGCGGAGCCGCGTTCGAGCAGCGCCGAAGCGGTGCTGGAACAGCGTCGCGCAGCGACGTTTGGACCGCTCGCGCCACAGCTCACCGAATTGCTGCTCGTCTCCGGGCAGACCGGCACCGAGTCGAACGGCTCCTGAGCACGAGCTCACGAGCCCGAGCGTTTGCCAGCTTCCGCTTTGTGCCCGCCTGCCTTGCCGTAGGACAAGGTCGAGAAGGGCCTCCTCGGGGCCGAGCTCGAGCTCGAGCTCGAGGTGCGGGGTGTCCCCGCAGAAATCGTGCGGGGTGTCCCCGCAGAAATCGTGCGGGCTGCGCCCGCGGAATCCGCACCCCGCTGTTCGCGCGGGCACGTGCCGAACATGCGCTTGTATACGCGGTGAAACTGCGTGTAGCTGCCGAAGCCTGCCTCCAGCGCTGCAGAGAGCAGGTTGCCGTTGCCGCGCTCCAGCGCCACGAAGAAGCGATCCATCAGCCGCCGGTTGCGATACTCGACCAGCGACACGCCGACCTCGGCCTTGAATGAGCGCGCCAGATGTCCGGCGCTGATCGAGAGCTGACGCGCCAGGTACTCGCCGCTGGAGCGCGGGTTTTCTTCCAGCGCGCGCAGCACGCTCTTCACCCAGGGGCTCTGCTGAGCGGCCGCCGTGGCGGGCCAGCGGAAGCGGCTGCGGCGCGGCAGGAACAGCCCTGACAGCAGGCTGCAGAACACGGCCATCGCGAGCTGCTTGCCGTCTTCGAACGGGGCCCGCGAGACCGCGGAGTCGTTGTACATCACGCCGATGAAGTCACGCGCCGCGACCAGCGGTGTGGCCACGAGCCAGCCGCGGCCGAGGTCCGTGGTGCCGTTGATGCCTTGAGGGCACACCAACATGCTCTCCGAGCGGCGCCAGAGGGAGCCCTGGTTCTGCAGGTTGCACAGCGTTTGTGCCTCGGTCGGGTCGCACTCGTGGGCGAGCTCATGCTCGTCCGTGGTTTCTCCTGCCAGGCCAGTGCCCCACGTGCCCCGCAGCAGCAGCTGCTTGGCTCTCGGATCACGCAGCCACAGCCCGACACGCTCCAGCCCGATGCGCTCGCGCGCCAGCTCGACCGCACGCTGCAGCATCTGATCGGTATCGGCGATACCTGCCAGCTCGTCCGCAGCCGAGAGCACGGGCCCCAGCAAGCGCTGCGGCGCGAGCTGAGGGGTCAGGGGCGGTGTGCCCCCGCGGAAGGCATCGACGGCTAGCAACTCGGCGGAGACCATGGCTTACGCACTGCCATGATACCGTGTCCGGTCATTGCCGCAAATTGGACAAAGGCTCGGAAAATTCCAGAGATGCGCCGGCCTCCACGCAGGACGCCTGGCGAAGATGAAAAAGCTGCGGGCTGCACAAGCAGGTGAGCAGAAATGACATCGTCGAGGGAGCCAAGGCGCATGCACAGCAAGGCCTTGCTCGGCATGATGATGGACGACTTCTTCGTCAGTGATAGCGTCCTCGAGTGATAGCGCCGCGCCCGCCGACTACGAGGGCTTTGCGATGCAACTCAGGCTGGTGGGGCCGCCCAAGATTGCCTCACTGACGCTGGCACGATGCCGCTCGAGCTGAGGCAACCGTTGCCGGTGTCAGCGCCCGGTCGGGTCACTTTTCCACGATCGCGGCCTTGCTTCGGCGCCGAGACCCAGCCCGGGTGGGCTGCGCAAACTGGCGACGTTGCTGCGAAACCGCGCCCTTCCTCCTGCGCGTGCGCAGCAATGAGGACGCTGGCACGCTAATTGCGCTAATGCCAATGTGGACTTTGATTCCGCTGTTTCGAAGACTACGCGGGTGCCCCTGTTCCTGCTGCTCGTGCTGCTCGCCCTGGGGTGCGCCACTCCGCAAGCGTTCGTGCCTCTGGCCGAGGTGAGGTCGGCCGCGCCCGATGGCGAGCACGGCGCCGCTGACTACGCGCTCGCGCCGCATGCGCACGTGCAGGTGTGGTCGCGTGGTGCCTTCCGCGATGACAGTCAGGGTGAGGCGGAGACGGTCGTGCACGTGGGCTTCGTGCTCGACAATCAGGGGCCGCTGCCGGTTCGACTGGATGAGAAGCGGCTGTTCCTGGAAGACATCGGCTCCACCGAGGGCGGCATCGAGAAGCTCGCGCCCGCTCAGATCGACGGCAACGCGCCCGTCGCTCCCTCCGGCAAGGGACAGGTGGAGGCATACTTCGCGCTGCCCAAGCGCATCTGGCCGAGCGACATCGTCGGCTATCGCGTGGTCTGGGCGCTCGATGGTGGCGAGAAGGCGAGCTTGCAGCACACCGCGTTCCAGAGCACCCGCTTTGGGCCTCGCATGTACCTCACGTACTACCCCTACTCTCCGTACTACCCGTGGGGTTGGTACTACCCCTGGCGCCCGTACCCGTTCTACGCGCCGTATCCCTTCTGGGGCGGCCCTGTATACGGGCCGCGCGTGTACGTGGCGCCGCGCGCGTACGGTGGCCCGCGCTATCTGGCGCATCCGCGAGCGCGCTGAGCTCTCGCTGGCAAGCTGCCTCGCATCGCGGGCCTGCGTGGCTAGGCTCGCCTCCGCACGTGATCGTCCGACGCCAGGATGAGCCCGCAGCGCGCTCAGCTCATGGCGCCGGACAGTTCGGCGTCCGGGGCGCTGGCGACCATCTGTCGATAGGCGGAGGCGAGCATCGCGTACGCGATGGTCATGGAGAAGATGACGCCGACCACGAGCGCCAAGACCCCGAGCACGCCGATCAGCATCTCCACCAGGGTCAACAGGAGGAGCTTGCCTAGCTTACCGCGTGCGATGCGCCAGGACGCGCCCAGGGCCTCGGTCGCGCCCATGTTCTGATCGACGAGAAAGAAAGTGGAGAAGGAAAGCGGTAGGATCACGAACAGGGTCGCGCCCAGATAGATGAGCGAGCCGACCAACTGCAACACACCCGAGTCCGTGAAGTTTCCGATCAGCAGCACACTCTCCGACGCCAAGCCGATCAAGGCCAGCAGCAGGATCAGCAGCAGCATGCGGCCAAGCACGCTGCCGTAATTGGAGAAGCCGGAGAAGAGATCATTGAACTGGGCTCTTCCGTCCAGCATGTTGAGCAGAAACTTGATGCCTCCGTACACGAGGACGGGCACCACCACAATGGCACCGATGACCGTGATCGCCGCTGCGCCGGCGCACAAGCTGCCCACGATGCCGACCCCGAGCCATAGAGGAAAGTAATTCCTCGTGGCGTTCCAGCCGTCGCTGAGGGCGCGTTGGATGCTGAAGTCTCCCGCACCTCCGCCGCTGGCGGGGTCGTGGGCGAAGGGTGCTTGGTAAGGGTTGAGCGGCGACTCGGCCATTGGTCTTCCTCCAGCATGAGCGTCCCGAGCGGATAGTAACAGCTTGCTGCCCTGCAGCAGGCGCGAGAAGGATTGACGCGCCGTGTGATCGACACTGTTTCCCTCATGGCGCTAGCCTGATCCAATAACGCCGCTTCGGCGTCGCGAGGTCGGCGTCCGTGATCACGTTCTCGAGGACGCCGCCGTTCCTCTCGATGACCTTGATGGACCCGCGATTGTCATCGGCGCAGGTCAGGAGTGCCCGGCGCAAGCCGAGCTCGCTCGCGAGCTGAAGCGCTTGGCGCAGGATGGCGCTGGCGTAACCGCGGCGGCGAAACTCCGGAACGACGACGTAGCCGATATGCCCGCCCAGGCGCTCGAGCTTCGCGTTCAGTCGATGCCGAATCGAGACGCGCCCCACGATCCTGCGCCCGACGAAGGCGAACAGGAAGGTCGCTGGGACCTGGTCCGACACCAGGCCGAGGCCGCGCGCGCGCTCGTCGAGCAGCTCGAGGTAGCGAGCAAACGAAATGCCCTCCTCATAATCGTGCAGAAAGGACGGTTGCTCGGGCGTAGTGGCTCGATGAGCGAGCAAGAACTCCTGCTCCTCCTCGAGTCTCGGTAAGCGGAGTGTCAGCTCTTCCGGCATCGCGCAATCGCTCCTGAGAAACGACTGTAGATGCCGCTTGTGGGCGAGAGTCGCAGCCGGGCTCGGCCGCGAACACCAGCCCGCGCGCTCAGCGCAGCGCGACGGAGGTGCCTCCGTACGCTTGCAGCAAGCTGGTGGCCTCGCGATCGCTGGGATGCTTGGCGAGCAGCGTCTTCAGCGTGCCGATCGCTCTCTCCACCTGTCCCAGTCGCTTCTGGGTGCGAGCCAGGTGCAGCTGAGCTGTGGACGAGCCGTCGAGCGCCGCCCAGCGCTCGGCCACCTTGAGCGACTCGCCCCACCACTTGGTGCTCGCCGCGACGCGCGACCAGCCCTCGAGCACGCGGCCGTCGCGGGGATAGCTGCGGCCGAGGCGGCGGTAGGCTTCGAGCGCATCCAGATTGTGACGACCGAGCAGGCCGTCGGCATCGGCCAGCGCGCGCTCCAGCTCTGGATCGGATTTCGGGCCCGCCTTGGCGAGCTTGTTCGCGTTCGGCGGCGTCTTGGGCGCCTTCGCCACTGGCGCGGCCTTGGCGGGCTTGGCAGCGACTCTGGGCGCAGCTCCCTTGGTCTGCCTCTCCGCCGCGAGCACTTCCGCGACCGCGCGTCGCATCTCCAGCGCCGTCGCTGTCACCGGCTCATGCTTCAGCTCGTCGCGCGCTTGCACGGCGTCGCGCGCTTTCGGCTCTTCGCGGGCTGCGCTCGCCACTGCGGGCGCCCGGGGCGCCGGCGGCACGCGCGGTGTCGGACGCGCTTCGAACGTCTCTCCGGCATTTTCGGGCGCGTCGCTCTCGTCTGCCGCGTCGCCCTCCCGGTTCGTCACGCTGATCTCGAGCGGCAAGGCGGCGAGCGCCGCCGGTTCGGCCTCCAGCGTCTGCGGTTCGGACGGCTCGTCTTCGCTCCGATCGAGCGCGGAGTGGTCTTCCGCCAGCTCATCCGGCGCCGGGATCACCTTGGCCAGCGCGGCACGAACCTGCGCCGGCGTGGTGGGAGCAGCGCTGGGGAAGGCCCGCGCCGCGGAGCTCCAGACCTGCTCGGCGGAAGCGCGCAGCGGAAGCGCCGTGACCTCGATGCGTTCGCGCAGGCCGTCGACGCCGACCAGCGCCACGGCCGCGGCGGCGCCGAGCGCGGCCATGCTCCCGAACACCCAGCGCCGCGAGGCGCCCGGCCGCTTTGACTCGTGACCGATCAGCCACACCAGGTCCTGGCGCAGTCCGACGATCTTGTCGTAGCGGTCCTTGGTGTCCGTCGCGAGCGCCGTGAGCAGCACGCGGTCGAGGTAGCGCGGCAGGCGCAGCTTGCGCACGCGCTGGCTCGGCGGCTTCACCTTCTCGTGCACCTTGCGGTCGAGCAACGCCACGGTGCTCTCGGCCACGTGCGGCAAGCAACCGGTGACCAGCTCGTACAATACGGCGCCGAGCGCGTAGACGTCGGCGCGCGCGTCGACCGCCGCGCCCCCGATCTGCTCCGGAGCCATGTACTCGGGCGTGCCGATCAGGCTCAGGCTCTCGGTGTTCGAGGGCTCGGGCTCAGGCTCGGTCTGGGTGATGCCGAAGTCGAGCACCTTGAGCGTGCCGGCGCTGGTCAGGAACAAGTTCTGGGGCTTGATGTCGCGGTGCACGACGCCGAGGCCGTGAGCGGCCTCGAGCGCCTGGCAGGCCTGGATCCCCAGCTCCGCGACCTCGCGCCAGGGCAGACGCCCGCGGCGCGTCAGGAGCTGGGCCAGCGTCTCACCCTCCAGAAACTCCATCGCGTAGTAGGGGCGGCCGTCGCTGGCGATGCCGAAGTCATGAATCTGCACCAGGTTGTCGTGTCGTAGCTGGGCCACGACGCGCGCTTCGTCGCGAAAGCGCTGCTCGGCTTTGGCGCTCGGGCAGCGCTGGCGATCGAGCACCTTGAGCGCCACCTTACGCCCGAGATCGACGTGTTGCGCTTCCAGCACGACGCTCATGGGTCCGCTCGCGATCTCGCGCAGCACGCGGTAGCGCGTGCCGGGGAAGAGCGTGTCGCGCGGCTCGACGACGCCCGGTTGCGGCGAGCCGCTCCAGTCCGGGCGAATGCCGCCTGACTTGCGCACGAGCGCCATCAGCTGTGCAAACTCGGCGCGCGAGCGCGCGGGCTCCGCCGGATACAGGCGCAACATCAGGTGCGCCACGCGCGCGCGCACGCTGCGCTCGCCGTTGGCGAGTCCCGGCGCTTGCTGCAGCAGCTTGACCAGCTGCGCGGCGGCCTCGCGCGCGGAGGGGAAGCGGTCTTCGATGCGGGTCGCCGTGAGGCGGCCGATGATCGTGTCCAGCTCGCGCGGCACTGCGAGCCACAGCGAGAGGGCCGGAGGGGTACGCTCGCCCTTGGCGACAGCGGCGAGATGCTCCTGGGTGTCACCTTGCAAGAAGCGGCGGCCGGCGATCAGCTCCCAGAGCACGATGCCGAGCGCGTACAGGTCGGCGGCGGCGCCGCCCGGGTGATTGGACGCCACCTCCGGCGCGACGTAACCGGGCTTGGCAAACACGATGCCATTGACGGTCTGGCAACGACGGTTCTCGCCGCGCGCAGTGCCGAAGTCGATCAGCTTGGTATCGCCGACGTACGAGACCATGATGTTCTGCGGGCTCAAATCGCGATGCACCACGTCGAGCGGGCGCCCATCGGGGTCGGTCTGCTCGTGCACGTGGGCCAGCGCCTCGGCGATCGAAGCGACGATCGCCACCGCGTCGGACCACGGGATCGACAGCTTCAGCTGGTTCGCGCGCTGGCGGATCTCGGCCAGGTCGCGCCCGGCGACATATTCAACGACGACGTACGGTCTGCCCTCTGGATCGATCGCCGCCTCCAGCACCTGCGCCACGCCGGGGTGTTGCATCTGCGCCTGGATGCGTGCTTCGTCGAGGAAGCGCGCCAGGAACGAGGCGTCGTCGCGGTGCTCGTGCCGGATGAGTTTGACGACACAGGGGCGCTCGGCGCCCTCGATGTCGCCCAGCGCCGCGAGATAAACCTCCCCCATACCCCCGCGGGCGAGCGCCTTGAGCAGCATCAACCTCCCGTAGGCTCGAGGTCCCGAGAACTCCGAGGACGCTCCGGGCTGTCGCGACGAGAGCGCGGTGTGGCTCGGCGACGAAGCGTTGTGCGGAGCCCCGTTCGGTGACGAATTATCCAGTGAATTCGAGCTGTTGGGTTCGTTGTTCCGAGCGGATGTTTGCTCTTCGATCGCCATGCTCGCAGAATAATCGCGCGAGGATGGCTGGGCTAAATTCTGGACCGGGAAGCCGGTCTCACGGCGCGCTGCAGCTGCGTCGAACGCTCACTCTTGCGGGGCTCGTCCTGGTTTCGTCCTGGGCTACGTCCTGGGTAATGAGTAGCTGAGTGGCGTCGTCGGCAACACCGCGCGGCACATCGGGTTACATCCCATGCCGAGCTTTTCTTTGGGTTGAGCGCCAGGTCGACTAGGGTACACTCTCGGGAACCCCTGGCTGACACGCGTTAGAAACTTCTGGCCTCGAATCCGTGACCGCTCTCCACCATATCGCTAGCCCCTGGCGGGGGCCGCTGCGTTTGCTGCGCTGGGTATTGTTCCAGCTGCTCCCGGCGTGGTTGTGCGTGGGGTTGAGCCTGGCGTCGACGGCGGCGGCCGCGTCGGACGACGAGGCGCCCATGTGTGATCCACATGGCGCGTCCGTGGCGGCGCCAACCGAGGTACCGGAGGTCGATCGCGGCAAGCTCGAGGAGTTGCCCTGCGACGCGCTGATCCGCTGGGTGGGCGTGAGCATCGACTTGGGTGACTCCCATACGCCAGCCGTCGCGCGCGGCAGCGTGCCGGCGCCCGCTCCCGACCTTCATCTCGATCGCGAGCGCCCCGAGGGCGTGCTGCCGATCGTGATCCTCTCGCTGCCGGAGCGCGTTGCGCCGCAGAGTCTGCAGGCGCCTGCCGTGGTGGGGTTGCCGCCCCGCGAGGGGCACCGCAACCTCGTCTATCGTCCGCCGCTGTTCGGCTGAGAGTGGCGTCGTGCTCGGTCCGCAAGTCCCTGGGAGGCTGTGTCCTCGCAGGGCGTGATGCGGAGGGGGCTTAGAGTCCCACGCCGAGCAGCTCCTGCGCGCGGTCGCCGGCTCCTTTCTGCGGGAACACCCCGCGGCCCGAGGGCCTCGCGCAGGAATCCATCGCTAGCGTGTACCCGTACGCCGGGCCACGCGGGTCGCGGCCGGGGCTGAAGCAAGTCCCGGTTTGGGCCGCATCGCAAGGCCATGTGCAGTGCGAGCGGCTCTGTGCTCGACCCACCGTCGGCGCTCCGCAGGGAGCGCCCATCCATCAATGTCCGCTCGCGCTCGGCGAGCGGACGCAATCGAACGAAATCTAGGAGCAATAGTCATGAACAAAGGAACCGCTTTCGTCGGCTTCCTCTTGAGCTTTTTAGCCGGGATGGGGTTGATGTGGGGCATTGCCCAGGACCGTGGAGGGGTCCAGGTCAGTGCCGAGGTAGCCAGCAAGGGTGGCGATAGCAGCCATGCCAATTCGCCTGTGCCGATCGCCGCCGACGACCCCATGTGGGGCAAGGCAGACGCGCCGGTCACGATCGTCGAGGCCAGCGACTTCGAGTGTCCGTTCTGCTCGCGCGTGGAGCCGACGGTCGATCGCATCAAGAAGGAGTACGGGCCCGACAAGGTGCGCGTGGTCTGGAAGAACAGCCCGCTGCCCTTCCACAAGAGCGCCCGGCCCGCGGCTGACGCTGCGGTCACGGTGGCAGGCTTGGGTGGCGATTTCTGGAAGTTCCATGGCCTCGCTTTCGCCAATCAGAAGGATCTCACCCCCGAGAACTTCGAAAAGTGGGCAGTGGCGGCGGGCGTCGATGCCCAGAAGTACAAGGCCGCTCTGGACAGCAAGAAGTTCGTGGGCAAGGTCGACAAGGACCTCGCGGTCTCGAAGCAAATCGGCGCGCGCGGCACGCCGTACTTCCTGATCAACGGCAAGGCGCTGAGCGGTGCTCAGCCGTTCGAGAAGTTCAAGGAACAGATCGACTCCGAGCTCGCCGCCGCTGACGCGCTGGCGAAGACCGGCGTGGCCAAGAACAAGGTCTCGCTAGAGCTCACGAAGAAGAACTTCCAGAAGCCGGAAGAGCCGAAGCCGCAGGCTCCGCAGGCGGAGGACACCACGATCTGGAAGGTGCCCGTCGCCGATAACGATCCTGTGCGCGGTGCCGCCGACGCCCTGGTCACGATCGTGCAGTTTTCAGACTTTCAGTGCCCATTCTGCTCCCGCGTCGAGCCGACGATCACGCAGGTGATGAACGACTACAAGGGCGACGTGCGTATCGTGTGGAAGGACAAGCCGCTGCCGTTCCACCCGCGCGCCAAGCCCGCGGCCACGCTGGCTCGCTTCGCTTACGAGAAGGGCGGCGACAAGCTGTTCTGGGAGGCGCACAACGCGCTGTTCGAGGGCCAGAAGAACCTGGAGGACGCCGGCCTGGAAGAGATCGCCAAGAAGGTCGGGCTGCCGTGGGACAAGGTCAAGGCTGCCATCGCGGAGGACAAGTACAAGGATCAGTTCGAAGCCAGCTCCAGCCTCGGTGACGACTATGGCGCGCGCGGCACGCCGGCATTCTTCATCAATGGGCGCTTCCTGTCCGGCGCGCAGCCGATCGAGAAGTTCAAGGAAGTGATCGACGGCCAGCTGGCGATCGCCAAGGGCCTCGTCAGCAAGGGCGTGGCCCGCAACAAGGTCTTCGCCGAGGTGATGAAGACCGCCAAGGGCGCGGCCGAGCCCGAGAAGAAGGACGTGCCGGCGCCCACGAAGGAGAACCCCTTCAAGGGCCCGGAGAACGCCAAGATCGTGATCCAGCAGTTCTCGGACTTCCAGTGCCCGTTCTGCAGCCGAGTGGAGCCCACGATCGACGAGATCCAGAAGGCCTATCCCAAGGACGTGAAGGTCGTCTGGCACAACATGCCGCTGCCCTTCCACGCGGATGCTCCGCTCGCCGCCGAGGCCTCGCGCGAGATCTTCGTGCAGGCAGGCAACAAGGGCTTCTGGAAATATCACAACTTGCTGTTCACCAATCAGGCGAACATCAAGCGCGCCGACCTGGAGAAGTACGCCGAGCAGGTGGGTGGTATCGACATGGCCAAGTTCAAGGCCGCGCTCGACAGCCACAAGCACAAGGAGTTCGTCGACCAGGATGCCGCGATCGGCAACAAGGCGGGCATCGGGGGTACTCCCGGGTTCGTGATCAACGGCTACTTCGTGAGCGGTGCCCAGCCGTTCCAGGCCTTTGACAAGATCATCAAGATGGCCCAGAAGGGCTGACGCTTCGCGCATCAGTCGCCGCTCGTCGGCAGAACGGCTCCTCGGAGGAAACTCCGGGGAGCCGTTTTCGTTTTCGACGGGTGACGAATTGACGTAGAACCGGCCCCCCAACATGGCCGGGCCGATCCTCGAGGCACAATCCATCACCAAGCGCTACCCGGGCGTGGTGGCGCTGCGCGATGTCAGCTTCCAGCTGCAGGCCGGTGAGGTGCACGCGCTGTGTGGGGAAAATGGCGCGGGTAAGTCCACCTTGATCAAGGTGCTGGGCGGCGTCTTGCCTCACGACAGCTATACGGGGCAGCTGGCGTGCGACGGCAAGCCGGTACGCTTCGAGTCGATCCGCGACGCGGAAGCGGCGGGCATCGCGGTGATCCATCAGGAGCTGGCGCTGGTGGACGAGATGACCGTGGCCGAGAACGTGTTCCTCGGCAACGAGCCGAGCCGCTTCGGCTTCGTCCAGCACGAGCGCATGCACGTCGAGACCCAGAAGGTGCTGGAGCGCTTCAAGCTGGAGATCGACCCGACGGTGCGCGTGGGCGAGCTTGGCATGGGGCAGAAGCAGCTGGTGGAGATCGCGCGCGCGCTGGCCAAGCACGCGCGCATCCTGATCCTGGACGAGCCCACGTCAGCGCTCAGCGACAAGGAGGTCCGAGCCTTGCTCGCGATCATCCAGGAGCTGCGCGCTGCGGGGGTGAGCAGTATTTACATCTCGCACAAGCTCGACGAGGTGTTCCAGCTCGCCGATCGCATCACCGTGCTGCGCGACGGTCAGAGCGTGTTCACGGCGCCGAGCCGTGAGACCGATACCTCGAGCATCGTGCAGCACATGGTCGGGCGGCGTGTCGATGAGCTGTTTCCGCCGCGCCGCGGCTCGCTGGGGGACGTACTGCTGTCGGTGCGCGGCCTCAGTGTCGCGCCGCGCGCTGGGGAAGCCCCGCGCCTGCGCGACATCAGCTTCGAGGTGCGCGGCGGGCAGGTGCTCGGTATCGGCGGGCTGATGGGCGCGGGCCGCAGCGAGCTGTTGATGCACCTGTTCGGCTGCTACGGCGCGCGGCTGGCGGGCGAAGTGCGTTTTCGCGGCCAGCCGCTGCCCGAGAACGATCCGGCCGGTAACGTGCGCGCAGGCATGGTGCTGGTGACCGAAGACCGCAAGCGTTACGGGCTGAGTCTCGATGCCGGGGTCGGCTTCAACCTGTCGCTCTCCGCGCTGCGCGAGCTTTCGCGCAACGGCTTCATCGATGGTGAGCGAGAGCTGCAGGAAAATCGCCGCATGATGGAGTCGATGTCGATCAAGGCAGCCTCGCTGGAGGTCAAGGTGGGCACGCTCTCCGGCGGCAACCAGCAGAAGGTGGTGCTCGGGCGCGCGCTGATGACAGAGCCCAAGGTGGTGCTCCTCGATGAACCGACGCGCGGCATCGACATCGGCGCCAAGAGCGAGATCTACGCCCTGGTGCGCGGACTGACGGAGCAAGGCCTGGCGGTCGTGCTCGTCTCCAGCGAACTGCCGGAGTTGATCGGCCTGGCCGACCGCATCCTGATGTTGTGTGAGGGGCAGCTGGGTGGAAGCTTCGACGCGCGCGAAGTCACTCAGGCCGAGCTGTTGAGCGCGGCCATGAGCAAGAGCCGGGTCACGGTGAGCGCTGGAGAACATGGATAAACGCATCGCGTTGCGCGATTTTTCACTCTTGATCGCGCTGGTCCTGATCGGCGCCTTCTTCTACACGGGCGATGCGCGCTTCTTGAGCGCGAGGAATCTCGCGCAGCTGGGCATCGAGCTCTCGGCGACGGCGGTCTTGTCGCTCGGCATGTTGCTGGTCATCTTGCCCGGTCACATCGACCTGAGCGTGGGCAGCGGCGTGGGCTTGATCGGCGGCGTGGCGGCCGTGCTGGTCTCGAACCATGATTGGAGCGCGCCGCCGGCGCTGCTGGTCACGGCCGTGCTCTCGCTGCTGATCTACACGGGCATGGGCTGGATCATCATGAAGGAGCGAGTGCCCGCCTTCATCATCACGCTGGGCGGGCTCCTGGTGTTCAAGGGCGTGCACTGGCTGGTGATCCAGAACGAGACCGTCGCCGTCGCGCCCGGTAACCAAGAGAACCTGTATTCGCTGCTCACCACCTTCTACCTGCCGAACGCGCTGAGCACGGCCCTGGCGGCAGGGACCATCGCCGTGCTCGGCCTCGCGATGCTGCGCGGTCACCGCCAGCGCGCCACGCGCGGCTTCGCCAGCGACAGTGAGCTGGTGTTCCTGCGCTGGTTCCTGTCCAGTCAGGTGATCGGCTTGTTCGTGCTGGTGATGAGCCAGTACAAGGGCGTGCCGCTGGCAGCGTTGATCCTGGGAGTGGTCGCGCTGCTGGTCCATGTGCTGCTGCAGCAGACTCGCTTGGGGCGCTACCTGTACGCGGTGGGCGGCAACGAGCAGGCGGCGCTGGTCGCGGGCGTGCCTGTCAACCGGGTGGTGATCGGCGCCTTCGCGCTGATGGGCGTGATCGTGGCGCTGGCGGGCTACCTGCAGACCGCGTTTGCGGGCTCCAGCACCACGACCACCGGCCAGCTGATGGAGCTCGATGCGATCGCGGCCTGCGTGATCGGCGGCACCAGCCTCAAGGGCGGACAGGGCACCGTGGTCGGTGTGCTGTTTGGGGCTCTGATCATGGCGATGTTGCTCAACGGGATGACCCTGCTCGCTGTCAGCCCCGAGCAGAAGTTCATCGCGCGTGGCCTGGTGCTGGCGCTCGCGGTGTGGATGGACGTGCGCCTGTCCCAGTCCAAGACAGCCTGACCCCGAACCGCTGACCGTTAAGCTCTTTCATTTAAAGGCGGGGGGCGGAGAGCCGTTCTGCCCAACGGCGGTCGTGTATCCGCTTCTTCGCGCATGAGTTTAGAGAACAGTCTCGTTTTGGGGCGCTATCGCGTCCTCTGGCTGCTGGATCAGAAGAAGCTCGCCAAGAGTTACATCGCGCGTGACGAGTCGGAAGACGCCTACGGCACGCCGATCCTGATCAAGCAGTTCATGCACGATCTGGGCGATCGAGAGAGCCCGCTGATGCAGGCGCTGCGCGACGAGATGAGCGCGCTGATGCACCTGCGCCACGCGGGCGTGGTCTCGCTGCTGAACTACGGGGTGGTCGAGGACCGCCTGGTCACCGCGTCCTCGCACCTACCTGGTGCCAGCTTGGCGCAGCTGTGCGAGTACTTTGGTCGCAAGCAGCGTCCGTTCCCTCCGCACCTGGCGATCTACATCGTGCGCCGGCTGTTGCAATCGCTGCATCACTGTCACACGCGCGAGGCGCGCAGCTTCGTGCACGGGCGCATCACGCTGGGCTGTATCCATGTGCCGCTCTCGGGCGAGCCTCAGATCACGGACTTCGGTCTGGCGAGCCTGGAAGACGTCGCCGCCGAGGCGGAGTCGCAGCTCGGATTCTTTCAGACCCGCATGAGCTTTGCGGCGCCCGAGGTCACGCGCGGAGAGACGCCGACGGCGCGCGGCGATACCTATTCGCTCGCGCTCCTGCTGTACCGGTTGCTCACCGGTTCCAATCCATTCCGGGGCCGCTCCATTCCCGAGACGCTACAGCGCGTGCTGCAGCTCACGCCCGCGCCGCTCGTGATGCCCGAGTGGGAGCACTGCCAGCAGGTCAACGCGGTCCTGGCGCGCGCGCTGTCGAAGGATCCGGGCGCGCGTCACCAGACCTGCCTGGAGCTGAGCGACGAGCTGAGCGCGGTTCAGATCGGCACCTACGACGCCCTCGCCGAGTCGCTGGCCACACTCGTGCGCAGCAATCACAGCGCCGACTGGCGGCAGGTGGCCCGTTTGACCAGTCCTGCGCGCAAATCCGGTGCTCCGCGCTCCATGGGCGAGAGCCACCGTCTGGCCGCGGCGCTGCCGCTGGAGTCCGCTCCGGCCTTCGCGAGCGGTCTGGTCACTCAGAAGCCGATCTCGGTGACGGAGCACACCGCGCGCGACGTTCACGATCGCGAGCAGAAGCGCGCCGCGCGCCGGCGCCGGCGCCGGCTGGCGATGTTGCCGACGGTCCTCTTGCCTGCCGCGGCCATCATCCTGGGGCTGTTTCTGGGCCGGCTCGGAGGGGCGGGCACGGTTCCCGCGCGAGCGCCGCAGCAGGTGCTCACCGCGACCAACGATCAGCTCGTGAGCGGCTCGGTCGCGCTCCTGCAGGCGCACCTGCGCGAATGCGTCGACTCCGGCGAGCGCAGAGAAGCCGGCTCGAAGGTGGAGCTGGAGTTCGGCCCGCGCGGGCAGCTCGCCGAGGTGCGTTTGCGCCCGAGCAGCTTGGCGCAGACGCGGCTGGGCGCCTGCATGCTCAAGCGCGTCTGGGACACCGGAGTGAGTGCTCCGGCCGCCATGTCCCTGGTGATTCCGCTCGGCGAAGAGCGCTGAGCCACCCGCTCGGGTCTCTCAGTAGGGGTTGTCGTCGCTCGGGGCAGCGGGCTTGCCGGGGCTCGGCTCGCCGGGCTTGGGAGCGGGCTCTTCGCCCGGCGTTGCCGCTGCGGGGGGATGCTTCTTTGCGGGCTCCGCCGGACGCGCCTTCGCGTCGTTGGTGGCTCCCGCGCTCCCCGGCGCCACAGGTTCCTGTGCGGGTGCTGCGGGGTGGACCGACGAGCTCGGCTCGGCACCAGCGGGGGTCTTCGTCTCGGCCTTGGGCTTGGGCGCTGCCGCCGCGGGCGGAGCGGCAGCGGCAGGCGGCTTGGACGCTGCGGGCGGAGCGGCGGGCTTGGCGACGACGGGCGGCGGAGCTACCGGAGTCACGGGCTTGGGGGGAGCTGCAGCTGTCGGGGCCACCCCTGCCGGCGGCTTCGCAGTGCTGCCCGTCGGGGCGGGTGAGGGGGCTGCGCTCGGTTTGATCGTGCCCGTTGCCGCTGCGCCACCCGCTGCCGTGGATTCCGTGGGCGCCGCCGCCGCCGCAGCGGGTTCTGTCGCAGGCGGCGTGTCCGCAGCTCCGGGAGCCGGCTCGGCCGCGCTCGGAGCTGGCTCGGCGGGCGGGGTGGGGGGCGCCGGAGGCGCCGGGGTGACGCTGGTCACCGCGGGCGGCGCCGGGGCGGGGGGCGGGGCCTCGGGACCGCGCAAGAGCTTGACCACGAGCAGCGTGATACCGACGGCGCCCAGGATCGCTACCAGCCCGAGTACGCTCGGGTTGTTGCTCTGTTGCTGAGCGGCTCGCGGGCTCTGCGCCTCGGCCTGGCGCGCGCGTGGCGCGGTCGTCTCGTCCACGATCGAGCCGCGGGTGGCTGGAGCGGGGCGGCTCGGTGCGCGTTCGGCGCCTCCCACCTGGGCGCTGACTTCGCGCGCTCGAGTCGAGATCGGCGTCTTCTCGGAAGAGGGCACGTCGACGGCGGCGCCTTGCAGCACCACCTTGCGCGTTTCCGAGGTGACGGGCACGCGCTTCTTGGGCGGGCTCGACACGTAGATTTCACCTTCGGCGGGGGCGGCCTCCACCTTCAGCGACGGGGTCTCCGTCGAGCTCGCCTCGGCAGCGTCCGGTGAAGCGGGCACCGAGTGGCGTCCCTCGGAGCGCGGTGCATCGCTGACCGCGCCGTTTTCCCGGGCGCCGGCGTCGAAGCTCGACTCCTCGCCCTCGCGCGCGGCCACGATCTGGGTGATCAGCTCGGCCGCGCCTTCACCGGTCTTGATGAACTTGATGCCCATTCCGGCGGGGAAGCCCTCCTCCGCGCGTTCGGGCTCGCGGCGCCAGACGACGCGCCCGACCCCTTGCATCAAGCGCTGATCCTCGGCGATTCGCACCTCGAACTTCAACAGCGTGCCCGCCGGGAAGGGGGCGCGTGTCTTGATGAAGATGCCGCCCCGGCTGATGTCGTGCGAATGGTTCTCGATGAACTCATCCACGGTGGCGCTCTTGTAGCGCACGGTCATGTTCAGGACCCTGGCGCGGGGGTCTTTGCGATTTCCTTCAGCCATGCGGGACGGTACTCCGGATTGGGGCGAGGAGGCGGCCATGCGGCACTATACCGTACCTCGGGCCGCTCCCGGGGGCTAGCTTTCGGGCAGCGTCTTTCCAGGGGAAATGCTGCTACGGCGGCCCCACAGGCCGATATTTCAGCACTGACCGGTCGGGAAGGCCTCATGGGTCGAGCCCGAGCGAGCCTTCTCCTTCTACCACAGTGCAGCAATGAGCTTGGTCGAAGCGGCTCGAATGAATAGGTTGCCGCGCATGCCCAAGCGTCGTCCCAAGATTCAGAAGCCTCCGGTCCTGTTCACCGAGTCACAGAAGCTGATCGCGAAGCTGGAGGCGGAGCTGGGCATGCCTCTCGTCACCTACTGGTCGTCCGCCAACGGCTCGGTCTGCCAGGACGACGCGATCGTGCTGTACGAGCTGTGTCGCAATATGCCCAACGCCGGGCAGCCGTTGGGCTTCTTTATCAAGTCCTCGGGTGGCTCCGGCCGCGCCGCGCTGCGCATCACCCACCTGCTGCGACAGTACGCGCCTCGGCTCACCGCGCTGGTGCCGCTGGAGTGCGCCTCGGCGGCGACCATGATGGCGCTCGGAGCGGACGAGATCCAAATGGGGCCGCTGGCGTTCCTGACCGCGGTGGACACGTCGATCCGGCACGAGCTTTCGCCCAACGATATCGACAACGAGCTCGTCAGCGTGAGCCAGGACGAGCTGGCGCGCGTGATCACGCTCTGGAAGCAACACGGCACGACTGCGGAGGGCAGCAACCCCGTGGGCTCGCTGATGCCCTTTGTGCACCCGCTGGTGATCGGCGCCGTGGACCGGGCGAGCTCGCTCTCGATCCGCCTGTGCCGCGAGATTCTCTCGTACCACACCCGCGACGCGAGCGCCGCCGAGCGCATCAGCAACGTGCTGAACGCCGCTTACCCCTCACACGACTATCCGATCACGCTGCGCGAGGCGGAGCGCATCGGGCTCAACGTGTCGGCGCTCGGGGAGCAGGTCAACACCCTGCTGTTGGAGTTAAACGCCGTGTACTCGGAGATGTGTCAGCGGGCAGTGACCGACTTCGACGAGTTCAACTACCACAACCACGAGATCGCGAGCGTGATCGAGCGCTCCGGTAGCATGTTCTACTACCAGATGGAAAAGGACTGGCACTATCGCAAAGAGGAGCGCCGCTGGAGCGCCCTCAATGACAATAGCCACTGGGCGAGGCTGGAGCGAGCCGGCGGGAAGCTGAAGAAGTCAGCCTTCCACATCCGCTGACGCGAGCTGCTGCACCAGCGCCGGGGCGCGCGCTGCCCCCGCAGAGCCCAGCGCGAGCTCGTCGCTGCCAGCCGACTCTTCGCCGGGTTGGGCCGTGTTCCCCGCGGGATCCGGCCACACCGGGCTCACGGCTCGCTCGGAGATCTGGATCGCTCCCAGCCAGGCCAGCAATCGAATCACATGCCAGGTCGGATCCAGCTCGAAGCGCCGCACGGAGAACTTCGGGCTCATCGCGAAGCGGTGATGGTTGTTCTGAAACAGCTCACCCCAGGTGATGAACTCGATCGGGAAGGAGTTGCGCGACACGTCCGTGGTCGCGAAGTTGCGGTACCCATAGCGGTGCCCGCACCAGTTGACGATGGCGCCGTGGATCGGACCCATGATGAAGTGCACCGGTAAGAGCGCATACATCCAGGGCTGGGTCGCGAACTTCACATAGAACAGCGTGTAACCGAGCACCCAGCTCAGGCGCAGCGGCCAGCTCTGCCCGATGCGCTCGATCAGCGGCCAGCTCGGCGTGCTGTAGCCGAAGCGCGGATCGGGCTCGACCCGGCCGTAGGCGAAGTCGTCGTAGCGCTGCTTGGTGCGCATCATCATCACGAACACGTTGCGATGGAACTCGGGGGAGTGTGGGTCGCGTTCGGTGTCGCTATAGGCGTGATGCATGCGATGCAGGATCGCGTAGGCGCGCGGATGCAAAAAACTCGCGCCCTGGCTCAGGTACGTGAGCAGATGGAAGAAGCGCTGCCAGCCCGCGCCCATGGTGAACTGGCTATGTGCACCATAGCGGTGCAGATAGAACGTTTGGCAGAACACCGAGAGGTGCCAGTGCAGGAGGAAGAACAGAGCAATCGCCACGGGCTTTATCCAGGCTGGGGTGGGTCGAGATCGTCCACTGGCGAACTTAGGATAGTTCGTGGCCAGCGTGGCTCATGCTTCTGTCACAACCAGCGCTCGGTTCCGAGCCCCATGTCGTCGTCCAGGGGGCTACCGGCAGGCTGTGCCAGCGGAGCCCCCGTCCCCGGCAGCAGCGTCAGCGCGACCGCGACGATGCCGGCCGCGGCGGCGCCGCCGGTCCCGAGCAGAAACTCGGGGCGC
>Ga0207678_10001201_pt1 | contig 23769 bp, 22 predicted proteins | sample KBSC63metaG_FD_184319 | JGI IMG/M metagenome (GOLD analysis project Ga0207678, IMG submission 184319) | Corn rhizosphere microbial communities from Kellogg Biological Station, Michigan, USA - KBS C6-3 metaG (SPAdes) (version 2) | ecosystem: Host-associated > Plants > Roots > Rhizosphere > Soil ... | reverse complement strand
TGACGTCCCGTGACGACCAGGGATCCAGGCTGCGCCATAAAACCGGTTGGCGGCGGGCACCGGACTGGCCGAGGCTGGTGCCGCTGAAGATGAGGCTGGTGCCGCTGCGGAGGAGGCTGGGGCCGATGGGGTCGATCATGTGGGAACGCGACGTGGCGGAGGTCTACGACCAGACCTATCGGGCCAAGTTCGAGCCATCCGTGCTCGACCCGATCGTCGACCTGCTGGCCGGGCTGGCCGGAGGTGGTCCCGCGTTGGAGTTCGCCGTCGGCACCGGGCGGGTGGCGCTGCCGCTGAGCGCCCGCGGGATTGCGGTGCACGGCCTGGAGCTGTCGCCGCATATGGCGGCGCAGCTGCGGGCCAAGCCGGGTGCCGACGCAGTCCCGGTGACCATCGGCGACATGACCACGACCCGGGTTCCCGGGGCGCCCTTCACCCTGGTCTACCTGGTGGCGAACACGATCATGAACGTCACCACCCAGGACGCCCAGCTCGCGGTGTTCGCCAACGCGGCCGCCCAGTTGGCGCCGGGCGGCTGCTTCGTGGTGGAGGTGATCGTCCCCCAGCTGCGCCGGGTGCCTCCCGGCGAGACCGCCCGGGTCTTCACCCTGGACCCCGATCACGTCGGGATCGAGACCTTCGACGACGTGGCCGGGCAGATCGCGTGGTCGCACCACTGGATCGAGGCCGACGGCCGCCTGGTGCGCCATTCCGCGCCCTACCGGTACGTCTGGCCGTCCGAGCTCGACCTCATGGCCAGGATCGCGGGCTTCCGACTCCAGGACCGCTGGGCGGGCTGGGACCGCGCCCCCTTTACCTCCGACAGCGACAGCCAGGTCGCGGTATTCGAGAAGGAGGCCTGGTCTCGGTCCTGCCGGACGTCATGGAACCGGGGATCCACTGCGTCAGGACACACTGGATCCGGGGTCTCAAGGCGTTCCAGCGGCATTGAGCTTCAAAGAAGGCGAGGGGCGGGCTGGTAGGGTTTGGGCAGGCAAGCGAGCTGAGGAGGTGAGACCCATTACCGCTGTATCAGGTTGGGTGCTCCCCTCCATGGGGTTCCGCTGACATAGGTGGCCCGGGAGCGCCCGCGGGCATCCCGGAAGGTCGTAAATCCTATGCGCTTCACGTCAGAAACCATTACCGACGGCGTCTCCGAACGCCTGTTCACGCTCGGGGACGTTCCCGGGGTCCTCTGGTCGCCCGCGGGGGCGGCCGGGCCGATGCCCAGCCGGCCGCTGGTGCTGCTGGCCCACGGTGGCGGTCAGCACAAGAAGGCGCCGGCCATGCAGGGCCGCGCGCGCCGCCTGGCGACGGCATGCGGTTTCGCGGCGGCCGCCATCGACGCTCCCGGATCCGGCGACCGCCCCAGGACCGAGGAGGACGAGCGGTTCATCGCGGAGCTCAGGGAAAAGATGGCGGCGGGCGAACCCGTCGGCCCGCAGATCGCCCGCTACAACGCCGCCCAGGCCGAGCGCGCCGTCCCCGAGTGGCGGGCCACCCTGGACGCGCTGCAGGCCCAGCCCGGCCTGGACGGCCCGGTGGGCATCTGGGGCCTGTCGATGGGCAGCGCCACCGGCGTGCCTCTCGCCGCAGCGGAGCCGAGAATCACCGCGGCGGTATTCGGCCTGGCGGGGCACGAGACCCTGGGCGAAGCGGCGGCCCGCGTCACCATCCCCGTCGAGTTCCTGCTGCAATGGGACGACGAGCTGATACCGCGGGAGTCGGGCCTCGCCCTGTTCGACGCGTTCGCCTCGCGCGAGAAGAGCCTGCACGCCAACCCCGGTCGGCACGCGGACGTGCCGATGTTCGAGGTGGAGAGCTCACTGCGCTTCTTCGGCCGGCACCTCCGCCCCGGCGGCCCCCCCGGCGACGGGGGGTAGCGGCTCCGCGTCCGCGGCCGGGACCGCGCTCGGAGCCGCGCCCGGGACGGGGGCCGCGTCCTGGACCGCGCCCGGGACGGGGGCCGCGTCCGCATCCGGGGCCGCCGGGAGGTCGATGTTGAGCGGGTGGTGGCAGGCGGCCAGGTGGCCGCCGCCGTACTCGGCCAGCGGCGGCTCCTGCTGGGCGCAGATCTTGGTCGCGTACCGGCAGCGCGGGTGGAAACGGCAGCCCGAGGGCGGCACGATCGGGCTCGGCACGTCACCTTCGAGCACGATCTGGGTCCGGCGGTCGGACAGGTCCGGGTCCGGGATCGGGACCGCGGACAGCAGCGCTTCGGTGTAGGGATGGATGGGCCGCTGGTAGAGCTCCTCGGCCGGCGAGACCTCCACGATCTTGCCCAGGTACATGACCGCGATGCGGTCCGACACGTGCCGCACCACGCCCAGGTCGTGCGCGATGAAGATGTAGGTGAGGTGCAGCTCGTCCTGCAGGTCGTCGAGCAGGTTGATCACCTGCGCGCGGATCGAGACATCGAGGGCCGAGACCGGCTCGTCGGCGATGATCAGCTTCGGATGCAGGGCCAGCGCCCTGGCCACCCCGATCCGCTGCCGCTGGCCGCCGGAGAACTCGTGCGGGTAGCGGTTGATGTGCTCCGGCGACAGGCCGACCAGCTCGAGCAGTTCCCGCACCCGGCGCTTGATCTGGTCCCGGTTCCCGCGCTTGTGGATGCGCAGCGGGTCGGAGAGGATCTCGCCGACCCGCTTGCGCGGGTTGAGCGACGCGTACGGGTCCTGGAACACCATCTGCAGCTCGCGCCGCACCGGGCGCAGCTCGCGCCGGGACAGCGCCGAGATGTCCTGGCCCTCGAATACCACCGATCCGCTGGTGAGCGGGTACAGCCGGGCGAGGCACCGGGCCAGCGTGGACTTGCCGCAGCCCGACTCCCCGACCAGGCCGAGCGTCTCCCCGGCACGCAGCTCAAGGCTCACGTCGTCCACCGCGTGCACCCGCGCGACCTCACGCTGCAGCAGGACCCCGCTCCTGATCGGGAAGTACTTCGTCACGTGCTCGGCCCGCAGCAGCAGTTCTCCGTCACCGTTGCCGTTGGCTGGGGTGGACGAGGAGGAGGAGGAGGAGGTGGAAGGGGCCTCGGCCGCGGTCATTCGGCGTTCTCGATCAGTTCGGGGTGGATGGTGGTCTCCCGCAGTTCCTTCTTCTGCTTGGGCTCGAGGTGGCAGGCGTCCAGGTGGTTGCCGTCCACCCGGGCGAGCAGCGGCGGCGGCTCGTCGCACAGGTCGAACCGGTGCGCGCAGCGGTCGGCGAAGGCGCACCCCGGGGCCAGCCGGAGCAGCGAGGGCGGCTGCCCGGGAATCGCCGCCAGGCGCCTGGGCTTGGGCCGGTCCAGCCGGGCGATCGAGCCGAGCAGGCCCCAGGTGTAAGGGTGCTGGGCGTCGTAGAAGACCTCCCGCCGGGTGCCCTGCTCGACGATCCGCCCCGCGTACATCACCGCGATCCGGTCGGCCAGGTCGGCCACCACCCCCATGTCGTGGGTGATCAGCACCACCGCGGTGCCGAAGTCGTTCTTCAGCTTCCTGAGCAGCTTCAGGATCTGCGCCTGGATGGTCACGTCGAGCGCGGTCGTCGGCTCGTCGGCGATCAGGATGTCCGGGTTGCAGGAGATCGCCATGGCGATCATCACGCGCTGCCGCATGCCGCCGGAGAACTCGTGCGGATAATTGTCGACCCGGTGGGCGGCCTGCGGTATGCCGACGGCGGCCAGCAGCTCGATCGCCCGGTCACGTGCCGCCTGCTTGGAGACGTGATCGTGCGCCCGGATCTGCTCGGCGATCTGCGCGCCGACCCGGTACACCGGGTTCAGCGAGGTCATCGGGTCCTGGAAGATCATGGAGATCCCGGTGCCGCGGATCGCGCGCATCTGGTCCCGGTTCAGCGTCATCAGGTCGTGGCCCTTGTAGAGCACCTCGCCCTCGAAACGCGCGTTCGGGTCGTTGATCAGCCGCATCACCGACATCATGGTCACGCTCTTGCCGGAACCTGACTCGCCCACGATGCCGAGCGTCTCGCCCTCGAAGAGGGTGAGCGACACCCCGTCAACGGCCTTGACCAGGCCGTCCTCGGTGCGGAACGAAACCTTGAGGTCGCGCACGTCGAGCAGCGGTTCGCCCGTCATGTCGGCCGGATCCTGGGATCGAGCCAGGCGTAGCCGATGTCGACGATGGCGTTGACCAGCACGATGAAGAACGCCCCGTACACCACGGTGGCCATGATCGTCGGCAGGTCGAGGTTGGCCAGCGCCTGGTAGGTGAGGTAGCCGACCCCGTGAATGCCGAACACCACCTCGATGAGCAGCGCCCCGCCGGCCACCAGGGCGCCGAAGTCAAGCCCGAACAGGCTCACGAACGTGATCATGGAGGTGCGCAGGGTGTGCCGGAGCAGCACCTGGCGCTCGCTGATGCCCTTGGCGCGGGCGGTCCGGACGAAGTCCTCGTTCTGCGTCTCCAGGATGTTGGCGCGCAGCACCCGCCCGTAGAGGCCGATGTACAGGATCGACAGCGTGATCCACGGTATGACCAGCCCCCTGAACCACAGCCCGGGGTTCTGGGTGAGCGGCGTGTACCCCAGCGGCGGAACCCAGCTGAACAAGAACGTGTCGTGCCAGGTGCCCTGCGTGATCAGGTTGGCGACCTCGCCCACCCAGAACACCGGCGCGGAGACGCCGATCAGGGCCAGCACCATCAGCAGCGGGTCGAACACCGTACCCCTGAGCAGGGCAGCGGCCACCCCGACGGCGATCGCCATCACGACCCAAATGAGTGCGGCGCCGAATACGAGCGACAGGGTCGCGGGGGTAGCCGCGGCGATCTCAGGGACCACCTTCACGCCCTGGTTCGAATAGGAGACCAGGTCCCGGCTGATGAAGATGCTCTTCATCATCAGGAGGTACTGGACCGGGAGCGGCTTGTTGAGCCCGAACTGCTCCCTGATCTCCTGCAGCACCTGCGCGCTGGGGTTGCGCCCGGCGATGGCGCGGGCCGGATCGACCCCCGGGGTCTTGAAGAAGATGATGAACACGACCACCGTGATCACGAACAGAACGAGCACGGTCCACAGCAAGCGCCGGATGATAAACGTCAGCACGGCGCCACTTAGCCCTCTATCCGCAGCTTGGCCCGCGGGTCGAGCGCGTCCCGCACCCCGTCACCGAGCACGTTCAGCGAGAGCACGGTGAGCAGGATCATGATCCCGGGTGCGATCGAGACCCACGGCCGGGTGTACAGCAGGCTCGTGCCGTCCTGGATGATCGTTCCCCAGCTGACGTTCGGCGGCTGGACGCCGACGGACAGGAAGGACAGCGCGGACTCGGTCAGGATGGTGGTGGCCACCATCAGCGGGAGCAGCACGATCACGGTGGACACCACGTTGGGCAGGATCTCCGAGAAGATCAGCCGCATATTGCCCGCACCCTGGGCGACCGAGGCCTCGACGAACTCCTTGTTGACCACCGCGAGCACCTGGCCGCGGACCGGGCGGTACACGTACGGCACGAAGATGAACGCGATGATCACCGCGGGCAGCCACAGGCTGGACGCGCTGACGTGCAGCGGACCGAACTGGAACCCGTTGGAGTGGGTGAGCAGCTCGGTCGAGATCGAGATCGCCAGCAGGTACACGGGGAAGGCCCAGATGACGTCCATGATGCGGGACAGCACCGCGTCAACCACGCCGCCGAAGAAGCCCGCGATCAGGGCGACCACGGTCGCGGCCAGGCAGCACAGCACCGCCGAGCCGATCCCGACCAGCAGCGAGCTCCGCCCGCCGTACAGCAGCAGCGCGCCGACGTCGCGGCCCACGCTGTCGGCGCCGAGGAAGTAGTGACCCAGGTCCCAGGTCGGGCCGATCGGGGTCTCGCCCAGGTGCAGGGTCCCGCCGCCCTGCTGCATGACCGCGACCACCTTCCCGTTCACCACCGTGTGGCCGTTCAGGTTGGGCGGGAACGGGTTCACGTGCGCCACGTACTTGGCGTACAGCGGCGCGGCCAGGGACAGCACCACGATCAGCAGGAACAGGGCGAGCGCCGCCAGCGCGATGCGGTTGCGCCGGAGCCGCCGGCCTGCCAGCGCCCACGGGTTCCGGCCGACCACGGCCGAGGTCGGCTCAGGGCCGACCTCGGCCTGCTCGAGCAGGGTGGCCATGCTACGAGAGCCAGAGCCTGTCGATGAGGATGTACCACTGCGGGTTCCACAGGTAACCGTGAACGTTGCTGGACAGGAAGTCGATCTGCTTCGGGTTGTACATGTCGACCCAGGGCGCCGCGTCGGTCTCGGCGTGGTCGATCTGCGTCCAGAGCGTGGCCGCCCCGGCCGGGTCGGTGGCCGCCATCGTCTCGGCCTGGTCGATCTTCGACTGGATCGACTTGTCGCAGAACGCGGCGATGTTCGGGCTGGCGTCGCTGCCCGGGTGGATGGTCCCGCAACCGAGCAGCACGTTCAGGAAGTCCGACTGGGCCGGGTAGTCCTGGTACCAGGCCGACCAGCCGACGTTCCACTTGCCCGAGTTGGAGGAGTTCTGGACGAACGGGTACTGGACGCTGTTCGAGAGCAGCTGCGGGGTGGCCTTGTAGCCGATCGCGTCCAGGTCCGAGATCATCTGCTCGACCAGCGCCTTGCCGACCTGGTCGTTGGTGCCGTTGACGACCACCTTCATCCCGGCCGTGCCGGACTGCTGCACCAGTTGCTTGGCCTTGGCCAGGTCGGGCCCGGTCCACTTGGTGTGATCGGAGCCCGCCGTGTAGGGGCAGTAGGGCGTGTAGGAGGGGTAGTTGGGCGGCAGGATCTGGCAGGTCGGCACGGCCAGCGAGGAACCGCCGGCGATCTTGACCAAGGCCGCCCGGTTGGACGCGTAGTTGATGGCCTGCCGGGCCTGCAGGTTGTTGAACGGCGGGCGCCTGGTGTTCAGGGCGAAGTACCAGTCGGCCGTCAGCGTGTTCACGTGCACCTGGCTGGCGTACTTGGGGCTGTTCAGCTGGCTGAGCTGGTCCGACGGAATCTGGTCGCCGTCAAAGACCTCGTTGGCCTGGCCGTTCTGCACCGCCCGCACCTCGTCGGAGACCTGGAGCCCGAACTTCTCGATGATCTCGTTCGGGTAGCCATCCGGCTGCGCCGTGGCGTCCCACACGTGGAAGTAGGGGTTGCGGACCAGCACGGCCTGGGTGTTCGGGTTGTACGACTTCCACATGTACGGCCCGGTGCCCGGCGGCACGTTGTTGCCGGTCAGCTTCAGCGACGTGTTACCCGGCACCGCGAACGCGAACGGCAGCGAGAGCTGGTCCATCAGCTCGGGGTCGGGCGCGGTCAGGTTGAGCGTCAGGGTGTAGGCCGAGTCGTCGGCGACCACGCCCTTGGACAGGTCGCAGCCCTTGGTGCTGCACTTGTCCGCGCCGATCAGGCCCGAGTAGAACGAGGTCGGGCCGGGCACGGTGAACTGCCGCTCGAACGTCCGGACGAAGTCGCTGGGCTTGAGCGTCTGGCCGTTGGAGAACTTGATCCCCTTGCGGATATGGAACAGGTAGGTCTTGCCGCCGTTGGTCGGCGTGGGGATGGAGGTGGCGAGGTCGGGCACGATCTTCGAACCCGGCACGCCGCCCACCTTGGCGAACCCGACCAGGCCGTCGTGGGTGTCGATGAGCAGCTGCCACTGCTGCAGCGTGTAGTTCTGCGCCGGGTCGGCGACGCCGAAGGCCGAGTTGGCCAGGATCGTGAAGGTGCCGCCCTTGTGCCCGGCCGCGGCCGTCGCCGAGCTCGAACTGGAGCTGGACGGCGAGCCGGAGCTGCACCCGGCCAGGATCAGGGTCAGCGCGCCCAGGGCGGCGGCGCCCGCGGACAATCCGGAGCGATGGCGGAATCGGGGCCGGCGCCAGGATCTCGGCTGGAGACGGGCGGAACGGGCGGCGGGCAGTTTCATGTGGGCCTCCTTGCCGTAGGATCGCACCGCCCTCTAAAGCAAACGATTTCGCCCACGTCACAGAGATGTAACGCTTTAACATCGTCGCCTGGCTGACGAGGTACCGGCGGCGAGCTGGACCAAACCGGGCACCGGGACCGCGGCGATTCCCGGGGATCCGGCTGGTCTGTATCGGCAGGGCGCCACTCACGCGGCGCGGAGCTGGGCCGAAAGGCGGCGGAGGAGACCATGACCAGCGAGGCCACCAGCTATAACGACAGGATCGTCCGGGAGTTCCGGGCGCACGCCGGGCACGTCGGCGGGGAGTGGGCCGGCACCCCGCTCATCCTCGTCCACCATGTCGGCGCTAGGTCAGGGACCGAGCGTGTCACGCCGCTTGGCTGCTTCCCCCTCGACGACGGCCGCTACGCGGTCGCCGCCTCAAGCGGCGGATCACCCCAGCACCCGGCCTGGTACCACAATCTCAAGGCCCACCCCAGCATCACGATCGAGGTGGGGGCCGAGACGTTCACCGCAGTGGCGCAGGAGCTTGACGACGCCGCCCGCGCCGAGCTGTGGCCAACGATGGTCGCGAGGCATCCCACGCTCGGCCAGCATCAGGCCAAGATCACCAGGCAGGTCCCCGTCTTCATACTGACCCGGCAGGACTAGCGCGCACGAGCCGGCCCGCTCAGACCTGCATGACCACGGCCTTGGGCTCGGTGAAGAACTCGCGGCTGAAGGTGCCGCCTTCGCGGCCGATGCCGGAGTCGCCGACGCCGCCGAACGGGGCGCGCAGGTCGCGGACGAAGAAGCAGTTGACCCAGACCGTTCCGGCCCTCAGGGCGGCGGAAGCCCGGTGCGCCCGGGACAGGTCCCGGGTGAAGACCATGGCGTTCAGGCCGTAACGGGTGTCGTTGGCCGAACGGATGGCGTCCTCGTCATCGTCGAAGGAGGCGATCGTCACTACCGGGCCGAACACCTCCTCGCGGCAGATGCGCGCGGCCGGCGGGGCGTTCTCCACCACGGTGGGCAGCACCACCCAGCCGTCGCCGAGGCCGCCGGTCCTGATCGTGCCGCCGTCGGCCTCGATGCCGTCCAGGTAGGAGCGGACCTTCCGGTAGTGCTGCTCGGACGCCAGCGGGCCGAGCTGGGTGGCCTCGTCCTTCGGATCGCCGGCCACCAGGGCCTTCGCGGCGGCCACGAAGCGGTCGGTGAACTCGGCGTAGAGGCCGCGCTGCACGTACAGCCGCGACCCGGCCAGGCAGACCTGGCCCGCGTTGCTGAAGATGGCGCGGATCGACCAGGCGACGGCGTTGTCCAGATCGGCGTCGTCGAACACGATGTTGGCGCCCTTGCCGCCCAGTTCCAGGCTGACCGGGACCAGGTTGGCCGCTGCCGCGCCGGCGATGGTCTTACCGGTGCCCGACTCCCCGGTGAACGTGATCCGGTCCACCCCCGGGTGCGCGGTCAGCGCGGCGCCGGCCGAGTCGGGACCGTAGCCCTGCAGCACGTTGAGCGCGCCGGGCGGCAGCCCGGCCGCCAGGGCCAGGCTGGCCATCAGCGCCGCGGACGCCGGGGTGTCCTCGGCGGGCTTGAGCACTACGGTGTTGCCCCAGGCCAGCGCGGGCGCGACCTTCCAGGACTCGAGCATGAGCGGGAAGTTCCACGGCGCGATCGCGGCGACCACGCCGGCCGGCTCGAACCGGGTGTAGGCGTGATGGCCGCTGTCCATCGGCAGCACCTCGCCGGTGGACAGCCGGGCGTGGTCGGCGAAGAACCGGTAGTTGGCCGCGGCCCGCGGCACGTCCCGGCCGCGGGCGTCGCTGATCGGCTTGCCCATGTCGGTGGTGTCGGCCAGCGCGAGCGCGTCGGCGTTCGCCTCGATCAGGTCGGCGAACCTGTGCAGCAGCGCGCCGCGCTCGGCGAAGCCCATCCGCGGCCACGGGCCCTCGTCGAAGGCCCGGCGGGCGGCCAGCACGGCGCGGTCCCCAGGTCAGCTAGCAGCGCCTCGGCGCCGCCCAGCGCGACCTCGGCGTACGGCTCGCGCGTCCAGGGGTCCACTGAGGCGAACCTGGCCCCGGAGGCCGACTCGGATTCCTGCCCGTCGATGACATGCGGGATGAAGGTCATCGGGCTCCCGTCGCGGCCAGGTCACGCTCCTGGGCGAGGCCCACGGCGATGTCGATGATCATGTCCTCCTGGCCGCCGACGTAGCCCAGCTCGCCGGCTCGCTGCAGGATCTCGTGGGTGGGGACGCCGTAACGCTCGGACGCCCGTTCGGCGTGCAGCAGGAAGCTGCTGTAGACCCCGGCCCAGCCCTGCACGATCGCGGGCCGGTCCATCTTGGGCCAGCGGGGCAGGAACGGCCGCACCACCTCCTCGGCCGCGGCCAGCACGCCGCCCACGTCCACGCCGGTCCGCACGCCCAGGTGGTCGAAGGTGGCGGCCAGCACCTCGGTGGGCGAGTTGCCCGCGCCGGCGCCGAGCGCGCACAGCGCGCCGTCCACCTGGCGAGCGCCGTGCTGGTAGGCCAGCACCGAGTTGGCCACGCCGAGGGAGAGGTTCTGGTGGCCGTGGAAGCCGATCTCGGCCTGGTGGCCGACCTCGGCGTACATGGCCTGGACCCGCTCCTGCGCGTCGCCGAGCACCAGCGCGCCCGCGGAGTCGACGCAGTAGACGCACTCCGCGCCCGCGTCCACCATGATCCGGGCCTGCCTGGCCATCTCGGCCGGGGAGGTCTTGTGCGCCATCATCAGGAACCCGACGGTCTCCATGCCCAGGTCGCGGGCCAGCCCGAAGTGCTGGATGGACACGTCCGCCTCGGTGCAGTGGGTCGCGATCCTCGCCACCGAGGCGCCAGCCTCGCGGGAATTGCGCAGGTCGTCCTTTGTGCCGATGCCGGGGACGAGCAGCACCGCGATCTTGGCCTGGGTGGCTTCCTCGACGCCGGCCGCGATCAGGGCGATCTCGTCCACCCGGGAGAAGCCGTAGTTGAACGAGGACCCGCCGAGGCCGTCGCCGTGGGTGACCTCGATGACCTCGACGCCGGCCGCGTCCAGGGCGTGCACGGTGGCCCGGACCTGCTCCTCGGTGAACTGGTGCGCCATGGCGTGGCTGCCGTCGCGCAGGGTGGTGTCGGTGATGCGCAGGTGATCGCTCATGCTGGTACCTCCGCCGCGCGCCGCTCGCCGATGACCTCGCCGACCTGGGCCGCGGCCGAGGTCATGATGTCCAGGTTGCCCGCGTACTCGGGCAGGTAGTCCCCGGCCCCGAGGACCTCGAGGAAGACCGCGACCCTGGCGTGGCCCTGCCAGGACTCGCGCGCCTCGTCGAACTGCGGCTCGGCGCGCAGCGTGTAGCCGGGCACGTACCGCTGCACCTCGGCGACCCGCTGGTGAATCGCCGCGGTGATCGCGTCGGTGTCCGCGTCGGCCGGGATGGCGCAGAACACCGTGTCCCGCATGATCATCGGCGGCTCGACCGGGTTGAGCACGATGATCGCCTTGCCCCGCTGCGCGCCGCCGACGGTCTCGATGGCCCGGGATGTGGTGTGGGTGAACTCGTCGATGTTGGCCCGGGTGCCCGGCCCGGCCGAACGGGACGCCACCGACGCGACGATCTCCGCGTACGGCACCGGGACGACCGACGAGACGGCGTGCACGATCGGGACCGTGGCCTGGGCGCCGCAGCTGATCATGTTGATGTTCGGCGAGTCCAGGTGGGCGTGCAGGTTGACCGGGGGGCAGACCGGCGGCCCGAGGGCGGCCGGGGTCAGGTCGATGGCCTGCATCCCGGCCTCGAGGTAGCGCGGCGCGTTGGCCGCGTGCGCCTTGGCCGACGTCGCCTCGAACACCAGCTGCGGCAGCGGGTCCTGGCGCAGCAGCCAGTCCAGGCCCTCGGCCGAGGCGGCCAGGCCCAAGGCGCGGGCTCGGGCCAGGCCCTCGGACTCGATCACGCCGACCATGTAGCCGACCTCGACGTGCTCGCTGCGCCGCAGCTTGGCCAGCAGGTCGGTGCCGATGTTGCCCGGGCCGACGATGGCGGCCAGTGTTTTCATCTCAGCTCCAGAGGCGTTTCGTGGCGATGGCCGCGCCCTCGGCGAGCGCGGCGAACTTGGCCCACACCACGGTCGGGTGCACCTCCGGGGCGAACGAGGCCCGGGAGGAGAACCCGCAGTCGGCGCTGGCGATGACGTTCTCCCGGCCGACCAGGCTGGCGTACTGGCAGATGCCGTCGGCGATCAGCTCGGGGTGCTCGACGTAGTTGGTCGCGTGCCCGAGCAGCCCGGGCAGCAGGAGCTTGCCCTCGGCCAGCGGCACGTCGGCCCAGATCCGCCACTCGTGCTGGTGCCGCGGGTTGGCCACCTCGAAGGAGTACGCCCCCGCGTTGATCTGGAGCATGACCGGCACCACGTCGGCCAGCGGGATGTCGTTCAGCCGGGGGCCGTGGTTGAGGCCGTAACAGGTGTGCAGCCTGATCCGGTCCTCCGGTATGCCGCGCAGCGCGTGGTTGAGCGCCTCCACGTGCTCCTGCGCCCGGCGGCGGCGGTCGGCCGGGTCGCTGCGGCCGTCGTCGGTCAGGATCTCGATCAGCCACGGGTCGTCCACCTGCAGCAGGAAGCCCGACTCGACGATGGCCAGGTACTCCTGCCGCATGGCTTCGGCCACCGCGGCCAGGTAGTCCTGCTCGGAGGCGTAGTAGTCGTTGCGGCCGAAGCCGCTGGGGCTGGTCGACGGCAGGAACGCCTCGACCGGACGGTGCCCATTTCCGGGGGCGGCGTCGAGGGCGGCGCGCAGGTTCGCGACGTCGGTGGCCAGCGCCGCCTGGCCGGTGTAGGCCACGGGGCCCGTGCACACCATCACCTTCATCGGCGCTACCGCGGAGGAGTACTTCGACATGTACGAGTGGTAGTACTCGGGAAAGTCGTCGATCTCCCGCTGCCACGACGGCGGCAGCAAGGTCTCCCCCTCGACCTGGTCGAACCCGGCCAGCCGCTCCTTGACGTAGGTGAGAAAGGAGACCTTGCCCATCTCGCCGTCGGTGACCACGTCCAGGCCGGCCTCGGCCTGCCGGCGCACCACGTCACGGACCGCCTCCGTGACCATCTCGGTGAAGCGGGCCGGGTCGTACGGACGGCCGTGTTCCTTCTCCCGCATCACCTCGAGCAGGTCATGCGGCCGGGCCAGGCTGCCCACGTGGGTGGTCAGGATGCGTTCGCTGCTGCGTTGCATGGGACGATTCTCGCAGTCAGTCCCACACGGGCATCTCGTCGGGCGGCGGCACGTTCACCTCGGTGACCCGGTTGCGGTAGGCCACCAGCGCGGTCCCGCCGCCGCGCCGGATCCGCACCACCACCTCCTCGGTGTTGTACGGCTCGCCGGGGTCGTAGCCGTGTGCCCAGGTGGCGAAGGCCCGGATCGGACCGGAGTGGGTGGCCGCGATGATCCGGGTGTCCGGCGATTCGGCCATCAGCCGGTGGAACCCGCGCCAGAACCGGCGCACGCAGGACTGCGGCGGCTCGAAGTACATCAGCGGGATGGTCAGCCACATGTAGATCGGGTCCGCCCCGCCGAGCTGGTTGCGGTAGAACCGGTCGATCTCCACCAGCCACCGCGGCCGGTCGCCGACCGCCATCCGCTCCAGCTTCTCCATCAGCGCCTGGTACTGGCGGAACGCCGAGGTGACGTCGCGCGGCCCTTCGGGCGTCCAGACCTGGAAGTTGCGCAGCTCGGGGATGGGTTCCGGCTTGGATATGTCGGCCTCGCGCCCCCATTGCGCCAGCCCGTCGGTCATGCCGCGGTAGATCTGATCGGCGGTCTGCCGGGCCCGGCTGGTGTCGGCGCAGACGATCCGGACCTTCTGCCCGGGCCGCACGCTCTTGGACAGGCTGTGCCCGCGCTGGTGCGACTGCCAGCCGCCCATCGGGGTCAGGCCGGAGTCGGTCTGATAGCCCTGGGTGATCCCGTGCCTGATGATCCTGATCTCGGTGGCGAAATCCTCCTGCGCCTTGCGCTCGGGCGGCGGGACGATCTCCTTGTCCCGGGAGGTGCCGGCGAACTCGCGGGTGAACCGCTCGCCGTCCACTTCGAGCAGGGCGGCCGAGGCCGCGGCCTCGGTGCCGCGTTCCCGGAAGCGGCGCAGGTAGAGAGGCAGGTCTTCGTCCGCCTCAGCAGGGCTCCCGGCCTTCACGGACTGCTCGAGCCCGCGCCGTTCGGTATATCTGGCCAGGTAGTACGGCGCGTCGGTGCGGTCCGTACGGCGGAAGGCCGGAGCGGGACCGTTCTTCTCCGTCTCGGTCATCAGCTGTGCACCGTGAAGAAGCGCTCGTTGACCTGGCGGTGGTAGTAGAACATGGCCCGGCCCATCTCCTCCTCGGTCCAGGTGATCGGCTCGAAGTCCGGGTCGACCCAGTAGCCGCCGGTGAAGACCTCGTTCCTGTTGCCGACCGGGTCGAAGAAGTAGACGGTGTAGCCGCGGGTGACGCCGTGCCTGGTGGGCGCCACGTCGATGGTCACGCCGTTGAAGGCGAGCAGGTCGGCGGCCTCGCGGACCGCGTTCCAGTCGTCCAGCCAGAAGGCGAAGTGGTGCAGCGCGCCGTTCGGCCCGGTGACGATAGCGATATCGTGCGGGGTGTGCGAGCGCTCCAGCCAGGTGGCGAGCTGGTGGCCGTCGTTGGCGATGATCTGCTCGGTGAGCCGGAACTCCAGCACGTCACGGAAGAACGCGGTCACGCCGTCGACGTCCTCGGCCATGATGAAGATGTGGTCGAGCCGGGGCGGCGCGATGCCGACCAGGTTGGCCGGCCGGGGCGGCGGGTTGGTCAGCGGCAGCATGTTGCCGACCTTCTCCATGCCGTAGACCAGCTCGACGAGGTGGCCCGAGGGGGCCTCGAACCTGATGGCCTCGCCCCAGCCCGGGCCGAGCTCGGCCTTGGCGAAGCGCTTGACGGCGATGCCGGCCTTCTCCACGCGGTCCGTGTAATAGTCCAGGTCCTGCTGCTCAGCGACCTTGAACGACATGTGGTCGAGGCCGTACGTCGGTGCCTGGCGGAGCACGACCGAGTGGTGCTCGTGCTCGTCCCAGCACTTCAGGAACACCCTGCCCTCTTCGTGGGTCACCTCGACGAGGCCGACCACCTCGGTGTAGTAGGCCGTGCACAGCTCCAGGTCGGGGACCCGGACCTCGACGTGCTGCAGGCGCAGGATGCGGTCGCTCATCGGCGCTCCTTAGGTGTGGAAGCTCAGGAACCGCTGGCTGATGACGTTCTCGTAGTAGAACAGCCCGCGGCCGAACTGATCCTCGGTCCAGGTGATGCTCGGGAAATCGGGGTCCGGGCGGTACCCGCCGGTGAACACCTCGTTCCTGATGCCGAGCGGGTCGAAGAAGTAGATCGTGTTGCCGCGGGTCACCCCGTGCCTGGTCGGGCCCTGGTCGATCTGCACGCCGTTGAAGGCCAGGATGTCGGCGGCCTTGCGGACCTGGTCCCAGTCGTCGAGCCAGAAGGCGAAGTGGTGCAGCGCGCCGTTCGGCCCGTTGACGATCGCGATGTCGTGCGGGGAGTGGCTCCGTTCCAGCCACACCCCGAGCTGATGGCCGTTGGCGTCGAGGACCTGTTCGGTCATCCGGAAGCCGAGGACGCTGCGGAAGAAGGCGGCGGCCTCGCCGACCTCCTCGGCGTTGATCAGCATGTGGTCGAGCCGCGGCGGCGCGATCCCGGGCATGCCGGGCGGCGGGACCGGCGCCGGGTTCAGCTTGCCCAGCAGGCCGCCGGTCTTGTCCAGCTCGTAGACCAGCTCCATGGTCTGCCCGGACGGGATGCCGAACCTGATCGACTCGCCCTGGCCGACGGCCTCACCGCGGCTGACCCGCTGGACCTGGCAGCCGTACTTCGTTATGGCGTTCTCCAGCTCGGCCAGGTCGTCCTCGTGCTCGACCCGGAAGCTGAACAGGTCGAGCCCGGTCCGCGGATCGTAGCGGAGCCGGATCGAGTGGTGGTCCTCCTCGTCCCAGCACTTGAGGTAGACCGTGTCCTCACCGCGCTCGGCCAGCTGCAGGCCCAATACCTCGGTGTAGTAGGCGGTGGACAGCTCAAGGTCGGGGGTACGGACGTCGACGTGGGCAAGGCGCAGGATTCCCACGGTGCCTCCAGGGGCCTGGGGAAATGCTTGACTCATCGAACATACCTCGCCTAGTGTTCCAGATAAAGATCAAGCGTTCCAGATAGAGGAACAGGTCTCTCATGTCGACGCCGGAACCGACGCGCCCCGAGCAGATGCGCCCCGAGCAGATGCGTGAGGCGGTGGCGCGGTACGTCGAGGAGATCCACCGTGCCTACGTGGCGCAGGCGCTGACGTTTCCCGCGGCCGTGCGCGGCCGGATGCCGCTGCTGGCGCCGGGGCCGCTGACGGTGGCCGCGGTGGGCGCCAGGAACCTGCACGTGCTGGCCACCAGGGACTCGCTGGGACCCGTACGCGGTCCCGAGGTCGAACTCGCCGGGTCGGTGGAGGGGCTGTCCTGGACCGTGCGGTTCTTCGACCCGGTCGTGCTGCCCGAACTGTCGTTGATCGACGAGTCCGAGGGGCCGGCCTTCGGCGAGGTACGGCACGCGCTCGGCGTCAGCACGGTGGTGTACCACTTCGTCGCCTCCCCCGGCTCGGGGCTGTCCGCGCACAACGCGGCGCACGTCGGCACCGGCCTGGCCGGCGGTCATTCGGCCGCGGCGCGGGACTTCGAGACGATCCGCAGCCGGGTGCGCGGCCGGGAGGAGCTGGTGGACGAGATGGCGGGCGCGGCCGCGGCCGGGCTCATCCGGGCGCACGCCATGCTGGCCGCCGCGCTCATGCCACGCAACGCCGCGCTGTCCGCCCTGGCCGCCGAGGCGCGGCCCGATCCGGACGCGGTGCGGCGCGAGCTGCTGGCCGCCGTCGGCGGCCGGACGCAGTGGGCACCGCCCCCGCCGGCGCAGCCGGCCGGACCAGCACCATGACCGAGACGCCGCAGGGCGGGCTCTCCACGGTGCGCAACGCGGCCCGGCTGCTCAAGGTATTCCGGTCCCGGGAGGCCGACCTCGGCGTCTCGGAGCTGGCCCGGCGGCTGGGCCTGGGTAAGAGCACGGTGCACCGGATGCTGACCACGCTCGTCGCCGAGGGGCTGATCGAGCAGAACCCGCGCACCGGCGGCTACCGGCTCGGCATCGTGATGTTCGAGCTCGGCCAGGCGGTGCGGGTGCACATGGACCTGCACGCCGCGGTGGGACCGGTACTCGGCGAGCTGCGCGCGCAGACCGGGGAGTCGTCCCAAGTCGGGGTATTGGACGGCCACGAGGTCGTCTACGTGGACCGGATGGAGAGCGCGCACTCGCTGCGGCTGTTCACCGAGACCGGGCGGCGGGTGCCGGTGCACTGCACCAGCTCGGGCAAGGTGCTGCTGGCCTACCTGCCCGAGGCCAGGCGGCAGGCGGTGCTGCGGGCCGCGCCTTTGGAGGCCCTGACGCCGCACACGATCACCGACCGCTCCCAGCTCGCCGCCGAGCTGGACCGGGTCCGCCGGCGCGGCTGGGCCGAGGCCGTCAACGAGCGCGAGGTCGGGGTCGCGTCCATCGCGGCGCCGGTACGCGACATCAGCGGCGAGGTCGTCGCCGCGATCAGCATCGGCGTCCCGCTGGCCCGGTGCAGCGTGATGGCGCTGCGCAGGCTGGCGCCGGTGATCATGGAAGCGGCCGAGGCGGCGTCGCGCCGTCTTGGCTGGTCAGGCGACCTGTCTTCGCAACAGCGAAAGGAAGGGTGAACCCCGAGATGCCGCTGACCGACGCGCCCGGCAAGGCCAGGGCGCTGTACGAGGCCCGCCAGTCCAGACAGCAGATCGAGCCGTTCACCGACGCCGACCCGGACCTCGGCATGGCCGACGGGTACGCGGTGCAGCAGGAGCTGGTCAAGCTGCTGCTGGCCGACGGCGACCGGATCGTCGGCTACAAGGTCGGGCTCACCTCCAAGCCGATGCAGAAGATGATCGGGGTGGACACGCCCGATTACGGGCCGGTGCTGGGCTCGACCGTCTACGCCGACGGCGACGCGGTGCCGGTGTCGGCGTTCATCCAGCCGAAGATCGAGGCCGAGATCGCCTTCGTGCTCGGCTCGACGCTGGCCGGCCCCGGGGTGAGCGTGCTGGACGCGCGCCGGGCGATCGCCGGGATGACCGCCGCGGTGGAGATCGTCGACTCGCGGTTCGCCGACTGGCGGATAAAGCTCGCCGATACGGTCGCCGACCTGGCCTCCAACGGCGCGGTCGCGATCTCCAGCCGGGTCGTGTCTTTGGACGGCGTGGATCCTCGGTTGATCGGGATGGTGCTCACCCGGCAGGGCGACCTGGTCGACACCGGGGCCGGCGCGGCCGCGCTCGGCGACCCGGTCCGGGTGGTGGCCTGGCTGGCCAACACGCTGGGCGAGATGGGCGCCAAGCTGGAAGCCGGGCACCTGGTCATGACCGGGGCGCTGCACGCCGCCGTGCCGATGCGGGCCGGGGACGTGTTCCGCGCCGAATTCGACCGTCTGGGCCCGCTCACCGTCCGCGTTGTGGAGTAAGGGGTTGCTGTCATGATTCCGGCTGATGAGATCGCGGCCCGGCTCAGCAAGGCCCGGGCCGACCGCGCGGCGATCGGTTCGCTGTCCGCCGAGCTCGGTGACTTCGACCTGGCCGCGGCCTACGAGGTGCAGCGGGTGCTGCGGCGCGAGGCGGGGCCGCTGGCCGGGTGGAAGCTCGGCGTGACCTCCCGCGCCAAGCAGGCCCAGGTCGGGGTGCACGAGCCGGTGCGCGGCCACCTGGCCGCCGCGGACGCGCTCGACCTCGGCGAGCCGCTGGTGGTGGCGGAGCGCATCCAGCCCCGGTGCGAGCCGGAGATCGTGTTCGTCATGGGTTCGGACCTGTCCGGGCCTTCGGTCACCTCGTCGGCGGTGCTGGCGGCCACCGCGGCGGTGGCGGTGGGCATCGAGGTGCTCGACTCGCGCTACACCGACTACAAGTTCACGATGCCGGACGTGGTGGCGGACAACACCTCGGCGGGGCGGTACGTGGTGGGTTCGGCCGTTCCGGTGGCAGGCCTGGACCTGCGGCTTGTTGGTGTCGTTCTGGAGCACAACGGCGAGGTGGTGGCGACCGCGTCGGGCGCCGCCGCATTGGGCCACCCGGCGGCTGCGGTCGCCTGGCTGGTCCGGTCGCTGGCTTCGGAGAACGAAGGCCTGCGGGCCGGCGACATCGTGCTGTCCGGCGGGCTGACCGCCGCCGTACCGGTCAAGGCCGGGGACGTGGTGACCGCGACGGCGGACCGGCTCGGCTCGGTGGAACTCGGCTGCGTTTGATGGACCCGAACGGGCCTGCCGAGCCCGCCCTGGTACCGCTGGACCGCCCTCCCGGGCGAACGCAGTGGACGTTCTCGCACGCCGGGCGGTCCTTCGCGGTGTTCGAGGTGTCCGGCGACCTGGTTGTCACCGACGCGGCCTGCCCGCACAACGGCGGCCCGCTGGCCGACGGGCTGGTCCGGGACGGCGTGGTCACCTGCCCGTGGCACTGGTACAGCTACGAGCTGGCCACCGGGCGGTGCCGGACGGCGGCCGGCTATTCGCTCCGCCGGTATCCCGTGGTGATGGCGGGCGGGCGGCCGCACGTGGCACTTCCGGCGGTGGCGCCCGCGCGGAGCTGGTCGCAGATCCTGCGGGACCACGCCCGCCACGGCGGTACGCCGTCGTGAGCGGCGTTCTGGATCATGCCGCGGCGGCCCGGTCGCTGCGTTCGGCCCGGCGGGCGGGTCGCACGCTGGACGTGCCGCTCTCCCGTTCGCCCGGGCTGTCGCTGGCCGACGCGTACCGGATCCAGGACCAGATGACCGCGCTGCGGCTGGCCGACGGTGAGCGGCTGGCCGGGTGGAAGCTCGGCTACACCTCGGCGGTGATGCGGGCGCAGATGGGCATCGAGGCGCCGAACTTCGGGCCGCTGACCGACGCCATGCTGCTCGGCTCGCCCGCGGTGCTGCCCGCCGGGGCGCTGCAGCCCCGCGTCGAGCCGGAGATCGGGCTGCGGCTGGGTCGGCCTCTGCGGACCCCATGCTCGGCTGACGATGTGCTCGCCGCGTGCGACGCGGCCCTGGCCTGCCTGGAGATCGTGGACTCGGTCTGGTCGGGCTACCGGTTCACGCTGGAGGACAACACCGCGGACGGCTCGTCGGCCGCGTGGGTGGTACTGGGTCCTGTGATTGCGCTCGACGACCTGGCGGCGCTGCCGGTGGAACTGTCGGTCGACGGTGAGGTGGTCGAGCGCGGCACCGGGGCCGCGGCGAGCGGGCACCCGGCCCTGGGAGTGGCGTGGCTGGCGGAGCAGCTCGCCGGGCGCGGACAGGCGCTCGAGCCCGGGGACTTGGTCATCACCGGCGGGCTGACCAGCGCGCACCCGCTCGAGCCGGGGCACAGCATCAGTGCGTCCTTCGGCGACGGCCGCTGGCTCGCCGAGGTGCGCAGGGCCGTCAGCTCACCTTCCACGTGACACCGGCCGGGGGCGAGTACGAGCACCGGGTGCCCAGCCGGAGGGATCCGCGCAGGTGCGCCGCCAGCTCGGGATGGACCGGCCCGATCTTGGACAACGCGTCCCGCACCCGGGCGCTGACGGTCTTCCGGGCCCGTTCGGCCTCATCGCCGAGCTTGCGGTCCCGGTGGCCCAGCCCGGCGGCCGCGGCGAGCTCGCGGATAAGCGCGTCGCGCTCGTTACGCAGCACCTCGGCTCGCCCGGCGCGGAACCCTGATCCCGCGGCCTCGGCGTCCTCGATGTCCTCGGCCAGGCAGGCCAGCCGTTCCTGATAGGACTTCTTGGCCCGCTGGTCCAGCACCGGGTCGGCGCCCATCCGGGCGAGGTGGTGCCCGACCAGGGTCAGGACGTGCACGTCGGCTCCGCGGGCGCCGATCAGGGTCGCGATGTCGGCCAGGCCCTTGGAGTCGGGCAGCTGGACCTGCTTGCCGTCGAAGCAGAGCAGCCTGACGCCGTTCACCAGCCGCAGCTCGTTGGGGGCCTGGCGGGCGGCCGGAGCTTCGAGCCCGGCCAGGGCCTGCTCCGACAGGCGAGCCCAGCCGGCGGCGCCGAGCCGTTCGTGCATGGCCAGGGCGGCGCGGAAATGCGCCCCGGCGGCGGCGGTGTCGCCGAGCGAGGCCGCGAGCGCGCCGAGATGGTGGTCAACGGCGGCGTGGTAGGAGGCGCAGCCGCCCACGACCACGTGGCTGCCTGCGTACGGGCGGAGCCGCTCGTACACCCATGTCCGCTGGGCGTCCGAGCCCGCCGCCGCGAAGACGACGGCGGCCGCCGCGAGTGCTTCCAGGCCCGTCCACATCGTGATGTCCAGCACGCTGAAGTCGCCCAGCGCCGCGGCCGCCGCGGCGGCCTCGCCGCGGGCGGCGTAGGGCCAGGCCCGCAGCACCGGGAACATCGGCCAGAGCGGGTCGGAGGCGTCCATGCCGGTGGCCGGCTCGCGCACGCCGAGGGCCACCAGCGACAAGCGGGAGGTGAAGAAGCAACCGGCGGCGTCCGGCTCGCCGATGGCCAGGCCGAGCTCCAGCGCCTGCTCGCCGAGCCGCGCCGACTCCTCGGCCCGGCCTGCCAGCTGGGCGAACGTGGCCTGCCGGGTCAGCGCGGCCCAGCGGCCCCTGGCGTGACCCAGGTTCCCGACCAGCGTGACGTAGCTGAGCAGCTCGTCCCGGCCGGCCGGGTCGCCCAGCTCCAGCAGGGCCGCGGCGCGCAGCAGGCGTGCCTGGGCCACGAGATCGTCGTCGCCGCTCGCCTGCGCCGCGTCCAGCATCTCCGCGATGACGGGCAGCCGGGACGCCGCGGTCCCCGGGATCCACATCGCGTCGTGCACCGCCAGCTTGGCCGTGGCCAGGGCGCTCGGGTCGTTCGCGGCGGCAGCCAACTGCGCGGCCCGCTGTGCGACCTGCGTGACCTCGGCGCCGGGCAGCTGGTCCGATCCGTGCCTGAGGGTACGGGCCAGGGCCGCGAGCACCCGGGACCGCAGGGCCAGCGGGCCGCCCGCTTCTTCCAGCCGCCGCGAGGCCTCGCGGAGCAGGTCGAGCAGCTCGGTGTTCTGCGCTCCTGACCTGTACCCGAGCGTCTGGATACCCAGCGCCGCCCGCGCCAGCCCAACCGGGTCTCCGGCAGACCGGCTGGCGTCGGCGGCCTGACCGAACCGTTGCGCGGCCAGGTCGGAGCGCCCGGTGCGCTCGTGTGACGCGGCGAGCTCGAGCAGGATCTCGATGCGTTCCCCGGTGTCGGGTGTGCCGCATTCAGAGATGATGTCCAGCGCCCGCAGGTAGTAGGCGCAGGCGTCCTCGTGTCCGAGACGCGCGGTGGCTTCCCGGGCCGCGATGAGCGAGTACTCCACCGCGTCCTGCCGCGCCTGCGGGCCCGCGGCCAGCAGATGCGCGGCGACTCGCGCGGCCGGACCCGATCGCGTCTGCAGCGCCCGGCCGACGGAGAGGTTGATCGCGGTCCTGGCCGATGTGCTCAGCCCATCGAGGATGGTCTCGCGATAGAGGTCGTGGGTGAACCGCGGCGGAGAGGTACCCGCTATGACGCCAGCCTGGCGGGCCTCGTCGAGCAGGCTCAGCACCGCGTCCTCGTAGCCGGCCGCGGCGCCGTGCGCCAGCAAGACGACGTCGACGTCGCGGCCCGCGATGGCCGCCCACTCCAGCAGCCGGACGCATTCCGTGGAGAGCCGGGCCAGCCGCCGCCGAAGCGTCTCCGCGACGCTGGCCGGGATCTGGGCCGGCTGGTGCCATGAGCCCTGCGCCTGGAGCAGCCGGATCAGCTCCCTGACGAAGAACGGGTTGCCGCCGCTGCGCTGCCACAGCTGGGCGGTGACCTGAGCCGGAACCGCCGTCCCGGCCAGGTCCTTGGCCAGCGCCCCGATGTCGTCCGGGGTGAGGCCGGCCAGAGCGAGTTGCTGAGCCTGCCCGGCGATCTTGAGCAGCTCCGGGGACGCCTCGGTGTCCCGGTAAGCGCCGAGCAGAGCCACGGATTCCGCGGCCAGGGCGCGGGCCAGGAATCCCAGCAATCGCAGCGACGGCTCGTCGGCCCAGTGCAGGTCGTCGAGCACCACGAGGACGGGCCGGAACCCTGATCCGGCGGCCAGGCGGGCGAGGCACCGCGCGGCCGCCTCGAACAAGCGGAACTGGGCGTCGCCCGCGGCGACGGCGCCCATCGGCTCGGCCGGGCCGGAGGCGGGCTGCAACAGCCAGCCCGCCTCGCCGAGGTCAGCCATCGGCAAGCCGCTGGCCTGCAGCACCTGTGACCAGGGCCAGTACGGCGGTGCTCCGTCGCCTTCCCAGCAGAACCCGCGCAGGACGAGCGGAGCCGGCCCGGCCCGGCTGACCAGCGCGGCCAGCATCGCCGTCTTGCCGATGCCAGCCTCGCCGCTGATCATCAGGAACTGCCCGGCGCCACGACGGGCATCGTCCAGCACCGAGCTGGCCGCGGCCAGCGCAGACTCCCGGCCAATGAGCCGGTCGGCTCGACTCATGGCTCCATCATGGCTGGTCAGGGTCGCAGTTCCAACACCAGGTTCATCGGAGCCGGAACGTCGAGCCTGCGGACGCGGCCATACCCGGCCTCGGCCGCGAGGACCCGCAGCCGTTTCTCGCCGGCCTGGGCCCCCAGCGGCTCGGAGGACGTGGCGGTCTTCTGGGACACCGCGTTCGGCGTGCAGGCCAGGGTCGAGATGGCGTAGAACATGCGCCCGTTCGGGTTCAGGTTGTCCTGGACGTCGTCCGCCCCCAGCGGCTCGACCAGGAGCACCGCTCCGTCCGGCCCCAGCGCCTGCCGGGCCCTCCTCAGCGCGCCGAGGGGATCGCCGATGTCGTGCAGGGAGTCGAAGAAGGTGATCAGGTCGTAGTC
>Ga0207678_10001200_pt1 | contig 23772 bp, 19 predicted proteins | sample KBSC63metaG_FD_184319 | JGI IMG/M metagenome (GOLD analysis project Ga0207678, IMG submission 184319) | Corn rhizosphere microbial communities from Kellogg Biological Station, Michigan, USA - KBS C6-3 metaG (SPAdes) (version 2) | ecosystem: Host-associated > Plants > Roots > Rhizosphere > Soil ... | reverse complement strand
TTCACGCACCAAGTGTCGGCTGATCGCTTGCTCTCGAAGCGCATTGCGGCGTTGCGCCTCCTCGCCACACCGGCTATGCCTCCTCGACGCGCCTCGCACTGCGCTCCGACAGCGACGCGATACTTGATGCGTGAAGCAACACTAGCACTTGTCGAAGCCGGCATGCACTACTGAAATTTGATGATCACCTGATCCACCGACAAACTCTCGCCCTTCTTCGCAGCGATTTCTGCCACCACGCAATCCTGAGTCGCAAGAAGGATGTTCTCCATCTTCATCGCTTCGATGACAGCCAGCTTCTCGCCTGCACGTACCGTCTGCCCGGGTGTCACTGCAACGTCTACCAACAATCCTGGCATCGGCGAAAGCAAGAACTTCGACAAATCGGGCGGCGCCTTGAACGGCATCAGAGCATTCAACTCCGCGGCGCGCGGGGTGAAGACCTTGGCCTCGATCTGCGTGCCGTTATGCATCACCCGATACGCGAGGCCCACCCGCTCGATCTGCGCGCAGAACGGCTCTGCGTTGGACGTGCCGCGCATGACTACATCACGCAGCGGCGTGTGCATCTCGATGCGATAACGCCTGTCGCCGGCCTGCACGTCGAATGCTCTGTCGTTCACCTTGACGTTCACTGGGGTGTTCTGCGTCGGTTCGCCCTTGTGCGATGTCACCACCACGAAGTCTTCACCTGCCTTGAACTCATGCCCCGGCATCTGCCCGCTGATGCGCATGGCGCGCTGCAAGTGCACGCGATTCGCCACCGCCGCCAGAACCCGCAGAAAGATCGGATCGTCGTGCGGCACCGCCGCTGCGGAGAAGCCGCTCGGATACTGCTCTGCGATAAAGCCGGTATTGAAATCACCCGACACGAACTTCGGATGCGCAAGCAGCGCCGCCTGGAATGGAATGTTCGAATTGATGCCTCGAATCGCGAAGCCGTTGAGTGCCTGGCGCATCTTCGCGATGGCTTCGCGGCGATCCTTCCCGTGCACGATGAGCTTGGCAATCATCGAGTCGTAGTACATCGGGATCTCGCCGCCCTCGTATACACCGGTGTCCACGCGCACGCCGTCAATTTCAGGTGGTGGCGCGTACTTCACGAGCCGCCCCGTTGAGGGCAGGAAATTGCGGAACGGGTCTTCCGCATTGATGCGGCATTCCATTGCCCACCCATTGCGCTTGATCTCGCCTTGCGTGAACGGCAGCTTCTCGCCCGCCGCGACGCGAATCATCAATTCCACAAGATCGAGCCCGGTGATGCATTCCGTGACCGGATGCTCCACCTGCAGTCTCGTGTTCATCTCGAGGAAGTAGAAGCTCTTGTCCTTGCCGACCACGAACTCCACCGTGCCGGCCGATTGATAGTTCACTGCCTTGGCCAGTGCTACCGCTTGCTCACCCATGGCCTTGCGGGTCGCATCGTCGAGGAAGGGGCTGGGCGCCTCCTCGATCACCTTCTGGTGGCGGCGCTGGATCGAGCACTCGCGCTCCCACAGGTAGACCGTGTTGCCATGCGCATCGCCCAGCACCTGGATCTCAATGTGGCGCGGCTCCTCGACGAACTTTTCGATGAAGACGCGGTCGTCGCCGAAGCTGTTGCGCGCTTCGTTGCGACACGAGGTGAATCCCTCGAACGCTTCCTTGTCATTGAAGGCCACGCGCAATCCTTTGCCGCCGCCGCCCGCGCTCGCCTTGATCATCACTGGGTAGCCGATGCCACGGGCGATCCCGACGGCTTGCTCGGCCGTGTCGATGGCCGCGTTGTGGCCCGGGATGGTATTGACGCGCGCTTCGCCGGCGAGCTTCTTCGAGGCGATCTTGTCGCCCATGGCGGCGATGGACTTGTGCTTTGGCCCGATGAAAACGATGCCTTCTTCCTCGACGCGCCGTGCGAACTCCTCGTTCTCGCTCAAGAAGCCATAGCCCGGATGAACGGCCTGAGCACCCGTGTGCTTGCATGCAGCGATGATCTTGTCCATCACGAGGTATGACTCGCGCGAGGGCGCTGGGCCAATGTGGACGGCCTCGTCGGCAAGCTCCACGTGGCGCGCATCCTGGTCGGCGTCGGAGTAAACAGCGACGGTTTTGATGCCCATCTTGCGGGCCGTCTTGATGACGCGGCAGGCGATTTCCCCGCGGTTGGCAATGAGGATCTTGCTGAACATGAATCAGCCCTTCTTTTGGTTGGTCGAGCGCGGCAATGCATTCATCAAGCCACCCCCACAGAGCCGGCTGCGCCAGGCCGTCGGGGGGCGCCCCTTGGGGCAGGAGCGAAGCGACTTGGGGGGCGCCATCAAAGTGGGATATTCCCGTGTTTGCGCCACGGGTTCTCGATCTTCTTGTCGCGCAGCATCACAAGCGAGCGGCAGATGCGCTTGCGAGTCTCGTGCGGCTGGATCACGTCGTCGATGAAGCCTCTTGCGCCGGCGACAAAGGGGTTGGCGAAACGCTCCTTGTACTCGGCTTCGCGCGCCGCAAGCTTGACCGGATCGCTCTTGTCTTCGCGGAAGATGATCTCCACCGCACCCTTGGCGCCCATCACGGCAATCTCGGCATTGGGCCAGGCGAAGTTCACGTCACCGCGCAGGTGCTTGGAGCTCATCACGTCGTAGGCGCCGCCATAGGCCTTGCGCGTGATGACGGTGATCTTTGGCACCGTGCATTCGGCGTAGGCATACAAAAGCTTCGCACCGTGCTTGATGATGCCGCCGTATTCCTGCGAAGTGCCCGGCATGAAGCCAGGCACATCGACGAAGGTGACGACCGGGATATTGAACGCATCGCAGAACCGCACGAAACGCGCCGCCTTGATGCTGCTCTTGATGTCCAGACAGCCCGCGAGTACCAGGGGTTGATTCGCGACGATGCCCACCGTCTGCCCTTCCATCCGGCAAAAGCCGATGACGATGTTCTTCGCGTACTCCGGCTGCAGCTCGAAGAACTCGCCGTCGTCGGCGGTCTTCACGATCAGCTCCTTCATGTCGTAGGGCTTGTTCGGGTTGTCGGGCACCAGCGTGTCGAGCGAGTAGTCGATGCGGTCCGCGGGGTCGTTGCTTGGACGAACTGGAGGCTTTTCCCTGTTGTTGAGCGGCAGGTAGTTGTAGAGCCTGCGAAGCATCAGGAGGGCATCGACATCATTCTCGAACGCCAGGTCGGCCACGCCGCTGCGACTGGTGTGCGTGCCTGCGCCGCCAAGCTCTTCGGCAGACACTTCTTCGTGCGTCACGGTCTTCACCACCTCGGGGCCGGTGACGAACATGTACGAGCTGTCCTTCACCATGAAGATGAAGTCCGTCATCGCCGGGGAGTACACAGCGCCGCCGGCGCACGGGCCCATGATCATGCTGATCTGAGGCACCACGCCCGAGGCCATCACGTTGCGCTGGAACACTTCGGCGTAGCCGCCGAGGGATGCCACGCCCTCTTGAATGCGTGCGCCGCCCGAATCGTTGATACCAATGACGGGCGCCCCGACCTTCATTGCCTGATCCATCACTTTGCAGATTTTCTCCGCATGCGCCTCAGACAGCGCACCGCCGAACACCGTGAAGTCCTGGCTGAAAACGAACACGAGGCGTCCATTGATCATCCCGTAGCCCGTGACCACACCGTCGCCGGGAATCTTGCTGTCGGCCATGCCGAAGTCGTGGCAACGGTGTTCGACGAACATGTCCCACTCTTCGAAAGTGCCCTCGTCGAGCAGAAGCTCGACCCGTTCGCGCGCGGTGAGTTTGCCTTTGCCGTGCTGCGCGGCGATGCGCTTTTCGCCTCCGCCCAAGCGTGCTTGCGAGCGCTTCTTTTCGAGCTGGGCAATGATGTCATGCATGTTGATGTCGTCCTTGTTGTTCTATTCGCGCTCGAAGAGATCGAGCAGCGCACGGGCCGCGACCGACGGGGCAATCCGCGCCTCGGTCACGTCGCGCAAGGTGTCTTGCAGTGCTTCACGCACGGCAGGGTGGTGGCGGAAATCGGATTGAAGGCGTGCGTGGATGATGTCCCACATCCATGCATGCGCCTGCTTCTTGCGGCGAACGTCAAATTCGCCACTCGCGCGGCGGCGTTCATGGAATTGGTGCACTTGCTGCCAGAAGGCATCGATGCCCTGATTCTTGAGCGCGCTGATCTGCATCACCCTGGGCGACCAGTGGCCTGATTTACCGTGGAAGCTGAAGACTCGCAAGGCGCTCGTGATGGTGGCTTCGGCGCGCGTCGCGGCATCGGGGTCTATGTCGGCTTTGTTGATGACCACCAAATCAGCAAGTTCCATCACGCCCTTCTTGATGGCTTGGAGGTCGTCGCCGGCGTTCGGGAGTTGGAGCAGCACGAACATGTCGGTCATGCTCGCAACGGCGGTTTCGCTCTGGCCCACGCCGACGGTTTCGATGATCACGACGTCGTAGCCGGCCGCCTCGCAGACGAGCATCGCCTCGCGGGTTTTTTCGGCCACACCGCCCAAGGTGCCGGAAGCGGGGGATGGGCGAATGTACGCGGCGTCATGGACCGAAAGCTTTTCCATGCGCGTCTTGTCGCCGAGGATGGAGCCGCCGGAGACGGTGGATGATGGGTCGATGGTCAGCACGGCCACGCGGTGGCCTCTGGCAATCAAGTCGAGACCGAGGGCCTCGATGAATGTGGACTTGCCTACACCTGGGACTCCCGAGATACCCAGGCGTATCGCGTTGCCCGTGTGCGGAATTAATGCGTTGAGGAGCGCATCCGCACGCTGGCGATGATCCGCTCGTGTCGATTCGAGCAGCGTGATGGCTTTGGCAATGGCGCGGCGGTTAGAAGCAAGTACACCGCTAAACAGAGCCGTGTCGGGCTGCGACAAAGAATCTCCGGCGCCAAGTTCGGGCTGAAGTATGGAAGCCTTGTCCAACTCCTGCAGACCCTTCGATACCTCACGGTGAACGGGAGGGGCCTCGGTCTTCCGGTTATTCGCAACCCATCCTCCACCCTGTTCGGGCTGAGGTATCGAAGCCTCGTCCAGCTCCTTCAGGCCCTTCGATACCTCAGGACGAATGGGTGGGGCTTCCTCAGGGCGAATTGGAGGGGCCTCGGCCATCCGGGTATCTGCAACCCACCCTCCACCCCGTTCGGGCTGAGGTATCGAAGCACGTGCCTCATCCAAATGCCCCGGCAGCGGGTTGCGAGTTCTCCAAGCGTGACGCTGAACCGTCCAGTCACCGCGAATCAACGCCTCCTTCTTCGACCTCCCCCAGCCTTTGATCCTCAGCTCGGCCGTCAATGCCTCTTCACGCGTGGCCGCCTCCTGCGTCCAAACCAGTTCCACCGGTCGCCTTTTGAATGTGTAGCCTTCAATCTCGCCCGATTGATGCTGAGCAACTCTCAGGTCGAGTTCATCGGTATGTCCGACGTAGTAGGACTTGTCAGCACAGCGCAGCATGTAGACGAAAAAAGGTTTCAATCAAACCTCGGGTGTGGGCTTCAATACCTCAGCCTGAACGGAGTTTTGCTGTCTCATGCATTGATTGGCACGTGAGACAACGGAACGAGAAGTCACGCCACCGATTTGCGAATCTGCTCCAACACGTCCTTCGCACTCGCAGGAATCGGCGTTCCAGGCCCATAAATCCCCTTCACACCGGCCTCGTACAAGAAGTCGTAGTCCTGCCGCGGAATCACCCCGCCTACGAACACGATGATGTCGTCGGCTCCTTGCTCCTTCAATGACTTGATGATCGCCGGCACCAGTGTCTTGTGCCCCGCTGCCAGGGTACTCACCCCCACCGCGTGCACGTCGTTCTCGATCGCCTGCCGCGCACATTCCTCGGCGGTTTGAAACAGCGGCCCCATGTCCACATCAAAGCCCAGGTCGGCAAACGCCGTCGCCACCACTTTCGCCCCGCGGTCATGCCCGTCTTGCCCCAGCTTCGCGATCATCACGCGCGGCCGGCGGCCTTGCTCCTCGGCAAACTCCGCAATCTCCTGCTGAAGCTTGGCCCAGCCTTCAGCACTGTCGTAAGCGGCTGCATACACACCGGTCACCTTTTGCGTATCGGCGCGATGGCGCCCCCAGATGGTTTCGAGCGCGTCGGACACCTCGCCCACCGTGGCACGCAAGCGCATCGCCTTGATCGTCAGGTCGAGCGTGTTGCCTTCCCCAGTTTCGGCGCATCGAGTCAGCGCCTCGAGCGCGGCCTGCACCGCAGCCGTGTCCCGCGACGCACGCACCTGCTTCAACCGCGCCACCTGGTTTTCGCGCACCGCATGGTTGTCGATGTCGCGGCTTTCGATCGCATCTTCCTTGGCGAGCTTGTATTTGTTGACACCAACAATCACGTCCTTGCCACTGTCGATGCGCGCCTGCTTCTCCGCGGCGCTGGCCTCGATCTTCAGCTTGGCCCATCCGCTCTCCACCGCATGCGTCATACCGCCCATCTTGTCGACTTCCTCGATGATGGACCAGGCCTTATCTGCCATGTCCTGCGTGAGCTTCTCCATCATGTAGCTGCCGGCCCAAGGGTCGACGACATTCGTGATGTGGGTCTCTTCCTGGATGATCAACTGCGTGTTGCGAGCGATGCGCGCGCTGAACTCGGTCGGCAAGGCAATCGCTTCGTCCAGTGCGTTGGTGTGCAGCGACTGCGTGCCCCCAAACACCGCCGCCATCGCCTCGATGGTCGTGCGCACGACATTGTTGTAAGGGTCTTGCTCCGTCAGCGACCAGCCCGAGGTCTGGCAGTGCGTGCGCAACATCAGGCTCTTGGGTTTCTTCGCGTCGAACTCTTTCATGATGCGCCACCAAAGCAAACGTGCCGCGCGCATCTTTGCGACTTCGAGATAAAAGTTCATCCCGATCGCCCAGAAGAAGCTCAAGCGCCCCGCGAACTCATCGACATCCAGACCCTTTGCTATCGCAGTTTTCACATACTCCTTGCCGTCGGCCAGCGTGAAGGCGAGTTCCAGCGCCTGATTCGCGCCTGCCTCCTGCATGTGATAACCCGAAATCGAGATCGAGTTGAACTTCGGCATGTTCTTGGCCGTGTACTCGATGATGTCGCCGATGACTCGCATCGAAGGCTCGGGCGGGTAGATGTAGGTATTGCGGACCATGAACTCCTTGAGGATGTCGTTCTGGATCGTCCCGCTCAATTGATCCTGCGACACGCCCTGCTCTTCAGCGGCCACCACGTAGCCCGCCAGTACCGGCAGCACGGCGCCGTTCATGGTCATGGAGACGCTGACCTTGTCGAGCGGAATGCCGTTGAAGAGGATCTTCATGTCCTCGACGCTGTCGATCGCAACGCCTGCCTTGCCGACGTCGCCCGTCACGCGTGGATGATCACTGTCGTAGCCGCGGTGGGTGGCAAGATCGAAGGCCACGCTGACCCCCTGGGCTCCGCTGTCCAGGGCCTTGCGATAGAAGTCGTTCGATGCCTCGGCGGTGGAGAAGCCGGCGTACTGCCGGATGGTCCATGGCCGCACCGCGTACATGGTGGCCTGCGGCCCTCGCACGAAGGGCGCGAAGCCGGGGAGCGTGTCGGCGTAGGCCAGCCCGTTCAAATCTGCCGCGGTGTACAGCGGCTTCACGGTAATGCCTTCAGGCGTCACCCAGTTCAGCGAGTCAAGCTGACCGCCGGGCGCAGACTTGGCTGCAGCCTTCTGCCACGCCTCGAGTGACTTCGAATTCAACAGATCATCGGCCATGCATGCCCCTGCGCTTGGACTGCGACGATCGAGCGGAAACGCCTCTCGTGCCGCTTGATGCGACATCCCGCCTCATCCATAATTCAAAATTGAATTATATCCATAGGACCTGTTTTGTTGCCCTTTTCGTCACAGTCTCATGGTCGCACCTCGCCCTGACGCCCAAAGCACCGGTACCTCGACCAACGGCACCAGACTGGCTGACATGCCCTTGTACCAGCAGGTAGCCGAGCGCCTTCGCGAGCGCATCGTGGCGCACGCGATGGCGCCTGGAAGCTGGATCGACGAACAAGCGCTGACAGCAGAGCTGGGCATCAGCCGCACGCCTTTGCGTGAAGCACTGAAGGTACTTGCGTCCGAGGGTCTGGTCACGATGAAGCTTCGGCGCGGAGCCTATGTCACCGAGGTGTCGGAGCGAGACTTGTCGGAGGTTTTCCATTTGCTGTCCTTGCTGGAAAGCGATGCAGCCGCGGTCGTGGCCAAGCAAGCCAGCGACGAGGAGATCGCCGAGCTATCCGATTTGCACGAACACCTCGAAGCCACGGTCGACGAACGCGACGCATTCTTTGCCGCGAACGAGCGCTTCCATATGCGAGTGCTCGAGATTGCCGACAACCGCTGGCGCAACCAGATGGTGGCTGACTTGCGCAAGGTGATGAAGCTTTATCGCCACCATTCGCTGTTCAAGCAGGGGCGCCTTCAGGCCTCGCTCAAGGAACATCGAAAGATCATGGCGGCGCTGAAGGCGCGCAATGCAACGCTGGCGCAGGAATTGATGCTGCAGCATCTGGCGAGCGGAAAGGAAGCAGCGGCCAAGCGGTGAAGCATCAGCGTTTCAAGTGCCTGCGAGAATGCCGCCCATGACTCGCCCGCTCATCAGCCTCGTTGCCGCGGTCGCCCGCAACGGCGCCATCGGCAAGAACAACAAACTGCTCTGCCGCATCTCTGAAGACCTGCAGTTCTTCAAACGCACGACTCTCGGCTCGCCCGTCATCATGGGTCGCAAGACCTGGGACTCCATCGGCCGGCCGCTGCCGGGTCGTCGCAACATCGTCGTCACCCGCAATCCAGAATGGTCGGCCGACGGCGCCGAACGGGCCGCTTCACTTCAAGAGGCGATGGTGCTTGTGCAGAATGCACCCAAGGTGTTCGTCATCGGCGGCGGTGAAATCTACGCACAGGCTTTGCCATTTGCCGATGAACTAGTGCTCACCGAGATTGATGCGGACTTCGAAGGCGATGCCTTCTTCCCCGCGTGGGACAAGTCGCAGTTCAGCGCACGCGCAAGCAATGCGCAAACCAGCGAACAAGGCCTCGCCTATCGCTGGGTAACCTATCAACGGCAACACGGAGATTGACATGTCGGGACACGGTTTTCATGTGCATGGCCCTCACGACCACGAACTCGAACATGCGGCGCAACACGGCGACTCGCATGCGGGACAGTTGGCGGTAGTCACGGCCATTCTGGCGACGGTGGGCGCGCTCTTCGGCTACATGGGGGGCGCCACGCAAGCCAACGCGGGGCTGTTCAAGAACGACGCTGCCATCAAGAAGACAGAAGCGTCCAACCAATGGAACTACTACCAGGCCAAGAGCAGCAAGCAGAACCTCTCCGAACTGGCGCTCGAGCTGGCACCGGAAAGCCGCAAACCTTTCTATCAGGACGAGATCAAGCGCTACAAGAACGAGAAGGCCGAGATCAAGGCAGCCGCCGAAAAGCTTGAAGCGCAGGCCACGGAGTTCGACAAGAAGAGCGACGAGCAGATTCATCAGCATCATCGCTGGGCCCAGGCCACCACTGCCCTGCAAGTCGCGATCGCAATGGCGGCGATCGCATTGCTCACCAAGCGCAAGTGGTCGGAGTACCTCGTGTATGGCCTGAGCGCCATCGGGATTGCAACCGGTGGACTCGCCTGGTTCCACTTCTGACTTCATCTGAGTTTTTCGGCCGCTGGGCGAAAAAATATGTCATCGGCTTCGGCCTGCCTGAATAGCTTTGAATCAAATTCTCCTCGAGACATGAAGATCGCCACCTGGAACGTCAACTCACTCGGCGTGCGCCTACCCCAGGTGCTCGATTGGCTGGCCGCGAACCAGCCCGATGTCCTTTGTCTGCAGGAGACCAAGCTCGCCGACGACAAGTTCACGCATGCAGAGTTCAAGGAGGCGGGCTACGAGTCACAGTGGTTTGGACAGAAGACGTACAACGGTGTGGCGCTGCTGTCGAAGACGCCAGCAGCTGACGTGTCGCGCAACATTTTCGGTTTCGAAGACGAGCAGGCTCGCGTGATCTCCGGCACTGTCGACGGTGTGCGCGTGATTGGCGCCTACTTTCCGAATGGGCAGGAGCCTGGCAGCGAGAAGTTCGCCTACAAGATGAAATGGCTGGACGCTTTACGGGAATGGGTACGCGGCGAGTTGGCGAAACATCCGAAGCTCGCCTTGCTCGGCGACTTCAACATCGCGCCCGAAGATCGAGACGTATGTGATCCGATCGCTTGGGCGGGTCAGATTCATTGCACGCCGCAAGAGCGCGAGCACTTCCAGCAACTCATCGCCCTGGGACTGCACGACGCCTTTCGACTATTCGAACAGGCACCCAAGCTGTATAGCTGGTGGGACTACCGCATGCTCGCGTTTCGGCGCAATCAGGGGCTGCGCATCGATCACATTCTGCTGAGCGATTCGTTGAAGCCGGAGGTCAAGACATGCTCCATCGACAAGCTGCCCCGCAAGAATGAACGGCCCAGCGATCATGCGCCGGTGGTCGTGGAGTTGTAGCCCGGATGCCAGCCGGACTGCGAAGCCACAGGCTCAGTCAGAGGCTAAGAGTATTTCGAACAGGTCCGAACAGTACGTCTAAAGGCGCCTGATCTAGGCGCAAAGCGCAGCCATAGCTCGGGCTATGGCGAGCATTTGCAACGACGAACAGGCGCCTTCTGGCGTGACGAGCGGGCATGATTGAAAGACTCTCAGCCTCTCAGTCGTCCAGCCCCAACTCTTGAATCTTCCGTGTGATCGTGTTGCGGCCGATGCCCAACTTCTGCGCCGCCTCGATACGCCGGCCGCGCGTGACTTCGAGCGCCGTATGAATGAGCTGGGCTTCGAACTTGCGTGTGAGCACGTCCCACACATCAGGCGCTCCCGCCTGCAACAAGCTGCGCGATTCCCGTTCCAGGTCGAGCAACCATGACGCAGGGCCACTTGCCGTTGGCAAGGACGGCTCCAGGGAAAAGCTGTGCACGTTAGCTGTCGGTGGCATCACAGCCATTGGCACGCTTGGCTGAACCTGAGTGTCAGTAAAGGTCGCGAAGTCCGGCGTAAACGTAGTCGTGATCGGCGCAGAAGCTGCAGCCGAGGCAGGGCCCGTCAACAACTCCGGCGGCAGGTCCTCGGCTTCGATGACTTGCGCAGGCGCCATCACTGTCAGCCAATGGCATATGTTCTCCAACTGTCGCACGTTGCCCGGATAGTCGAAGCGAACCAGTCTGGCCAGCGCAGGCTCGGTTATGCGCTTGGCCTCGACCCCCAGTTCCTTTGCACTCTTTTGAAGGAAGAAACGTGCGAGCCCCGGCACGTCTTCGCGCCGCTCGCGCAGCGCTGGAAGGCGCAAGCGAATCACGTTCAGGCGATGGAACAAGTCTTCACGGAAGACACCCAGCCTGACCCGCTCTTCAAGGTTCTGGTGTGTCGCCGCGATGACGCGCACATTGCTGCGCAGCGGACTGTGTCCGCCCACGCGATAGAACTGTCCGTCGCTCAAGACACGCAGCAAGCGCGTTTGCAGATCGAAGGGCATATCCCCGATTTCGTCGAGAAAAAGCGTGCCGCCGTCGGCCTGCTCGAATCGTCCACGCCGCGTTGTCTGCGCGCCCGTGAAAGCACCGCGCTCATGGCCGAACAACTCGCTTTCGAGCAAATCCTTCGGAATCGCCGCAGTGTTGATCGCAACGAAGGGCCCAGTCGCACGCGGGCTGTGCTTGTGCAGCGCATGCGCCACGAGTTCCTTTCCCGAACCCGACTCACCCGTGATGAGCACCGTGACGATGCTCTGGCTCAGGCGGCCTATGGCGCGGAACACGTCCTGCATCGCAGGCGCCTGCCCGAGCATCTCGGGCATCTCGGTCGCTCCGCTATCGCGCACCTCTTCGCGCACGCTCTCGTCGAGCGCGCGGCGGATGAGCTCCACCGCCTTATTCAGGTCGAAAGGCTTGGGCAGGTACTCGAAAGCACCGCCCTGGAACGCACTGACCGCGCTGTCGAGGTCAGAGTACGCGGTCATGATGATGACCGGCAGCCCAGGATGCTTTTCCTTGACCTTGGTCAGCAATTCGATACCCGACCCGCCGGGCATGCGGATGTCTGACACCAGCACTTGTGGAAGCTCGGTGTCGAGCGCCGTCAGCACATCGCGTGGGTTGGTAAAGCTGCGTACGGCGAGGTCTTCGCGCGCCAGCGCCTTCTCCAACACGAATCGGATGGATTGGTCGTCGTCAACGATCCAGATGGGTTTCATTCCCTGCCCTTGAAGCCGTTCAAGCTCATTTGCTGCCCTGACCGCTCATCCGCAGCATCGGCCTTTGGCCTCAGGGAAGCGGAATCACGATCTTGAAGTTCGTCCTGCCGGGAACGCTTTCGCATTCGATCATGCCTTGGTGTTGCTGCACGAAGGTCTGCGCCAGTGTGAGTCCAAGACCTGATCCACCATCACGTCCCGATACCAGAGGGTAGAAGATGCGATCGCGAATCGACTCGGAGACTCCCGGGCCGTTGTCTTCGATATGCAAGTCCAGTGCCAGACGATAGCGCTGCCTGCCTAAAGTCACCTGACGGGCGATGCGTGTGCGCAGCGTGATTGCGGCATCGCCCACCGCCATGCGCTCGGACAAAGCCTGGGCCGCGTTGTGGGCAATGTTGAGCACGGCCTGGATGAGCTGCTCGCGATCGCCGCGAAAATCGGGAATGGAGATGTCGTAGTCGCGCATCACCGTCAGGCCGCGCGGAAATTCAGCGAGGATGAGCGAACGAACACGTTCGCAGACCTCGTGAATGTTCACGTCACTCACGACGTGAGGTTTGCGATGCGGCGCGAGCAGGCGGTCGACCAGTGCCTGCAGCCGGTCCGCCTCCTGAATGATGACCTGCGTGTACTCGGTTAGCGCGCGCGACTCGACTTCCATCTCGAGCAATTGCGCCGCACCGCGGATGCCGCCTAGTGGGTTCTTGATCTCGTGCGCGAGATTGCGGATCAGTTCCTTGTTCGCCTGAGCCTGATCCAGTGCGCGTTCTTCGCGGTCCTGCCGCGTTTGCTGCTCGATCTCGACCAGTTCGACCACCACCGTGTCGCGGCTGGTCGCATGCGCCGAGAACGGATTGGCACGGTCCATCTGGTTGACGATGACGTGCACTGGCAACATCTCTCCATGCACGGATGCCGGCCGCTTCAGTTGTGCCTCGAGTCGGCTGGTCGAATAGTCATTGCGCAAGACGGCCGCGACCGTGTCGCGCAGAGGTTGCGGATCAACGAACCAATCGAAAAGCGAACCGCGCAGCACGCTGCGGCGTGACAACCCGAGCACATGCTCGAAGGCTGCGTTTGCGAACACGCAAAGTCCGTCGGGTCGGACAATGGCGACCATCGTCGCGAGGTAGTCCAAGGCGGTGAAAACCGGTGTCGACAGTGGCGCCGCCGCGGTCATGCGCCCTGCTTCTTCGACCTGGACTTTCGGCTTAGCCTTCACTGCGGAAGTTTGGAAAGTTCGCGCTTGATCGCGGCGATGTCGTTTTCCTTGCGTGCGATGCCGGCCTTCATGTCAGCCACCCGGTCGAGGTACTTTTGGTAGTTGCGCTCGTCGCCCTGCCGCTCGGGTTCGCCCTTGTTGTAGTCCTTCTGCATCTGCGCAAGCCGCTCTTCTTCGCGCTTGAGCTCGCTTTCGAGTATGCGGCGAGCATCGCTGTCGCGCGCACGCTGATCGTTCGGATCCACACGCTGGTCGGCAGGCCGGGTGGTGGACGGTGATGCTGCCGGGGTGCCACCGCCGCTTCGCGGCTTGACCGCCTGGACAACGGTGATGGGCGCACCTTCCAGCGTCCTGCAGCCCTTGTCGCGCGCCTCCTTGGCGGACAGCGTATCGGTGTACAGGACGGGGTTGCCGGGGCAGCGATAAACCTCACGGCCCGACTGCTGCGCCGCAACGAGCGGCGTGAGCCCTGAAGAGAGCATCACCGATAACCCAACAAACCCTAGAGTTTTGACTGCAATATGTTTCATGCGACGACTCCTCTGGCGGACAACGCAAGTCTTTGCACTCACGATGACTCTTTTCATTGTCGCCCACAAGGCATTTGCCCCGACATAGCGTGTTCGACAGGAGCAAGAAAAAGGGACGGCTTTCGCCGTCCCTTCTTTCTTCTTTCCGGGTTGATCGATTCGTGAGAATCGCTTCACGCCGAGTAGTACATGTCGAACTCGACCGGATGGGTCGTCATACGGAAGCGCGTGACTTCCTGCATCTTGAGTTCAATGTATGCGTCAAGGTACGCATCGGTGAAGACGCCGCCCTTGGTCAGGAACGTGCGGTCGTTGTCGAGGTAGTCGAGCGCCTGGTCCAGGCTGTGGCAGACGGTCGGGATCTTCGCGTCCTCTTCCGGCGGGAGGTGGTACAGGTCCTTCGTGGCGGCTTCGCCCGGATGAATCTTGTTCTCGACGCCGTCTAGGCCGGCCATCAGCATGGCTGCGAAGCCCAGGTACGGGTTGCACAGGGGATCCGGGAAGCGGCATTCAATGCGGCGACCCTTCGGATTCGGCACGTAGGGAATGCGGATCGATGCCGAGCGGTTGCGCGAGCTGTAGGCCAGCTTCACCGGGGCTTCGAAGCCTGGGACCAGACGTTTGTACGAATTGGTGCCCGGGTTCGTGATGGCATTCAGCGCACGAGCGTGCTTGATGATGCCGCCGATGTAGTGCAGCGCGAATTCGCTCAGGCCTGCATACCCGTCGCCGGCGAACAGGTTCTTGCCGTCCTTCCACACCGATTGGTGGACGTGCATTCCGGAACCGTTGTCTCCTACGATTGGCTTGGGCATGAAGGTCGCCGTCTTGCCGTAGGCGTGGGCCACATTCGTAATGACGTACTTTTGAATCTGCAGCCAGTCGGCACGTTGGACCAGCGTGCTGAACTTCGTGCCGATTTCCATCTGGCCGGCGTTGGCCACTTCATGGTGATGCACTTCGACGGGCACGCCCAGCGATTCGAGGATCAGGCACATCTCGGAGCGCATGTCCTGGAACGAATCGATCGGAGGAACGGGGAAGTAGCCGCCCTTGACGCCGGGACGGTAGCCAGAATTGCCGTGTTCGTATTCCTTGCCAGAGTTCCAGGCGGCTTCTTCGGATTCGATCTTCGAGAACGAGCCGGACATGTCGACGTTCCAACGGACGCTGTCGAACACGAAAAACTCGGGTTCGGGACCAAAAAAGGCAGCGTCACCAATGCCGGACGACTTCAGGTAGGCCTCTGCACGCTTGGCCAGAGAACGCGGATCGCGCTCATAAGGCTTGCCATCACCTGGCTCAATCACGTCACATGTCAGGACCAGCGTAGGCTCTTCGAAGAAAGGATCGATGTTGGCGGTGTTCGGGTCCGGCATGAGCAGCATGTCGGATGCTTCGATGCCCTTCCAGCCGGCGATCGACGAACCGTCGAAAGCGTGGCCCGACGTGAATTTGTCTTCGTCGAAGTGCGACAGGGGCACAGTCACGTGTTGCTCTTTGCCGCGGGTGTCGGTGAAGCGGAAGTCGACGAACTTGACTTCGTTTTCCGACACCAACTTCATCACGTCGGCGACGGTCTTGGCTGCCATCAAAATCTCCTAGCGGGACGCTATTAGTGTTGGGGTGGTGTGAGACGTCATCGGCAAGGCACAAAAGGACGAAGTGCCTCAAAAATGCGCACAGGAATGTAGCAGAAACCATGCCGGCAACCTCAGGCTTTTCCCACAGGCGCTCCGATGGGGTGCGCCGCAGCGCGAAGTCCCGAACCGCCCGCTTTATTTCCCGAAAATTTGCACCATCTTATACGGACGTTTGCTTCATGACGGTGCAATTGCTCGGCAGTTCAACGCACCATTTCAGGGCCACACTTGACGCCATAGTGCACCAGTCCGGCGAGGAGCATCGGGTAGGCTGCATCAAGCTGCGCAGGCGTGCCCTTCACGCCGAGTTCGATGTGCCGACCATGCACGGGATGATTCATGCTCGGCAAGCTAAACACCTTGACCCCGGGGAATTGCGCCTCGATCTGCTCCATGAGGGGCGTAAGAGTGGCCTCCATTGAACCGTACACAATGACCGAGCGTTCCTGCCAGGCGTCCTGACTATGCAGGTGTGCATAGCGGGTATCGAGCAGCAATTCGATCATTGGATGGGCCATCACCGGAAAACCGGGAACGAAGTGCACATCCGCTACCGAGAAGCCGGGGATTCCGTTGAATGGATTCGGAACGATCTGCGCGCCCTCAGGGAATGCGCCCATCTCCAATCTTCGGTGCATGTCGGGGTGGTTCTCATCGAGCGTCTTGCCCTGCTCTGCCGCCATCTGCCTGGCACGTTCGGTGATGAGCACTTTCGCTTCCGAATGCAGAATCAACTTGCGGTCCAGTGCCACCGCTGCAGACTGGCGCGTGTGATCATCCGGCGTTGCGCCGATGCCACCGCAGCAAAAGACCACGTCGCCGCTCGCGAACGCATCGCGCAAGTCAGCAATGATGCGCGCCGGTTCGTCGCCAACGTAACGCGCCCAGGACAGCACAAGCCCGCGTGCAGCAAGCAATTCGATCACCTTTGGCATGTGCATGTCGGCACGCTTGCCCGAGAGGATTTCGTCGCCCACGATGATGAGTCCGAAGTTCATTTACGGCCAGTTGTTGCGTGTGAATGAAGCGGGGTCATGCGGGAGGAAGCGCGGCAGGCGTCGGCTGGACAGATGCTAGTAGAACGGCATCGTTCACATTGACGGGCGTCCTTACCGCCTCATCGCGAGCCCGTAACTCGCGTAAATCGGCTAGCGCCGAAAGCAAGTAATGGCTGAACCAGAGCGCAGAGAACGCAAACACCAGTGTGTAGGCCCAGATTGCCACCAGCACGACGTATGGCGCCAAGATAAGCGCGAAACCGAATCCCCAAATCATCGACGGCAGCGCACTGACGTAACCTGTGAGCACGCCCATGGCGATGAGCGTAAAGCGATGCGCCTTGATGATCTCGCGTCGCTCCTCGCGGCTTGCGTGATCGGCGAGCACGTCATAGCTCATCACGCGAAAGGTAAGCCAGCCCCAAATCAAGGGCGGAAGGACGAGAACCAGCGGCGGAATGAGCCACAGCGGGATGGTGATGATGAGCGCGAAAACGGCGAGCAGCGTGACCCATAGCGCGCTGACCACACCGCCGAGCATGGAGCCGCCATGAAGCTGCTCGAGCGTCGGGAAGCGCCGCTTCGCCACGAGCTTGAGCATCCACGGCGCCATCATCGCGGCCACGAGCAGTAGCGAGCCGATGACGATGACAGGCGTCGCGATCACCATCACGATGAGCTGCGAGAGCATCGACCGCACATTCGACAGGCCGGCACTCCCGAGCCACGACTCCATCACCTTGACGAGTTGCCACGACCCGAGCGTGGTGCTCACCGCGTCGAGTGCCGGCACCCAGAAGTAGACAGCCAAGAACCACGCCAACGCTCCCATCAGCAACACTGGAAGGAACGACAGCGCGATGACGGTTGGATGCAAACAATAGGCGGCTGCCCGCCAGCACGAATCGGCGAACCTTGACATGGAAAGCGAAGCAGACATCAATCGTCGTCGCCGCCCAGTACGCCCCCGAGCAATCCGCCTGCGCCGAAGCCGCCAAGCAGGGAACCTTCTTCACGTGAGCCGCCGTGCTGCGGCGCCGCAGCGAACACGCGGGAGGCGAGCCGCGAGAAGGGCAAGCTTTGCAGCCATACCGTGCCCGGGCCCGTCACTTTTGCGAAGAAGAGCCCTTCGCCACCGAAGAGGGCGGTCTTCACCTTGCCGACATACTGAATCTCGAAGTTCACGTTCGGCGTCATCGCCACGATGCAGCCGGTGTCGATCAAGAGCGTTTGCCCGGGGCGCAACTCACGCTTGTGCACCGTACCGCCAGCGTGAACGAATGCGAGCCCGTCGCCCTCGAGCTTTTGCATGATGAAGCCTTCGCCACCAAAAAAGCCCACCGACATCTTCTGCTGAAAATAGATGCCCAGCGACACGCCGCGCGCAGCGCAGAGGAAAGCGTCTTTCTGGCAGATGAGGGTGCCTCCCAACAGCCGCAAATCCATAGGAAGAATTTTTCCCGGATAAGGCGCAGCGAAGGCCACGCGCAACTTGGTCGACGATTGATTGGTATAGATCGTCGTGAACAGCGACTCACCCGTCACGAGGCGCTTGCCCGCACCTAGCAGCTTGCCGAGGAAGCCGCCCTGGCTTGCCGACCCGTCGCCAAACACCGTATCCATCGCGATGCCGGCATCCATGAACATCATGCTGCCTGCCTCGCCGACCGCCGCTTCCCCCGGATCGAGTTCGACCTCCACGAACTGCATTTCTGAACCCTTGATCTCGAAGTCGACTACATCCATTGCCATGAATCACCCCGTGTCTGAATGGATCGATGTTAGCGTCCTATGATGCATTCACGACACAGGCGCGTCGCGCCGCGGAGACCTGCCCCGGACATGCTGCACCTTCTGAACCTGCTCGCAGCGATTTCGCTTCTGGTATGGGGCACGCACATCGTGCGCACTGGCGTGCTGCGCGTCTTCGGCGAGAACCTCCGCCAGGTGCTTGCAAAGAGCTTCAGCAACCGGCTCAGCGCGCTGATCGCAGGAATGGGCGTGACGAGCATCGTGCAGTCGAGCACTGCCACCTGCCTCATCGTCGCGTCCTTCGTGGGCAAAGGCATCGTCACCACCGCTGCCGCGTTGGCCGTGATGCTCGGCGCCGATGTGGGCAGCAGTCTGATGGCGGTCGTGTTTTCCTTCGACCTGTCGTGGCTTTCGCCCTTGCTCATTTTCGTCGGCGTTGTGACCTTCATCACCCGTCAAGACACCACTGCCGGGCGGATCGGCCGAGTGTTGATAGGACTCGGGCTCATCACGCTCGCACTGCACCTGATCGTGGAGGCCACGCGGCCGCTCACCGAATCGCCCGCAGTCCGCGCGCTGCTGGTCGCCTTGCCCAGCGACGTGCTACTCGACATCGTGGTGGGTGCTGTGCTGACGGTCCTTGCCTATTCCAGTCTCGCGATCGTTCTGCTTACCGCCACGCTGGCAGCCTCGGGCATCCTGCCGGTTGGCGTGGCGCTGGGTCTCGTGCTGGGAGCCAACCTCGGCAGCGGCCTGCTGGCCATTCTGGCCACAAGCGGCGCATCGCCACAGGTTCGGCGGCTGCCGGTGGGCAACTTCCTGTTCAAGGCTGGGGGTGCGCTGATCGCTGTCCCTCTTCTCCCGGAAGCCCGCGTCCTCTTACAGCTGTACTTGCCAATGGTCCACGAGCAAGTGGTGGCCTTCCATTTCGGATTCAACGTCGCCATCGCAGTGATCTTCATTGCCCTGACCGGTGCGGTGGCACGAACCGCCGAAAAGTTGTTGCCGGCGCCTAAAGTGGGATCGGGCACCGAGCGACCGCGGCACCTGGACCCCTCGGCACTTGCCACCCCATCGCTTGCCATCAGTTGCGCAGCACGAGAAGCACTGCATCAGGCGGACGTGGCCGAGACGATGCTGCGCGGCATCTTGCCCGTCATCCGCAACAACGACCTTGCTTTGGCGGAACAGCTGCGCCGCATGGACGACACAGTCGACGAGTTGTATTCCGCGATCAAGTTCTACCTCACGCAGATCTCGCGCGAGTCGCTGTCGGAGCGCGAAAGCCGGCGCTGGACGGACATCGTTTCTTTCACCATCAACATGGAGCAGATTGGTGACATCATCGAGCGCGTACTGCAGGATGTGGAAGACAAGAAGATCCGCAAGAACCGCAGCTTCTCGGACGCAGGCATGGCCGAGATCGTCGCGCTGCACGAACGGCTGATGGCCAATCTCCGGCTGGGCATGAGCGTGTTTCTGGACGGGCATGTGCGCGACGCGAAGAAGCTGCTCGAAGAGAAGGCACGCTTTCGCGACATGGAGCATGAGTACGCGGCCAGCCACATTTCGAGATTGCGCGACAACACCGCACAAAGCATCGAAACGAGTTCACTTCACCTCGATCTGATCAGCGACTTGAAGCGCATCAACTCACACATCTGCTCGATTGCCTACCCGATCCTCGAATCGGCAGGTGCCTTGTCGCAAACGCGCATTCGTCAATCGCGCTTTGCCGCTTTGCCTCCCGATGTGACCGAGTGAAATCGTCGGCTTGAGTCCTTTCTGGCCGTCGTTGCGTACCAGCTGGAAGGCCGGCAACTCATCGCGTCATTTGCAGCCGTGCCCGTGACGATGCAGTCCCGGCAATCACGATTTCCGGCGAGGCGTTCTCAACCACAGTGCGCACAGGCCAGCGAGCATCAACCCATAGATTGACGGCTCCGGAATGGCAGACACGGCAACGTAGTTGGTGTCGAGATAGAGACTAAGAAGGGAGGGTCGGCGCACAACAGATGGATTTGTGCCGGCCATGCAAGTGGAGTCGACTTCAGTGGGAGCCGAACTGCCTGGGGCTCGACCGAACGCAAACGCATTTCCGGACGTTTGCACACTGCCGCATCCCATCGGGCCCCACTGCCATGCTATGTCGTTGCCTGCCGGCGGCACGTCAGTGTAGAAATCCAAGGGGACATCGCTCGTCCAGCGCAGCGAGGAATAGTCAGCGAGCGTGAAGTCGCCACCTCCATCGGCGAATTCACCTGGCGAGTATTGCAGACTGATTTCATGAACCTTGCTGAAGTCGATGAACCCGTCATTGACCGGAGGCAAATCGCGGTTATAGATGGTCGGCAGCACTGAGTCGTCGACGACGAAGTAGCCCTGAACCGTGGCATCGGCGTCGAGGAATGTGAACCTGAATTTCACGTCGACGGCGGCTGCATCGTGCACATGTCCGATGCAACCGAGCACGGACAGCATAGTCAGTTTCGCGAGTTTCTTATTCATTCGAAAGTTCCTACAGTTGCGAGCCGGCAGGGATGCCGCGGACGCGCGAGCCTAGCCTAAATGCAACCCTTGCTGCCCCCTTGTTGGGTCTACGTGGACAATGATGCAACCGCTAGGCACTCGAAAATCGCGGCTCCACGCGGCTCAAAAAATTGTCGTTGATCTATCTGGCCTCGAGTGAGAGCGTGGGATTTCCACCCAACAGTTTTCGCCCTTGCCACGGGCGGAAACAGCGCCAGCCTGTCGCAACACATCTCACATTCATTCACCATTGCATGCAGTCGCGCTTTGCTTCAAATTGCAGCGGGACTTGCACCCGGCAAGATTGTGCCCGGTAGGCGCACCAAGAAAAACGCCCCTGGACCTAAGTCCAAGGGCGTGTTTTTTTTCCCAGGCGTTGTCTTGGTGGAGCCGGGGGGAATCGAACCCCCGTCCGCAAGCCATCATCGGGCAGATCTACATGCTTAGCTCGTTGATTTGGCTTTAAGAATAAACGCCGCGCAAGAGCACGCTGCGTTCATCCCGAGTCACTTGATTTAACCCTGTGGTGAGTGACCCAACTCAGAGCGAGCCAATGTGTATGACTTCGCAGCTCTTGGGTTGCCCCTCAAGCCCGGCCCATCGGCCAACCGTTGCGAAGCTCACCGGTATTAAGCGGCGAGGGCGTACGAAGAGTCGTTCGCAGTTACTTTGTTCCAGATGGATTTACGAGGTGACTGGCCCTCGGCATGCCCTGTTCCAACTCCGCACCCACGTCGAAGCCAAGTCGGCCCCAGGAATTGCTTAGTTTAAGCCAAGCCGAGAAGGTTCAAGAGATCGGCCGGGTTTCGCACAATGTATTCCGCACCCCAGGACTCGATCGGCTCATCGACGCCGAGATAGCCCCAACCCGCAACCACGGTTGCCATGCCGGCGGCTTGGCCAGCCTGCACATCACGCAGATCGTCGCCGACGTAGATGCATTGGGACGGCGCCAGGCCCACTCGCCGCGCCGCTTCCAGCAGCGGTGCAGGATGCGGCTTGGAATGCGGGGTGGTGTCCCCCGCGATCACAGTAGCGGCGCGCGGATGCAGGCCCAGCGATCGCACAAGTGGATCGGTAAAACGCGCCGCCTTGTTGGTGACGATGCCCCATTTGCGCTGTTGCTTTTCAAGCGCCTCGAGCACAGGCACGACAGCATCGAAAACTCGCGTTTGCTTCGTCATACGAAGCTCGTAGAGACGCAGAAAGTCGTCACGCAAGCCGACAAAACTTTCGTGATGCGGGCCGACGTCGAACGCCACAGCGATCATTCCGCGGGCACCGGAGCCCACCATCGGCCGAAAGCATTCATAAGGCAGCGCAGGCAAGCCGTGCGCCTCCCGCAATTCATTGGCGGCGCCCGCAAGATCGGGAGCACTGTCGATGAGTGTGCCATCCAGATCGAACAGCACTGCCTGAAATTGACGGGACATCATGCGCACTTGCGGCACGCGAAGAGGTAGTTGACGCTGGTGTCACCCGACAACCAGTACCGTTGCGTGAGCGGGTTGTATTCCATGCCGCGCGTGCCTTCGAGACTCAGGCCTGAATCGCGAAGCCACTGCGCCAACTCGCTTGGGCGTATGAAACGCGCATATTCGTGTGTACCCTTGGGCAACAGCTTGAGTACGTGCTCTGCCCCGACGATGGCGAAAAGAAATGCCTTTGCGTTGCGGTTGATGGTTGAGAAGAACACCCAGCCACCAGGCTTCACGAGCGTGCTGCAGGCGCGCACGACGGAGGCCGGTTCGGGCACATGCTCGAGCATCTCCATACAAGTGACGACGTCGAACTGCTCCGGCGCCTCTGCGGCCAAGACCTCGGAGGCGATCTCACGGTATTCAACGTTGGGCGTTCCGGCTTCGAGCGCATGTAGTTGCGCGACCTTGAGCGCCTTGGTGGAGAGGTCGATGCCCAGCACTTTCGCACCGCGCCGCGCCATCGAGTCCGACAGGATGCCGCCGCCGCAACCGATGTCGACGACGCGCTTGCCGGAGATCCGGGCCCGGCTGTCGATCCAGTCGAGCCGTAACGGATTAATCTGATGCAATGGCCGAAACTCGCTTTCGGTATCCCACCAGCGATGGGCGAGTTCGCCGAATTTAGCAAGCTCCTGAGGATCGGCATTGAGAGTCGTCATGCCTTGATGTTAACCAATGGCCCCACGAGATATCGATTCGATGAGCTCCCTGTAGATTGTCTTCGGCCGTTTCCAATGCTTGAGCTGGACCGCCCTGAGTCGATGGCGCAGCCATTCGTCCGGCTCTAGCCAAACTCCGTACGCGTGAGTTGCCTGATTCAGGCCTTGAAGTTGTGCAACGGCTTTTCGGCTTCCTTGCATTTCACCTCTCGGCCTTTGGCCACCCACAATGCATAGCCAGGAACTCTGCGCCCATGCTGGGCGAAAAAAACCCCGCCGTGGCGGGGTTTTGAGTGATCGGCAAAAGCCGATTACGACTTGGTGCGCGTACCAACCACTTCGATTTCCACGCGACGATTCTTCGCACGGCCTTCGGTGGTTTTGTTGTCGGCGACAGGCTGCTTCTCGCCCTTGCCTTCGGTGTAGACACGGTTCTTCTCGACGCCCTTGGTCGTCAGGTAGTTCTTGACGGCATCAGCGCGCTTGACAGACAGCTTCTGGTTGTAAGCATCGCCACCGACCGAATCGGTGTGGCCGACGGCAATGATGACCTCGAGGTTGATGCCGGACATCTTGCTGACCAGATCGTCAAGCTTGGCCTTGCCTTCGGGCTTCAAAACAGCCTTGTTGAAGTCGAAGAATGCGTCAGCAGCGAAGGTAACCTTCTCGCTCACAGGGGCCACGACGACCGGCGGGGGCGGCGGGGGCGGCGGAGCAGCTGGCGGGGGCGGCGGGGGAGGCGCAACCGGGGGTGGGGGCGGG
>Ga0207678_10001199_pt1 | contig 23772 bp, 17 predicted proteins | sample KBSC63metaG_FD_184319 | JGI IMG/M metagenome (GOLD analysis project Ga0207678, IMG submission 184319) | Corn rhizosphere microbial communities from Kellogg Biological Station, Michigan, USA - KBS C6-3 metaG (SPAdes) (version 2) | ecosystem: Host-associated > Plants > Roots > Rhizosphere > Soil ... | reverse complement strand
AACGGCAACCGGCAACTCATAGACGGCCAGATGGCCCTTCTCCTCCTCCCGAAGAACAGCCGCCGGTACTACCGCGAGCAGGTCCGACCCGATCACGACGGATGCAACGACCATGAAGTGCGGCACGCGGAGCATGATCCTGCGGCGCAGGCCCATCGTTTCGATCAGGGAATCGACATTCGCGCCCGTGTCATGACCGACGTCGACGCCGACATGCGGCAGCGCAAGGAAGGATTGAAGCGTCAGCCCTCCCTGCAACGCCGGATGCGCCGCATCGGCGATGCAGACCAGCTTGGCGGTCTGGATAACCTCGCAATGCAATCTTTCGGGAAGGTTCGGGAAGACTCCAACGCCGAGATCGGCCGCGCCTGACAGCAGATGCTCTATGCCCTCGCGCGCTCCCGATGCCAGTATGTCGATGTCGATGCCGGAACCCTGCGCGCGAAGACGGGGGATCAGTTGCGGCAGCAGGCGAGCCGCGCTTGCGTCCGACATGGTCAGGGTGAAGCAACGGCTGGCCGTCGACGATTCAAAGGCCGGTTCGGTATCGAGCGCCGAACGCAGGCGGTCGAGGGCCCCACCTATCGGATCGGCAAGCGCCAGCGCGCGGGGCGTGGGCTCCATAACCCCCCGGCGCCGGGTGAAGAGATCATCGCCCAGCACGGCGCGCAGGCGGCGCAGCGCATGACTCATCGCTGGCTGACTAAGCCCGACCCGGTCGCCCGCGCGCGACAAATGACGATCCTTCATGAGCGCGTCGAAAATGACCATGAGATTGAGGTCTATGGAAGCCAGATTGAGCGGTGCCGTCATAGGAGGGATATAGCAGCCGCTGCCTGCAGCCCCAAGGGCATCGACCGGGCCGTTTTCGGGACAGCACCCCGGCGCGGCATCCAGCGCGCCGTCCCGCATGCCTCAAAAGAAACAATGCAAATCAGGCCACATTATTCATCCTGCGAATAATGCGGTGCGAACATGCGATTTGCCTGCGGCGTACAAGATGGATTTAATCCCGGAACAGAGGCTCAACGAGGGCCCAGGGGAGGATCCATGAAAACATTATTTCTGGTCGGCACCGCGATCGCCGCCATGTCGGCACCCGTGCCGCTCGCAGCGCAGGAGGCAGCGCCGGATGTTGCCCAATCCCATTCACTTGCTGGCCCGGCACCGTCTTCCGACGCGAATGGCGGGCTTGCGGACATCATCGTGACCGCGCAGCGCCGCGCCGAAACGGCACAGCGCGCAGCGGTCGCGATAGATGTTGTCTCGCCGCAGGAGCTGACCCGCGCGGGTGTCGTCACCGCCACCATGCTCAACGCGACGGTTCCTGCGCTTACGGTGCAGCAGGGAGGCGGCGCAAATACCACCTTCTTTGTTCGCGGTGTCGGCAATTTCACCAACAACGGCTACTCCGACCCGGCGATCGCATTCAACCTGGACGGCATTTATCTCGGCCGGCCGACCTCCACGACGGGCACCTTCTTCGATCTCGAGCGGATCGAGGTGCTGAAGGGGCCGCAGGGGACGCTTTACGGCCGCAATGCCACGGGTGGCGCCATCAACGTCATTCCGGCGAAGCCCCGGTTGGGAGAGCGAACCCTCTCTGTTTCCGGCAGTTTCGGAAATTACGATGCGATCGATGCCGAAGCCGCCGCCAATTTGCCGATCGGTGACAATGCGGCCATACGGATTGCCGGCAAGGTTGTAGACCGGAAGGGTTACAACGAAGACGGCACGTCCGACGAAGTGGGGCAGGCGGTTCGGGCGCAATTGCTGATAAAGCCCAGCCCGGCCGTCTCCATCCGCCTGAGCGGTGATTATTCGCATCAAGGTGGCGCAGGCGTCGGTGCGAGTTATGTCGGCACGGAAAATTTTACGCCCGGCACCCCGGCGACGTCCATCTCGCCGCCAAATTACAGCTTCACGGCTGCTGGCGTCGATCCCTTCAGCGGGCTCCTTTCGCCAGCCGGCAGCGCCTATTTTGGGCATGCCGTCATTCCGGGAACTTTCATCAATCCCGCCCCGCTGGCCTCCCCCTATCTGAATAACAGATATTGGGGACTGACGGCGGAGATCAACGCCGATGTGGCCGGAGGGACGTTGACGATCCTGCCATCCTATCGACGGGCGAAACTGGACAATCTGTTCAATGGTCCTTCATTCAGGGGCTCACTCAACAGTGAGGATGACCGGCAGTTCAGCACGGAGTTACGGTTCCAGGGTCCACGCCTGGGTCCGATAGACTGGCTGGTCGGCGGCTATTATTTCAACGAAACCGTAAAGGGCCTGTACGGGATCAATCAATATCAGATCATTTCCTTCCAGGACTTCACATCGAAGACGAAGTCCTATGCCGCTTTCGGCCGTGTCACGGCGCATCTGAGCGACAGCCTGAGATTCGTGGCGGCGGGGCGCTACACCCATGACAGCAAGGATTTCAACGGCGGGGCGGACACGCTTATCGACCTGTGCACCAATGCGCCGCCCCCATTCGGTCCCGGCTGCTTTGGCGGACCATCGCTACCCGTCGTCCAAACCCTGGCGCAGGTGCCCGGCGCGCCGGCCATGCCCGGCCCAGCCAATGCGGTTCCCTATGGCACCGCCGGCAACATCCTGTTCTACATTCCAAATCAGGTGAATGCGGGGATCGACAAGGGCCGCGTCACCTATCGACTGGCGGCTGAATATGACCTGGCGCCGGCTTCGTTGCTTTATGCCAGCTACGAGACGGGCTATCGTTCCGGCGGCTTTTCCAATGCGCCTGGACACGAAACCTTCGAACCGGAATATGTGGAAGCCTGGACCATCGGGTCGAAGAATCGCTTCTTCGATCGCCGCCTTCAGTTCAATGTGGAACTGTTCCACTGGCGCTACCGCAACCAGCAGGTGTCGCATTACGGGTTGGACGCCAATAACAGCACCAATTATTTTACCGAGAATATAGGACGCTCGACGATCAAGGGCGTCGATGTGGAGGCGCAGTGGCTGCTCACTCCAACGACGCGACTGAGCGGGACGGTCCAGTATCTGGACGCCAGGGTCAAGCGCTATACCTATAACAGCCCCCGCGATGCGACCTCACCGCCACCCGCGGTGGGCTGCGCCGTGACGCCGACGACAGCGAACGGCGCCCCCGTCTATGCGATCGATTGCGCGGGCAAGCCGAGCTACAATTCGCCGCGTTGGTCGCTGAACGGCGGGATCGAGAAAAGCATCGCGCTAGGCGCCCACAAAATCGTCCTGAACGGTGATGCGCGCTACCGTTCCAACAGCGTCATCGGCTTTGAATATCTGCCGCAGCAGAATAGCGGTGCGTTCTGGACATTCGACGCCTCCGCCACCTTCGGCGCGGCGGACGATCACTGGGCGGTCAGAGGCTTCGTCCGCAACCTGACCGACAAGGCGGTGCCCCTTTTCACCCAGTTCGTCGCTCCGGCCGGCGGGGTCATCTCTTCCATATATGCGCCGCCCCGCACCTATGGCCTGCGCGTCCGATACACATTCTGACAGATCCGGAGAGAGTGCGATGTTGAAAATGATCATTGGCGGCCGCCGCCGCGCCGGAATGACGCACCGCGATTATCTGAACTACGCCCAGCATGTCCATGGCGGGACGGTAGCGCATAATCCCGGTTTCATGCTGGGCTATATCCAGAATCACGTCGTCGACGCGGTATATGGCAGCCGTGGCGAAGGCTGGACGCCGGGACCCGATTTCGACTCTTTCAGCGAAATCAGCTTCCCGGATGGAGCCGCGTTCGCGCGCTCCATCGCCGACCCCTATTATCGCGAGACTATCCAGCCCGACGAGTTGAACTTCGTCTGCCACAGCGCGGTCATCCTGCTTGCCACGCGGGTCGAGGAGGTGGCGGTGACCATGCCGGGCGACGCGCCGGTCAAGGTGATGCGCCTTCTGGCGAGCAACGGTGCGGCGTCCGCCGAGACATTCGATGCGGCCTGGTCGCAGGAAATGGCCCGAATGGCCGATCATCCGACCCTGGGCCCATCGATCCGCCGAATGACCCGCAGCATCAGCATAGCCGGCGAGCCGGACGCGAACCTGCCCGCCAATTTCGTCGCCAACGCGCCGCTCAGCCCCTATGCCGGCGTCGAAAGCCTCTGGTTCGACGGCGATGCAGGGTGGAGCGCCATCGAGGCCTATCGCGCCGTCATCGAAGAAGCTGGATCGCACCTTGCCGGCATGTTGGACCGCCGGAGGGAGGCGCTCTTCATGGTCGAGGAACGCACCATCGTCGCCGATCGCGGGACGACGGACGCAGTTGATACGCGCAGCGCAGTGGAGATGTCATGATGGTCGAATTTCTGGAAAATCGATGGTACCAGCTTGCCTGGGCCGAGGAACTCGCGGATGGCGCAGTACTCAGCCGGCAGGTCGTCGGCATACCCATGGTCGCCTTTCGCACCGAATCTGGCGACATCGCCGTGCTGGACAACCGCTGCCCCCACCGCTTCGCCCCCCTCAATGAAGGCAAGCGGGAGGGGGATACGATCGCCTGCCCCTATCATGGGCTGGTCTTCAATGCCGCAGGGCTTTGCGTTCACAATCCGCACGGCGCGGCGACCAGTTCACTCAGCGTCACCAGCTATCCCGTGCTGGAACGATATAAGGCGGTCTGGATCTGGGTAGGAAAGAACAGCCCGGATGAGAGCGTGCTGCCCGACCTGTCCTTCATTGACGCCACGCCCGAGACCGCGCAGCTGCGGCTATACACTCTGGTGGCGGCGAATTACGAACTGCTTTCGGACAACATCATGGACCTGAGCCATGCGGATTATCTTCATGCGAACAGTCTGGGCAGCGGGTTCAACACGCGCGCCAAATCGACCATGGAGGAATATCCAGATCATTTTTCGATAGCCTGGCGATCCGACAGCGACGAGCCGCCGCCGGTCTTCCACATGGAGTCCCCGGCAAAGCTGTGGACGGAGGTGGATTGGTATCCGCCGGCGCTGATGGTCCTGCGTGCAGGCGGCCATCCCGTGGGCAAGCCCGAACAGGGCATAGACAGCCTCAATCTTCACAACATGACGCCGGAAACCGCGACAACGACGCATTATTTCACCTGTAACGCGCGCAGCTTCCTGGTCGACGACGCGGATTTCACCGCCATGTTGCGCGATCAGCTCATCCATGCCTTCCAGTTTGAGGACAAGCCGATGATCGAGAAGATCCAGCGCCAGATGGGCACGCCGGACCTGTGGTCATTGGAACCGAAGATGCTGCCGATCGACAAGGGTGCGGTACAGGCGCGACGTCGGCTCGCCAAGCTGATCGAGGCTGCGAAACAGGGTTGAGGAACAGGTCCGGTCCGCTGTCCGCCGGAGATGTCCGGCGGCGGCGGATCAGAGATGCGATGAATCAGGCACGCGCCATTCCGCCCGGATCGAGATTGATAGACATCTCCTGGGCAGGAATAGTGATTCACAAGATGCCGCCGCGCAAACGGGAGAGGCTGGGACGTCCGCATGTAGGAGCGCGCCGCTCTCTGGCGCGGCACGCATGCGGGGCTTCGACATGCCGGTAATCCTCTTCCGCGAGTCCGGACGGTTGGGAGAGAGAGCTTGCAGATACAGACGCTTCCCAAGAATGTGCCGGCTGAACTTGTGGTCGATGCCAACATCTATGCCCTGGAAGGCGGCGAGCGCGACCCCCAGATGGCGTGGAAGGCGCTGGACATAGCGGGCAACCCAGGCCTGGTCTGGACGCCTCACAATGGCGGCCACTGGATAGCGACCTCTGCACCGCTGATCTGGGAACTGTTCGCGGATGTCGACCGCCTCTCCGCGCGCAACCTGTCGGTTCCGCCAAGCGACAGCCCGCTCAAGATGATCCCCAACGAGTCGGACGATCCCGAACATCATCATTACCGCAAGATCGTGCTGCCATTCGTCAGCCCCAGGGCGGTAAAGCGCCTGACCGACGACGTGCGCGGCCTCACGGCGGCATTGATCGACGGGTTCCAGCCGCGCGGACGCTGCGAGTTCATGACCGAATTCGCGCGTCATGTTCCCATGCGCATCTTCCTCTCTCTGGTCGATCTGCCCGATGAAGACCGCGAATGGCTGGTCGACGTGGCCGACAAGTCGGTGCGGCCGAAATCCACGCAGGAAAAGGAGGAAAGCCAGAGGTCGATGGCGGGCTATCTGCAGTCGTGGATCGACAAGCGGCGGGCCGATCCGGGCGAGGACCTGTTGAGCGCGATCATTCACGGCACCGTCGGCGACAGGCCGATGAACGAGCTTGAGGTGATGGGCGAGTGCATGGACGTCATGTTTGGCGGGCTCGACACCGTCGCGAGCATGATGGGATTCATCATGAAGTTCCTGGCGACCCATCCGGACCATTATCGCACCCTGGTGGAACAGCCCGAGAAGATCACCTTCGCGATCGAGGAAATCCTGCGCCGCCATGGCGTCGCGACGGTGGCCCGCCGGGTGACAGCAGATATCGTGCATGAAGGTGTGACCGTGATGGCCGGCGACATGATCGTGCTGCCGACCTGCCTCCATGGGCTGGACGAGAGCCGCTGGCCGGACGCGCTCAACGTGGATTTCGACCGCAAGCGCGAAACGCACTGCACCTTCGGCAACGGCATTCACAATTGCCCGGGCGCGGGGCTGGCGCGCAGCGAGCTGGCGATCATGCTGCACGAATGGACGAAGCGCATCCCCGAATTCACGCTCGATCCGGGGAGCCAACCCCTCGCCGCCACGGGTGCGGTGAACGGGATGGTCCGGCTTGACCTGGTCTGGCCCCGATAGGCTTCGTCCGTAAGGCGCGGGCGGGTTTTCGGGTTGTGGCTGCGCTCCTGCGCAGCGCGGAGGTTCAGGTCCGGACGATCAATGTTCCGGCATTGCGCCCGTTGAAAATGTCGACGAAGGCGTCGGGTATGCGATCGAACCCGTCGCGCACATCATGCCGACTGCGCAGGCGCCCTTCAGCCGCCCAGCGTTGGATCGACGCGATCGCGGACGCATAATCGTCGGCATGGTCGCCAACCACAAAGCCCTGCATCCGGATCCGTCCATAGACCAGCTTCATCATATCCCTGGGGCCGGCCGCCGGACTGTTCGAATCATAGGCGGCGAGCTGACCGCAAAGCACGATCCGGCCATGCGGCGCCATCCGGTCGACGGCAGCCTGCAACACCTCCCCACCCACATTGTCGAAGAAGATGTTTATGCCGTCGGGACTGGCATGCTTCAAAGCCGCCGGAAGGTCCGCCGAACGGTAGTCGATTGCGACTTCCACCCCGGCCTCCTGTGAGAGCCAGCGGCATTTGTCCGGGCCGCCCGCCACCGCAATGACCCGGCAGCCCGCGATTCGGGCCATCTGGCACACCATCGCCCCGACCGATCCGGCGGCGCCGGATACCAGCACGGTCATGCCGGGCCTTGGTTCCCCCACCGCGAAGAGGCCGAAATAGGCGGTCAGGCTGTTGGGCGAGTAAAGCGTCATCGCGTCGACCGGATCCATCCAGCTCTCGATCGGCGTGACAGGGACAACCGCCTCATCCGGGCGCAGGACGGCATAATCCTGCCAGGGCGCCACGGCCGTGGCCCACTGTCCGGGTTCAAAGCGTGCATGACGAGAGGCAAGCACTTCGACCGCCGCCATGCCCCGGATCGGATCGCCGATGCCGATCGCGCCGCGATAGCTGCGTTCGGGCGGGTTCAGCCAGTTGCGGATCGTCGGCGCGCAGGAAATGATCCGGGTGCGGACGAGAATGTCGCCCTCCTGCAACGCGGGCGTATCGAACGCCTCCTCCCGATAGGCGAAGTCGCTGGACCGCACCGCGCCTTCGGGCCTGTGCGCAAGCACCCAGGAACGGTTGAGGGTCACGACCTGTCGCCGAACCGCCGCCCTCCCTCCGCCAGATGCACGAGCAGCGATGCAGGGCGGAAGGTTTCACCATGCACCGCTTCCAGCCGGCGCATGTCCGCGACGATCCGGTCCAGTCCGACCTGATCGGCCCAGAAGAGCGGCCCGCCGCGATAGACCGGCCAGTTATAGCCAAGCACGGCGGCTATATCGATGTCGGATGCGCGCAACGCGATGCCTTCTTCCAGGATCTTCGCGCCCTCGTTGACGACCGGATAGAGCAGCCGCGCGAGCAGCGCCTCATCGCCCGCCGTGGGGCCGTAAGCGATGCCCTGGGCCGCGGCGACCTCCTTCACCAGGCTGGCTGTCACGTCCGAAGGACGCGACCGCCGCTTCTCATCATAATCATAATAGCCAGCGCCCCGTTTCTGGCCCAGCCGGCCGGCGGCGACCAGGTCGCCCATTACGGTCCGTTCCGTCGCGTTCCGGCCGATGACGTCCAGCCCGACCAGATCCATCATCTGGAAATGCCCCATGGCAAAGCCATAATCGACAAGCACGCGGTCGATCTCCGCAATCGGCGTGCCTTCCAGCATCATCGCTTCGGCCTGCGCACCACGCGGCGCCAGCAGCCGGTTGGCGATGAAGCCGTCGCACACGCCGCTGAGCACCGCCACCTTGCCTATCCGCTTGGCGAGCCGCATCGCCGTGGCGACCACCGGCTTCGACGTTTCCGCCCCTCGCACCACCTCCAGCAGGCGCATGACATTGGCGGGCGAGAAGAAGTGGAGACCAACGACCCATTCGGGCCGGCTGGTCGCCGCCGCGATGCGATTGAGGTCGAGGAATGAGGTGTTGGACGCCAGGATCGCCCCCTGTTTCGCAATCCGGTCGAGCCGGGCGAAAATGTCCGTCTTGACGTCCATGCTTTCGTAGACGGCCTCGATGACGAGATCCGCGTCGGCAAGCGCGGCCAGGTCGAGGCTGGGCGAGATAAGGCCCATGCGCTGCTCCACCTGCGCCGCCGTCATCCGCCCCTTGGCAGCCGTCGCCTCATAGTTGCGGCGGATGGTGGCGATGCCGCGATCCAGCGCTTCCTGGCTGGTTTCCACCAGCGTGACGGGAATGCCGGCATTCAGGAAGTTCATCGTGATGCCGCCGCCCATCGTGCCCGCGCCGATGACGCCCGCCGATCGGATGTCGATCGCGGATGTATCGGGACCGATGTCGGGAATGCGGGCCGCCCCCCGCTCCGCAAAGAAGACATGGCGCTGGGCGGCGGACTCGGGACTGGCGACCAGTCGTTCGAACAAGGCGGTTTCCTTTGCCAGCCCCTCCTCGAAGGGAAGAGTCACTGCCGCCTCGACAGCCTCTATGATGGCGGCGGGCGCGACAAATCCCTTGAACCGACGGGCGTTTGCGGTGGCGAAGGCGGTGAAAAGCTCCGGGCGATCCCGATCGCTTTGGAGGGCGTCGGCGCGATCGCGTACCCGCGGCTTCGCACCGCCGTCGGCCGCGATGCGGCGCGCGAAGGCCAGCGCCTCTTCCGCCAAGGCCGCATCATCGACCACCGCATCGACCAGCCCCAGCGAAAGGGCTTCGGCAGCCTTGATCTGCCGCCCGGACGTAATGATTTCGAGCGCTGCCTCCGCACCGACGATCCGGGGCACCCGCTGGGTGCCGCCCGCACCGGGAAGCAGGCCCAGATGCACCTCCGGCAGGCCGACCTTCGCGCTCTGCGCCACCACCCGATAGTGGCAGGCAAGCGCCAGTTCGAACCCGCCGCCCAGCGCCGTTCCGTGAATAGCAGCGATGACGGGCTTGGGCGCATCGTCCAGCATGGCGCACAGGTCGGGCAGGGATGGCGGCTGCCAGGGCTGGCCGAACTCGGTGATGTCCGCGCCGGCAATGAATGTCCGTCCCGCGCAGATCAAGGCGATGGCGCCGACCGCCTCATCGTCAAACGCCTTTTCAAGTTCGGCCTGCAATCCCCGCCGGAGGGACGCGGAGAGCGCGTTCACCGGCGGGTTATCGAGCGTGATGAGGGCGACGCCGTCGGCGACGGCACTGGTCGCGGTCTGCTTCATGTCATGCATCCTGTCTGGTGGAAGCAGCCGCGCGCCTGCGGGCGACCTCCTCCACGGCGATGGCGGCCATCGCCTTCTTGTCGAGCTTGCCGGTGGCGGTGACGGCCATCGCATCGACCAGCACCAGATGTTCGGGCCATTTCTTGCGGGACAGGCCCTGCTGCGAGAGATGGTCGAGCAACATGGACAGGTCGATGCGCCCGTCGTCCGTTCGCAGCCGGCAGACGGCGCAGGCCTGCTCCCCAAGCTTGCGTTCGGGCACGGCAACGACCGCCGCCTCCGCGATGGCGGGATGGCGCAGCAGGGCCGCCTCCACCTCGGCAGGGTCGATGTTGAAGCCACCGCGAATGATCTGGTCCTTGATGCGGCCGACCACGCGGACGAAGCCGACCTCATCGCGAACGATCTCGTCGCCGGTCAGGTAGAAGCCATCGGGCGTCATGCGTTCCTGCCCCGCCCCCATGCCCTGCGCATAGCCGAGGAAGAGCGAGGGACCACGCACGCCCGCCTGCCCCCGGCTGCCGCGTGGCAGGGCGCGCAGTTCGGCATCGAACGCCTCTTCCTGCGTGCCGGGAAAGGGGATGCCGTCGAAAAGCTGGCGGCGCTCCAGCGAATGGGCCGGGTGGGTGGATGCATGGCCCATGCATTCGGACATGCCGAACATCCGCAGCGCCTTGAGGCCGAGCAGCCGGTCGGCGTCCTCGATCAGTTCGGGCGTCATCGCGCTGCCGCCCACCGCCATGGCGCGAAGCGGAAGGCGACCGGACCATTCGCCGAGCCGGGCCGCCTCCACCATCGTGAAAAGATGCGTCGGAACCGCGATCGCCCAGCCGCACCCATAATGTTCCGCCCGCCGCAGCGCTTCGGCGGGCACCCATGGGTCGACCAGCACAAGCGGATGCCCCAATGACAGCGCGAAATGCGCCGTGAAGGTGAAGCCGGGCGCGCTGTCGAGCGGGACGATGCCCAGGATCGCGTCATCCGGTTCCAGTCCGGCGATGGCCGCGCAGGCACGGGTGGCATAATTCAGGGCTTCCGGGCCGTGCATCACCCCCTTGGGCACGCCGGTGCTGCCGGAGGTGAAGCCGATGAGCACGGCGTTCCGATCGCGCGGGTCGGTCGACCGTTCGCCGGCCGCAGCGGTCACTTCGGGCAAGGTGCTGCCGGTGCCGCTCACCTTGGCGGCATGGCCGAGCAGGGATTCGAGCAGGGCAAGATCGCCGGCTCCAAGCTTTGGCGACACGGGACAGAAGGTCGCCTGCAACGAAGATATGGCAAGCGCCGTGGCGATCGTCGCGGCGTTTTTGTGCGCGGTGACGAGGACGCGATCACCCGGCCCGACCCCTGCAGCCTTCAGCAAGGCCGCGATCTCGATCGCCTGCCCCCGCAATGCCCCGCGGCTCCACAGGCGGTCGCCGCAATCCGCAAGGGCAAGGGCATCCGGTGCGGCGTCGGCAAGACGGAGGAATTGCGGCCAGAGCCGCTCGGCATCCCATTCGAACGCCGGATGGCTTTGCTCTTCACGCAAGGGATTGGCCTCCATCTACCAGGAAGGTCTGACCCGTGATGAAACTGCCCGCTTCGGACGCCAGCAGGGCCAGCGTGCCGGCCACTTCGTCAGGGCGGCCGAAGCGGCGCATCAATATGCCCGCCCGCGTCTTTTCCTGGATGGCGGGGTCGAGCGTCTCTGTCATGCCCGTTTCGATCGAGCCGGGCGCGATGGCGTTGACGCGGATGTTGTGCCTCGCCCATTGGGCGGCGAGATCGCTGGTCAGGTGAACGATCGCCGCCTTGCTGGTGGTATAGGGAACGACCTGCCCTTCGTCCGGCTGGTAGGACAGGAATGCACCAACCGACGCGATGTTGACGATCACGCCGCCGCCCGCCGCGATCATGTGACGCGCGGCGTGCCGGCAGGCGAGGAAGGTGCCCGTCACATTGACGTCCATCACCTTCTGCCAGCCCTTGAGCGGGATATCCTCTGGCAGGCCCCACCAGGACGCGCCCGCATTGTTGATGAGGATGTCGAGGCCACCCAGCCGATCGACAGTCGTCGCGATCGCCGCCTCGACCGACACCTCGTCGGCGATGTTGCAGGAAAGGCCGACAGCCGGAACCCGGAACCGTTCAGCCATGCCCGCCGCCAGATCGGCGCAGTCGGCCTCCGTGCGGGACGCGAGGGCGACCGCGCAGCCAAGGTCCGCCAGTGTCGCGGCCATGGCTTCGGCCAGGGCACCGCGTCCGCCGGTAATGAGCGCGCGCTTGCCGTCGAGACGGAACTGAGCAGCGGTGAAACCAGGGTTCCAGTCAGCCATGATCTTCTCCGGCAAGCAGGTCGACCTCATCGGTGATGAGGATGATGCGCCGACCGCCCATACCCTTCGTCTGGGCGGTGGCCGACGTCCATTCGGGCGAAGCGAAGGCGGTGTCGAGCGCCGCCTGATCCGCGAAAGTCAGCACGGCGTGACCGTCCCAGCCCGGTGCATCCGGATTGTCATAATCCTTCGTCACCGCGCCGTGCCGATAGGCCATAAGGCCGGGCAGGACCCTGGCGGCGTCGGCATGGGGGCCGCGCCACCAGGTGGTGAACTGCTCGTGCGTCCAGTCCTGCGGCCGGCTGGCCAGGACGACCATGCTGACCGCCATGGCTTACTTGCCCGTCCAGACCGGCTGGCGCTTCTCGAGGAACGCCGCGACGCCCTCCTTCGCATCGGCGGAATGGTGGACGACGTTGCAGGTCATCGTTTCCAGCGTGATGAGCGAGTTGGTGTCGGCATCCATGCCGCGATTGACCGCCATCTTGGTCATCCACATGCAGAAGGGGCTCTTGTCGATCAGCGGCGCGCAGAAATCCTGGATCAGCTGTTCAAGCTGTTCACTGGGCGCCGACGCGTTGCACAGGCCCCATTCGACGCATTCCTTGCCCGACAGAAGCTTGCCGGTCAGCATCAGCTCCTTCGACTTGCGCATGCCGATATAGCGCGGCAGGCGATAGATCGGGCCGGCGCCGCCGAACAAGGCACGACGGATGTGGAAGTCGCCGATCTTGGCGTCGTCGGCGGCAATGCCGAAGTCGCAGGAGATGAAGAGTTCGAACCCGCCGGCGACGGCATAGCCCTCGACGCAGGCGATGGTCGGCTTCTTCATGTTGTAGATCTTGTCATAGGTGCGCGCCGAATCGATCGCGAGCTGAAGCGAGGTGCTGGTTTCGTGCAGCACCGGCCCGACGAGCTGCCCGAGGTCCGCGCCGGCGCAGAAGGTATTGCCGCGACCGCGGAACACGACCGCCAGGACCGAATCGTCCTCGGCCGCCTTGTCCACCGCGACCTCCAGGTCGCGCAGAAGCTGGGGGCTGACGCAATTCTTCACATGGGGGCGATTGAGCCAGATTGTGCAGATACCATTGTCAGCCACTTCATATTGGATGACGTCCTTTTCCGGTTCCATGTAAGTCTCTCCTTGGCAAAGATGTGAAAAATCGGTCGTTTCAGCGGACGATGCCGCCGTCTTCGGGTGGGGCAAGCATCCCGCCCACCGCCATCCAGGCGGCGATCCCCGCCGATGGGACGGCGCAGAGCACCGCTTCGGCAATTTCCTCGTCGCTCGCGCCGGCATTGCGCGCACCGCGCACATGGGTTGCCGCCATGGGGCTGTATCCGGCCGCGAGTATGGTGAGCAGAAGCAGCTCGCCATATTTGGCGGAAAGCGGGTTCGCATCGATGCTGCCCCGCCGCATGAGATAATAGGCGTCCGCCGCTTCGGGCACGAGGCGCATCAGCGCGCCGAGCGGCGCCGGGATGGTCCCCGCCCAATAGGCGCGGAAATTGGCCTCCGCTTCTCCCTCCGCCGCCGTCGGCAGCGGTTGCGGGTCCGGCGCCTGGGTGTCGCCAAAACTCTCTTCAATGATCTGCGCGAAATCGAGCGCCGCAGCCTCGCCACGGAGGCTGGACAGCACGATGAGGCCGGCAGTGGCCTCCTTCGAGGTCAGGCCGAGCGATGCGCCACGCTCCAGTTCCCGGCGCGCAAGCGACAAATGGCGGCGATCGACGGCAGCCACCGCCGCGAACAGCGCTTTCAAACGAGCGGGCACCGCGCCGTCCGACTCGATCACCGACCGGAAAATGTCGTAGCCGGCAAGCGTGTACGGCGCATGGCCCTGCAGCAGGGCAACATCCATGAGTGGGCTATTCGTCATCGCTTGCTCTCCTGCCGTTCAGATGATCGACCGACTGGTCGGGCGTCAATAAAAAATTTCTCTCCTGACCAGTTTGACAGCCGACCGACCGGTCGACTATTTAACGCTCGACCGATCGGTCGGGCGAGTCTTATAGCAAGAGCGGGCCGGCTCGAATCCGGCGGCATAAGTGGAGCGGATGCGTGGATTTCGAACAGTCGGCAAAATCCAGGGAATGGATGGAGCGCGTGCGCGCTTTCATGGAGGAGCACATCGTTCCTGCCGTTCCCGTCTATCACCGGCAGTCCGCCGCGATCGACCGCTGGACCGAAATCCCGCCGGTGTTCGACGAGCTCAAGGACAAGGCGCGGCAGGCGGGGCTGTGGAACATCTTCATGCCGCCATCTGAGCATGATGATGAATTTTTCACCAGCGTCGGCCTTACCAACGTCGAATATGCCCCCATCGCCGAATTGATGGGCCGCATCTCCTTCGCCTCCGAGGTGTTCAACTGCATGGCGCCGGACACCGGCAATTTCGAGGTGCTGCATCGGTACGGCACGGCCGAGCAGAAGCAGCGTTTCATGGTGCCGTTGCGCGATGGGAAGACCCGGTCCGCATTCCTGATGACCGAACCGGCCGTCGCCTCCTCCGATGCGCGCAACATCACGACGGACATTCGCCGCGACGGCGGTGACTATGTCATCAACGGCCGGAAATGGTGGTCGTCGGGCGCTGGCCATCCGCGTTGCGACTTCTTCATCGTCATGGGCAAGACCGACCCGGATGCCGCGCCCTACCGGCAGCAATCGATGATCCTGGTGCCGCGCGACACGCCGGGCGTGACGCTCGTCCGCCACCTCCCCGTCTTCGGTTATGATCATGCGCCGCACGGGCATTTCGAGGTGGCGCTGGAGGATGTCCGCGTGCCGGCGGAGAATATGCTGCTCGGCGAAGGCTGCGGCTTCGAGATCGCGCAGGGGCGCCTTGGTCCCGGCCGCATCCACCACACGATGCGCAACATCGCGACCATGGAAGTCGCGCTGGAGAAGATGTGCCGCCGCCTCCTGTCGCGACGGGCCTTCGGCAAGGCGATTGCCGAACATTCCGTCTGGGAAGAACGGATCGCCCGCGCCCGTTGCGAGATCGAGATGGTGCGCCTGCTCTGCCTGAAGGCGGCGCATATGATGGATACGGTCGGCAACAAGGCCGCCCGCGCCGAGATCGCCATGATCAAGATCGCCGCCCCCAAAATGGCGCAACAGATCGTCGACGACGCCATCCAGGCGCATGGCGGCGGCGGCGTCAGCGACGATTTCGGCCTGGCCGAACTTTGGGCGAACACCCGCATCGTGCGGCTGACGGATGGGCCGGACGAAGTCCACGAACGCCAGCTCGCCCGGATGGAACTCGCCAAATATGCCGAGGGCGCAGCATCATGAGCGCCACGCAGCCTGCCGCGACGATCGGCGCGACGATCGATGTCGCCGCCAACAGTGCGTTCGACGAAACCCGCCTTGCCGCTTATCTGGCGGGCCGGCTCGCCGATTTTTCCGGACCCATGCGCGTGCAGCGGTTCGAGGGCGGACAATCCAACCCGACCTATCTTCTGTCGACGCAGGACCACCGCTATGTCCTGCGGCGCAAGCCCGCAGGGATTTTGCTGAAGTCCGCCCATGCGGTGGACCGCGAATATCGCATTACTAAGGCGCTGCACGAAGCCGGCCTGCCCGTTGCCGAGCCGCTGCTGCTGTGCGAGGACGAGGATGTTATCGGCAGCATCTTCTATGTGATGCGCTATGTTCCGGGGCGCAGTTTCTGGGACCCGCTCATGCCCGGCCTCGACCGGGCGGAGCGCGCCGCGATCTATGATAGCGCCAATGAAACGCTTGCCCGCCTGCATCTGGTCGATTTCGCGGCGTTAGGGCTCGCCGACTATGGCAAGCCGGGCAATTATTTCACGCGGCAGATTTCCCGCTGGTCCCGGCAATATGAAGCCTCGCGCACACGCGACATCCAGGAGATGGACCGGCTTGTCGCCTGGTTGCCGGATGCGATTCCCGACACCGAAGAGCGCACCACGATCATCCATGGCGACTATTCCTTCCACAACCTGCTGGTCCATCCGACGGAGCCGCGCGTCTGCGCCGTCATAGACTGGGAATTGTCGACCCTGGGCGATCCGCTGGGCGACCTCACCTATCATATGATGGAGTGGTTCAGGCCGGAGGGCGTGGACGTTCGCGGAACCTTGCAGGGCGCCGATCTTGCCGGGCTGGGGATACCCACGGCTGAAGACTATGCCCGGCGCTATTGCGAGCGAACCGGCCTTCGCTGCGATCCGACGCACCCCTTCTACCGCGCCTTCAACCTGTTCCGCGTCGCTGCCATCCTGCAAGGCATTGCGGGGCGGGCACGGGACGGCGTGCAGACCGCAACAAATGCCGGCGACATCGTCACACGGATCGAGCCACTCGCCAAGGCCGCCTGGCTGGCGGCGCAGGAGGCGGGCGCACGCTGACCTTCTCACTGCATGAAACGAGATTTCGGGGCGAAATACATAACAGCCCTAATCAGAGGGAGAGAGATGATGACAAGATTCAAATTTGGCCGATTGGCGCTCCTTTCGGGATGCGCGATTGCCGGGATCATCGTGCCGGCCCATGCGCAAACCGCAGCGACGGCGGCTACCGAGCCGCAGCCGGTGGAGGATGCCGGCGCGTCGTCCGCGCGAGACATCATCGTCACCGGAACGCGCGTCGTACGCGACGGCTATAACCAGCCGACGCCGGTGACCGTCGCGCCGACCACGGAGCTGGAGAAGGCGACCCCCACCAACCTCGCCGATGCGATCAACAAGCTGCCGCAATTCGCCAACTCGGTCAGCCCGCAGTCCAACAGCCAGTTGCAGGGCAACAGCGGCGAGCATGGCAATCTGCTCAACCTGCGCGGCGTCGGTCCGACGCGGGCGCTGATCCTGCTCGACGGCATCCGCGTGCCGCCTACGACTTTCCGTGGCGCGGTGGACGTCAACACCATCCCGCAACTGCTGATCCAGCGTGTCGACGTTGTGACCGGCGGCGCTTCGGCCGTCTACGGCTCCGACGCGGTCAGCGGCGCGGTCAACTTCGTCCTCGACAAGAAGTTCGAGGGCGTGAAAGGCGTCGCGCAGCGCGGTGTGTCGACGCGCGGCGACCTGGGCAACTACCGCATCGGCATTGCGGGCGGCCTCAGCTTTGCGGGCGATCGCGGTCATGTCCTCGCCTCGATCGAGCGCTTCCAAAGCGATGGGATCAAGCGCAGCGCGCGCATCTACGGCGACGATGCCTATGCGGCCGTGGGTTCGGTCCCCGGATCGACCGCCGCGCCGGGTCGCCAGGCAAACCCGTTCATCTTCCTGCCGAACCTGCGTTTCACGACGAACGACTATAATAACGGCATCATCCTGACGAGCACCGTGCCCTCGCTCACCAACACGATCTTCCTGCCCGGCGGCGCGGTGCGGCCCATTCAGCGCGGGACGGCCACCGGCACGCCGGGCACCAATGTGGGCGGCGACGGCCTCTATATCCCAGGCTTCAACCAGTTGATCGCGCCGCTGACGACCACCCAGGGCTTCGGCCGACTGTCGTACGACCTTAGCGACGCGCTGACGGCGCACGTCCAGGGCAGCTACTCGCGCAGCGTCACCCGCTACGATACGCAGGCCCAGTCGGTGCTCGGCTTCCGGTTCTTCAGTGGCAACGCCTTCCTGAACCCCGCGGTCCAGGCGCAGATGGGCCCGAACGACAGCTTCACCGTCTTTCGCTTCATCGGCGAACAGGGTCCCATCCCGACGCGCGAGGCGACCAATGCCTATCTGATCAACGGCGGGCTTGAGTGGAACCTGGGGGGCTGGAACATCACCGCCGACTATACCCATGGCAGGTCCGTCACCAAATTCGCCCAGACGCAGATCGAGATTCCCAAGCTTGCGGCAGCCCTGGACGCGGTTCGCGGCCCCAATGGTTCGATCGTCTGCCGCGTCACGCTGACCAACCCCGGCCTTTATCCTGGATGCGTCCCGCTCAATGTCTTCGGCGCGGGAACGCCCTCCACAGCCGATCTGCAAACCGTCCTAGGCGTATCCCGCTACCGCGCCATGAACACGACCGACGATTTCGTCCTGTCGGCGCGGGGAGACCTTTTCGAGCTTCCGGCAGGGCCCGTCACGGTCGCCATAGGCGGGCAATATCGCAAGCAGAAGCTGGACCTGACGTCCAATTCCGATCCCGCGGTGCCCGTCGACTTCACCGGGCTGCGGGGCATCCCGGCCAATCGCATGACCCGTTTCAACAACACCAATGTCGGCTCCGCCTTCGGCAAGGTGAACGTGAAGGAAGTGTTTGCCGAAGCGCAGGTTCCGATATTCAAGAACCAGCGCTTCGCCGAGGAACTGAGCCTCAACGGCGCCTTCCGCCTCACCGACTACAGCACCAGCGGAAGCGTCAAGACCTGGAAGGTGGGCGCCGTCTACAAGCCGATCCAGGACATCATGTTCCGAGTCACGCGGTCCCGCGATATCCGGGCGCCTTCGCTGTTCGAACTGTTCGCCGGCGTCCAGACCGCGCCTGTGAACTTCAACGATCCCCACACGGGCACGCCAGGTTCGATCCGTCAGTTCAGTGGCGGCAACCCCGACCTTGATCCCGAAACCGGCGACACCTTTGCCGCGGGCGTGGTCCTCAGTCCGAGTTTCCTGCCCGGCTTTGACCTTTCGGTCGATTATTACGATCTCAAGATCAAGGGCGCCATCGCCACGCAGGGGCTGAACGATGTCGTCAACGAGTGCGAAACGTCGAACGGCACGTCGCCGACATGCGCCCTCATCGAAAGGCCGCTGCCGTTCAGCGATCGCTCGCCCGCCAACTATCCGATTTCGGTGAGCCTCATCACGCAGAATATCAGCTTCCTGCGTACCAGCGGCCTCGACATCACCATGTCATACCGCACCAGGCTCGGCGATGGCGAACTCGCGCTGCGCGCCTCCGGCAATTATCTGGACCGCTACAAGACGCAGACAAACTCGATCGCGCCGGTGATCGATTATGCCGGGCATGGCGTCAACAGCCAGACGGCCTATGCCTATCCCAAGTTCAGGGGCACGCTCAGCGCCAATTACTCCCATGGCGGCCTCACCCTGTTCGTGCAGGAATCGATGATCGGCAAGGTGACCATCGGCAACCTGAAAAACGATCCGACGTCCTTTTATGCTGTCCCGGCGATCAAGCCGGTCTTCTATACCGACGCCACGGCATCCTATAAATTCGACGTCCGCGGAGAGCCGGAGCTGTTCGTGACCGCCACGAACCTGCTGGATCGCAAGCCGCCTTTGGTTGCCGCGGCAGCCGCGCCGGGACTTCTCTACCCCACGCTGTTCACGCTCTACAATGTCGCAGGGCGCACGCTTACGGCGGGGGTCCGTTTCAAGTTCTGATGGATTGCCGCATGGACTGCCCGCAAGGGACGTTCGACAGTCCAGGGAGGCTCGCCCAAGGCGGGCCTCCCTTCAATCCAGGCGCCTTTCAAGAGGTAATCGCATGACCAGCCAGCCCATCGGACTTACCGCCCCGCCGACGACCTCCGCGGCCGGGTTGCGCCGCATGATGCTGGTCATGCTGGGCCTGGTGTCGATGTTCAACTATATCGATCGCACCGTCCTGTCGGTGCTCCAGGAGCCGATCAAGCGTGAACTGGGGTTGAGCGACGGGCAGCTCGGACTGCTCACCGGCCTTGCCTTCGCACTGTTCTACGCAACGCTGTCCCTTCCGATCGCGCGTCTGGCGGACCGCTTCAATCGCCGCAACATCATCGCCGCGTCGCTCGCCACCTGGAGCGGCATGACGGCTCTCTCGGGACTGGCGACCGGCTTTGGCTCCCTGGTCGCGTTCCGCATCGGCGTCGCGTTGGGAGAAGCGGGTTCCGTGCCGGCTTCCCATTCCATCATCGCCGACTATTACCCGCCCGAAAAGCGGGTCACGGCGCTCGCTTTATGGGGGCTGGCGCTCCCGGCGGGGATCATGCTGGGCTATGCATCGGGCGGCTGGATCGCTTCCGCGCTGGGGTGGCGCCTTGCCTTTGGGGTGATAGGCGTCGCAGGGCTGGCGCTGGCGCCGCTCGTCCTGCTGCTCGTGCGGGAACCTGCGCGTGCGGGATCGAGCGGTTCGACCCGAACAGAACAAGCGCCGCCCCTCGGCGAGGCCATGCGCTTCCTGTGGCGGTTGCGGACCTATCGCTACATGCTGATCGGCACGACGCTTCATGCCTTCGCCCAATATGCGATGATGAGCTGGTCCGCGCCCTTCTACATGCGCGTCCATCACATGCCGCTTGCGGACGTCGCCTCCTGGCTGGCGCTGATGAACGGGCTGGGCGGCGGCATCGGGATCTACCTGGGTGGCCGCCTGTCGGACGCGGCGGGATCTCGCAACCCGGCGGGTCGCGTCTGGGTGAGCGCCGTTGCGATGCTGCTGATGGTGCCGGCGGCACTGATCCAGTTCCTGACCCCCTCGCTGACGGCATCGCTGGCGTTCGGCTTCGTCGCGACCATGCTGATGTTCTTCTATTACGGCCCGATCATAGGCGTCCCGCAGTCGATCGTCCCGCCCCGCATCCGGGCCTTGACCTCTGCCGTGACCCTGCTCGTCTTCAACCTGTTCGGTCTGGGCCTGGGCCCGGCCGTGACCGGGTTCCTCAGCGATCGGCTGGCAGGCGCCGGGATGCACGACACATCGCTGCGTTTCGCGCTTTCGGCCGTGGTGCTGTTCTCGCTCGCCGGCGCGGGCAGTATCGGATGGGCATCACGCTTCTATGCGTCCGATCTCAAGAAACATTGATGACCCCGTTCGCACCGCTGGCTGATGATGCGCTTTACCGGCCCGCCTGGCTCAGCAGGCTGCGGAACAGCCCGGCATCAGGCCACTGTCCGGCCATTGTCGATCACGATCTCCGCCCCGTTCAAGCGGATCGATTCGTCCGACACCAGGAACAGGACCAGATCGGCAACATGTTCCGGCTGTCCTTCATATTTGCGGGCGGCGTCGCGCAATTCGGGCGCGGCAAAATGATAGGCCTCACGGACCATATGCGTATCATGCGAACCGGGCAGGACGACATTGGCGCGAACGGGGTGGCCCTGCTGCTGGCAATGAACGATCAGGCTGCGCGTCATGGAGAGCACGGCACCCTTGGCCGCGCTATAGGCGAACACCGCCGGATTGCCGCGGATCGCAGCCACGGACGCGATGTTGACGATCGATCCTGCGCCGCTGGCCGCCAGTGCCGGCAGGCAGGTCTTGCATCCCAGGAACGTCCCTTCGGCGGAAACCGACATCACGCGGCGGAACGCCTCCAGCGACGACTGCTCGACCGTTTCAAAGGCGGCGATGCCCGCATTGTTGACCAGCGCGTCGAGGCGGCCATGGGTGCGCATGATCTTCGCCAGGGTGGCCTGCCATTGCGCTTCGCAGGTCACGTCCAGGCCCAAGGCCATTGCGGCCGGAAGCGTCTCCGCGACCCGCTGCGCTTCCGCCTCGTCAATGTCGGCGACGACTACCCGCGCGCCCTCGCGCGCCAATGCTTCGGCATCGGCCTTGCCCAGTCCGTGCGCGGCGCCGGTCACGAGGACGACCTTGTCTTCGACCCTGCCCTTCCTGGTCATCGCCGATCCCCTCACGCTGCCAGCGCGGCACGGGCGGCAATTGGGCCGCCATGGAGGCGTGACAGCAACAACAGGCGGCGCAGCCCACGCCCCACCGCGAGTTCATCGGTCACACCCATGCCGCCATGCAATTGCACGGCGTCTTCCGCGAGTTTCAGGGCAGCGTCGCCAATATAGGCCCTTGCCGCCGTCACAGCCCGGACCCGCGCTTCCTCCTCGGCCATGGCCGCCTTCAAAAGCAGGGAGCGGGATTGCTCCAGCCAGGTGTACATCCGCGCGCAGCGATGCTGCACGACCTGGAAGCTCGCAATCGGCTTGCCGAACTGGTGCCGCTGTCTGACATAATCGACCGTCAGGTCCAGCAAGGTCGCCATCGCGCCAACCAGTTCGGCGACGATCGACAGGCCGGCCAGGCCCTGAGCCTCCGCCCATATGCTCGCCGGAACCGCGAGGGGCACGGCCTGCGCGGCATCGAAACGCACATTGGCTGCCATGCTGCCGTCGACCAGACGGACCGGCATCCTGCGGACGCCGCTATCCTGAGCGTCCACCAGCAAAAGCGCGCCTACATTCGTCTCCACGACGAAGGCGTCGGCATCCATGCCGTCCCGGACAATGGCGGCCGATCCGCGGAGCCCTCCGTCGACAAGCGCGCCGCCCTGCGCAAATGCAAGCAGGACATCCCCCTGCATCAGCCTGGCACCCCAGCGCGCGGCGGCGGGATCGGCAAGGATCGCTCGTCCGCACAGCAGGATGCCCTCGGCCAGCGGGGTGATCGCAAGGGCGCGCCCCATCTCTTCGGAGATGATCATCACCTCCACCGCGCCGCCGCCCAGCCCGCCTGCCTGCTCCGGCGCCAGCAGGGCAAAAAGGCCGAGCTCCCCCAATGCGCGCCAGTCGGCGGGAGACATCGGCCCTTTCGCCATGGTCGTCGCGTCATATCGGTCCGCCAGGAAGCGGCGGACCATGTCGCGCACCATCACCTGCTCATCGCTGAGCGCGAGGTTCATGGCTCAGAGCACCTCGATGATCGAGGCGTTGGCGATGCCACCGCCCTCGCACATGGTCTGAAGACCATAGCGCTGGCCCCGCGCCTTCAGCGCATGGATGAGCGTCGCCATCAGCTTCGTGCCTGTCGCGCCGAGCGGATGGCCAAGCGCAATGGCCCCGCCATTGACGTTCAGCCTTGCCGGATCGGCGTCGAGCGCCTTCATCCATGCCATGGGGATCGACGCGAAGGCTTCGTTCACCTCGAACAGATCGATGTCCTTCATGGCCATGCCGGCCCGATCGAGAACCCGGCGGGTCGCGGGAATCGGCTCTTCCAGCATGATGACCGGATCGCCCGCCGTTACCGCCAGGTTGACGATGCGGGCGATGGGCTTCAGGCCATGCGCCCTGACCGCCGCTTCGGAGGCAACGAGCACGCCGCTCGCGCCGTCGCAGATCTGGCTGGCGGTGGCCGCGGAAAGCGTGCCGCCCTCGCTCAGCAGCTTGACCGAACCGATCGATTCCATCGACGCATCGGCCCGAACCCCCTCGTCGCGGTCGTGGATCGCCTGCTCCCCCTCCGCCGTGACGATGGGCACCGGCACGATCTCGGCATCGAACGCGCCTGAATTCATCGCCGCTGCTGCCTTGTGGTGGCTGGCGAGCGCGAACCGGTCATGGTCGTCGCGGGTGAAGCCATATTTGTCGGCGATCATCTGCGCGCCGTGGAACTGGCTGAACATCTCGACTCCGTAGCGCTTCTGGATCGCCCCGGAAAATGGGTTGGCCCCGATGCCGCCCGCCTGGGCCAGCGTGATGGGAGACCCCATCGGCACGCGCGTCATGCTTTCGACGCCCCCCGCGATCACGAGGTCCTGAAGCCCCGACATGACCGCCTGCGCCGCAAAATGCACCGCCTGCTGGGATGAGCCGCACTGACGGTCGATCGTCACCGCCGGCACGCTGTCGGGCAGGCTGG
>Ga0207678_10001197_pt1 | contig 23814 bp, 23 predicted proteins | sample KBSC63metaG_FD_184319 | JGI IMG/M metagenome (GOLD analysis project Ga0207678, IMG submission 184319) | Corn rhizosphere microbial communities from Kellogg Biological Station, Michigan, USA - KBS C6-3 metaG (SPAdes) (version 2) | ecosystem: Host-associated > Plants > Roots > Rhizosphere > Soil ... | reverse complement strand
AGGCGGAGGTTCGCCTCCAGCAGGTGGTTCTTGGCCCGCTCGCCGTCACGCACGATCCACTTGAGATCGCGGCGCATCTGCGTGACGAGCTTCTCGCCCTCTTCCTCGGCGGTGCGCACGCGCTCGGCGGCGTAGAGCCCGGCCTCGATCCGCTTGGCCAGCTCCACCTCCTCCTCCGCGTTCAGCAGCGCGACCTTGCCGATCTGCTTGAGGTAGGCACGCACGGAGTCGGCGGAGGCGGTGAGCTCGGCGTCCTTGCGCGCCTGGCGCAGCGCCTCGGACTCCTCCTCGTCCCAGACGAAGTCCGGGTTGTCGCTCTTGGCCGCGGCCTTGTCGGCCGCGGCCCCGCGACGCCGCTGCGCCGGGGTCTCCTCGTCCGATTCCTCGTCGTCATCGTCGTCGTCGGCCGAGTCGGCGTCCGGCTCGTCGTTGACCGTTTCGTCGACGACGTCGACCTCGACCTCTTCCAGGTCCGACAGATCGGGCGTACCCAGTTCGTCGTCCTCGAGCTCGGGACCGTCCGGCTCGCCGTCTTCGGTCTTCGCGCCCTTGGTCGCGGGCTTCTTCGCCGGCGCCTTCTTGGCCGGCGCCTTCTTGGCGGTGGTGGTCTTGCGGGCCGCCGGCTTCGCCGTCCCGGTGGCTGCCTCTTCGGCCGGCTCGCCGGCTGCGGTCGCTGTCTTCGTCCCGCCTCGGGTTGCGGTTCTTGCGGCTGCCACTTACGCCCTTTCGCAGCGGTCGATCACGACGAGCAACGGCACGGGTGCCACTGCCGCCTCACATTCGGGGATCACGCCTCGGCCTGCGGTTTTGCCCTCCGCAGCCGTGGGCCGTGTTCCATTGTAACGACGGTACGCGCATGCGGTGCGAAGCGATCACCCCGAACGCCGATTCAGTGCTGGATGCCCTCCGCCGCGGCGGCCGCGGCGCCGACGATGCCGGCGTTGTTCTGCAGGCTCGCCACCAGCACCGGAGTGCGGATGTCCAGCAGCGGCACCCATTTCTCGGACTTCTTGCTGACCCCGCCGCCGACGATGAACAGGTCGGGCCAGATCAGGTTCTCCAGCACGGTCAGGTAACGGTGCACGCGCTTGGCCCATTCGGGGTAGGAGAGGCCCTCGTTGTCCTTCACCGAGGCGGCCGCGCGCTTCTCGGCGTCGTGGCCGTCGATCTCGAGGTGACCGAACTCGGTGTTGGGGACGAGCTTGCCGTCCTGGAACACCGCGCTGCCGATGCCGGTGCCGAAGGTGAGCAGCGCGGTCACGCCCCGGCGGGCGACCGGGTCGCCGAAGCGGATCTCCGCCATGCCCGCCGCGTCGGCGTCGTTGAGCATCGCGATCTGGTCGACGCCGCGGCCGAGCCGCTTGGCGAAGAGCGCGTCGGCGTCCGTGCCGATCCACTGCTTGTCGATGTTGGCCGCGGTGTGCGCGACGCCCTTCTTGACGACCGCGGGGAGGGTGACGCCGACCGGGCCGTCCCAGCCCGCCTGCGTGACGATGTCGTGCACGACGTCGGCCACCGCCGTCGGGGTGGACGGCTTCGGCGTCTCGATCCGGATCCGGTCGCCGATGAGCTGACCGGCGTCCAGGTCGACCAAGGCGCCCTTGATCCCGCTGCCGCCGATGTCGATGCCGAAACCTCGGCGGGTCGCCTCCACCACGGACGTGGTCCCTTCTCGCACGATTCAGAAGCCTGCCTCGGAGACTTTAACCGGATGTGGTGACATGTCGGACGTGGGAGTTGACGAGTCGTTGCTGAAAAGCGTCGCGGTGCAGGTCGCGACGGACGCCGCCGTGCTGGTCCGCGAGGCCTGGGAGGGCATGGCTGCCGGTAGGTCGGTCGCCGTCGGGACCAAGTCCGGGGCCACCGACGTGGTGACCGCGGTGGACCACGAATCCGAACGCCTGGTGCGGGACCGGCTGGCTTCGCTGCGGCCGGGGGAGCCGGTGCTGGGCGAGGAAGGCGGCGGTACCGCGGGTGACGGCGTGACGTGGGTGGTCGACCCGATCGACGGGACGGTCAATTTCCTGTACGGCCTGCCGTGGTTCGCGGTGTCGGTGGCCGCCCAGGTCGGCGGGGTGTCGGTGGCGGGCGCGGTGGTCGAGCCGGCGAGCGGCCGCGTGTGGTCGGCGGCCCGCGGGGAGGGCGCGTACCTCGACGGACGGCGGCTGGCGGTGTCGGCGCCGTCCGCCCTGGAGGTGACGTTGGTCGGAACCGGTTTCGCGTACTCGCCTGCGCGCCGGAAGCGGCAGTCGCGCTTCGCGGCCTCGCTGCTCGGGCACGTGCGGGACATCCGCCGCAACGGGGCGGCGTCGCTCGACCTGTGCGCGGTCGCGGCGGGCTGGCTGGACGCGTACGTGGAGCACGGGCTCAACCGCTGGGACTGGGCGGCGGGGGCGCTGATCGCGGCCGAGGCGGGCGCAGAGGTGTCCCTCCCGGGTTCGGCACCGGAGCTGGGCGCGGACGCGACGTACGCGGCGGCGCCGTCGATCGCGGGCCCGCTGCGGAAGGTCCTGGCGGACTGCGGCGCGGCCGAGGTCTGAGCGTTCCCGGCCCGGAAGGTCGCGAATGAGTGATTCGCGACCTGTGACCAGGGGCTTCGGGGGGTGAGGGCTGCCTCGGGCGACCGGAAATGTCGGTGCCCTCCGGTAGCGTGGAAAACGGGGGGCGCCCCCGCGGGCGGCGGTGTCCGCCGAGCTGCCCGGCCCGGGTCAGCCGCGGGTGTCCGGTCCGGTCAGCACTCCACGTCGCGGGCCGAGGCCAGCAGGGTCTGGTCGACCACCGGGGCCTTGGCGCCCGCGGACTGCTCGTTCCCGCCGCCGCCCTGGTGCGCCTTCGACCAGCCGGCGAGCTGCGTGATGATCTGCCGCGCCTCGGCCCGGGGCCGCAGGTCGCCGAAGAGCGTGCCCGTCACCACGTCGACGCTCGCGTCCTTGCGGTTGTCCTGGACCAGCTCGGCGCAGGGCACCACCAGGCTGAGCGTCCGGGCCGCGGTGACGCCGTTCTCGCCGAAGCGGATCTGGCCGCGGCACTTGGCCTCGCGGTTCTCGTACGCCGGGTCGTTGGCCGGGTCGGCGCCGCTGGTGAACCCGAGTTCCTTCAGCGCGGTCGTGGTGATGCCGCCCTGGCCGCGGCTGCCCGAGGCGTTGAGGACCCGGTAGGCGACCTTGTCCGGCGGGACGGGCGCCCGGTCGTCGAGCGCGTCGTGGGGGAGGGTGCTGAACGTGACACCCGGCGGCGGGCTCGCGGGCGGGTCGCACTTGACCGCCGCGTCGACGTCGCCCTTGCCGATGGCGGCGTTCACCCAGACGACGATCGCGCCGAGCGCCAGCACGCCGATGACGATCAGCGCCGGCAGCGGCTTGTGCTTGCGATACGGCCGCGCCCCACGGTCCCCGATGCCGTTCCCCGACGCCACCTGCCCGTCCCTTCCCGAACACGAAACCGGCGTGCGTACCGGGCACCGCCGAGGCCGGTCAGCCTAGGCGCTGCGACCGACGCACGTGGTCCCGGGTCACGCTGAAACATCCGAGGCTTTCGCCTCGGTCCGGGGGCTCCGCCACCCGGACCCCCGAACACCGGTTTGTTCCCGTGTCGATTGTGCGGTACCGGGCCCCAGCCGGACCGATCCCCGTGGCAGTGATCGCACCACGCCGGGGTGGCGCGGGGCAAGCGGACACGGGTCGCGCGTGAAGTTCTCCACCTGCGCGCAACCCGAACGGACGACAACGCGTCTTACCTGCGGGTTCCCCCTGTCGGGTGACGATTCCCCGGCAATGTCTGACTCGTTGCAGAACCCGGACAGCGGTGAGCTACCCTTCCCGGGCTCCGGCCGCAGGAAGAGGCCCGAAAAGAAGAGACCTCGGTCACTTCGGCCGTCGGGCACAAACAGGGGCCCTGGAACGTTGACCAGCGGCACGGCGGACTTCCGGACGCATCCGGGGGTCCGGGAAAACGACTACACAAGCTGATCGCAGGGGTGAGGGACACATGGCTACCGACTACGACGCTCCGCGCCGCAGCGAAGCCGACGAGCTGGCCGAAGACTCGTTGGAGGAGCTCAAGGCCCGGCGCAACGAGAACCAGTCCGGCGTCGTCGACGTCGACGAGGACGCGACCGCCGAGAACTTCGAGCTGCCGGGTGCCGACCTCTCCGGGCTTTCCGGTGAGGACATGACCGTCAAGGTGGTGCCGAAGCAGGCGGACGAGTTCACCTGCTCCGTGTGCTTCCTGGTGCACCACCGCAGCCGGCTGGCCGAGGACAACGGCGGACGCCTGATCTGCCGCGACTGCGCCTGACAAGCGCACAGGGGTTCTCGGACACAGGGGACGAACAGACGCGACGGAGAGCCTCGAGGGAGACCGGGGGAGGCTCGAAGCGCGCTGGGGACAAGGGGGCCGGCCGGGCAGGCCGGCCCCCTTCCCATGTCGGGGTTAGGCGCCTTTCAGCAGCTCGGCGACCTTTTCCGGGTGCCGGGTGCTGAACAGCCAGTACGGCGTCGGGTCGTTCGCGTCGGTGAGGTGCACCTTCACCACCGGGCCGACCCAGCCGCGGTGCAGCACGTAGGCGGCCGGGTCGCCGTCGCGCCCGAGCGCCTTGCGCTTGGCGTCCTTGTCGAAGATCTCCACCTCGCCCGCGTAGCGCAGCGGCAGGTGCGCGTCGCCGACCCAGAGTTCCGGCTCGTCACCGCCGGTGACCCGGACTTTCGACCGGCCCAGCGACAGCAGGAGCGCCACGACGACCGGCAGCGCGATCACGTACGGCAGCCACGCCCGGATCCCCGGGTACCCGAGGTCGATCTCGGCCGCGAGCAGGACCGCGCCCAGCACCGGCAGCGGCCACCCCCACCACGGGACGTACAGCCGTTCGGAGTGCCGGACCGCGGCGTTCGCGGCCGTCTTCGCTGATTCACCCACGAGTAGAGAGTAATCTCGCCGCCCGTGTCCAGCGTTCAGGTACTCCTCTCCCGGGTCGACCCGGATGTCCCGCTGCCCGCCTACGCCCGACCGGGCGACGCGGGCGCCGATCTCGTCACCACCTCGGATATCGTGCTGCGACCCGGGGAACGCGGCGTCGTCGGCACCGGCGTCGCGATCGCGCTCCCGCCCGGGTACGCGGGGTTCGTCCACCCGCGGTCCGGCTTGGCCGCCCGGGCCGGCCTCTCGGTCGTGAACACCCCGGGCACGATCGACTCCGGCTACCGCGGGGAGATCAAGGTCTGCCTGATCAACCACGACCCGGTGCACCCGCTGGAGCTGACGCGCGGCGACCGCATCGCCCAGCTGGTCGTGCAGCGGGTCGAGCACGCCGAGTTCGTCGAGGTCGACCGGCTCGACGCGACCGAGCGGGGCGACGGAGGCTACGGCTCCACGGGTGGACACGCCACACTGGGAGCACCGGCGCTCGCCGCGAGCGCCGCCACGGGGGAAGGAACGGAGAAGTAGTGGGGATTTTCGGACGCAAGCGGCGGACCGAGGGCGGATCCGCCGGACGGCACGCCGCGCCCGAGGCCGACGACACGATCGAGGACGAGGCGTACGACGAGGAATCGGAGCTTTCGGACGTTTCCGACGGCCCGTTCGACGTCGCGGACTTCGACGACGACGGCATCCCGCGGATCGACCTCGGCTCGGTGAAGGTGCCGGTGCCCGACGGTTCCCAGGTCCAGGTCGAGATGGACCCGGAGGCCGGGGGCGTGCGCGCGGTGCACGTCGTCACCGAGCAGGGCCAGATCACGGTCAGCGCGTACGCCGCGCCGCGCTCGGGCGGGCTGTGGCGGGAGGTCAGTTCCGAGCTGGCCGACCAGCTGCGCTCCGACGGCGCCAAGGTCACCCTCGGCCGCGGTGTCTGGGGCTTGGAGATCTCGGCCATCATCGGCGACGTCGCCCTGCGCTTCGTCGGCGTCGACCGGCCCCGCTGGATGCTGCGCGGCGTCATCGCCGGACCCCAGTCGGAGGCCGCGGGGGCCGTCGAGGTGCTGCGCGAGATCGTGCGGCGGACCATCGTCGACCGCGGCGACGCCCCGATGCCGGTCCGCACCCCGCTGACCATCACCCTGCCCGAAGCGGTCGCCGAGCACATCGCGGCCCAGCAGCAGCAGGGCTGACCTGCCGGAAGGCCGCCACCGGGCAATCCCCGGTGGCGGCCTTCAGCGCGTCTTGAGCGCGTTCAGGAACGCGAGGACGGTCGCCCGGCCCAGTGACTCGCGGTCGGCGCCCAGCGCCGTGAGCGTCGTCTCGCCGAGCGCTGCGCGGGGGAGTGCGCCTGCCCACTCCGATGCGACTTTCGCCGGGTGGATCGGGTCGTCGGTGCATGTGCCGATCCCGGCGGGGACGGCCAGCGCCGCCAGCTCGTCCAGGGTCGGTGCTCCACGGCCCGCCGCGGCGCGCAGGCTGCCGGCCAGGCCGTCGCCGTGGCGGCGCCACGCCCGGTCCAGTTCCGCCCGCAGCCAGCCCGGGCTGCCCGCGGTCTGCGCCAGCGCCGCGTCGACGCCGGAACCGGCCACCAGATCCGCCGTCAGCGTCGCGGCCAGCGATGCGGGTGCCGAGCCCGGGGCACCGTTCCAGGCCGGGAGCGCGGCCAGCAGGCCCCCGCAACGGCCCGGGTTGCGCACCGCCCACTCCGCGGCCAGGTGGGCGCCGAACGAAATGCCGCCTACGAGCAGTTCGCCGTGTTCGTCCGCCAGCGCGTCGAGCGTCGCCAGGTAGCCGTCGGCGAGCGCCGGTCCCGGGGGCGGGGGTGGCGCGCTGAGCGGGACACCGAGGGCACGCAGGGGCCGTTCGAAGACGGCCCGGACGAACACCTCGTCCGAGCCGGTACCGGGCAGCAGCACCGCGACGGGAACTCTGATTGCGGACGTCACGTTGCAATCCTTGCGCAAAGGCGTTTCCCTGACGGGGACCGCAGCTACGCTGGAAATCGCACGGGCCGCATGCACCACGTCGGGGGCCCCGGAGCACAGGAGCACCTATGTCCGCCAAAGACGGCGGCTACTTCAGCCGGTTGGTTCGCAAGCTGACCAGCGACGTCGAGGATCTCGACGCCGACGAGATGTCGATGAGGTCGGGCGCCGAGGGGGCGCAGCGGGCGTGTGACTGCCGCTCCGGCGAAGAGGTCACCGTGATGGGGCGGCTCCGCAGCGTGGAGCTCTGCCCGACGAACGAGGCCGCCACGCTGGAGGCGGAGCTGTTCGACGGGACACAGGGCGTGACGCTAATCTGGCTCGGCCGCCGCCGGATCCCGGGCATCGAGCCTGGCCGGACGATCAAGGTGCGCGGCCGGATGGCCGAGCGTGACGGCCAGAAGGTGCTGTACAACCCCTATTACGAGCTCCAGAGCCCAGTGAGTTGATCACCCATCGTGACTGAACCCGCCCCGAGCGAGAAGAAGACCGACGAGGAAGAGCCGCAGCCGACCCTGCTCGAGCAGATGGGCGGCGTGTCCGGCCTGATCTACTCGTCGGTGCCGGTGATCGTCTTCGTGCTGGCGAACTCGTTCTTCGGCCTGACCGCGGCCATCTGGACGTCCATCGGCAGCGCGGTGGCCATCACCGTGCTGCGCGTGGTCCGCAAGGAGCCGCTGCAGCCGGCGATCTCCGGCTTCTTCGGCGTCGCGATCGCGGCCTTCATCGCCTACCGGACGGGGTCGGCGAAGGGTTTCTTCCTGTTCGGGATCTACGCGAGCTTGATCTACTGCGGCATCTTCGTGCTGTCGGTGGTGGTGCGCCGGCCGATCGCGGGCGTGGTCTGGAACATGCTCAACGGCACGGGCCAGGCGTGGCGCAAGGACAAGCCCTCCCGCTACGGCTACGACATCGCCACGCTGGCGATGGCGGCCATCTTCGCGGCCCGGTTCGTGGTGCAGCGGTGGCTGTACCAGGAGGACTACACGGGCTGGCTGGCCTTCGCGAAGATCGCGATGGGCTACCCGCTGTACGCGCTCGGCCTGCTGGTGGTCGTGTGGGCGGTCCGCCGCTCCGACAAGCGCCTGAAGGCGATGGCGGAGTCCGAGCCGGCCCCGGAGACCGACGCGGAGGTCGAGGCCCGCCTGCGCGAGAAGTACGCAACGCCGGAAGCCTGACAACCCGCGCGCGTGGGGGCGCCCCCCGTTTCCGACTCTACCGGCAGGCACCGACAGTTTCGCCGTGCCGGCATCCCGATCAGGCCTGATGCCCGCTCAATCACGCGTGATGCCTCTCCAGTCACGTGAGATGCCCCGCTGATCACGTGAGATGCCTGTTCCGGCACGTGAGATCCGGGCCCGATCACGCGAGTTCCGCCCCGAATCACGCCAGTCACGCCTCGAATCACGCGAGTTCCGCGTTGGATCACGCGAGATGCGTCCCCGACGACGTGAGATCCGCGCGACCACGGTGAGCCAAACCCACGAAAAGGCCCCCGGCGCGCGAGCCGGGGGCCTTTCCGCGTCCTCAGTAACCCAGTGCCGTCCGGATCTCCGGCTCGACATCCGCCGTCGCCACGAACAACAGCTCGTCCCCCGGCTCCAGCGGGTCCTCCGGCTGCGGCACGATCACCCGATCACCCCGCAGGATCGTCACCAACGCCGCATCCCGGGGCAGCGTCAGGTCGCTCACCGGCTTTCCGGCCAGCGGCGTCTCCGCCGGCAGCGTCAGCTCGACCAGGTTCGCGTTGCTCTGGCGGAACGTCATCAGCCGGACCAGGTCGCCGACGCTGACCGCCTCTTCGACCATCGCCGCCAGCATGCGCGGGGTCGAGACCGCCACGTCGACGCCCCACGCGTCGGTGAACAGCCACTCGTTGGCGGGGTTGTTCACCCGGGCCACCACGCGCCGCACCGCGAACTCCGTCTTCGCCAGCAGCGACACCACCAGGTTCGCCTTGTCGTCGCCCGTCGCGGCGATCACGACGTCGCACTGCTCGATCCCGGACTCCTCCAGGATCGACACCTCGCAGGCGTCGCCGAGCACCCAGTCGGCCTGCTCGACCGCGTGCGGCTCGAACTGGTCGGCCTCGCGCTCGATCAGCATCACCTGGTGCCTGCCGTCGATCAGCTCGGCGGCGATGGAGCGGCCGACCGCCCCGGCGCCCGCAATCGCGACCCTCATGCCTCGTCCTCCGGTTCGCGGTGGGCCACACTGGTCACGTCGGTGACGGTGCCGGAGCGCGCGGCCACCCACACGACGTCGTCGGCCTGCAGCACCGTCTTCGTGTCCGGCAGCACTCCGGTGCCGAAGCGCATGATGAACGCCACCCGCGCGCCGGTCGCCTCCTGGAGGGACCGCACCGAGTGCCCGACCCAGCCCTCGTGCAGCGGCAGCTGCAGCAGTGCGACGTTGCCCGACGGGTCCCGCCACGCCGACGCGACGCCGTCCGGCAGCAGGGTCCGCAGGAACCGGTCGGTGGTCCACGGCACTGTCGCGACCGTCGGGATGCCCAGCCGCTCGTACACGGCCGCGCGCTTGTGGTCGTAGATGCGCGCGACGACGTGTTCGATGCCGAAGTTCTCGCGCGCGACCCGCGCCGAAATGATGTTCGAGTTGTCTCCGCTGGACACCGCCGCGAACGCGCCGGCCCGCTCGATGCCGGCCTCGATCAGCACCCGGCGGTCGAAACCGACGCCGACGACCTGCTGGCCGTGGAAGTCGCTGCCGAGTCGCCGGAACGCCTGCTGGTTCTTGTCGATGACGGCCACCTCGTGGCCGAGCCGCTCCAGCGCAGCGGCCAGGGACGCGCCTACCCGGCCGCACCCCATGATCACCACGTGCACGCCCTGCCTCCTCCTCGGCGGTTACCCGTCCGTACCTACCCCTATCTACCAGCGCCGAACCTACCGTGCTCGTGCCCAAGTACGCTGCCGTGGTGTCGAAGTTCCCGACCGTGCTGAAACGCCTGGTCCTCGGACGTCCGTTCCGCAGTGACCGGCTGTCCCACACGCTGCTGCCCAAGCGCATCGCGCTGCCGATCTTCGCGTCGGACGCGCTGTCGAGCGTCGCCTACGCCCCGGAAGAAATCTTCCTGACCCTGAGCGTGGCGGGCCTGTCGGCGTACGCGCTGGCGCCCTGGATCGGCATCGCGGTCGCCTTGGTCATGCTCGTCGTGGTCGCCTCCTACCGGCAGAACGTGCACGCCTATCCGAGCGGCGGCGGCGACTACGAGGTCGCCAACACCAACCTGGGCGGCAAGTTCGGCCTGACGGTGGCGAGCGCGCTGCTCGTCGACTACGTGCTCACGGTCGCGGTGTCCACTTCGTCCGGTGTGGCCAACATCGGCTCGGCGATCCCGTGGGTGGCGCAACACAAAGTGCTCGCCTCGATCGTCATCGTGGTCGTGCTGACTTCGCTGAACCTGCGCGGCATCCGGGAGTCGGGCAAGGCCTTCGCCATCCCGACCTACGGATTCATCCTCGGCATCCTGGTCATGGTGGTCTGGGGCCTGGCCCAGGCCGCCACCGGCACCGAGATGAAGGCCGAGAGCGCGGGCTTCACGCTGAACGCCGAGGGCACCTTCGCCGGCGTCGCGTACGGGTTCCTGGTGCTGCGGGCGTTCTCCTCCGGCGCGGCGGCGCTGACCGGGGTCGAGGCGATCAGCAACGGCGTCCCGGCGTTCCAGAAGCCGAAGTCGAAGAACGCGGCGACCACGCTGCTGCTGATGGGCGTGCTCGCGGTCACCATGCTGGTCGGCATCATCACGCTGGCCACGATCACCGACGTCAAGTTCGCCGAAGACCCGGCGACCCAGCTCGCCGGCGCCCCCGCGGGCTACGAGCAGAAGACGATCGTCGCGCAGATCGCGCACGCGGTGTTCGCCGACTTCCCGCCGGCGTTCTACTACATCTCGTTCTCCACCGGCATCATCCTGCTGCTGGCCGCGAACACCGCGTTCAACGGCTTCCCGGTGCTCGGCTCGATCCTGGCGCAGGACCGCTACCTGCCGCGGCAGCTGCACACCCGCGGCGACCGGCTGGCGTTCTCGAACGGGATCCTGTTCCTCGCGGCGTTCGCGCTGGTCCTGATCATCGCCTTCGACGCCGAGGTCACCCGGCTCATCCAGCTCTACATCGTCGGCGTGTTCGTGTCGTTCACGGTGAGCCAGGCCGGCATGATCCGGCACTGGAACCGCTTGCTGGCCAGGGAAACCGATCCGGGCGTGCGGCGGCGGATGCGGCGCTCGCAGACGGTCAACGCGATCGGCCTGACCATGACCGCGACCGTGCTGGTGATCGTGCTGATCACGAAGTTCCTGCTCGGCGCGTGGATCGCGATCGCCGCCATGGTGGCGATCTACGTGCTGATGACGGCGATCCGGCGGCACTACGACCGGGTGGCCGACGAGCTGAAGGACCTCGGCGACACCCCGACCGTTCTTCCGTCGCGCAACCACGCCATCGTCCTGGTGTCCAAACTGCACCGGCCGACGCTGCGCGCGCTGGCCTACGCCAAGGCGATGCGCCCGGACGTCCTCGAGGCCGTGACGGTCAATGTGGACGATGCCGACACCCGCAAGCTCACCGCCGAGTGGGACGCGCACAACTTCAAGGTGCCGCTGAAGGTCGTCGAATCGCCGTACCGCGAGATCACGAAACCGGTCCTCGACTACGTGAAGCGCGTGCGCGGTGACAATCCGCGCAACGTGGTCACCGTGTTCATCCCGGAGTACGTGGTCGGGCACTGGTGGGAGCAGGTGCTGCACAACCAGAGCGCGCTGCGGCTCAAGGGCCGGCTGCTGTTCCAGTCCGGGGTGATCGTGGCGAGCGTGCCGTGGCAGCTGGAGTCGTCGGCCAAGGCGGCCGCACGGGTCCGCAACGAGCGCCCGGCGGCGGGTGACGTCCGTCGTGGGTTCTCGCCCAACGGGAAGCCGGTCGCGGCGCCGAAGCCGAAGGAGCCGGCCGAATGACCAGCTGGCTGGGCCGCGTCCTCGAGGTCGAGGTCGGCGCGGTGGCGCACGGCGGCCACTGCGTCGCCCGCGCGGACGGGCGGGTCGTGTTCGTCCGGCACGCGCTGCCGGGCGAGCAGGTCCGCGTCGAGGTCACCGAGGACAACGGCGGTTCGTTCTGCCGGGGCGACGCCGTCGAGGTGCTCTCGCCGTCGCCGCACCGGGTTCCGCCGCCGTGTCCGCTGGCCGTGCCGGGCGGCTGCGGCGGGTGCGACTGGCAGCACGCCACGCCGGCGTACCAGCGCGAGCTGAAGGCGACGGTGGTCGCCGAGCAGCTGCAGCGGCTCGCGGGCATCGAGCGGGACGTCGTCGTGGAGGCCCTCGACGGCGGGCCGCTGGACTGGCGCAGCCGCGTCCGGCTGGTCGCCGGCCACGACGGGCGCGCGGGGCTGCGAGCCCACCACAGCCACCGGGTGGTGGCCTTGGACGACTGCCCGATCGCCGTTCCCGGCGAGCTCGACGACGTCCTGGCGCGGCGCTGGCGGCCGGGCAGCGAGCTTGAGGTCACCCAGGACGGCGACGGCGGGGTGCACGTCCGGGAGCTGTCGACGGTCCGCGGCAAGGTGCGGGCGCGGCAGCTGACCGGCGGAGTCGCGGTCCAGCACGCGGCAGGCCGCGACTGGCGCCTCGACGCGCACGGCTTCTGGCAGGTCCACCCGGCGGCGGCGTCGACGCTGGCCGCGGTCGTGGGGGAGTGGGCGGAGGCGCCTTCCGGCGGCACGGCCTGGGACCTCTACGCGGGGGTCGGGCTGTTCGCCTCGGTGCTGGCCGCCCAGGTCGGGACCTCGGGCCGGGTGCTGGCGGTCGAGTCGGGACGGCGTGCCGTGGCCGACGGCGAGCGCAACCTCGAGGACCTGCCGCAGGTTTCGTGGCGGGCCGGGCGGGTGGAGCACGTGCTGGAGTCGGCGGCCAAGCCGGTCGACGTGGTGGTGCTGGATCCGCCCCGCAAGGGCGCCGGCAAGGCGGTCGTGGAGTCGATCGTGGCGGGTTCACCTGATCGGGTCGTGTACGTGGCCTGCGACCCGGCGGCACTGGCCCGTGACCTGGCGTTCTTCGCCGCCCACGGCTACTCGCTGACGGACCTGCGGGCGTTCGACGCGTTCCCGATGACCCACCACGTGGAGTGCGTGGCGCTGCTGTCCTGAGTTTTTGTCGGTGGTGGTCGGCACACTGTCCGCATGACTGCTCTCGACGACTTCGACCTCGCAGCTTCGACGGTGACCGGCCTGGTCACCGCGGTCCGTGCCGGCCAGTGGGCGCTCCCGACGGCGTGCCCGGACTGGGACGTGCGCGCGGTGGTGAACCACCTGGCGCACGGGAACGCGAAAGTGGCGTTCTGGGCGGGCACCGGTCCACCGGCGCCGGACGGCGACTACCTGGGGCCGTCGCCGGCCGAGGCGTTCGCCGCGTCCGTGGCGGCGGCCCGGGCGGTGCTGGCCGCACCCGGGTTGTTTTCGCGGCAGGTGACGACACCGCTCGGTGAGGTGCCGGGCGTGTTCCTGGTGCACATGCGGGTGAACGAGTACCTCGCCCACGGCTGGGACGTCGCGGACGCGACGGGGCAGCCGACGGACCTGCTGCCGGAGCTGGCGACCCAGGCGCTGGAGCAGTGGCGGTCCCGGTTCGGGGCGGCGCCGCGGCAGCCGGGCGGGCCGTTCGGGCCGGAGGTCCCGGCGGCACCCGGCGCGACGGCGGCCGACAGGCTGGCGGCGTTCCTCGGCCGGAAGGCGGTGAACGGCTAGAGCCGCGCCCGCGACCTCCGGGGGATCCGGATCAGAACGACCACCGCGAGCTGCATGGCGGCGGCCACCGGGATGACGGCGTGGAACATCGGCGAGGACGACCAGGAGAAGAAGCCGAAGGCCACGGACAGCAACTGGGAGACGGTGGCGAGCCGGCGCGTCCACGGCCGGTCGATGTCGAGCTTGGCAGCGAGGAGGAGACAAAGAACGAACAGGAGGCCGTGGAAGACGGCGCCGGAAAGCACGGCGATATCGGCCGAACGGGCGGCTTCGGCGGCGTCGAAGCCCGGGTGCTGCGCGGCGATCCCTTCGCGGAGAGCGCCTTCTTGCGCGGCCATGACGGCCGGGATGACGAGGTGGCCGACGCCGATGACGGCCAGCAGCACCCGGGCGGCCTGGACGGGCTTCGGCTGGGCTCGCGTGGTCATGGTCGGGTGTCCTTGGTGCGTGCCTGCTGCCACCGTGGGGCGGCGGGCTGGGTGGCGCTGTCGCCGTGGCGTGCCCAGGCGTCGTTGAGACGGCTGACGAGCACGCGTGCGGCGGTGACGTCTTCGTCGGGCCAGTCGGCGATGACGCGCGCGAAGACGGCGGCCCCGGCCTCGACGGCGGCTGCCAGCTCGGCCCGGCCGCTATCGGTGACGTCGGCGAGGAAGGTGCGCGAGTCACCCGGATCCGGCTCGACGGCGACGGCTCCGTCCCGCTCGAGCGCGGCGAGGTGCCGGCTGGTGGCGGAGGCGGTGAGGTCGAGTGCGCCGGCGATGTCGCGCGGCCGCATCGGGCCCTGGGTCGCGAGCAGCCCGGCCACGCGGAGGCGGGTGAGGTCGACGCGCCGCGAGATCCGCCGGTGGCCTTGGTCGATGAGCTCCATGACCGCCCGGGCGAGCTCGGCCGGTTCGTTTCGTTGCGGCATGAAACGAGTTTAGCCGAGCCGGCCCGGCTGTCGAGGGGCTGCGGGCTTCAGCCTGCCCGGCGCACCGCGAACGCCGCCGCGAGGCCGGTAGCCGTCATCGCCACGCCCGAAACCAGCAGCACCCACGCCCCCGCGCCCGGGGCGATCCGCGCCGACGGCTGGAACCGGGCGACGTGCGGCAGGGTCACCACCAGGTGCCGCAGCACCACGCCGGTGACCACCAGGCCGGGCAGGCACGCCATGGCCAGGGGCTCGTCGCGGTTGCGGGCGAGCGTCAGGTACGCCAGCGTGCCCGCCACGAGCACCGCCGCCGCGCACACCAGGCGGAGGCTCAGGTCCAGCTCCGGGTCGGGGGTGCCCGGGGGCAGGACTCCGGGGTGCTCGGCCGTCCGCAGCGTCAGCCCGGCGATCACCCCCAAGCCGGCCGCGGCCACGAGCACCGCGCGGGGGCCCCGGCGGCGCTTCCACGGTCGCTGCTGCTCCACCCCCGCAGCATAAACGCGGGAAACCGGCAGGTCAGCCCGCAAACCAGTGCTGCGGCGCCGGCCGGAGGTTCTGGTAGATGTGCTTGACCTCGGTGTACTCGGCCAGGCCGGTCGGGCCCAGCTCGCGGCCGAACCCGGACTGCTTGTAGCCGCCCCACTCGGCCTGCGGCAGGTACGGGTGGAAGTCGTTGATCCACACCGTGCCGTGGCGCAGCCGCCCGGCCACCCGCTGCGCCCGCCCCGCGTCCTGGGTGAACACCGCCCCGGCCAGGCCGTAGTGGGTGTCGTTGGCGATGCGGACCGCGTCGTCCTCGTCGGTGAACGTCTCGACCGTCAGGACCGGGCCGAACGACTCGTCGACCACCGCCGACGACCCCTGCTTGACCTCGTCGAGGATGGTCGGCGGGTAGTAGAAGCCGTCGGCCAGTGCCGGATCGTCCGGGCGGCGGCCGCCGGTCCGCAGCACCGCCCCTTCGGCCAGCGCGGCCGCCACGTAGGCCTCGACCTTCGCCCGGTGCGCCGCCGAGATCAGCGGGCCGGTTTCCGCCTGCGGGTCGAACGGGCCGCCCAGGCGGATCCGCTCGGCCCGGCGCACCAGCTCGCCGACGAAGTCGTCGTGCCACTCGCGCTGCACGATCAGCCGGGCGCCCGCCGAGCACACCTGGCCGGAGTGCAGGAACACCGCCGTGAGCGCGTAGTCCACCGCGGTCTCGAAGTCGGCGTCGGCGAACACCACGTTCGGGTTCTTCCCGCCCAGTTCCAGGGCCACCTTCTTGACCGTGGCCGCGGCCGCCGCGGCGATCACCTTGCCGGTCGCCAGGCCGCCGGTGAACGACACGAGGTCGACGTCGGGGTGCGACGCCAGCGGCGCACCGGCCTCGGCGCCCGCGCCGAGCACCAGGTTGCCCACGCCCGGCGGCAGGCCCGCCTCGGTGAGCAGCTTCAGGAACAGGATCGCGGTGTGCGGGGTCAGCTCGCTGGGCTTGAGCACGAACGTGTTGCCCGCGGCCAGGGCCGGCGCGATCTTCCACACGGTCTGCAGCAGCGGGTAGTTCCACGGCGTGATCAGCCCGCAGACGCCGACCGGCTCGTGCACGATCCGGCTGAACGCGTCCGGGTTGCCGGTGTCGACGACGCGCCCGGCGTCCTGCGCGGCGAGCTTGCCGAAGTAGCGCAGGCAAGCGGCGATGTCGGCCATGTCGTAGCGGCTCTCGACCAGGCGCTTGCCGGTGTCGAGCGACTCGGCGCGGGCGAACGCCTCCGCGTCGCGGTCGAGCAGCTCCGCCGCCCGCAGCAGCAGGTCGCCGCGCAGGTGCGCGGGGGTGCCGGGCCACGGGCCGGTGTCGAACGCCCGGCGCGCCGCGGCGATGGCGGCCTCGGTGTCCTTGGCGGTGCCCTCGGCGACCGTCGCGACCAGGGAGCCGTCGGCCGGGCAGCGGATCTCCCGCCGGCCGCCGTCCACCGCGTCCACCCATTCGCCGCCGATGAAGAAATCCGCCATGCGGCCCATTCTCGTGGCCACGCGGCGTGACCGCCACAGCACCGCGGCGAGACGAGGTTCACCCCAGGTGCTGACCTGCGGTCGCGCTCCGGTTGTGACGCCGGACGCGGCCTGCGGTCCGCCTCTGGTGGGTCTCCGTAGACTGGCCGGAACCGAGCGAGTGAGGTGGAGACGAGTGACGATGCTGGAGTCCGTGAGCGGACCGGCGGACCTGAAGCGCATGAGTGTCGAGGACCTCGGCGAACTGGCCGCCGAGATCCGGGACTTCCTCGTCGACAAGGTCCGGCGGGCGGGCGGTCACCTGGGGCCGAACCTCGGCGTCGTCGAGCTGACCCTGGCGCTGCACCGCGTGTTCGACTCGCCGCGCGACGCGATCGTGTGGGACGTCGGTCACCAGGCGTACGTCCACAAGCTCGTCACCGGGCGCGCGGCCGGGTTCGACCTGCTGCGCCAGACCGGCGGGATCACCGGTTACCCGTCGCGCGCGGAGAGTGACCACGACTGGGTGGAGAGCAGCCACGCGTCGTCCGGTCTGTCCTATGTGGACGGGCTGGCGAAGGCGTTCGAGCTGGCCGGCGGCGGGCGGCACGCGATCGCCGTCGTCGGCGACGGCGCGCTCACCGGCGGCATGTGCTGGGAGGCGCTCAACAACATCGCCGCGCACAAGGACCGCCCGGTCGTCATCGTGATCAACGACAACGGCCGCTCCTACTCGCCGACCATCGGCGGCCTGGCCGACCACCTCGCGGCGCTGCGCCTGCAGCCCGGCTACGAGCGGCTCCTCGACGGCGGCCGCGAGATCCTCAAGCACACCCCGGTCGTCGGGAAGCCGATCTACGCCGCGCTGCACGCCGCGAAGGCCGGCCTGAAGGACGCGCTGAGCCCGCAGGCGATGTTCTCCGACCTCGGCCTGAAGTACCTCGGCCCGGTGGACGGCCACGACCAGGTGGCGCTGGAGAAGGCTTTGCACAGCGCGCGCTCCTTCGGCGGCGCCGTGATCGTCCACGTGGTCACCGAGAAGGGCCACGGCTACGCGCCCGCGGTCAACAACCAGCACGACCAGATGCACCAGACCGACCCGATCGACCCGGAGACCGGCCTGCCGCCGGTGAAGGGGCCCAGCTGGACCGGCGTGTTCGGCTCCGAGCTGGCGGCGATCGGCGCCGAGCGTGCGGACGTCGTCGCGATCACCGCGGCGATGCTGCGTTCCACCGGGCTGGACAAGTTCGCCGAGGCGTTCCCGGATCGGTGGTACGACGTCGGGATCGCCGAACAGCACGCGGTCACCTCGGCCGCCGGTTTGGCCATGGGTGGGCTGCACCCGGTGGTGGCGATCTATTCGACGTTCCTGAACCGGGCGTTCGACCAGGTGCTGATGGACGTTGCGCTGCACCGGCTGCCGGTGACGTTGGTGCTGGACCGGGCCGGGATCACCGGGCCGGACGGGCCCAGTCACCACGGCATGTGGGATCTCTCGCTGCTCGGCATGGTTCCGGGGATGCGGGTGGCGGCTCCGCGTGACCCGGCCACCCTGCGCGAGGAGCTGCGTGAGGCGGTCGCGGTGTCGGACGGCCCGACCGCGCTGCGGTTCTCGAAGGGCAAGGTCGGGACGGACGTGACCGCTGTGGAGCGGGTCGGCACGGTCGATGTGCTGCGCCGGCCGGCGGAGGGTGCCGATGTGCTGCTCGTGACGGTCGGCACGTTCGCGACGCTGGGTCTGGCGGCCGCGGACAGGCTGGCCGACCAGGGCATCGGGGTGACGGTGGTGGACCCCCGCTGGGTGCTGCCGGTGCCGGCGGAGCTGGTGGCGCTGGCTTCCCAGCACAAGCTTGTGGTGACGGTTGAGGACAGTGGGCGGCATGGTGGGTTCGGGTCGGCTTTGGCCGCCATGTTCCGGGACGCCGAGTGTGATGTTCCGTTGCGGGATCTGGCGGTGCCTCAGGCGTTCCACGACCACGGGAGCCGGGACGAGGTACTGGGGCGGATCGGGCTGACCGCTCAGGACGTGGCTCGGCGGGTTACCGAGTGGGCTTCGGGCCGCCTGGGCACTTCGGAAGAGGAGCCGGCCAAGAAGGACGCGAACCGCAGCTGAGCGGCCTCGCGTCGCGGGCACCGAAATTGTCGGTGCCCGCCGGTAAAGTGGAAAACGGGGGGCGCCCCGCAGGCGGGGTGCCGGTCAGGCCTCGGCGGGGAGGGCGACCGGTGCCGCCGTGGGGGCCGAAGCGAAGACCTCCGGCGGTTCCGGGAACAGCTTCACCAATACCGGATAAGTCACCGCCGCGGTCACCAAGGTCACCAGCAGGCTCACGTCCACTCCGCCTGCCACGTCCCGCCACGGCCCCGCGATCATCGGCGTGTTCGCGCACAGCAACCCCAACGTCGTCGCCGGGATCCAGGCCGCCATGGCCCGCCAGTTCACGCCCCGGGCGAACCAGTACCGCCCGCCCTTGCGGCCCTCGTTGAACACCTGCAGGTCCGCGACGTCGTAGTACCCGCGGCGCTGGACGAAGCCGATCATCATGATCACCATCCACGGGGACGTGCACAGGACGATCAGCGTGGCGAACGCGTTGATGCTCGACACCATGTCCAGCACGAAATTGCCCACGAAGATGAACACCACGCTCAGCGTTCCGATCAGCAGCGTCGCCTGGACCCGGGACAGCCTCGGGAAGATCGAACTGAAGTCCAGGCCCGTTCCGTACAGCGACGTCGTCCCCGTCGACAGGCCGCCGATCAACGCCACCACGATCAGCGGGATGGCGTACCACAGCGGGGAAATCGCCGTCAGGCCGGTGATGTAGTCGGCCGGGTTCGCCACCAGCGTCGCCGTCGCGATGCCGAAACCGAACGGCAGCAACGTGGCCACCTGGGCGAGGAACGGCGCCGTCAGCAGAGAGCGCTTGCTGTACCGGGACGGGATGTACCGGGCCCAGTCGCCGAGGAACGCGCCGAACGAGATCGGGTTGGCCAGGGCCGTCAACGCCGCCAACGTGAACGTCGGCCAGAACGTTCCCAGTGCGTACGTTCCCGTGCCCGTGTAGCCCGGGTCGAACGTTCCGCCGTAGGCGAACACGCCCAGGAGCATGATCGCCGTGCCCAGGACCACCGCGATCCGATTCACCAGGAGCATGAACCGGTAGCCGTAGATGCACACCACCAGCGTCGCGATGGCGATCACGCCATACGCGAAACCGCGCAGCACAGGGCCGCCGTCGAAGCCGAAGAGGCGTTGGGCCGCTCCGGCCACCGCGTCACCGCTCACCCAGACGGAGATCGCGAAGAACGTGATCGCCGTCAGCAGCGACAGGAACGAGCCGACACACCGGCCGACCACGCCGAAGTGCGCGCCCGACGACACCGCGTTGTTGGTGCGCGTGCGGGGGCCGAACAACGCCATCGGGGCCAGCACCAGGCCGCCCACCACCACGCCGAGAGCCGTCGCCAGGACGGCGTCGCGGAAGCTCAGGCCGTACGCGATCGGGAGCGTGCCCAGGATGATCGTCGCGAACGTGTTCGCGCCGCCGAAGGCCATGCGGAACAGGTCGCGCGGGCGCGATGTCTGCTCCTCCGGCGGGATCGGCGCGATGCCGTGCTGCTCTACTTCCGTGATCTTCTCGCTCATGCGAACCTCGTCATCACGTGCTTGACGCGGGTGTACTCGGCGAACGCGTACGCCGAGAGGTCCTTGCCGTGGCCGGAGTGGCCGAAGCCGCCGTGGGGCATCTCGGCGACCAGGGGCCCGTGCGTGTTGACCCACACGCAGCCGAAGTCCAGCTCGGCCGAGACCCGGGCCGCGACGGCGAGGTCCCGGGTCCACACGGAGGAAGCCAGGCCGTACGGGACGCCGTTGGCCAGTGCGACACCCGAAGCTTCGTCCGCAAAGGACTGGACCGTGATGACCGGGCCGAAGATCTCCTCCTGGACGATCTCGTCGTCCTGGCGCACCCCCGAGACCACCGTGGGGGAGAAGTAGAAGCCCTGGGAACCGAAGCGCGCACCGCCGGTCTCGATGTGGGCGTGGGCCGGCAGCCGTGAGATCAGGCCCTCGACGCGCGAGAACTGCGCCGCGCTGTTCAACGGCCCGTAGTCGACGCCCGGAGTCCGCGAGGCCGCGACCTTCGCCAGTTCGGCGACGAAGTCGTCGTGGATCGACTCGTGGACCAGGACCCGGCTGCCCGCCGTGCAGTCCTGGCCGGCGTTGTAGAACGCCGCGCCCACGACGCCTTCGGCCGCCGCCGCGAGGTCGACGTCGGGGAACACCAGCAGCGGTGCGTTGCCGCCCAGTTCCAGGTGGGTGCGCTTGAGGTCGGCGGCCGCCACCGTCGCCACGTCGATGCCCGCCCGCGTCGAGCCGGTGATCGAGACCAGGGCGGTGATCGGGTGGCGGACCAGGGCGCGGCCCGTGTCGCGGTCGCCGGTCAGCACGGTGAACGCGCCCTCGGGCAGGAACTCCGCGGCGACGCGGGCCAGCAGCACGGCCGTCGACGGGGTCGTCTCGGCCGGCTTGAGCACCACCGTGTTCCCCGCGGCCAGTGCCGGTGCGATCTTCCAGACCGCCATCATCAGCGGGTAGTTCCACGGCGCGATCTGTGCGCAGACCCCGACCGGCTCGCGGCGGATCACCGACGTGTGGCCCGGTGTGTACTCCCCGGCCGCGGTGCCCTCCAGGTGCCGGGCGGCTCCGGCGAAGAAGCGCAGCGCGCTCACGCACTCCGGGATCTCCTCCTCCAGGACGACCGACCGGATCTTGCCGGTCTCCCGCACCTCCAGGTCGGCGAACTCGGCAGCCCGGGCATCGAGGGCGTCGGCGATCTTCAGGAGCGCCAGCTGCCGCTGCGCCGGGGTGCTGCGACGCCACACCGCAAACGCTTGCGCGGCGGCCGCCATCGCCGCGTCCACTTCGGACCGGGAGGCGACGGGGCCGGCGCCGAACACCTCGCCGGTCGCCGGGTCGGTCAGGTCGAGCGTGCGGGTCATGCCTGCTCCAGGTGGGTCGGCGCGAACAGCTTCAGCAACGCGGGGAGGACGACGACGGAGGGCCCGGGCGTGCGCAGTGCCTCGGCGAGGTCGACGCCCACCTTGTCCGAAGAGGACAGCCGAGCGGGGACGCCGAAGGACGAGGCCAGCGCCACGAAGTCGGGGCGGGCCAGCTCGGTCGCCGTCGTGTGGCCGAACGTGCCGGTGAGGTACTCGCGCAGGACGCCGTACCCGCCGTCGTCGATGATCAGCCAGGTGACGTCGAGGTCGTGCTGCACGGCCGTGGCCAGCTCGGCGACGCCGTACATCGCGCCGCCGTCACCCGACACCGCGAGCGTGGGACGTCCGGCGACGGCGCCGCCGAGTGCGCCCGGCAGCCCGTACCCCAGCCCGCCCGCGCCCTGGGCGGTGTGGATCGGCGCGCCCTCGGGGTTCCACGCCGACCAGGCCCAGTACGCCGCGATCGTCATGTCCCAGAACGTCTGCGTGCCCTCGGGCAGCGCCGCGCGGATGTCGTCGATCAGTTTCCGCTCGACGGCCAGGTCCTGGCCGTCCAAACGCGACTCCACCGACGACAGCAGCGACGAGACGGAGGACTCGGCCCGGCCGTCGGACGCCTGCATCGGCACCCACTCCAGCAACGCCTGCAGCGTGAGCCGCACGTCGGCGTGGATACCCAGGGCGGGGTAGTTGGACTCCAGCTTGCCGAGGTCGGCTTCGACCTGGATCACCCGGCCGCGCGGGGCGAACTCGCGGTAGTTGCTGGACAGCTCGCCCAGCCCCGAACCGAGCACGAGCAGGACGTCGGCGTTCGCGAGGAACTCCGTGGTGTGCCAGTCCTCCAGCCACGACCGCCCGGACAGCTCGTGGTCCCACGGGAACACGCCCTTGCCGCCGAAGGTCGAGATCACGGGTGCGCGCAACGCTTCGGCCAGGGCCAGCAGCTCGGCGTGCGCGCCCGACCGCAGCGCTCCGCCGCCGGCGAGGATCACCGGGTTCGCCGCCGCGCCCAGCAGCCGAGCGGCCTCGGTGACCAGCTCCGGCAGCGGTTCCAGCGAAACGGGCGCGGCCGACACCGACGTGATCGGCGGGATCCCGGCCGGCCCGAGCAGCACGTCCTGGGGGATTTCGACCCACACCGGGCCGTAGGGCGCGGTCGCGGCCGACGTCCACGCCTCCCGCAGCGCCGAGGGGATCTGGCTCGCCCGCCGGACGACGTGCACCGACTTCACGACGCCCGAGAAGCTCGCCTGCTGGTCGGGCAGTTCGTGCAGGTAGCCGTGCCGCCCGCCGCCGAGGCCGTCGACCGGGACCTGGCTGGAGATCCCGAGCACCGGCACCGAAGCCGCCCGGGATTCCTGCAGGGAAGCCAACGTCAGCAGCGCGCCCGGGCCGGTCGACACGATCAGCGGCGTCACCGGCGCCGGGCCGTCCGGGTCCGCCGCGAGCCGGGCGCGGGCGTGGCCGTCGGCGGCGAAGGCGAGGTTGTTCTCGACGCGTCCGCTGATCACGCGCACGTCGTCGGCGCGCCGCAGCGCCTCGAACAGGCCCAGCGCGTGCTGGCCCGGCAGCCCGAACACCGTGTCGGCGCCCAGCGCCCGCAGGGTCTCGACGACGACGTCCCCGCCGATGCGGGTCATGCGCCCTTCCCGAGGGTCAGCAGGCTCACCAGGTCGTAGGCGACGTGGGAGGCCGCGATGGCGGTGATCTCGGCGTGGTCGTAGGCCGGGGCGAGCTCGACGACGTCCGCGCCGACCAGGTTGAGGTCGCGCAGCCCGCGCAGGATCTCCAGGAGCTCGCGGCTGGTCATGCCGCCCGCCTCGGGGGTGCCGGTGCCGGGCGCGTGGGCCGGGTCGAGCACGTCGATGTCGACCGAGACGTACAGCGGCCGGTCGCCGATGCGCTGGCGCAGCGCGTCGACGGTCTCGGCGACCCCGCGGCGCATCACGTCGCCCGAGGTGACGATGCCGAAGCCGAGCCGCCGGTCCTCTTCGAGGTCCCGCTTGCCGTACAGCGGCCCGCGCGTGCCGACGTGCGACAGCGCGCTCGTGTCGAGGATGCCTTCCTCCGACGCCCGCCGGAACGGGGTGCCGTGGGTGTACGGCTCGCCGAAGTAGGTGTCCCAGGTGTCGAGGTGGGCGTCGAAGTGCAGCAGGGCAACGGGTCCGTGCTTCTTCGCCACGGCCCGCAGCAGCGGCAGGGCGATCGTGTGGTCGCCGCCGACGGTCACCAGCCGCGTCCCGTCCGCCTGCAGCGCTTCGGCTTCCTGCTGCAGCGTCTCGATCG